>Ga0209536_100001514_pt1 | contig 38214 bp, 38 predicted proteins | sample DeeMarSeWOR28_12_FD_187461 | JGI IMG/M metagenome (GOLD analysis project Ga0209536, IMG submission 187461) | Marine sediment microbial communities from White Oak River estuary, North Carolina - WOR-2-8_12 (SPAdes) (version 2) | ecosystem: Environmental > Aquatic > Marine > Intertidal zone >... | reverse complement strand
GAGTCCATTCTCCACATGCTGTGGGAGATGGAGACGTGGCTGGACCGGTATGTGAAGGGGGCGTCGGGGGAGGCGGCGGTGTCAGGGCGGTAGCCAGACGGATGGACGGATAGGCGGGCAGACGGAGAGGCGTAGGCGCTCCGCTCGAGATGCGGCGGCGGGATCTGGATCACCCACGCGGCGCGACGGTTATGGGGTGCAACTCACCGAGGTGGAGGTTGTACCCCATGATGCCTTTCGAACGGCTCGAGGCATGGCGTCTCTGTCACGAACTCGTACTGGCAGTCTATCGCCTGACGGGATTGCTGCCAACCGATGAACGGTACGGTCTCGTCGCGCAGTCGAGACGAGCTGCTCTCTCGGCTGCATGCAACATCGCCGAAGGATCGGCCAAGCGGGGTAGTCGTGAGTTCCGCCGGTATCTCGACATCAGTATCGGCTCGCTTGCCGAGCTCGCCTATCTCCTCCGCGTGATTCGAGATCTCGGGCTGATAGGGCCTGCCGAGATGGGTCCGGTCTCCGACCTTCACACTGATGCCAGCCGGACGACATGGTGCTTGTATCGCGCCATGGGCCGTCGGTAGGGATGGACCCGGTCCGTCCATCCGTCTCTCCGTCCATCCGTCTTCTTCAGGTCTCCAGTTCGCTGCCTACCCCCCGCCCTGTCGCCCGATCCAGCACTGCAGCCCCGACGGCGACGTCCTCCAACGCGAGGCCGAGGTTGATGGAGACCGTGATCTCGTCGTCGGATTCCCGTCCCGGCTTCGTGCCCGCCACGATCTCGCCGAGGTCGGCGTACGGAACCGGGGTATCGCGAAAGAAGCCAAGCTGGCGGAAGTGCGCCATCTGCGGTACGTCGTCCGTGGCGAGCTTGTGGGCTTCGGCCAGTGCCTCACCCTGCCAGTAGGAGTCGAAGTCGAGCGGGCACGCAAACGCGCCCGGCTCGAGCCAGCCGGCGGGGATGGTCGGGCGTGGCGTACGACGGATCGGGCCGCTCGTCACGACGATGTCCGTGGCGACGGCGTCGCGCACATCGGCTGTGACCGTCGCGTCGAGCCCGAACTGCGCACCGGCCTCGTCGGCGAACGCGCGCGCCGCCTCCGGCCGCACGTCGAATGCGATGACGCGCTCGAGATCGAATACGCACCCCAACGCCTCCAAATTGCTCCGCCCCTGCACGCCGCAGGCGACGATCCCCACGGAGCGACTGTCGCGCCGCGCGAGGTACTTCGCCGCCACCGCCGTCGCAGCCCCCGTTCGCATCGCGGTGATCCAGGTGGCATCCATCACGGCGACGGGTAGACCGGTCGCCGGATCGTTGAGCACGATGAGTCCCGAGATGTACGGCAGGCCGCGCTCTCGGTTGGCCGGGAATCCGGAGATCCACTTCATTCCCGCGGCCCCTCGTGCCGGGAGGTAGCCTGGCATCGCGTGGATGAAGCCGTCGCCCGACGGGTGGAGGTCGATCTTGGGCGGCATCTGCGCGCGCCCGGCACCCTTCTCGCGGAACACGTCCTCGACGATGGCGACGACTTCGGCCATGGTGATACCCAGCGATTCGATGTCGCGACGGGAGAGATAGCGCAGGGTTGGACGGGGAACGGGATTCATCTGATGGCTCCCAGCAGCGGCAGGTCCCGTGGGTCGTGGCGAGATGGCGCACAATCAGACTGAATATCGAATATCCACCGGGGGAATGAAGGATATCCACGGTCCGCTCCTTCGACAGTCGATATGCCCCCGCTCGATATTGGCTATTCAAGCTGCTCCGGCTATCTTCCCCGCGCAGTGAAGTTCCGCTGCCGGGAGCGGCCTGCGACCTACCGCGGGCCAAGGCGTTGCCCAATCGGCCCCCCGGCGGTGTCACCTCCCAAACAATGGGTGCAGCAGATGACACATTCATCCAGCGACAACCGTAAGAGTGCCGTGGTCGTGATCGACCTGGCCAACGACTTCGTCTACGCCGGCGGCGTGATCGCCGACGCGGGCGGACCGGAGTACCAGCAGAAGGCCCAGGCGATCCTCCCGGGACTTGCCCGCCTGCTCGACGCCGCTCGGAAGGCGGGCGTCACGGTGGTGTACGCCACCGACGCCCATACGCCCGACGATGTCGAGCTCCACAAGTGGCCGCCGCACGCGATGAAGGGCACACACGAAGCCGAGATCGTCGAGTCGGTGGCTCCCAAGGCCGGTGACCTGGTCATCGAGAAGCGGACGTACAGCCCCTTCACCGAGACCGACATCGACGAGCAACTGCGTACCCGCGGCATCGAGCGGCTCTACGTCACCGGTCTCCATACCGATTGCTGTGCCCGTCACACGTCGGGAGATGCCTTTCAGCGCGGCTACGATCTGGTGTGGGTCACCGATGCGCTCCAGGCCTTCACCGATGAGGCCCACGCACAGGGACTCGAGTACTTCAAAGCGTGGTACGCGACCGATCCCGACCGCCAGTTTGCGTCGGTGGACGAGCTGGTGGAGCAGTGGGAGGGAGCAGCCGTCGGGAGCTGACGAATATCGAATAGCGACTGGGGGAGTATCGAATCTCGAGGCGGCTGACGGCGCGCCCTTGGGCGTTCAGTATTCCCCCAGTCGACATTCGATGTTGAATCCGCCTGTCCCCCGAGTACATCTTAGAATCGACTTCCCTCCTGCTCCTCCCGGCATCGAGGGGCCGCGCGCCGTGTCGTCTCTAGCCCCGGAGGACGCATGACTCCCCAGGATCTCTCCCGCCGCGACTTCGTGAAGCTCGGTGCCGCAGGGGCGTCGGCAGCATTCGTCTGCCGCGACCAGCCGCTGAGTCCGCTCCCGCCAATGCCGGAGCGCGACCTTGGCCTGACCGGTCATCGGGTGCGGCTGTTCAGCCTGGGCGGGCAGGCCACGATCGAGCAGGACGGCACCCGCGACGAGTCGCTCGCCATCATCAATCGCGCCATCGACTTGGGCGTGAATTACATCGATACCGCCGCGGCGTACGGCCGCGGGATCAGCCAGAAGTACATCGGCGATGTCATGGCGACCCGCCGCAGCGAGGTGTTCCTCGCCACCAAGACCCACAACCGCACGCGGGACGGCTCACTGAAACTGCTCGAGGAGAGCCTCGAGTCGCTGCAGACTGATCACCTCGATCTCTGGCAGCTGCACAACATCACCCGCACCGAGCAGCTTGATCAGATCTTCGGACCCGACGGGGCGATCGAGGCACTCGAGCAAGCGCGCAGCGAGGGCACGGTACGGTTCCTCGGTATCACGGGGCACTACGATCCCGCGGTCCTGCTCGACGGGATCACGCGGTACGACTTCGACACCATTCTGATGGCGCTCAATCCGGCGGACCCGCACCACCTGCCGTTCACTACGCAGCTGCTGGCGAGCGCGAACGAGAAGCGCATGGGCATTATCGGGATGAAGATCCCCGGGCGTGGGCGGGTGTTCCGGGAAGGCGGGATCACCTCGATGGCCGACACCATGCGCTGGGTGCTGACGCATCCGGTGAGCACGGTGATCGTCGGCTGTGACGACGTGGCCCAGCTCGAGGAGAACGTGCAGATCGCGCGTGACTTCGAGCCGATGGACAAGCAGGAACTGGCCCGGGTGAGCGGGCTGGTCGAGCCGTACGCGCTCGAGGCGGCGTTCTTCAAGCGCGACGCGGCCGGCTTCGGCGCCGACAATGATCACGACTGGGACTGAGTGCGGGCCCAATAGGGAAGGGGTGAGGCGATGAGCGAGACGATGGTGGGAGCACCGCTGACGACGCTGTCCGAGGATGAGGCGATGTTCCGCGATGCCGTGCGGGAGTTCGCGGTGGCGCAGGTCAAGCCGCAGGTCGAGGCCATGGAGCGGGAGGCGAAGTACGACCTGTCGCTGATCCCCAAGTTCGCCGAGCTGGGGCTCATGGGGATCGACATCCCGATGGAGCTGGGCGGTGCCGGGGGCTCGTTCTTCATGGGGATGCTGGCGGTCGAGGAGCTGTCTGCGGTCGACGCATCGACCTCGGTGCTCGTGGACGTCCAGAACACGCTGGTGAACGTGCCGTTCCTCGACTGGGGCAGCGACGAGTTGAAGCAGAAGTACCTGCCGCGGCTCGCCGAGGGCACGGTAGGTGCCTATGCCCTGTCCGAAGCCGGCTCGGGCTCGGATGCGTTTGCGCTCGCGTGCCGGGCGGAGCCTGACGGAGACGATTGGGTGCTGAACGGCACCAAGCTGTGGATTACCAACGGCGGGGAGGCGGAGATCTTCGTGATCTTCGCCACGGTCGATCCGTCGATGGGCCACAAGGGCATCACCACGTTCATCGTGGAGAAGGACTTCGAGGGCTTCACGGTCGGCAAGAAGGAAGACAAGCTCGGCATCCGTGCGTCGAGCACGACCGAGCTCATCCTCGAGAACTGCCGCGTGCCGGGCGGCAACGTGCTGGGTGAGGTCGGCAAGGGCTACAAGGTCGCGATCGAGACGCTCAACGTCGGCCGGATCGGGATCGGCGCCCAGATGATCGGGGTGGCCCGCGGGGCGCTCGACGCGACCCGTACGTACGTCATGGAGCGGGAGCAGTTCGGCAAGCCGATCGGAAGCTTCCAGGCCGTGCAGTTCCAGCTCGCCCAGGCAGCCACCGAGCTCGAGGCCGCACGGCTCCTGGTGTACAACGCGGCCCGCCTGCGCGACGCGCGCCAGCCGTACACCCTCGAGGCCGCAATGGCCAAGCTGTACTCGTCACAAATGGCCGAACGCGTGACCAGCCTGTGCGTCGATCTGTACGGGGGGTACGGGTACACCAAGGAGTACCCCGTGGAGAAGTACTGGCGCGACTCGAAGATCGGCGCGATCTACGAAGGCACGAGCAACATGCAGCTCCAGACCATCGGGAAGATGCTCTTGGGGTGAGTCAGGCTCGGTACTCGTGACCAGGCCAGACGAGTCGAATATCGAATATCGACTGGGGGAATGTAGAATATCGAAGTTCCGTCACTTCGACATTGGATGTTTCCCCCAGTCGACATTCGATATTCGGTTTCTATCACTCCTCCGGCGGCCTCCCGAGAGTAAACGCGACTTCCTTCTTCCCACCCCGCGTCGACAGGACCTGCGCCGTGCCCTCGACGCCTGACACGCCAAGCGTCTGCACGTCGAAGGACACCGTCTTCCGCTCACCGGGCCCGGTCCAACCGGCCCGGATGGTCTTGTCGCGTGTGGACGGGGTCACGACCGTGACGGCTGGCACCTCGCCCGCGGTGAGCGTGCTGTCGAAGTCCAGCTTGACCTGATCTTCCGTGACGATCTTGACCAACTGTGCCTGGCGCAAGGCCGTGGGGAGCGTGCCGGTATTGGCCCAGCGAACGTCGATCCGGTAGACCGTGGTATCGCCGCGTTGATCGGTACGACGGGTGTCGACTTCCACCTCGTCGATCAGCGGCAGCCACGTCGCCATCTCGAGGTTGAACAGCGCCTGGTTGCGGACCCACCGTTCGAGCTCCTGCGGTGGTGGGTTCTGCGCGAAGAACTTGGGGTGGAACCCGCCGATCTCGACCGTGCCGTACTCCGGATGTGCAAACGACTCCCACTCGCGAAAGCCCGCCCCGCCGTTCGCCTCATCGTCCCAGAGGAGCGCATCGAGATCGTCCACCTCGCCGTCGCCGTTTGCGTCGCGCATCCGGCCGCCGTTCCACAGCTCGTCGCCGTACCAGATGCTGCCGAAGTAGAAGTACCCGAAGTCCGGCCCGTGCCCGAACAGCGGTGACGGCAGGTTGGGATCGCCGGTGATGCGGTCGAACGCAGTGCGGGTCATGTAGGTCTCGTACACGTCGCCGGCCCACGGGTAGCCCGTGATCTCCTGTCCGATCCGGTCGAGCCGCTCGTAGTACTCGAGGTCCTCGGGGTACATCCGCTCGGCGCTGCGCGACGTGGACGGCGGCCTGAGGTGCATCGGCACCCGCGTGTCCAGCGAGTTCACCACCGAAACGTGCGGGTGCTCGAGCAGCCAGATCACCGTGAGCCGCGTCTCGGGCTCACTCAATGGGTAGGCGCCCGCGCCGAACTGCGTCTCCCCACGGTCGGTAGCGTCACGGCCCGGCTCCGGCCGCCAGTTCTCGGGGTAGTTGCGGTGCAGGTCGAGCCCGCCGATGCCGTCCTCGTTGATGCGGTCGTCACCATCGTTGTCGATGCCCTCGGAGAAGAGGATCCAGTCGCCCGTGCCGTCGAGCACCCGCTTCATGAGCCGGCCGGTAGGATCGCGCTCGTCGATCACATAGTCCGCCTCGTCATCCTCGTCGGGACCAGGTCGGCGGCGGATCGTATAGATCACCCCGTCACCGTCGAGGTCTTCCGGCGGATCCTCGTCGACCAGCCCGTCGCGGTCGCTATCGTGCGGCCGGACCGAGCTGCGGTTGGACTGCGCGGTGTGGAGGTACAGCGTCGAGCCGTCGGGGTTGTTCTGCGGCCGGAGGTGAATGGCCCTCGTGTCGAGCAACCGCGTGATCCGGGCATCGCGGCCGTACTGCGTGAGCAGATGATTGATCAACCACAGCACCGACTCCGAGCCCGTGACTTCCCCGCTGTGCCTGCCACCCTCGAAATAGGCGGCAGGCTTGTCGACGGCCGCTCCCGATTGCTCGTTCGTCAGCGTCACCTGCAGAATCGGGCGCCCCTCGAACGAACGACCCACCTCGTATACCTCCACCAGCTCCGGGTAGCGCTCCTCGAAGCGCCATAGCCACGCGTCCATCACGCCCGCAGTGTGATAGCGGTCGAACGTGAGCGTGTCACCAGGCTCGTATTCCACGCCGTCGAAATGGTGCAGCGCGAAGAAGCTGATCCCGTGTCGCTCGCCGCCGACCGTGTGGAACTCGGGCTGAGCGGCGTCAGGCTGCTGACCGGCGACGGGTGATGCGGCGGCCACGAGCAAGCCGATGGAGTGCAGGATGAGGCGCGGCGACATGCGGTGCTCCCGCGAGAGTGTCGGGATCGAGGGACGAGACGAAGTGTGCTGCCGGGTACGGCAGCACGCCACCTGCGAATGGTCAGCGGCTCGCGAACCGCTCGAGGAACGCGCGCTCGTCCGGTGTGAGACTCTTCGGGCCACGCGACGCGATCTTTTCCAGGAGGCGCTCGACCTCCTCGCGGTTGAGCGGATGGATGTTCTCCGTGGAGATCTGCTGCCAGCGCTCGATCGTACGGTCTCCCTCGCGCGGGGGCGGTGGGGCCTGCGCCTTCCGCTTGAAGTGCCGGGCGGGGGAGCGCCACTCGGCCCACTTGAGGTAGAGGTAGCCACCCAGGAAACCGCCTAGGTGCGCGAAGTGGGCCACGCCCTGGCTCGCCCCGCTGAAGCCGGACCAGAGCGAGAGCGCGGTGAGGAAGATGACGAGCCAGCGCGCCTCGATCGGCAGCACGCCCCAGATGTAGATCTGCTGGCGCGGCCAGAAGCGGGCAAACGCGAGCATGACCCCGAAGACGGCCCCGGACGCGCCGACGATGGGGACCATCGGCGTGAACGGCACGGAGACGAGCGCCGCCATGACCCCGCTCGTGACGTACAGCGCCACGAACCGCCGGCTGCCTAGCCGCGCCTCGACTGCCGGTCCGAAGAAGTACAGCGCAATCATGTTGAAGAGGATGTGCATGATCCCCGGTGCATGCAGGAACATGTACGTGATCAGCGTCCACGGCCGAGAGGGAATCAGTGCCGGCACGAGGAGCAACGCGTAGCGCACGATGGGAAAAGCCATCGTGACGAACTGCATCGCGACGTTTGCGAGGATGAGGCGCAATACCCAGGGGGTCATGGTCCACGAAGGCTAACGCGGTATCTTTGACCGGTCTACTCCGCACGTGAATCGGACTGTGATGCGCACCTCACGCCACGTACAGCGCCGGCCGTCGGGCTCGTTCGACACTGACGCCCGGACGAGCGCCCAACCGTCGCTTCCGCCGGACGTCATCGCCAAGGCGGGAAGGCGCCTGTCGTTGGCGGCGCTGACGTACGCGATCGCGTACTTCCTCGCCTACGGGTCGGGGCGGCTCACGGCGGATTGGGTGGCGTTTTGGGATCCGGCGCGGATGCCGCTCACCCCGGACGTCTGGGCAGGGCTGTTCATCGGCCTCTCCATCGCACTGTTCTTCTTCGCCCGCTGGTCGGATATCGACGGGCGACGTCTGCTCGATCTGGGCCTGGTCTACGAGGTCGTTGGCGCGGTGGGGATAGACATCAGTATGGCGTGGGGGATGTGGCCGGAGAACACCCTGCTGATGGGCGCGTCCTGGGTGTGCGTGTGGATCGTGTTCTTCCCTCTGATCGTTCCGTCCACCCCGGGCAAGACCTTCCTCGCCTCACTCGCCGCAGCAGCGTCCACGCCGGTGCTGTATGCCATTGGCCGGGCGAATGGTGGTCCCCCGCTGCCGACCGAAAACGTCATCCAGGTCGTCATGGCGAACGCAATCTGCGTGGGCATCGCGGTCGTCGGTTCGCGCGTCGTCTACCGCCTCGGCTCCGACATCAGCCGCGCGCGACGGATGGGCGCCTATCGGCTCGTGCACAAGCTGGGTGAGGGTGGAATGGGTGAGGTGTGGATGGCCGAACACCGCATGCTTGCCCGCCCGGCCGCGATCAAGCTGGTCGGCACCACACAGGAAGACGGCTCGCTGGAACGGACGCCGTCCGGTCACCTCCACCGCTTCGAGCGCGAAGTGCAGGCGACCGCCCAGCTCCGCTCTCCCCACACGGTGGAGGTGTACGACTACGGCCTGACGGAGGGACACCGCTTCTACTACGTGATGGAGCTGCTCGATGGCGTGAGTCTGGAGGAGTTGGTCCAGCGGTACGGACCGGTGCCGGCGGAGCGGTGCGTGGCGATCCTGCGTCAGGTATGCCACTCGCTTGCAGAAGCGCACGCGATGGGTCTGGTGCACCGCGACGTGAAGCCGGCGAACATCTTCCTCTGCCGCTACGGCCTCGAGCACGATTTCGTCAAGGTGCTCGACTTCGGACTCGTGAAGCGCGCGCAGGGAGAGTCGGATGTCCGCGTCACGGCCGTCGGCTCGTTTGCCGGAACGCCCGCCTACGGCTCTCCCGAGAGCGCCGTGGGCGAGGAGGGCACGGTCGACAGCCGGAGCGATCTGTACTCCCTGGGATGTGTCGCCTTCTGGCTCCTTACCGGCCGTACGGTCTTCGAGGCGAATACGCCCGTGCAGATGCTGATGCGCCACGTGAACGAGCCGCCTCCCACGCCGTCTGGGTGCAGCGAGCTGCCGGTGCCACCCGAGCTGGATGCCGTGATCCTCGATCTGCTCGAGAAGGATCCGCGGGCGAGGCCCGCGTCCGCCGCGGAGGTGGTCGCACGGCTCGACGCGATCCCTCTGCATCGTCCGTGGGATCAGGTGCGGGCACGGCAGTGGTGGGAGCGCAATCGACCGGAGCATCAGTGGCCGGCGCCGACCGGCACGCCGCATGGCCCGGTGGAAGCGTCCCTGATACAGCCCCTGCACGCAGGAGCCCGCTCGGGCGACTAGGCCAGCTTCGCCCTGCCCTTGGCTTGCTTGAGGATCTGCTCGACCAGCTCGCCGTTGTTCTCCGTGCGGCGCATCAACTCGAGCAGTTCCTTCATGGCGTCGATCGGCGGCAGGTTGGCCAGCCAGTGCCGCAGCGAGTGCACCGCCTCGAGCGCCTCGGTGCTCAGCAGGCGTTCCTCGCGGCGCGTGGCGCTCGCGTTCAAGTCGATGGCGGGAAAGATGCGGCGCTCCGACAGCTCACGGCTCAACACCAGCTCGCTGTTGCCGGTACCCTTGAACTCCTCGAAGATCACCTGGTCCATCTTCGAGCCCGTGTCGATCAACGCCGTCCCGATGATGGTGAGGGAGCCGCCGCCCTCCCGCGGATCGATGTTCCGCGCGCTCCCGAGAAAGCGCTTGGGCCGCTCCATCGCGGTCGCGTCGAGGCCGCCGCTGAGCGTGCGGCCGCTCCCCTTCTCGAGCCGATTGTACGCGCGCGCCAGCCGGGTGATGGAGTCGAGGATGATCACCACGTCCTGCCCCATCTCGACCTTGCGTCGCGCCCGCTCGAGCACCAACTCGGCCACGGCGACGTGGCGGCTCGCGGGGAAGTCGAAGGTCGAGGCGACCACCTCGCCGTACCCGCACGCCTCCATCTCCGTGACCTCCTCGGGACGCTCGTCGACGAGAAGGATCAGGAGCATGGCATCGGGTCGGTTCGTCGCAATTCCCTCGGCGAGCGCCTGGAGCACCATCGTCTTGCCGGCCTTGGCCGGCGCCACGATCATCGCCCGCTGCCCGAGACCTACCGGGCAGATGAGGTCGATGACGCGGTTGGTGAAGTCGGGGCCACCGAGCCGGCGAAGGTTGCAGTCGAGCGTGAGCTGCTCGTTCGGGTGGATGGCGGTCAGCTCGTTGAACTGACGGCGGTGCCCGACGGTCGACGGGTCCTGGCCGTTGAGCAGGCTCACCGACCGCAGTGACAGGTTCTTGCCTCGTCCCTGCGACGGCTTCCCCGCCTCTCCCACGATCTCGTCGCCGGTGCGTAGGCGGAACTGCTGGAGGAGCTTGCGCCCCACGTGGACGTCGCCGCGGGAGGGGAGGTACCCCTGGTCCTGGCGACGGATGAATCCGGCTCCCTTTGGCGTGACCTCTAGGATGCCGGTGACGGCTTGATCAGTCACAATCGTGTCGCGGACGTTGGGTTCGAGCCAACGTGTCCCTGTGGTTAGTGCTTCGGTGGTGCTTGCCGGAGCGTGAAGTCCGTATCCGAGGGATGGAACGTACCTCGCAACCTTATCGTAGAAGCGGGGCTCCGCAAGTGCCGCCCGGGGCGGCCGACGTCAGTTCTTGTGCCGGAACGTGATCCGGCCTCTCGTGAGGTCGTAGGGTGACACCTCCACGGTGACGCGGTCGCCGGCCAAAACCCGGATGCGATTGCGCCGCATGCGGCCGGCTATCGTGGAGAGTACCGTATGACCATTCTCGAGGAGCACGCGGAAGGTGGCGTTGGGCAGCACCTCCGTCACGGTTCCCTGCAACTCGATTGCGTCTTTCCTGGCCATCCCGGGATTCGATTCAGCCGGTCCAAACCTACTCGTGGCGTGGGGTTAGGGAAAGGGGCCACGCCGCGCTGCCGCGGGGCGGCCCCGTAGCATCCCACCCCACCGTGATGCTACTCCGCGGCCTTGGCGACGTTCTCGGCGGCGGGGCCCTTCTCGCCGTCCACGAGATCGAACTCCACCCGCTCGCCCTCCTTCAGCGAGCGAAAGCCCTCGGCCTGGATCGCCGAGTAGTGCACGAAGCAGTCCCGGTCACCCGCGTCGGGAGTGATGAACCCATAGCCTTTGCCGTCGTTGAACCACTTCACCACGCCAGTCGTACGCATTCCCTCCTGCTCCCTCCGTCTTCGGGCCGGGAGTCCGGCAGTGCCGACCGTCCGACCGCTGGTTCCGCGCGGCGCGTGCCCCCGCGCAGGGCCGCTGCAGTGGTCGTCGCGGACCCGAAATCCACCGTCGACCGGCAGCGCACATCGTCCATCCGGGTGCAGAGCGCAAGACGGGGGCGCCGGCCCTCAGGCCAGTGCCCCCGTCGCTGGATCATTCATCGAACTGCGTGCTCACCGCATGCCCCAGATGCCCAAATTCCATCGCAGCCAAACTACGGCTCGGGCCCGGACACGTCAAACGCCCGGCGTGGGCATGCCGGCCGCGCCGGCCACGTGCAGCACTGCGGCGCCGATCACGCGTCCCTCGCGCAGGGCATCGAGGGCCTCGTTGGCCCGCTCGAGCGGGTAGGGCTGGACCTGCGTCCGTACGGGAACCCGAGCGGCAACCGGAAAGAACTCCTCTCCGTCGCGACGTGTCAGGTTGGCCACGGAGGTGACCGTACGCTCCTCCCACAGGATCCGGTACGGGAACGACGGGATGTCGCTCATGTGGATGCCGGCGCAGACGACGATGCCGCCCCGCATCACCACCCTGAGAGCCGCCGGGACGAGCGCGCCGACCGGCGCGAAGAGGATGGCAGCGTCGAGCGACTCCGGTGGCTGCTCGTCGGATCCTCCGGCCCACACGGCGCCGAGCGACCGTGCGAAGTGCTGGCCCGCACGGTCGCCGGCCTTCGTGAAGGCGAACACCTCGCGGCCCTCGTGCGCCGCCACCTGTGCGATGATGTGCGCCGCCGCGCCGAAGCCGTAGAGGCCCAGTCGCCTGGCATCGCCCGCGGCGCGGAGCGAGCGGTAGCCGATGAGGCCGGCGCAGAGTAGGGGGGCCGCCTCGAGGTCCCCGAATGCGTCGGGAATCGGGAAGCAGTAGCGGGCGTCGGCCATGGTCTGTTCCGCGTAGCCCCCGTCGATCGTGTAGCCGGTGAACTTGGCACGGGCACAGAGGTTCTCGCGTCCGCTGCGGCAGTAGGCACAGGTACCACAGGTCCAGCCCAGCCATGGCACGCCCACGCGGTCACCGCGTGCGATGTGCTCGACGCCGTCCCCGACCGCATCGACGTGGCCCACGATCTCGTGCCCGAGGATGAGCGGGAGCTTCGGGTCGGACAGCTCACCGTCCACGACGTGCAGGTCGGTGCGGCAGACGGCACAGGCGCTGACCGTGAGACGTACCTGACCGGCTTCAGGCGACGGAACTGCGATGTCCCGTGCCTCGAGCGGCGTGCCGGCCTGGTTCAGCACCATCGCGCGCATCGTTACCATCCCTGTTTGAACCGGTCGATCCGTCTGCGGTCCTTCTTGGTGGGCCGTCCCTTGCCCTCGAAGCTTGCAGTCGGCTGAGCACGGAGCTGCTCTCGGAGCGTCTCTCGGCGAGCGAGACTCTCGGCAGTCTCCGCGTACAGTGCCTGTGCCTCGGACGCCGGCCCGCGGTGCTCGGAGAGCGCTCGCACTTCCACCACGAACTCGTACGGTGGGCGGCGGATGCGCACCTGGTCGCCGACCTGCACCTGCTGGGAACGCTTCACCCGCGTCGCGTTCAGCTGCACCTTGCCTCCGTCGACCGCGCTCGCGGCCAGCGAGCGCGTCTTGAAGAACCGTGCCGCCCACAGCCAGCGATCGAGGCGAATCTTGTCGGGAGGCGTCATGAAGGTCATCCTACGGTGCGTCCGTGGCGCGGCTCTTCTCTCGACCGCACCTGTTCTGCAACCACATCCAAAGATACGGCGGAGCTGACGCTTCGCATCCGGAGGAAGACGATCCATGATACGTCACCTGTACGCTGCAGTTGCCCTGTGTGCGCTGGCACTGCCACCAGCGCCGGCCATGGCCCAGGCGTTCCCGACCGACGATCCCGTGATCAGCGCGATCTTTGCGGAAGGGATGGACAACTCACACGTCTACTCCCTGGCGCAGGTGCTCCTGGACTCGATCGGTCCTCGGCTCACGGGGGCTCCGGGCCAACTCGCCGCCAACCGCTGGGCCGAACAGGTGCTCGAGGGCTGGGGCGTCGAGGCGCGCAACGAGCAGTACGGTACCTGGCGAGGGTGGCGCCGCGGGATCAGCCACGTCGATCTGCTCGAGCCGCGCGTGCGCAGCCTCGCGGGGATGCTGCTGGCGTGGAGCCCGGGCACTGCCGGCGGACCGATCGAGGGTGGCACGGTGATCCTCGCCGATCCGGACGACGAAGCGAGTTTCGCTGCGTGGCTGCCGTCCGTCGAGGGCAAGTTCGTGCTGGTCACCTTTGCGCAGCCCACCTGCCGGCCCGATGCCAACTGGGAGGAGTACGCGGCCCCCGGTTCGTTCGAGCGCATGGAAGCGCTGCGCGACTCGCTCCAGCAGGCCTGGCGCAGCCGTATGGGCCGCTACGGCCTGCCTGACGCGGAGATCGTGCGCCGGCTGGAGCAGGCAGGTGCCATCGGTCTGCTCGCGTCGAACTGGGCGACGGGGTGGGGTGCCAACCGGGTGTTTGCCGCGAACACCGAGCGCATCCCGGCGTTCGATCTGAGCTGCGAGGACTACGGTCTCGTGTACCGGCTCACCGAGTACGGACAGGGTGCACGCCTGCGAGCCGTGGCCGACGCGGCGTTCACCGGTGAGGCGCCGCTGTTCAACACGATCGGCATCATCCCCGGCACGGAGAAGCCGGACGAGTACGTACTGCTGTCGGCGCACTATGACTCGTGGGATGGTGGGTCCGGCGCCACCGACAACGGCACCGGCAGCATCACGATGCTGGAGGCCATGCGGATCCTCAAGACCGTCTACCCCGAGCCGAAGCGTTCCATCCTGATCGGGCTGTGGGCGAGCGAGGAGCAGGGGCTCAACGGGTCGCGGGCCTTCGTACGCGATCACCCGGAGATCGTGGCCGGCCTGCAGGCCCTGTTCAATCAGGACAACGGCACGGGGCGCATCGTTCGCGTCTCGGGCTCCGGGTTGGTCGGCGCGGGCGAGTTCTTCGGGCGGTGGTTCTCGCAGATCCCCCAGGAACTGACCCGGGAGATCGACGTGAGCTTCCCCGGCACGCCGAGCAGTGGGGGGACCGACCACGCGTCGTTCATCTGCGCCCCGTCGCCTGCGTTCGGACTGGGTTCGTTGAACTGGGAGTACTTCCGCTACACGTGGCACACGCAGATCGACACGTTCGACAAGCTCGTGTTCGACGACCTGCGCAACAACGCAACGCTCACGGCCATGCTGGCCTACCTGGCGGCCGAGGAACCCGAGCGGATCCCGCTGGACCAACGGGTCATGCCGACCAATCCCCGCACCGGTGAGCAGCGAACCTGGCCGGAGTGCCGGGATCCGATGCGGAGCTGGGAGGAGTATCGCGGGCGGTAGGATAGCCAACCTCGGATATCGAATACTGAACGTCGAAGGCTCGGGCCGTCGGCCTCCTTCGGGGTTCAGTATTCGATGTTCAACATGCTGCGGTTCCTCAAGACCCGTTCATCTCTCCCTCATGAAATCCGCTTGCCACTGGTTGGTCCGGGGGAGTATCATGACAGCATTCTACGGCCCGCGATTGTGTGGAGAGGGGTGACGATGCGCCGGGTGCTCAGCCTCTATCGCTCGTCGGTCGGCAAGAAGATCCTCATGGCCGCGACGGGCGTCGTCTTCGTGCTGTTCGTTCTGGCACACATGTACGGGAACCTGAAGGCGTTCTACGGTCCCGAAAAATTCAACCACTACGCCGAGTTCCTCCGCGAGATGGGCGCTCCCATCTTCGGGCATTCCCAGCTCCTCTGGGTGCTGCGGATCGTGCTCCTCGCGGCGGTGGCGATCCACGTGCTCATGGCCCTGCAGTTGTGGCTGATGAGTCGGCACGCTCGCCCGGTGCAGTATGTGAAGGGCCTCGAGCCTGAAGAGTCGACCTACGCCTCGCGCACGATCCGGTGGGGTGGGGTCATCATCTTCACGTTCGTCGTCTACCACTTGCTGCACTTTACGATCGGCACGGTCCATCCGGACTTCGTGCCGGGCGCCGCGTACGAGAACCTCGTGATCGGGTTCCAGTCGTGGCCGGTGGTGATCGCGTACACCATCGCCCTGGGGGCACTCTGTCTACACCTCTACCACGGCGTGTGGAGCGCGTTGCAGACGCTGGGTGCCAACCATCCGCGGTACAACCGGTACCGTCGGCCGCTGGCCCTGATCGTCGCGGCGGTGGTGTTCGTCGGGTTCATGACGGTCCCGGTCGCCGTGGTGGCCGGGATCCTCGCATAGGTGGGGAGGGGCTGACCATGGAGTTCGAGACGAAGGTTCCTTCCGGGCCGATCCAGGACAAGTGGGACAAGCGGAAGTTCGAGTTGAAGCTCGTGAATCCCGCCAACAAGCGGAAGTACGACGTGATCGTGGTTGGCTCCGGACTTGCCGGTGCCTCGGCGGCGGCGTCGCTCGCGGAGCTGGGCTACAACGTCAAGTGCTTCGCCTACCAGGACAGCGCCCGTCGCGCGCACAGTATCGCGGCACAGGGCGGGATCAACGCCGCCAAGAACTACCAGAACGACGGCGACAGTGTCTGGCGCTTGTTCTACGACACGGTCAAGGGCGGGGACTACCGCTCCCGCGAGGCGAATGTCTATCGCCTGGCCCAGGTGAGCAACGACATCATGGACCAGTGCGTGGCCCAGGGCATCCCGTTCGCTCGAGAGTATGGCGGGCTCCTGGCCAACCGGTCGTTCGGCGGAGCGCAGGTGTCGCGGACGTTCTACGCCCGCGGCCAGACGGGGCAGCAACTCCTGCTCGGCGCGTATCAGGCGCTGATGAAGGAGGTGGCCACGGGCAAGGTGACGATGCTACCGCGCAGCGAGATGCTCGACGTCGTCATCGTCGATGGGCAGGCCCGCGGCATCGTGGTGCGCGACATGACGACGGGGAAGATCACCTCACATGCCGCCCACGCGGTGGTGCTCGCCACCGGCGGCTACTCGAACGTGTTCTACCTGTCCACCAACGCGAAGGGCTGCAACACCACGGCGATCTGGCGTGCCCACCGGCGGGGGGCACTGTTCGCGAACCCATGCTTCACGCAGATCCACCCAACCTGTATCCCGCCGGCCGGCGATTACCAGTCGAAGCTCACCCTGATGAGCGAATCGCTGCGCAACGACGGGCGCATCTGGGTGCCGACCAAGGCGGACGAGACCCGGAAGGCAGGGGACATCCCGGAAGCGGAGCGCGACTACTACCTCGAGCGGCTCTACCCGAGCTTCGGCAATCTCACCCCGCGCGACATCGCGTCCCGCCGGGCCAAGGAGGCCGTTGACGACGGTCGAGGGGTCGGTGAGCTGAAGAACGGCGTCTTCCTCGACTTCCGGGACGCCATCCAGCGGCTTGGCAAGTCGGTCATCGAGGAGCGCTACGGCAACCTGTTCGAGATGTACGAGCGGATCACCGGCGAGAACCCGTATGAAGTCCCGATGCGGATCTACCCGGCACCGCACTACACCATGGGCGGACTCTGGGTCGACTACGACCTGATGAGCACCGTGCCGGGCCTGTTCGTGATCGGCGAGGCGAATTTCTCCGACCACGGGGCGAACCGGCTGGGCGCGAGCGCGCTCATGCAGGGACTCGCCGACGGCTACTTCGTCCTGCCGTACACCATCGGCGACTACCTCGCCCGCATCGGGCCGGCCAAGACCGACCACGAGCATCCCGCCTTCGCCGACGTCCGGCGGGAGGTCGAGGAGCGCACCCGGAAGCTCCTCACAGCGGGCGGCAAGCGGACCGTCGACAGCTTCCACAAGGAGTTGGGGACGATCGTCTGGGAGGCGTGCGGCATGGCGCGAGGTCGCCAGGGGCTCGCACAGGCGATCGAGCGCATCCCGGAGCTGCGGGAGCAGTTCTGGAAGGACGTGAACGTGCCCGGCTCGGGCGACGATATCAATCAGTCGCTCGAGAAGGCGGGGCGCGTCGCAGACTTCATGGAACTGGCGGAGCTGATGTGCCGCGACGCGCTGAACCGGGAGGAGTCCTGCGGCGGCCACTTCCGCCAGGAACACCAGACGCCGGAAGGCGAGGCAAAGCGCAACGACGAGGAGTTCGCCTACGTTGCCGCCTGGGAGTTCACGGGAGTCGGCTCGGCGCCGACCCTCCACAAGGAACCGCTCAGTTTCGACAACGTTCCCTTGTCGCAGCGGAGTTACAAGTAATGAACCTCGTTCTCCACGTGTGGCGGCAAGCCGGTCCGGCGGCCAAGGGCGGTTTCGTCCGTTACGAAGCGAAGGATATCAGCGAGCACGCCTCGTTCCTCGAGATGCTCGACATCGTGAATGAGCGCCTCACGGAGGCCGGCGAGGAGCCGATCGTCTTCGAGCACGACTGTCGCGAAGGGATCTGCGGCAGCTGCGGGCTCGTGATCAACGGCGTCGCGCACGGGCCACAACACGGTGCCGCCACGTGCCAGCTGCACATGCGGCACTACCGGGACGGCGACGAGATCTGGATCGAGCCGTGGCGGGCACGCGCGTTCCCGGTTCTCAAAGACCTGATGGTCGATCGTGGCGCCTTCGACCGCATCGTCCAGGCCGGTGGCTACATCTCGGTGCGTAGCGGGAGCGTGCCGGACGCCAACGCGGTGCTCGTGCGCAAGGAGAACGCCGACCTCGCCATGGATGCTGCTGCCTGCATCGGCTGTGGCGCGTGCGTGGCCGCGTGCCCCAACGCGTCGGCGATGCTCTTCGTCTCGGCGAAGGTCAGCCATCTCGGACTCATGCCGCAAGGACTGCCCGAACGCCGTGACCGCGTGCTCAACATGGTGGCGCAGATGGACGAGGAGGGCTTCGGCAACTGCACCAACCACGGCGAGTGCGAAGCGGTCTGCCCGGCGAAGATCAGCACCGACTTCATCTCGCGGCTGAACCGAGACCTGTTCGGTGCGAGCGTGTCGCAGGCGCCGGAACGGGCGGTCGCCGGCGCAGGATAGCCGACCCGGTTCGCCGGGCTCGCGGACCCCGCGAGCGCCGGATCGCTACTCTCGATGCCCCGTCCCGCGATGCTGCGGGGCGGGGCCTTCGTATGCCCACCGCCGACCCGATGCCGAGGCTGCGCCGGAGGCGGAGACGGCCGTACTGAGGATATCTTCTGGAAACACAACGCGTTGGACGCTACTGGCCGGCGTCGAACGTTTTGCATGCCCGCCGTATCTAACGCGGTGAGCCACGGAACGAGCCAGGAGTGGAGTGAGTGTTCTGCGCAGCGACACTGACCTGACTGCAGGGGAGCGGGACGCGGTCGACGTCGAGCTGGCCGTGAGCGGGGATGGGGCCGCCTTCGAGCGCCTGTACTACCGCCACGTCGGCCGAATCCACGGCCTGACCAGGTGGCTCATGGGGCAGGAGGACGTCGATGACGTGCTGCAGGACATCTTCGTCCGGTTGTGGGAGAAGCTGCACACGTTCAAGGGACAGGCGGCCTTCTCCACGTGGCTCCACCGGCTCGCGACGAACGTGATCCTCCGGCGCCGTGCCGAGCGAGGAACCCGATCCGAGCGGTACGGCGGATCGCTGGTGGAGCTGGATCGAGCGGCGGCAGAACGGTCAACGCCCGGCCTGAAGGTGGATCTTGAAACGGCAGTCGAGCGGCTGCCGGAGCGTGCGCGGGAGGTGTTCGTGCTGCACGACATGAGCGGCTACAAGCATGAAGAGATCGCGGACTTCCTGGGGATATCGGCGGGCACGTCCCGCTCGCAGCTGCATCACGCGCGCATGGCGCTCCGGGAGTACTTCGAGGGATGAAGGAGCACGCGATGTCGGATCATTGGACCGAGAAGCTCTCCGCCTATCTGGATGGCGAGCTCACGCCCGCCGACCGACGGGCGCTGGAGCGGCACCTGGAAGGATGCGCGGCGTGTCGGGCGGATACGGAGCGATTGGGGCGGGTCAAGGAGTGGGCCGCGACGTACGCCGGTACTGCGCCGAGCCCGTCGGTGTGGCGGGGAGTGCGGGACGAGATCCGTCGGCGCGAGGGACCGGCGGCGCTGCCGATCGCGGCACGGCGGCGGTTCCGGATTGGCACCGGTCTGCCGCTGGCGCTGGCGGCGTCGCTCGCGCTCGTGATCGTCGGCGTGGGGGGATGGTTGGCCGGTCGGGCAACGGCTCCCGGCAGCGGCCTCGGCGCGGAAGAGCGCGGTGCCCTCGGATCGGCAGGCGCCATGACGATCGCCGCCCGCCAGACCAACGCCGCCCTGCTGGCGGCCGAGAGGTACGGCGCCGCCATTGCCCAGCTGGAGCAGGCGGTGCTGCACGACAGGAGCCGCCTCGACTCGGCGACGGTGCGGGTCGTGGTGGAGAAGCTGGGCGTGATCGACCGGGCGATCGCGGAAGCACGCGCCGCGATGGCGCAGGATCCGGAGAGCGCGTACCTGGCGGAGCACTTCGCCACGATGATGCGGAGGAAACTCAACCTGCTGCGTTCGGCCTCGGCCGTTCGGCGCAGTTAATCGAAGGAGCGGATCATGCTGCTGACAATCGCCGCGGGCGCCGCGATCGCGCTGGCGATCCCGCAAGGAACCGACACCACGTTCGCCGTCGCGGCGAATGCGCGCCTCGATCTCCAGAACTACGCGGGCGAGATCGTGATCGAGACGTGGGCACGCAGCGAGGTGCGCATCGTGGCGGATCACAGTCGGCGGGAGAGTATTACCGTCGAGCAGCAGGAGGGGATCGTGAGAGTGCGACCCGCCTCGTGGAAGGGTGGCGACGCCGACTTCGAGATCGAAATCGAGGAAGGCCGCGTGCAGTGGAGCAGGTCCGGAGCGCGATCCCCGTCGCTGGTCGAATTCACCGTCACCGTGCCGGAGGGCATGCCGCTCGACGTGGGTGGCCCGTTCACGGATGTCACGATCACCGGACCCGTGGGAGAGACGTCGGTGCAGTCGAACGAGGGTGACGTCACCCTCACGGCGGTTCGCGGGCCGCTCACGGTGCGGTGCGTCGAGGGAGATGTCACCATCACCGATGTCCAGGGTCGCATGCGAATCCACGCGATCGATGGCGACGTCTGGATCGAGAATGCGTCGGGGGATGTCGTCGCAGAGACGACCGACGGAGACATCCACCTCATCGGCGTTACGTCGTCCAATGTCGAGGCGACGTCGGTGGACGGCGATCTGCAGTTCGCTGGTCCCCTCGCGGCGCAGGGGCTCTACACGTTTGCCACCCACGACGGTGACGTCACCGTCATGCTGCCCAGGGATGCCGGAGCCCGAGTCATGGTGGCGACTTACGACGGGGAGGTCAGCTCCGACTTCGCGCTCGACATGCCCGAAGACTTCTCCGGACGTCGCGCACGATTCACGCTCGGCGACGGCGCCGCCCAGCTCGAGATCGAAGCGTTCGACGGCGACATCGAGATTCGGTATCTGGAGAACTGAGCGCCGATCCACCCGATGCGCGGCCGGCCCCGCACCACTTCGGTGCGGGGCTTGTTCTTTGCCGACCGGTCGGTGCAACCTTGTTCCCCACCATGGGCGAGACTTCGCAGCAGCGGTTGACGGCGTTCTGGGCCGCCTTCGGTCCCGGCCTCCTCTGGGCGGCGGCGGCCATCGGGGTCTCCCACCTCGTGCAGTCCACGCGCGCCGGGGCGGATGCGGGCCTTGGATTGGCCGGCGTGATTCTGCTCGCGCTGATCGTCAAGTACCCCTTCTTCGAGTTCGGCCCGCGGTACGCGGCAGCCACCGGAACGAGCCTTGTCGAGGGATATCGCCGCATCGGACGCTGGGCGCTGTGGCTGTACTTCGCGATCACCGTGAGCACGTCGCTGGTCATCCAGAGCGCGATCGTGCTGTTCACGGCATTCCTCCTCACCTACGCATTCGGATTGGACTGGCCGCTACCCTTCATGGGAGCCGTCGTGCTCGGCGGATGCGCGGCGATGCTGTGGATCGGCCGGTTCCCCTGGCTCGACCGGATGGTGAAGGTGATTCTCGTGCTGCTCGCGGTATCGACGGTGGCCGCGGCCGTGGCGACGCTCGACCGGCTCGACGTCGGCACGCTTGCGCTCCTGCCCCCGATCGGCGAGGGGAGTGGCAGCGTGTCCTTTGCCTTCCTGCTGGCGCTGGTCGGCTGGATGCCGTCCGCGATCGACATCGCCGTGTGGAGCTCCCTGTGGACGCTCGCCAAGAACGAAGCGGCGCGCACCACGGTGTCCGTCACCACCGCACGACTGGATTTCGGGATCGGGTATGTGGCGACCGGCTTCCTCGCCTTCAGCTTCCTGATACTTGGTGCCGGCATCATGTTCGGCTCGGGCACGTCCTTCAGCGGCGCGGGGACCGTCTTCGCAACCCAGCTCGTCGACCTGTACGGCACGACGCTCGGGGGGTGGATGCGGCCGGTCGTGCTGGTGGCCGTCATTACAACCATGCTGTCGACGGCGGTCACCGTCGTCGACGGGTTCCCGCGGGCAATCGAGCGAACCGTCCGTAATCTTCGGGAGCCGCTGGAGGTCGCCGCCGGGCGGCCCGGTGGCGGCACGGCCTACTGGGTGGCGCTCGCGGCACTCGGCGCACTCACACTGCTCGTGCTCGGCGCCTTCGTCGGATCGCTGACCGCGATGGTGGACGTCGCCACCATCGTTTCGTTTCTCACCGCGCCACTCCTCGGCTATCTCAATCTCCGGGCCGTGCAATCGCCCGATGTCGCACCCGAGCACCGGCCGAGCCGCCGGATGGTGCTGCTCTCGTGGGTGGGTCTCATCCTGCTCGCCGGTACGGCGGCGGTGTTCCTCATCTCGGTCATACGGTAGGGCACAGGCTCGTCGTCACGGCGTTCGTGACGCCGTGCGCCCATCGGGGATGCCCGGCTGAGTGACGTCCGGACGGACCTCTGCTAGGCAGCCCGACTCTCGCTTGATCCCGGTGCGGGCGCCTCCATGCTCGCGAACAGGAGGTCGACGTCGTTCGGAGGGGCCGTGAGCCGGCTGACGGCGATCGTGACGATGAGGGATGCCAAGAACGCCGGCACCAACTCGTACAGCAGCGGCTCGAGAACGGGGGTGTACTGCCACGCGACGGTCACCAGCGTGCCGGTGACCAGCCCTGCCACGACCCCCGCCCGGGTCGTCCCGCGCCAGTACAGGGCGAGGATGGACGTGGGGCCGATGGCTGCGCCCAGGCCGGCCCAGGCGAACAGGACCAGCCAGAAGACGAGGTCCTCTGCCAGCACGCCGAACACGAGTGCCGCGATTACCAGCAGGACCACCACGATCCGGCTGTAGCGGACGAGGCGCCGCTGCGGCACGACGTCATCCCGCCGCAGGATCTTCTCGTACAGGTCGCGCACGACGCTCGACGCCGCGACGAGCAGCTGCGAATCAGCCGTCGAGATGATCGCCGCGAAGATCGACGCCACGACGATCCCGAAGAACACCGGATGGAGATGCTGTGACGCCAGCAGCGGGTAGAGCTGTTCCGTGTCGGCGTTGGGCAGCATGGCGGTTTCCGGGAAGTACACGCGACCCGCGAGGCCAATGAACAGCGCCCCCCACCCCATCACGACGTTCCACACGGTGCCGACTACAGCCGAGTAGCGCAGCTGGTCGGCATCGGCGATGGACATGTAGCGGACGATGATGTGCGGGTTCCCGGGCGAGCCCAAGCCGATGCCCAGCGCGCCGATGGCCGCTCCAACGCTGAGGGCGAACGGATCGATGGTGGTGGGATCGAGCATGCGGAGCTGGTCCAGCACCGGGCCCAACCCGCCGAAGTCGAGGATCGCCAGGGTCGGTACGACCACCAGGGCCGCGATCATGATGCACGCCTGGAGCATGTCCGACAGGCTGACCGCGAGGAATCCGCCGAGCGTCGTGTAGGCGACGACGATCACCGCGGTGAGCACGATGCCGAGTTGCTGGTCGAGGCCGAAGCTGCCGGCGAACGCCTTGCCGCCACCCACGAACTGGGCAGCGACGTACCCGACCATGAACAGGAGGATGATCACGATGAGGACCGACCGGAGCACACCGCTGCGGTCGCCGAAGCGGGCGGCGAAGAAATCGGGCAGTGTGACGCAGTCCTGCGCCTCGGCGAAGTGACGGATCCGGCGGGCGTAGAACAGGAACAGGAACATCTCGACCACGATGTAGCCGGTGACCGTCCAGACGGCCGAGGCCCCGATGGAATAGGCCATGCCGGTGACGCCCAGCAGGAGCCAGGCGCTGCGGCCCGAGACCACGGCCGAGAGCGCGACGACGAAACGGTGCATCTTCCGGCCGCCGACGAAGAACTCGCTCACGCCCCCGGAAGAGAACCGGGCGGAGGCGATCCCAATGCCGATCACGATCGCGAGGTAGCCGATGAAGCTCGCGACCGCGAACGGGTCGGCGGACACCTGGACTGCGGCGCTGCCTTCCTGCATTACCGCTGCCGCCGGCGTAACGCACGGGCCAGGAGGACCGCCGTCGCGATGATCGCGGCAGGGAGGGCGAACATGGTGACGGAGAAAGCGGTCATGACATTTCCGATTGGGGCATTCGCTGTTGCGTCGTCGAGATAATGTCTGGCCCTTCCTGCGTTCCAGCAACCCGATCACTTGACGGTGATCGGCATGCACATGACGGATACATGACTGTGTGTGGCGATCCTTTGGAGCCACGGGTGCCGACTGCTATTCCCGACAGGAGCGCGTGGGAAATGACCGGTGTCCACGATTGCGACATCGTTTGGCTGACCGTAACGTAGTAGTCCATCCACTCAGGAGGGCGGCGGGGATGGACCTTCCCGAGCGGCTGCACGCCCTTCTCGGCAGTCGCTACGCCGTCGAGCGCGAGCTGGGCTCCGGCGGTATGGCGGTGGTCTACCTCGCGCGTGACGAGCGTTTCGACCGACCGGTCGCGATCAAGGTGTTGCGGCCCGAGATCGCGGCGTCCCTCGGCTCCGAGCGGTTCCTTCGCGAGGTCGATATCGCGGCGAAGTTCCAGCATCCCAACATCGTGCCCCTGTTCGATTCCGGGGCCATCGATGGCCTGCTGTACTACGTCATGCCGTTCATCGAGGGCGAGAGCCTCGCGGACCGGCTGGGCCGGGAAACGCAGCTCAGCCTGGCGGAAGCGCTCGCCATCACCAAGGACGTGGCCGCCGCGCTGACGTACTCACACCGGCACGGCGTGGTGCACCGCGACATCAAGCCGCACAACATCATGCTCACCGGCGACCGGGCCGTGGTCACGGATTTCGGTGTCGCCCACGCCCTCGAGCAATCCGCTGGCGAGCGGCTGAGTGAAACGGGGATGGCGATCGGCACCCCCGAGTACATGAGCCCCGAGCAGGCCGCCGGCGTGACGAAGGTCGACGGCCGCAGCGACATCTATTCGCTCGGGTGTGTGCTCTACGAGATGCTGTCCGGGGATCCGCCGTTCACCGGCCGCACGCCCCAGGCGATTCTCGCCCGTCAGATGCAGGAGCGGACGCCGTCGCTGGAAGTGGTCCGTCCGGAGTTGCCGGTGGCCGTGTTCGACGTGGTGGAGCGCGCGCTGGCCAAGGTGCCCGCCGAGCGGTTCCAGTCCGTCGAGGAGCTGAGCCAGGCGCTGGACGCCGTCCAGAGCGCGGCCCAGCTCCGTCTCCGCCCGTCTCGGCGGCATCGGCGCGTGCTCGTATCCGCGCTGACTGTCGCGGTCGCGGTCATCGCATGGTTCGGGCGGGGTGTGGTCAACAGTCGGGACGTGCCGTTGAGCGAGGCGCGGATGATGGCCTTCCCCATCGAGGTGAGCGGAGCCTCGACGGACGCCGACCCGGACCTCGGGGTGGACATCGTCACGGCGATGGCGGGGATGCTGGATGGCTGGGGAGAAATGCGCTGGCTCGATGCGCGGGACTTTCTCGATCCGGACGACTGGGCCGATCCCAGTCGTATCACCCTGGAGGCCAAGCGCCGTGTTGCCCGCGCCCATGGAGCGGCGCATTTCACGAGCGGCCGCCTGATCGTTGGCTCTGACAGTGCCAGGCTGTTTCTGGATCTCTACCACGTGAGCCAGCCCGAGCCGGTGGACCGTACGAGGGTCGCCGGCCCGCCGCAGGAGTACCTGCCGCTGGGCCTGGAGGCAGCGCCAACACTGCTGCTGTCCCTGCTGCCGGAAGACCAATCCGCCGAAGTGGCGTCGATCCGTGGGCACAGCTCGCCGGCGATTCAGGCATTCGTGCAAGGGGAGCTGAGCTATCGGCGTGGGCAATTCAGGAGCTCCTGGAACCACTACATGGCGGCCGTCGAGGACGATTCGTCGTTCGCACTCGCAGCTCTCAAAGCGGCTTCGGCAGCGGCATGGCTCGAGGATGTTGAACGACTCTCCGCGGCCCAACAGCTCTCGGAGCGAGCGGCACTCGGAGCAGACCAGCTTGCCCCCCGGGACCGTTCCATGGCATTCGGGCTCAGAGCATTCTTCGCGGGTGATGCTGACTCCGCGCTGGCGCACCTGCGGAGCGCGCGCGACCTCGATGACCGGCGTCCCGATGTCTGGATCGCGATCGCACAGGTCTATCGCCATCTCATTCCGATGGAGCCCCGACACGACTCCCTGGCCTTGCTGAATGTGCGGCGGGCGTACGAGCTGAGTCCCCACTTTGCCCCCGTGCTGCTCCATCTGGGATCGCGTGCCGTTCGGGAGGGAGATCTCGCGTCCGCTCGACGATATCTCGCCGAATTGCGGAGGACCGAAGCGGACGTCGCAGATGTGTCAACGCTGGAGCTCGCAATCCGCTGCGCGTCGCAGTCACCGGATGCCGTCGACTGGCAGACCGAGGCTCTACGCAATGTGCCCGTCGTGTTCGGAATCGCACGAAGGCTCCACATCGGACTCGCGAATCCAGCGTGTGCGGAGGCGGGATGGCGTGCAGTGATACGCTATGACACCACGTCCAATCCGTCGTACCGCTTCTCCGCGACAGTCGGACTCCAGAGCCTGCTTGCTGCACAGCGTCGTACGCATGAGCTTCGCGCAGTCCTCGACAGCGCGGACGGGCCACTGCTCACCGTCCGACTCCTGTACGTCGTGGATGCCCTTGCGGGACACGACGTGTATCGCCAAGCAGATTCAATCGCAGCGGTGATACGAGGCTTCTTGTGGCCCATCAACTACACGATCCTGTGGCCGCTCGCGGTGTGGGACCTTCGAACCGGGCGATGGGATGAGGCGACGGCAATCCGTGACACGCTTGGGGCGCGGGCGGCGCGGGCCGGTGCATCGTCCATCGACACGCTGCTGTGGCGCAGTGTCGTAGCCCACGTCCTGCTCGCCGAGGGCGACACCGTGAGCGCGACGGATGCGTTTCGGGCACTGCGGCCGACGGCCCCCCGCCCCGCCCTCACGTGGCAGCCTTGGCTGTCATTGGGATACGACTGGCTGGTGCTGGCGGAGCTGCTTGCGCTGCGTGGGGAGGATGAGGAGGCGCTGCGGGTTCTCACGATTGCGGAGGCGCCGGCATCGGCAGCGAACCTGATCTTCCGGCCGGCCATGCTCGCGCTGAGAGCGCGTATAGCAAATCGATAGCGGCGGTGGACGAGGGTCACACGACTGCGTTGTCTGAGGAGGAGGCCAGATGAAGAAGCTGCATGGGGTAAAAGACTACCCGGATCCCAAGCCACGCGACGGCAAGTGGGGCCAGGCGGAGAGTCTCGAGCACTGGGTCATGTTGATGCACGAGTGGGCGCAGCAAGTGAATAACGAGATCCATGAGCTGAAGGGAAAGGGACACAACCCCGACGACCCGCCCGACCCGCCGTGGGAGTTTGGGTAGTCGTGAGTCTGGGCGCCGACCTGATCGGAATTGCGAGGCCAGGTTAGACGTCCGTCGGGACTCGTTCGGTCACGGTCGGTTCGTGCGGCAGCGGATGTCGGCGACGATGCGGACTGTCAATGCCGCGGCCGCTTGCTCATTCGCGGACGCGCGTCGTCGCTGAGCAGATCCCAATCCGGCGCCAGCATCGCCTTGACGAGTTCCATCGCGGTGGCGGGCCGGTCGTCGGGGCGTTTCGCGAGGCCACGCATCAGTGCGAGCTCGACGTGCTCCGGCACGTCGGGCCGCACGACGCGGATCGACGGCGGCGGCTGCGCGATCTGCCGGGCGAAGACGGCCTGCGGCGTCCGACCGGTGAAGGGCGGCTCCCCGGCGAGCATTTCGTACGCCACACATGCCAGGCCGTAGATGTCGCTGTGGCGGTCGACGGTGCCCTCGCCGGCCGCCTGCTCGGGGCTCATGTAGCTCGCGGTTCCCACCACGATCCCGCTGGAGGAGATGCTCTCGTCGCTCGATCGCACGATGGCCCGCGCTACACCGAAGTCGCACACCATCGCCACCCCGCGATCGAAGATCACGTTTCCGGGCTTGATGTCGCGGTGCAGCACGTTGTGCCCGTGCGCGTGGTCGATGGCCTGTGCGACGAGACGCGCGATGGGCAGCGCTTCGTCGAGTCGAAGTTGTATCTCCCGCTCGAGGCGCTCTTCCAGCGTGCCGCCATCGGCGTAGGGCATGACGTAATACAGCAGGTCGTCCGCCGTGCCCGAGGCCACGAGACGCAGGATGTTCGGATGGTGAAGGTTGCCGAGGATCTCGATCTCGCGGTGGAACCGATCCGCAAGGATCGTTGCCGCGAACTCGGGTCGGAGCACCTTGATGGCAACATGCGCATCAGTCAAGAGATCAAGCCCCCCGTAGACCAGCGACATGCCGCCTCGCCCGAGGATGTCTTGCACGTCGTAGCGAGCGGCGAGCGCAGTCCGTACACGCTCGAGTTTGAGGGGCATCACGTCTCTCCGACCTGCTCTCTGGCACAATAGGACATTCTGTCCCATGACGCCAGCAAACCCGGGTCTGCGATGGTCACGGAGCAAGACACCGCGGTGAGACTGCCGTTGACAGCTGGCGACATGGCTACTCGGCAGCGCCGGCGAAGCGCAACCGAGACCCTAGAGCTGCGCGGCGTCCTCGAGTTCTCGACCGGCGGTCTCGGGAATGAAGACGTGGATGATCGCCAGCGCGGCGAGCAGCGAGATGCCCGTCAGTGGCACTGCGGTGCTCCAGCCCCACTGCGCGGCCGCCGCGCCCACCACGCCCGGGGCAATCACATAACCGATACGGCCCAACAGGTTGTTGGCCCAGGAGAACGCGTCGGCTCGCATCGAGGTGGGGAACAGCTCGGTCGTGAGCGCGTTGAGGGTGGTGAGCAGTCCGATCGATGCAACGAGCGCTACCATCAGGCACGCGGTGAGCGCCCAGAAGTCGTGCAGTTGGTACGCGAGCACCACGGCGGCGATGCCGACGCTGTAGAGGAGTGCGGCGCTCCGCCGCCGGCCGAGATGGTCGATGAGTCGCCCCACCGAGAAGACGAACGGCAGCGCCGCGACCGAGGCAAACACGACGGCCTGGCCGACGTCGTGGTCGCTGAAGCCGCGCTCCGCCACCGCGAACTCCTTCCAGAACAGCAGTGCCGTGTTGGTGCTCATGTACGTGAGTCCCCAGACGAGCGCCATCTGTATCACGCGACCACGGTACGGCGTACGAAAGATGGCGAACGGGCGCGTGTCGATCACGGGCATCTCGCCGGTGTGTCGCTCGAACCTGGCCGATTCCCGGATGTGCCGTGCCGCATACGGTACGAGCAGGATCGGGAGGACACCGACGAAGTACACGGTGCGCCACCCGAATGCGGCATCAAGCAGGAAGGGCACAACCGCCGCACATGCGACCACACCCAGCGCGTTCGACGCCTGGATCACGCCGAGCACGAATGCGCGTCGGCCCGCCGGAAATTCCTCGGCGGCGAAGATCATGCCCACCGCCCACTGGGCGATCTGGAAGATCCGAGCGGCAAACTGGTACGCGGCGAAGTCGAGTGCCCCGCGCGAGAGACCGGACAGCAGTGTGAACACGGCGTAGCCCGTGATCGTGAGCAGGAGAACCGCGCGCCGTCCCCAGCGATCCGCCATCCGTACCAGCAGGTACGAGACGATGGTGCCCAGACTGATCACGGAGGCGATGAAGCCCCCCTCGGCCTCCGAGAGCGCGAACTCGACCCGCAGGTTCGGCAGGATCTGACTGAGGGCGATGAAGTCGTAGCCCTCGAAGAAGGTCGCGATGCTGAGGACGGCGAAGAGGCGCCGCTGATAGGGTGTGAAGCGACTCACGGGTTCACCCCACCAGGCATCAGACGCGCTGAGACGACGGCGCACCGCATGATGTCGCCGGCTGCGGCGGAGCGGGCGGATCGCATGACGCGGGAGGCGCAGGAAGCGTGAGGGGCCACGGCGACGCGAAGGCTACGTGTGCCTCCGGATTGACGCAAGTATGCAGCACCATAGCTTATTGGGGACAAACCGCCAACCCGGCACCACTACAGGGGGCCATTGTGATGCAACGCTCGAGATTGCTGCTGGTGCTGACATGCGTAGCGGTCGTCGCCTGCTCGCAAGGAATGACGAGCCGCGAGGCCCTGATCGAGGGGAGGACCGTCGAGGAGCGCGTCACGACGTGGGTCCGCGCGATGAACAACGCGAAGGTCGACAGCGTGGTGCTGATGTACGACGAGTCGGCGGACGTGCACGCCGTCTGGCCCGACGGGCACATCGCCGAGGGGTTCGAGGCGGTGGAGCAGCGCTGGCGCGACTTCTACACGCAGACCAACTACATGAACGTTGCCACGAGCCAACTCCAAGTTGAGATACTGGCACCGGGTGTGGCGCAGGCGGTCTTCCGCCACTCGACCGACGTGGTCGACGCCGGCGGTCAGCGTGCGGTCTTCCCAGGACGCGCACTGGTCGTGCTCCTCAAGGACCCGGACGACAGACACTGGAAGATCCACACCCAGCTGTTCTCGGTGAATCGCGCATCGGAGAACTGAGCCCGGTTGCGAGCACTCCAGGACAGCATCGGATCCTGTGCCGAGGGCGCCGCGCGTCCTCGGCACAGCCGTGCTCCTGCTGAAATGTGTGACCGTCAAGCGCTTGTGCCGTCGCAAGTTGTCTTGTATCCTACCGCAACTCTCCACCGGAGGCTCGGCCCGTGTCGGAACCCTTCCTGAGCTCCGACGAATACGCCGACCGCGCACACAAGCTCTACCATGAGGGCCGCTACGACGAGGCCATCGCCGCACTGCGCGAGGCCATCGAGCGGTTTCCGCATGCAGTGGAGTTGCACGTTGGGCTCGCGTATGTGCAGCTCGCTGTCGAGGAGTACGCGTGGGCCCGGGCCGACTTCGAGCGGGCCATTGCGCTCGACCCGAATGACGAAGAGGCCCTTGCGGGACTCGGCGAAGCGCTGCTCAAGCTCGGCGACCGTCCGGGCGCATTGCAGTGTTTCGACCGGGTGCTGGCCATGGGGTTCCGGGAGGACCATGACCTGATGCTCCAGGTCGGTCGCGCGCTGTTTCGCGAGGGCATGCTGCGCCATGCCCGCGGGTTCTTCGAGCTCGGCGCGCGGCACCACCCGGATTCCTCCGAAGCGGCGGCCGCGCTCGGATACGCCGAGCATCGGCTGGGTGAGGAAGAGAATGCCCTCTTCTGGCTGCGGCACGCGCTGGACCTCGACGAGCTCCACGCAGAGGCCCGCGTGTACCTTGGCAACCTCCTGTACGACCGCGGCGAGTACGAGGCCAGCCTGTTTCACTTCGAGCGGACCGATCCCGGGGAGCACTACGACGAACTGGCGCTGTGGCGAACCATCGAGCTGAAGAAGTCGATCTACCGCCTGGAGACGAACGATCCCGAGCTGCTCCCGTGGCAACAGCGGCTCGCCGAGTTGGCGATCGACCTCGACCCGGTGGACCAGTTCCTCGCCGACCTGGCGGCAACGCAGCCGGACGGGTCGGTGCGTGACCCGCACCAGATCGAGCTGTTCGGCACGCTGCTGACCGAGTTGCAGGCGATGCAGCGACGGCCCACCGGCGACGTCCACCGCGTGCGGACCGCGAGCGGGATCACCTACGCCGGTACGTGGGAAGAGATCGTTCTGCAGATGAAGATGGACGACCGGGACGGCATCGGCTCCTCGCTCCAGGAGTACATGGAGCGCGTCGCGCGCCGCAGCCATGACCGGACGGGTGCGGTCATCCCGGTCTCGGACGCGCAGAGCTTCGTCGAGGGTATCGCGGCAACGGGCCTCATCGACATCCTGCGCTGACCGCATGCGGGCGCCTGCCCGCTTGTGCGGATGAGCCTGCCCACCCGCGCGAGCGGGTGTACCCTTATCTTCTTCTCGTCATGCAATGGACCCAAGAGGTACACCGTGAGGTATTGCCGAACGGCCTGACGGTGCTCGTACGGCGCGACGCGTCGGCGCCGGTCGTGGCTGCGGTGACGCACGTGCGTGCCGGCTACTTCGACGAGCCGGACGACTGGGTCGGGATCTCCCACGTGCTCGAGCACATGTTCTTCAAGGGCACCGCCAGACGCGGACCCGGTGCCGTCGCCCGCGAGACCCAACTGGTCGGCGGCTATCTCAATGCGGGCACCATCTACGACAAGACGGTCTACTACACGGTGCTCCCGTCGGCGCACGGCGGGCTCGGGCAGGCGGTGGACATTCAGGCCGATGCGCTCATGCACGCCGCACTCGACGCGGACGAGCTGGCCCGGGAGATCGAGGTCATCGTCCAGGAAGCGAAGCGCAAGCTCGACACCCCGCGAGCCGTGGCCTCCGAGACCCTCTATGAGCTGCTGTTCCGCGTCCATCGGATGCGACGCTGGCGCATCGGGACCGAGGCAGGGCTGCGCGGACTCACCGGCGGCGATGTCCGGGCGTACTACGAGAGCCGATACACGCCGGACCGGGTCATCGTCGCCTTGGTGGGCGACCTCGACGTCGACGACGCACGGGCGTTGCTCAGGGAGACCTATGGCTCCTGGACCCGGCCAGGCGCGCTCGTCCCGGCGTCGCCGCCCGAACCGGACGGGGTGCAGCCGAGTGTGCGGGTGCTGCGGGGAGACGTGGATCGTCCACTGGCGAGCCTGGGTTGGCGTACCGTCCCAGCCCTCGACGCCGATGCACCTGCGCTCGACGTCGCATCGACTATCCTCGGCTCCGGGCGCGGATCGCGTCTCTATCGGCGGCTCCGCGTGCCCGGGCTCGCGGCGAGCACATCGGCGAGTCACTACACGCCGACAGACGTCGGCGTGTTCGACATCGATCTCGAGACCGAACCGGACCGGCTCGATGCCGCAGTCGAGCAGGCACTCACCGAGGTTGCGGGCCTCGCTACGATCGGCCCCAGTGCACACGAGCTCGAGCGCGCCCGCGCGCTCCTCGCCACAGGGTGGGCCCGCAGCATGGAGTCGATGGACGGGCGAGCCACGGCCCTGTGCGACGCGGAGGCGCTCGGCGACTACCGGCTGCTCGACACCATCGCCGAACGCACGCTCGCGGTCTCGGTCGCAGAGGTGCGGGACGTGGCAGCCCGCTGGCTCGATGGCAGCTCGGCATGCGCCGTGCTCTACCTCCCCGGTGACGCTGCCGAGACGGTAGTGGAGCAGTCCTGGCCCCCCACGGCCCGAGCCGCCGGAACGGTCGCGGACTCGGCCGCGGTGCAGCCCGGCGGGCCGCGACAGCCCGTGGAGGCGCTCGATCGGTTCGACCACGCGGACGGACTGACGCACTGGCGGTTTCCCCGCGTGGACCTGCTGGTGCGGCCAAAACGGGGCTCGGGCTCGGTGACGCTGTCGCTGCACTTCCCCGGGGTACCGCGTGCCGAGACGAGCGATACTGCAGGCCTCTCATGGCTGCTCGCCCGCAGCGCGGTTCGCGGCGCGGGTGGGTTGTCGGGCGATGCACTGGCCGCCGCGGCCGAGCGCCTCGGCGGAACCGTCGCGCCGTCCGTTGGGGCGGAGACCATGGGGTGGAGCCTTACCGTCGCGCCCGATGGGCTTGCGGATGCGGCGGCACTCCTTCAGGCCGTGGCGCGTGAGCCGCATCTGGAGTCGGTCGACGTCGCGGTCGAGTGCAGGCTCCAGGCGAGCGATGCCCGTCGCCAGCGTGACGACATGTTCCGCTACCCGCTGCAGCAGGCCATGGGGCTCGCGTTCCCGGGGCACCCGTACGGTCTGCCGGTGCTCGGGATGCCGGACGTCGTCGTGGGTTTCGACGCCGAACGGGTGCGAGCGTGGGCGGCACGTCTGCGCGGTGCGCGCCCGGTCGTCGTGGTCGTCGGCGACGTCGCCATCGCTGACGTGCCCGAGGCCGTCGCCGCGCTGGCGGGGTGGGAGGGCGGCACGACCGACACGCCCAACGATCAGGGGAGGCCGTCGTGGCGGGCCGGTCGGGGCGCGGAGGAGCGTGACAAGCAGCAGACCGCGCTGGCGCTCGGATTCCGCACGGTGCCGTACGGCTCGCCGGATCGATACCCGCTCCGCGTCATTGGCACCATCCTGAGCGGACTGGCGGGCCGGTTGTTCGACGAGCTCAGGGAAAAGCGTTCTCTCGCCTACACGGTGACCGCGATGCCATGGTTCGCCCGTGAGGCCGGCGTGCTGCTCTGCTACATTGCGACGTCTCCGGACCGGGAAGCCGAGGCGCGCGATGCAATGCTCGCGGAGCTCGACCGGCTCATTACCGAGCCGCCCGACGCCGACGAGCTGGCGCGGGCCCGAAACTACGCGGCGGGCCTGGTCGAGATCGGGGCGCAGAGCGGACGCACGGTAGCGGCGAGGATGCTCGAGGCATGGGTGAACGGCGAGGTCGCGCGCTGGGCGGAAGCGCCCGCCAAGCTCCGCGCCGTGGCGCGGGAGGACGTGCTACGGGTCGCGGAGTCGGTGTTCGATGCGGAGCAGATGGTGGAGTATGTCGTGCGCGGCCGGCGTTCCCCCTGAGCCGCCCGGAGGCGGTCAGAACATCGACATCGCCAGGAACGAGCGCAGGTTCTCGTTGGTGACACGCAGTCGCTGCGACAGCAGCCGTACCACAGCCCACAGCACTTTGTATCCGAGGTCGCGTTCGAAGTCGAGCAACATTTCGAAATCGGAGCGGGTGATCGTAAGCAGCGTGCAGTCGGTATTCGCGATGGCATCCGTCGACCGCTCCGAGCGGTCGAACACGGCCATCTCACCGAAGCAGGCACCCGGTTTGAGCACCGCGAGCGCTTCCTCGCCCGAGCCGGGAACCTGGCGGGAGACCCGCACCTCTCCGTCGGAGACGATGAACAGCCGGTTGCCCGGTTCACCTTCCTTGAAGATCGTCTGCCCTGAGCGAAAGTGCTGCTCCGAGCAGATCTCGGCGATCCGGGCGACTTCGTCGTCGTCGAGATCGGAGAAGATGGCGGCCTGCTTGATGAGCGCGGTGTCCATGCCTCCTCCCACTATCGGCGTGGAGCCCCGATGATGCCGCAAGCTACCGGCGTCTCGCTGAGGCGGCAAGCACGTCCGCTGCTCCAGCCGCCCGATGCGCTGACCGCACTGCGCCTTCCGCTCGCCGTCGGGTTTCTGCTGCTGGACGGGACTGCCGCACGAGTCGTCATCCTGGCCGCTGCCGCGCTGACGGACTTCGTCGACGGGTGGTGGGCACGGAGGATTGGCGGCTCTCGCGTCGGCGCCGTGCTCGACCCGATCTGCGACAAGGCCTTCATGGTCGCGGCGTTTGCGGTCGTGTACCGAGGCGGTGTGCTGACGACGTTGGAGCTGCTCGGGGTCTTGCTCCGCGACATCGTGGCGCTGCTGGCTTTCCTCGCTACCTGGGCCCTCAGGCGCCCGACGACGCTTCCCGCACGGGCCGGGGGCAAGGCCGTCACGGTGGGGCAGCTGCTCACGCTCGTGGCGTTCCTGGCGGATTCGGAGCTGGTGCGCCCGCTCGCGTGGGCGACGGCGGCGATCGCGGTGTATGCGATCGCCGACTACAGTCACGCGGCGCGGCATCGATGACGAGGACCGTACCATGACCACACGACGCATGCGCGTGGCCCTTGCCGTTGTCTCCCTCCTGGCGGCTGGCGCGCCGGCCGCCGGGCAGGATACCACGGCGACGGCCCCGTCGTCGGCGCTTGGCCTCTACGGGTTCGGTGTCCGCGGCGGCGTCGACTTCGAGGGAGAGGGTCAGGCCGTCGTGTCGGTTGCCTTCGACATGGGCCACCTGTTCACGGAGCGACTCAGGATCCGGCCCACGGCTGAGTTGGGCTTCCTCGGATCGGACAACACCTATCTCGCCAGCGCCGAGCTGGTGTACCGGATTCTCGACGACCGTGAGACGGCAGTTCCCTACGTCGGTGCGGGGGTAGGCCTCTGGGGGCGCGAGGAATGCAGCACCGATGATTCCTGTCCGGGTGTCTGGTTGCAGTTCGCGCTGGGCTTCGAGATCCGCATCCGGGACCGCATCTCGTGGCTCGTGGAGTATCATCCACTGGACGCGTTCCGGCGCCAGCGCATCCTGATCGGTTTCACCACGCGCAGAGGGGGATGACATGCCGCAAGAGCGGGCGGTGCGGCTCGAATGGACGGGGCAGAGGCTGCGATTCCGGGGCGGCGGCACCGAGCCGGCGACCCCCGGGATCGTCATCGATGGTGACGGGGAACAGGGGCCGAGCCCAATGCTGTCCCTCCTGCTCGCGGCCGCCGGCTGCTCGGGCGCGGATGTCGTCGTCATCCTGAACAAGATGCGGGTGCCGATCGAGCGGCTCGCGATCGACGTGGTAGGGGTGCGGCGCGACGAGGAGCCGCGGCGCTACACAGGGCTGCGGTTCCGCTTCACCGTGTCCGGCAGCGAGATCGACGTTTCGAAGGTCGAGCGCGCCGTTGCGCTCTCACTCGAGAAGTACTGCTCGGTCGTGGCATCGCTGGCACCCGACATTGCCGTGGGATACGAAGTTGCGATGGAGTAGCGCCGTCGTGGCCAGTGGGCTCCTGCTGGTCACCCTGCCCGGTCTGTGTGCCGGTCAGTCTGCTCGCGAGTTGCAGGTCCAGGCGCTCGGGACCTTTGCGGACAGGGACTTCCTGGGAGCCGGTCTGGGCGGTGCGCTCCGATCGGCCGGCCGGGCCCGGGTGGCGCTCACGCTGCACGCCGGCGACCTGGAGGGTGCTTTCGCGGGCCGTGGCGAACTGGTCGCGAGCTACCACCTGAATCCCTTCCGGCAGCGCGGCGTAACCCCCTATGTGGGTGGTGGGCTCACCGTGGGCGTCGCGGATGACGACGTGTTCGAGTACGTCGTTCTGCTGGTCGGGGTCGAGACGACACCGGGTCGTCGCACGGGGTGGTACGCGGAGGTTGGTCTGGCGGGCGGTGTGCGGATCGCAGCCGGGTTCCGCGTCCGCTGGCGCTGACTGCCGCCGATGCCGTGGGGAAAAAAGACCCCGCACGGACGTGCGGGGCAGGCCACCTGTCAGGCTCTGCGAACGAGCCTACGTGGTCGCCCCGACGGTCGGTGAGTTGCTGATGACGGGCTGGCAGTAGCGCTCACCGAGCTGCCTGAGGTCGTGCACGTCCTCGTCGGAGAGCGAGGGATACCGCTCGGCCATATACTCGATGGTGTCGTCGAACCACTCCTTCTGGTGCTCGGGCGTCGCCTGGATCACGCCGCAGCGAAGGATGTGGCTGTACAACTCGTCACGGGCCTTTGCCAGCGTTACCGGGTCGCGTGGCTTCGGAGTGCGCTTCTGTGCCATGCAGTTGCTTCCTTTCTTGAACGAGTGGCTGCCGTGTTAGCAGGGAAACCTACACAGGGACGGCGTGAGGCGCAAACGACGAGGGCGTTGTCGGGGGTGCTACATTTCCTGGCTGATCAATGAGCAAGCATGAGCCCACCTACGATGAGGATGCCCGCCGGCGCCGCCTGGTGGAGCTGCTGCGAGCCCTTGCTGCGCGGATCCACGAGTTGGGGACCGAGCGTGAGCTGCTGGCCGCGGGGCCCGAGCTGTTGCGGCTGATGGGAGACGCTCGCTCCGAGCTGTTCCACTACGAGGTGCGCTGTACCTACGACTCGCCGGAGGTCGCGGAGAGCCGGCGTATTGTGGAGCAGGCGCAGCAGCAGATGAACGAGTTGGAGCTGGACCCCCGCGAGCCCGATGTCGACGACGAGGAGAATGACGAACCATGGCGCAGTCGATGAATCTCAAACCGTTCTACCTCCTGCTGGGGGTCGTTGCCGTCGCGGGCGGCGCCTGGATCTGGTCGGCCCGATCGGGAGCGGCGTTCGAGCCGGTGGAGGTCGGGCCATTGTCGGACAGCTCGCTCGCGGCGTCGGGCTGGGTGATCGGCAGCCAGTCGGCGCCGGTCGAGATCGTCGAGTACGCCGATTTCGAGTGCGGTGCCTGCGGGCACTGGGCGATTCTCAATGCGCCCGATGTCAAGGAGCGGCTCGTAGCCACCGGGCGCGTGCGCCTGCGATTCCGGGACTTCCCGCTGCCCGGTCACCCGCACTCCCCGCTCGCGCATCAGGCTGCCGCGTGCGCCGGCGAGCAGGGAGGATTCTGGCAGATGGCCGACCAGATCTTCTTCAACCAGTCCCGCTGGGTCGGCGAGCGGAATCCTGCTGGGATGTTCGAGGATTACGCTGAGGCGCTCGGGATAGATGTTGGCCAGTACCGCAGCTGCATGGATGAGCAGCGCGGCGCGGCCAATATCGAGGCGGGTCGGCAGGCCGGACTCGCGACCGGGGTCTCCTCGACTCCGAGCTTCGTCATCGGGGGGAAGCTCTTCCTTGGCGCGCAACCGTACGACAGCATCCTCAAGTACGTCGAGCTGGCGGAGGCCCGCGCGGCCCAATGACCCACCGCATGGTGGCCGCGCTGCTCGCGCTGGTCGGCCTCTTGATCTCCGTCTACCTGTGGCTGTGGAAGGTCGGGGCGATCGGCGTGCTTGCGTGCGGAGACGGGGGCTGCGAGACCGTCCA
>Ga0209536_100001513_pt1 | contig 38218 bp, 34 predicted proteins | sample DeeMarSeWOR28_12_FD_187461 | JGI IMG/M metagenome (GOLD analysis project Ga0209536, IMG submission 187461) | Marine sediment microbial communities from White Oak River estuary, North Carolina - WOR-2-8_12 (SPAdes) (version 2) | ecosystem: Environmental > Aquatic > Marine > Intertidal zone >... | reverse complement strand
CATGTGCCTTGCGCAGATCGGCGGATTGCTTCTTCAACATGGATTCGCCAACGCGAATCATGAAGTCCGGCGTGGCAGCTGCAACGGCGCCGAACTCGGCGTTTGTCCCTGCAATGCGTTCCAGGGTGGCCAGCGCGGTTTCGGCGGCGCTCATGCCCGCACCTCAGCCGACAGGTCGCGCGAGCAGGCCTCCAGGCGGAGGCTGGCGACGCCCATGCGCCGGGAGCGGCGCCAGGCCCGGCGAAATGACTAGCGAATATCCGCCCCGACCCATTCCTTGGCAATCTTCAGGTAAGTTCCATCAGCCTGTAAATCGTCCAGCGCTTTTTGCATGGCCGCGTGCAGTTTAGGATTACCCTTGCGGATGGCGATGCCCGCGCCCACGCTTTCGGTTACCAGGTCCTGGATTTGCACAAAGTCCCGTCCACTCGCCTTGGCGGCCAGAATGACTGCAATCGAGTCTCCGATAATGGCGTCGACGCGGCCGTTTTCGAGTTCCAGCATCAACTCGGGCAGGCCTTTGTAGGTCTTGACGCTATAGCCCTGCTCGCGCGCCCATTGCTCATGAGTTTCGCCCAGGGTTACACCGATCTTTACCTCGCCCAATTGCGATACGCTGGTGATATCCGACCCGGACCTGGTGAAGATTGCCCGCTTTGTCGTGTAATAGGGCCCGACGAAATCGACAACTTCCTTACGTTTATCGGTAATCGACATGGAGCCGACGATCGCATCGTATTTATTGGCAAGCAGCCCGCCGATAATGCCATCCCAGGCGGTGGTTACGACTTCGGCCTTGACGCCCATGCGCTTCGCAATTTCCTTGCCGATGGCAGGGTCGAAACCAACGACCTCATTTTGTTCATTGACAAAATTGAACGGCGGGTAGGCGCCAGTCATGGCGATTCTAATCGTTCCGTTGGCCTTGATGGTGTCGAGTTCGTCAGCCTGCGCCTGCTGTACGCTTGCGAGGGTGCCAACGAGAATCGCGCAGCTGGCGAGTAGTGCTTTATGAAACATGGTCATCATTTATTCCTCTATGGTTTTTTATCAATCGAGAATCTCGATCCTGTTGACGATATTCCAGATTGGAAACGATCATAAACAGGGCTTGCTATTGTTTCGCGATTATAGGCTGGTGCAAAAAGGCATATCAAGATATGATCTTTTTTCATAAATCCATGAGTATTTGTTATGGCTGAAATCGACCTGAATTCACTGAAGTCGCTGATGATTTTCAAGACGCTGGTTGAAAACGGAACCGCAACAAAAACCGCCAGCGTGCTGGGGATTACCCAGTCCGGGGTCAGCCGTTCGTTAGCACAGCTCGAGCAAAATCTGGGGATCGAGTTATTTATCCGGCAAAAGAATCGCCTGATTGCCACGCCTGAATCGCATGAGCTTTACGAGGATATTCTGCGGCTGGTCAGCAATATCGACGAACTCAGGCACAGCGTGATGGCACTCAGGGAGTTTGGCGCCTCGAGGGTCGGCATCGCGGCTATTCCCGGTTTAGGCTTCGGGTTTATCCCCGCACTTATTGCCAAGATGCAGCAGAGCAACCCCAAACTGGCAATCTACCTGGACATCATGTCGAGTCATGATGTTGTGCACGCCGTCGAATCAGAGCACTACAATATCGGTTTTGCAACACAACCCATCCAGAGCAATCAACTGGTGATCGAGGATCTGATCAAAACCGAAGCGGTTTGCCTGATTCCCAGGAACCATCCGCTGGCGCGCAGCAAAAAAATTCATCTCGAGCAATTGACCGGACAACACCTGGTAGTGGCAAATCAGCCCAATATAGCCGCCGATCGATTGCTGAATTTAATTACTGAGAATCGTATCCGCATCGCCGGCAAGACAGAGGCCAATATCGGCAGCGTATGCGGCCTGGTTGGCAACGGCGTCGGCATCAGCCTGGTCAATTCGATTACCGCGCACGATCTCGCGCACAAAAACATGGTGGTCAAGCCATTCATTCCCACGATTCATTATTCGTTTGGAATGCTATATCCGGAAAAATGGCGTAATAACAAGCTTATCCAGATCGTCAGGGACAACCTGCCGCAAATGCCTCGCTATCTCGCGAGTTGATCTGGCGTATGTTGTCGAGGCGGCCATCGGTACCCACACTTTTCATTCTTTCGGTTTACCTTCAGGCGACAATAACAGCTTCAAAATAAGCAGTAACCACGGGGTTCCATGGAGCAATAGATCAAACATATCGAGAGGTTTGATGAGCTCGCCCGAGGCCAGCATCTTGAGCTTTTCCCACAGATGCGGTTCAGGTGTAAACGGAGCCAATCCCAGGCTGAGACACAACACAACCAGGATAGACAGTGGTATACGGTTTAATATATTGCGTGTAGTGGACATAAATTATCGGAAACGGTTATTTCTTTCACCAAATTATCTTTAGTAAAACAGCGATTAAGGTGACCAATTAAGTCAACAGTTTACTTAATTGCCATGCCGCGAGCATTATGGCCGATGAATTTTATAAACTGTAAGCTTAAATCGTTACCTTAAATCCAATTACAAATCCAACTCGGAGAACCGAATGTATGACAGACCTCTTTGAAGCCAAAGCTAAAGACTGGGACGCGAACGACCGCAGAACAAAGCTTGCAGCCGCAATCAGCGCCTCGATCCTGGACCACGTTCAGTTGCATGAGCAGATGTCCGTGCTGGATTTCGGCGCCGGCACTGGACTGATTAGCACACAGATTGCACCGCTGGTAAACCGGATCGTCGCGGTGGATATTTCGCAAGCGATGCTGGACAAGCTGGAATCCAAGCCAGAGCTGAAGGGTAAGGTGGATACCGTTTGCCAGGATTTACTGGAAACTCCGCTGGAGGCACGATTCGACCTGATCGTAAGTGCCATGGCCATGCATCACGTAGAGGACACCTCCAGGCTGATCGATCGGTTTGCCGAACATCTGAATGATTCGGGTATGATCGCTCTGGCGGACCTAGACAAGGAAGACGGCAGTTTTCACCCGGCGGACACCGTGGGTGTATTTCATTTCGGTTTCGACCGGGTCGATTTAAACGCGTTGCTGAAAAGTCATGGGTTCGGGCAGATAGAATTTTTTACTGCTCACACCATTAACGGGGAAGAAAAGGATTATCCGATATTTCTGGTAACCGCCAGGAAAGGCTGATTCCCCGAGAGAATCATGGTGGCACCCATGAGTGCAGTAAATACCGAGCGGCACCAGGCAGGGCAGGCTCGAAAACTGTCACCAACCTTTCATTCTGAATTGCTGGTGCACCCAGCGCGCTGACGCGAGCAGGCGGTCGTCGGCGTTCATCGCGCCGATCAGTTGGACCGATAGCAGCAATTGCCAGGGAAACCGATTAGATGTGCGTGGGCTGGTGGAATCCGGCCAGTTTTCACCGCTCGAGGGAGATATCGCTATAGAGAGGATGAGCGACCAGCCATGCCCGCGGCGACCGCCTATTCGTCTTCGATATCGGGGCCGACCATGCCCAACGATTCCATGACTTCGAATGCCAGTTCGTCGGTCTTCTGACAGGCGTAGACGATCTGGTTGATGCTTATCTGGTTCATATCCCAGTTTTCGATATCGGCGAGTATCGCCAGGGTTTCGTCATCGTCCAGCGGCGGCTGGTACTCGCTGAGCCGATTCGCCAGGTAGATCAGGTGGGTGGCATGGCGATTGGGTCCGTCGTGCACCGATTCGTGATGGCAACGCGCGCAGTCGATCAAAATTTCGGGTAGCCCCCAATGCTCCATCAGCGCTTCGCCGACCGCGGTGTGGGTCAGGCCCACCTGGGTTAATTCGGCGCTCAGCTGGTCGATGCGACGCCGAATCATAGTTTCCTCGGCGGCCAGCATTTGTTTGGGAAAACGTTCGATCAACAATAGTTTGCCGATATCGTGTACCAGGCCCGCGGTAAACATCACCTCGGGGTCGTCAACGAATTCGCATACGGTGGCAAGCTGCCGTGCGATCAGCGCGGTCTTGATGCTATGTTGCCAGAACGCCAGCATCGAGAAAGCCGGGTTATCGCCATCGCCGAAGGCGCCGCGAACCGACGAATCGAGAAGTATATGTTTGCAGCGCTCGCGACCCAGCACATCCACCGCCTGGGCGACCGAACAAACCTGCCGCTCCAGTCCGTAATAACTGCTGTTGACCAGTTTCAGGATGTGCGTGGTGATCGACGGGTCGTTCTGAATACTGCGGGCTACCTGCTCCACACTGCAGTTTTCATCCTCGAGTTGCGCGCTTACGCGCATGAACACTTTAGGCAGACTAGGAAGTTCAAAGCCCTCCCCCACCAGGTCCCGGAGCATAACCGGTTCATAAATATCGCGTTCAGCATTTGATGACATGGGATCGAGCATAGCAGAGATATTTTGACCCACCTCTGCAAATGAAGGGACTATGAACCAGATCTCAATCTCGCGTTTTCCGCCGCTCGCGAATCGTTTTATTTGCTTTGTTTGAAATCATCAACTTACGATTACCAGTTAAATCGAATCATCAACTTCAGCAGGGATTACAGCCCTGAAAAAAAATTATATTTTTTTCCAGCGGGTTACTTTTTTATCGCGCAGCCAGTCGCGCACGCAGGCATCGAAATCAAGGAAATGAGCTGACGCAAGGTGGGTATCGAAGGCAGCGGCATCGCTGTACACCTCGTACAGCAATACGCGTTCTGGGCTTTGCGGATCGATACAGACGTCGAAGACATGGCAGCCGGCCTCTTTTGCCAACGAATCCCGCGCCTGTTGCTGCACCCGCTCGCGGAAATCATCGACGTGGGCGGCATCGATGGTGAACTCGACGATCACAACATACATAGCAATCCTCTACTGTGGATAAAGAACGATGGTTGCGAGACACAGCTTTGGATAATCTGCGGCCGAGACCTATGCATCCGGTTTGCCTCAGGCCTCTGTCAGCCTTATCTCAAACCATCAAATTCAGCATGATGGTCACGCAACAAAGGACATGCATGTCCAGCATTGTGCTCAATCCGATAGATCGATGTTGAAACTGACTCCCAGCATGTCTATGCCGGGATTAGGTGTATCGATACTGCCGTTTGAGGTGTGCTGCACTCTCAGCGCCAGCGACATCGAATCGTTTTCACCGAATTTCGCACCCAGGGATACAGAGGAAGTGAAGTGAAATTTACCGCCGACAGGTTCGTCCTGGATTTTAGACTTGCTCAGCAAGGTCGGACTGAATCCCAGGTCTACAAATATGGCACTGTCTCCGAACGGCAAGTGCCATACCGGTCCGAACGACACAAATGCAGTCGTATCATCCGGTGAATCAAACGCTCCGAAGGCCAGTTCCTGTCGATCGATCCCGAGGAACTTAGGCGGAGGAAAGTTTAAAGTTGCTACGTATAGATCGGTTTCATCGAATTTATCCTTATACCCATACATGTAGCGCAAATCCATCGACTGCAGGCCTTCCGCGTGCGCGTACCTGCCATGCAAGGCAACGCAGGCGAGCGCGATGATTGCAAGCTGCAGGAGTCTGTTGGGAAAGTTCGCATAATGCCGAGTAACCGATACTGTCATCTTGGTTTTCCGCCGCCGCTATTTGTTGTACCCGGATTTTTATCACGACGAGAAGTTCGCCATGCCAACCGGGCATTGAAGCAAGCGGACTTAAATGATTATTGTCTGGTCTACCAGTTCTCGAAATTACCGACAACTTCGTAGCCGGCGCTGGTTGGACTAAAACTATCCCAGATGCATCCTGAGCGCAACAATCAAGATTGCATGAGGCACGCCAGCGGGACACAGATCCCGGCTTATCTGCTGTCGAGATGCATGAATCCGGATTGCTTCCACTATCCGTCAGCCTGGTCTTGAACGAATGTGCGTCCCGTGATGGACGCACCGAGTCTGATTTCGATTTCTTCGGGCTTCGCCCTTGCTGGCACTGTCTCTTTCGCAAATTTCAGAAACCGTTATTATTCGACAATCCGTATGCATCTTCACCGCCCCATTCAGCCAGCAAGCAATGCGGCGGCGACAGCAGGTGCACGATAACAGGAGAGCTTCTTGGCATGACTTTATCCAGACTATGTTACGGGCGGCAGACGGCACGCAGCACCCTTGTGTTGATCGCCATCGTCGCGCTACTGACTGCCCTGCCCGCGCTGGCACAGGCACCTGAGGAATTAACCAGCATCGACTGGCTGACCCTGCTGATGGGACTCTGCGGCGGCCTCGCGATGTTCCTGTTCGGCATGGAGCAGATGTCCGAAGGCCTGAAGGCCGCCGCCGGCGACACCTTGAAGGACGTGCTTGCGCGCCTGACCAGGAACCGCATCATGGGCGCCGTCACCGGCGCGTTCGTCACCGCGGTACTGAACTCCTCGTCCGTGACCACGGTTCTCGTGGTGGGCTTTATCTCGGCCGGTTTCATGAGCCTGTCGCAGTCGGTCGGCATCATCATGGGCGCCAACATCGGCAGCACCTTCACCGCCCAGATCGTCGCCTTCAACGTGACCCAGTACGCCCTCATCATGGTCGCCGTGGGGTTCTATATGCTGTTCGCCAGCAAACGCGAAAGGACCCGCCACTACGGCGCCATGGTCATGGGGCTGGGGCTGGTTTTCTACGGCATGGGCGTAATGGGCGATGCAATGACACCGTTGCGAACTTATCAACCATTCATCGACCTGATGGTGCGCATGGAGAACCCGCTGCTGGGCATCCTCGTCGGCGCGGTGTTCACCGGCCTGGTGCAGTCCTCGGCGGCGACCACCGGCATCGCCATCGTCATGGCCACCGGCGGCCTGATTACCCTGCCCGCCGGCATCGCGCTGGCATTCGGCGCGAACATCGGCACCTGCGTCACCGCGCTGCTGGCCGCCATCGGTAAGCCCACCGACGCCATCCGCGCGGCCGTGGTGCACATCATGTTCAATGTCGCCGGCGTACTGCTGTGGGTAATGTTCATACCGCAGCTCGCGGATTTCGTCGCCGCCATTTCGCCGGCCGCCCCGGAACTGAGCGGCAAGGCGCGGCTGGCGGCCGAGGTACCGCGACAGATCGCCAACGCCCACACCGTGTTCAATGTCGCAAACACCCTGCTGTTCCTGGCATTCACCACCAGCTTCGCGCGCCTGGCGGAACGGCTGGTGCCGGAAAAGCCGGCAGGAGCCGAAAAGATTATCGTGCAACCAAAGTTCCTCGACGGTGAAATGCTGGGTATTCCATCGATGGCACTGGAACGCGTGCGCTTCGAAATCGGGCACATGGGTGAAATCATCACCGAGATGATCGCCCGGATGGACCAGGGCCTGCAGCACCGTGACAGGCTCGAGCTTGACCAGGTGACACTGATGGACGACAAGGTCGACATCCTCAACGAGGCGATTCTGGAATACCTGAGCGAGTTACGCCAACACCCACTGACCGACCGCCAAAGCGATGAATTCCAGGCACTGATGAGCGCCACTGTAAACCTGGAAAGCCTGGCGGATGTCATCGAGACCGACCTGGTAACGCTCGGCAAGGACTACCTGAACAGCGACATGCTGCTCAACGAAACCACCCGCAAGTTGATGCGCGACCTGGCCGAGAAAGTCACCCTCGCGGTCGCTGGAGTCATTCGTGCAATTTCCCAGAATGACGAAACCGCCGCGGCCGGGGTCATCGCCATGAAAGATGAAATCCGGCGCCTGTCCGATGCGACCCTGCAACGCCAGTCGGAGCGTATCGGGGTGAAAGAGCCTCGACACCTGGCGATGATTCAACTGGAACTGGAACTGCTGGAACACCTGCGCCGCATCTACACGCTGGCCAAGAGAATCGCCAAGGATTTCGTGCCGCAAGAGGTCACCATCCGCGCCTGAGCTCCGCGCCATTCAGCATGTATCCTCGATCGGAAATCATTTTGCTTCACCCGAGCAGTTTATCCATCGGGGATCAGGTACTGATACGCAAAGGTGACATGGACACGCGGGCGAGCCGCATCTTCATGCCCGAAGATTATAGCCGGGTTACAAAGCCTCCCCGGCATTCGACCTTCCGCTGAGATAGACGGTCTAGGAAAGATCTGCGAGACGGGTCATTTGAAACGCAATCTGGTGAGGGGTCTTGTTTTCTCGGACATGCCCTTTGATTTTTTCTCGTTTGATATCGCCATCGAACGTTAGCGCCATTTCTGTCTTCTTTTTACCGAACACGGTGCGGGTTTTGCCGTGCTGCACAGCGGTAACTGAAATCTCGATCCGATTAGCCGAGACTTCATAGGAACCAATCGTAAAGTGATTCTCCGACGCAGATTTGTATTTGCCATCTTCGAGGAACGCTGTGGCTACGGGCTCCCATCCATAAGGACCGAGCATTTCTACTTTCCAAATTCCGTTGATTTTCATCTTTTCCCCCATTTCAGATACCCTGAGCGGTACTAGTCTATTCAAAACACAATCAATAGCTGAAAATTAGTAGAGACCCTTGCAAACGAGGACACTCTGACGTTTATAACCCGATTATGCTTGCCAGGGTTTAAATTCACCAGAGTTTCCGGCTTCATGATAAACACCAGGCGGAATGATTCCTTTTCTTTCTCGGCATGCTCTCAGGCAAGGTTCGCCTGAGTAATACTAGGGAATCAATCAACCCTTGTAGGGTCGGGCTATCGGATAGCCTCATACCCTCCCTCGATACCTTTTTTGGAAAACACCACCTGCCATAAATGGCTGCGCCTGGCGGTAAAGGTACCGGCAGCGGTGAGTAAGAAATATCGCCACATGCGATAAAAACGATCGTCGAAACCGAGCGCCTCTATCTTTTCCCAGTTGCGGTCGAAACGATCCATCCAGGCTAACAGCGTCTTCGTATAGTTTGCATTCAGGTTGTGCCAGTCTTCTATCTGAAAAATCCCGTCTGTCGCCTTGGTCAACTGCAATGGAGTGGGTAACGCGCCATTGGGGAATATGTATTTTTCGGACCAGGGATCGGTGGCCGTAGCGGTACTGTGAGTACCAATGGTATGCAACAGAAATATGCCGTCGTCATTCAGGCAGCGGTTTACGACCTTCATAAAGGTGCGGAAATTCTTAGGTCCCACTGCTTCGAACATGCCGATGGAAACCACCCGGTCGAATTTTTCATCTACGCTACGATAATCTTCCAGCCGCAGATCCACGTCCAGGCCCTGGCACATCTCTCGACCCAGTTCTGTCTGTTCTTTCGAGACACTGACCCCTACCACACTGGCGCCATATTTTTCGGCGGCAAACTTTGCAAAACTTCCCCAGCCACATCCGATATCCAGAACTCGCATACCTTTTTGCAAGCCGACCTTACGGCAAATCAGGTCTAACTTGGCCTCCTGCGCGGCCTCCAAATCCGTAGCGTCTTTCCAGTAAGCGCAGGTATAGACCATGCGCTTATCGAGCATCAACTTAAACATATCGTTGCTGAGGTCATAATGTTTCTCTGCGACCTGATAGGCGCGTGAAACTTTCTGACGATTAAATAGTTTGGCTGCCAGTATGGGTAGCATCAACTTGACGGGTTTGACTTTTTCCTCTATCCCGGCACGCAATAGCTTGTGAATCAGAATATCCAGGCGCTCGCAATCCCACCAGCGATCCATATAGGATTCGCCCAGGCCAAGCGCTGCATGAGACAGTATTCGTGCATAAAATTGTTGATTATTGACCTTGATATCCCAGGGGTCAGGTCCGTCGATTTCGATGTCCGCCAGTGCCAGTAAATCCCGTACCGTTCTCTCTGCCTGTTTCATCTCTAGTGATTCCCTTACTAAATTTAAAATTCAAACCCAAACTGAAAGTATAAGGAGAATAAATGCAACGCTCCCTGCAAATCAAGGCAGAAAACTGGTGAACTTGGGGCAGGATACACAGGGAACATCCTGTCAGCCTGACCACTCGTCAGTGCAACATCCAGTAGATACACCTGGAAATCAGCTTATAGTCGGTAGAAAGTAAAAACCCCTGCAAGTCTATGACTTGCAGGGGTTTTAAGATGGCGCGCCTGGAGAGATTGTGCGGCACTTCCTGTGCCGCACCCCTGCGGGCGGCCTGCGGCCGTCCTCGGGGCCGCGCTGACGCGCGTCCAAATTCGCTCCGGGCGAATTTGTCGAACTGGAGCTACGCTCCGAGTTCTGCACCTGGCCCCAAACATGCCATCCATAAAAAAACCCCGCTTTGCGGGGTCTTTTTATGGATGGCGCGCCTGGAGAGATTCGAACTCCCGACCGCTCGGTTCGTAGCCGAGTACTCTATCCAGCTGAGCTACAGGCGCTTTATTCGAGGACGCGATTCTACGGATATTTGAGCGGCTTTGCCAGCCTAAATTAGGATTGATTTGAGGATTTGATGGATCAATTTACCACCTTGGTGCCTGTTCTGCTCGAGGTTCCTGCTCTCGCAGGGGCGACATAAACCGGGAAGGTCAGCCGAGGTATTCGCGTTTGGCGTGGGCGCCAACATTGCAGAGGATTTCGTAGGCGATGGTTTGCGAACATTCCGCGAGGTCGTTGACTTCGGGTGCGATTCCAAACAGCGTGACTTCGTCCCCTACCCCGGGGTCGGCAAGATGGCTGACGTCGACGGTGATCATGTCCATCGACACGCGGCCGACGACATCGCACAGTTCGCCACGAATCATCACCTGCGCGGTATCGATCTTGTGACGTGGGTAACCGTCGGCGTAGCCGCAGGCAACCACGGCTATCATCATATCGTCGTCACAGGTGTAGCTGTTGCCATACCCGATCCTGTCGCCGCGGCGATGGCGGTTGACCGCCAGCACCACCGATTTCATCGTCATCACCGGCCGCAGTTCGCGCCGCGAAACCTTGCGATCCGACATCGGGTCGGCACCGTACATGGCGATACCGGCGCGCACCCAGATCTGGCGTGCGTCCGGCCAGCCGAGGATGCCGGCTGAATTGGCGATACCCCATTCGTAATCGCCAAGGCCGAGCGACTTCACGGCCTGCAGTTGACTTGCGGTAAACGGGCTGCCCAAATCGTCGGCATTGGCGAGATGAGTCATCAGGCGCAGGCTACCGAGGGTGTTCAGTCCCGCAAGAAAAGCAATAATCGAATGCGTGCGTTCGAGCGAAAAACCGAGCCTGCCCATGCCCGAATCGATCTTCAGCCAGACTTCCAGATCGTTCAGATCGGGATCAGCCTGCAGGCAATCGAGGTGAAACTGGTGATGCAGCACCGGATCCAGGCGCCGCTCGATGCAGGTGCGTAGTTCGGCGGCGGAGACGAATCCCCCCAGCACCAGTATCCTTTGCGTAACGCCGGCTTCGCGCAGCGCAACCGCCTCGCCCAGCGCAGCGACAGCGAAGGCGTCGGCCTCGTCGCCCAGCGCCTGCGCGACAGCACTGGCGCCGTGGCCGTAGGCATCGGCCTTGACCACCGCGATCAGGCGATTGCCGGCGGCGACCTGCTTGAGGTAACGGTAATTGTGCCTTAACGCATCGAGGTCGATAATCACGCGCGGATGGCGGTTGACACCATGGCTCACGGATTTCCTCGGCGATTGCTCCACGGCGTCGGAGCGCCGCATTGCCCTGCCTGCGCAACGCGGGGCTGACGGGTTGGCGTCCACTTGAGCGCGGTCCGCCGCATACATGCATTCATACTGCGGCTATTCAAACTCGTTTCCGTAGTTATCGAAGGCCAGGTTTTCGAAGCGGGTGTATTGCCCGAGGAAAGCGAGCTTGACCATGCCGATGGGGCCGTTGCGCTGCTTGCGAATCAACAGTTCGGCTATACCCTTGTCCGCGCTTTCGGGGTTATAGACTTCATCCCGGTAGATGAACAGGATGACGTCGGCGTCCTGCTCGATACCGCCCGATTCGCGCAGGTCGGACATCACAGGGCGCTTGTCGGGGCGCTGCTCTACGCTTCGATTCAGCTGCGACAGCGCGATTACCGGCACGTTCAGCTCCTTTGCCAGGGCTTTCAACGAGCGCGATATTTCCGAGATCTCGGTAGCCCGGTTCTCGGTGGTCCCGGAGACCTGCATCAACTGCAGGTAATCGATAATCACCAGATCGATGCCGTGCTCGCGCTTCAGTCGGCGCGTGCGTGCGCGCAGTTCGGTCGGCGTCAGCGCCGGAGTATCGTCGATGAACAGTTTCGACTTCGACAGCATGTTCACCGACGAGATCAGGCGCGGCCAGTCGTGGTCGTCGAGCCGACCGGTGCGCAGGTTATGCGAATCGATGCGCCCGAGCGACGACATCATGCGGATGGCCAACTGTTCCCCCGGCATTTCCATGCTGAACACGGCGACCGAACGCTCGTTGTTCAAGGCGGCGTTTTCGGCGATATTCATCGCGAAGCTGGTCTTGCCCATCGACGGGCGGCCGGCAATGATGATCAGGTCGGAACGCTGCAGCCCGGATGTCTTTTCGTCGAACAGGTTGAAGCCGGTGGCGATTCCGGTGATCGCCTCCTTGTTGCGATACATTTCCTCGACGCGTTTCACCGCGCGCCCGAGCAAATCGTTGATCGCCTCGAAACCCTCGCGGCTGCCGGCGCTCGCCTCGGCGATCATGAATACCTTGCGCTCGGCTTCGTCGAGCAATTCCTTGCTGCTGCGGCCATCGGCATTGTAGGCGCTGGCGGAGATTTCGTTGCCAACCTGGATCAGGCTACGCAACACCGAATATTCGCGCACGATGTTGGCGTAGGCCTTGGTGTTGGCCGCAGTGGGGGTGTCGTTGGCAAGGATACTGAGATAGGCCAGGCCACCGATGGTATCGAGTTCACCACGGGCGCCCAGCCACTCTGATACCGTCACCACGTCGTAAGGTTTGCCGTCCGCGGCAAGCGCGCCCACGGCGCGGAAGATCAGGCTATGATCGTGGCGATAAAAATCGCCCTCGACGACTATGTCAGCGACATCGTCCCAGGAGCGGTTGTCCAGCATCAGCCCCCCGATCACCGACTGCTCGGCTTCCAGCGAGTGCGGCGGGACCTTGAGGTCATCGACTCGCTTGCTTAGCGCGGCTACGCGGGAAGTAATTTCAGACATGGTGAACGTTCAGCTCCGACATCGGCCGAATATGATAAACCTTTTTGGCGGCCCTCAAAACAGAAAGGCTGCACAAAAGGCAGCCTTTCGGCAAAAATCGGGCGAGGCAGACTATTCTTCGCCGATGATGTTGATCGTCACGTGGGTGTCGACATCGGCATGCAGGTGGATATCGACCTGGTGCTCACCGACAACCCGCAACGCGCCTTCGGGCATGCGGATCTCGCTCTTCTCGACGATTACGCCGTGAGTGGCAATCGCATCGGCGACATCGGCGACACCGATGGATCCGAACAATTTACCTTCGGAGCCTACGCGCGCGGTCAGGTCGATGGCGGCCAGCGCCTCGATCTGTTGCTTGCGCTGTTCAGCCGCCTGCAGGGCCTCGGCCGCCAATTTTTCGAGCTCGGCGCGACGCGCCTCGAATTCGGCCAGGTTTGCGGCGGTCGCCAGCTTGGCCTTGCCCTGCGGCACCAGGTAATTGCGCGCAAAACCGGATTTCACGCTTACCTTGTCGCCTACAGCGCCCAGATTTTCAACACTTTCCATCAGAATGACTTCCATGGGATTACCTCTCGTTAATCTTCGTTTTCATTACCCGGTTTTACCGCCTGTTTGCGGAAAACCAGCCAGTTATCTATCACCCCGGTAACGGCGATGAGCGCTACTGCCTGCTTGACGATCAGCAACAGCACGTAAAACACGGTCAGCATCAGCCGGCCACCCCGCTTCGGTCCCAGCTTGCTATGCACCACGGCCAGGCCCTGGAACATGAAAGCGATCACCAGCAGGAATACCATGCTGACGAGCCAGTCCTGTTGCAGCCAGAAACTGAGGCCGACCACTAACAACGCTACCCCTGCGGCCGTTTTACCCAGTGTCAGCGCGCGGAACTCTTCGCCGAAGCCATTGGTACCGGCCAGGCTTGCCTGCAACCAGCGCGCGACAAACAGGATCAGCATGATGAACAAATAGGCCGTCGCCACCATCGCCAGCACCAACAGGCGCAGCAACTCAAGCATTTCCGGCGGCAGTTCCGGGTCCTTCCCGGCCTCGCCCATACCCCGGAACACCTGGGTAACCAGCTCGTTTTCCAGCGGTCCAACCAGCAACTGCTGCGCGACTATCGCAATCATCCCGAGCCCCAACCCGGCGAGGATGGTCAGCGCCAGCGACTTGAAGCTGCGCAGCGCCTGCGATAGCAGAATGATTGGCAACCACTGCACCAGGCCGATCCACAGACCGAGAGACGGTGCGTTGACCAGGGTCCAGCCCACCAGGGTGATACCGAGCACCGATACCAGGATCGCCTTGAGCCCCGAAATCGACCCCTGGGTCAATATGATCAGGCTTACCAGGATGCACGACAGCATCATGCACAGCGAGCCGATCAGCACCGCCAGCAGGCTGCTACCCAGCATGGGTGGTATGAACACTGCCAGTACGGCCAGCAGACCGACTACGGCTGCCGCCTGGTAAGGCCCACTCAGGGTATATCTCGCCAGCGCAAGCAAGCCGACACCCATGGGTATTACCTCAGCTTATGCTGATCGGTATAAGGCAGCAGCGACAGGAAACGGGCACGCTTGATAGCCGTCGCCAGCTGACGCTGGTACCGAGCCTTTGTGCCGGTTACGCGACTCGGCACGATCTTGCCGGTCTCGGTGATGTATTCCTTCAGGGTTTCCAGATCCTTGTAGTCGATCTGATCGATGCCTTCCGCGGTGAATTTGCAGAAACGCTTGCGTCGAAAATAACGTGACATCTTCATCTACTCCGTGGTGGCAGGGGTTTTGGCTTCTTCCGACTCGCTGGCATCGGCTTCCGCAAGCGGTTCTTCCGCAGAATCATCGGCGCTGTCGTCAGCGTCGCTGTCGTCGGCGTCGCTGTCGGCGCTGCGTGCCGCCGACTTGCGATCACTGGACTTGGCCGATTCCTCGCGCTCGACTTCGGCCATCATCGCCGACTTCTCGGTAACCGCTGCGTTACAGTTGAGCGTCAGGTGACGCAGCACCGCGTCGTTGAAGCGGAAGGCGGATTCGAGTTCGTCGAGCACTTCCTGGCTGCATTCGATGTTCATCAACACGTAATGCGCCTTGTGAATCTTCTTGATCGGGAATTCGAGCTGACGACGCCCCCAGTCCTCTTCGCGATGCACCGCACCGCCGGAACCGGTAATCATGCTGCGATAGCGTTCCACCATCGCAGGCACCTGCTCACTCTGGTCAGGGTGGACCAGAAACACGATTTCGTAATGTCTCATTGTTCTCCTCGTGGGATAATGCCCCCGGGTCGAACCCGTGGAGCAAGGAGCGATGCGGGCAACTGGCCCGAATCAGGGAGCGCGGATTGTACCCGAGCCCGTAGTTGCCCGCAATAGGGCCGATTAAAAATAGAACGGTTAATTGACCGGCCTGTCCGACCAGCTCAGTCGGATCCTCTCGAGCGCAGGATTTCATAGAGGCAGATTCCGGTCGCTACCGACACGTTCAGGCTTTCCACCTGCCCGCGCATCGGCAGCTTTACCAGGTGATCGCAGCACTCCCTCGTCAGGCGTCGCAGGCCCGAGCCCTCGGCCCCCATGACCAACGCGATCGGCCCGCGGTAGTCGTGATCGTAGAGGCTGGCACTGGCCTCGCCGCTGGTGCCGTAAATCCACACGCCCGCCTGTTGCAATTCCTTCAGGCTGCGCGCCAGGTTGGTCACCTCGATGACCGGCACCGATTCAGCGCCGCCGGCCGCCACCTTGCGCACCGTGGCGTTGACCTTGACCGTGCGGTCTCGCGGTATGATCACGGCGTTCACCCCGCAGGCGTCCGCAGTGCGCAGGCAGGCACCCAGGTTATGCGGGTCCTGCACGCCATCCAGCACCAGCAGCAGCGTTTGCGGGCCGATCGATTGCAGGCATTCGGCGAAATCCATCGCGTTGTCCATTTCACCGATCTGCAGCACGCAACCCTGGTGCTTGTCGCTGCCGCCAAGCTCGGTCAGACGCTCACGCGTGACCAGCTGTATCTCGATACCGGCGTCGCGCGCCCGGTCGATCAGTTGCAACAGGCGCGGATTGCGCCGCTCGAGGCAGTAGAGCAGATGGCAACGAGACGGAGACTGTTGCAACAGCCGCGCGACCGCGTGGATTCCATAGACAAAGCTCTCGCTCATCGGCTCCCGGACTTGCCCCGTGCTCCCGGCTTTCTTGCCCTGCTCTTGCCACCCTTGCCCTCTTTCCTGCCCTTGCCACCTTTGCGCCGGGTCTTCCCCGCCTCACCCTTGTCATCGCCGTCAGCCAGGTCGAAATCGATCTTGCGATCCTCCATGCTCACCCTGGCGACCACGACCTGCAGACGGTCGCCGAGACGGTATTTGCGGCCCGTCATTTCACCTACCAGCCGATGGTGCGCCGCGTCGAACTGGTAGTAGTCGCGCTTCAGCGCGGTTACGTGTACCAGGCCATCGATCATCAGGTCATCGAGCTGCACGAACAGACCGAAGTTGGTCACCGCGCTGACGATGCCGCTGTACTCGCGGCCGATGTGTTTTTGTAGAAATTCGCATTTCAACCAGTCGGCGGCATCGCGCGTGGCATCGTCGGCGCGCTGTTCGTTGCGCGAACAGAGTTCGCCAAGCACGGTCATTTGCCCCAGGTTATAGCGGTATCCCTCGAGTCGCTGGTGCCTGAGCCAGTGCTTGATGGCGCGGTGCACCAGCAAATCCGGGTAGCGCCGAATGGGCGAGGTAAAGTGCGCATAGTCCTGCAGGGCAAGACCGAAATGGCCGATATCCGGGTTCGGACTGTACATGGCGCGCAGCATCGAGCGCAGGATCACGGTCTGTATCATGTCGCTTTCGGGGCGCTGGCGCGCCTCGTCGACCAGCCGCGCATAATCGGTCGGCGTCAGGTTCTCGGTGCCCATGGAGATCCCGAACCCGGCAAGAAATTCCTGCAGGTTCGGCAACTTGTCGACGTTGGGGCCCTCGTGATTACGATACAGCGCGGGCAATTTGCGCTTCTTGAGGTAGCGCGCCGCCGACATGTTGGCGGCGATCATGCACTCCTCGATCATCTGGTGCGCCTGGTTGCGCGCATAGGGCAAGATCGCCTCGATCTTGCGCTGGTCGTCATACTTGAACACCACTTCGCGAGTTTCGAACTCGATCGCATGACGCCGTTTGCGCGCCTTCGCCAGCGACAGGTAAACCTGTTTCAGCGCCTGCAGCTCGGTTTCGACCTGCCTGGCGTCAGCAATGTCGGCGTCGCCTTCACCGAATACCAGGGCCGCGACACCCTCGTAGATCAGGCGCGCGTGCGAATGAATCACCGCCTCGAAGAAATCGAACTGCTTGATGGTTCCCTGTTGATCGATTTCCATGCTGCACACCAGGCACAGGCGATCGAGCCGCGGATTAAGCGAGCACAGGCCATTCGATAACACCTCGGGCAGCATGGGGATGACCTCGCCCGGAAAATAAACCGAGGTGCCGCGATTTACGGCTTCGAGGTCGAGCGGCGAATCCACATCGACATAGTGCGCGACATCGGCGATGGCCACGTAAAGGCGATGGCCCTGCCGCAGCGGTTCGCAGTAAACCGCATCGTCGAAATCGCGCGCATCGGCGCCGTCGATGGTAACAAATGCCAGATGACGCAAATCCCTGCGATTCTGCTTGTCCTCCTCTTTCACTTCAGCCTGCATACCGCGAATCGACTGCATCACCGCATCGTTCCACTGATGCGGAATATGATGCGTGTTGACGGCGATAGTGACCTCCATGCCGGGCGCATTCTCCTGGCCCAGCACCTGTTCGATCAGCCCGATCGGCTGGCTGTGGATAGACGGATACTCGGTAATGCGAACCAGCACGATATCGCCCTGCTGCGCCGAGTGCCCGACTTCGCGGTTCAGCAACACCTCATGGATCAGGCGCTTGTCATCGGGCACCACGAACTCGATGCCGCTTTCGCGGTGGTAACGCCCCACCAGGGTTTCGTGGGCCCGCGCGAGCACCGATACCAGCGCCCCCTCGGAGCGCCCGCGCTGCTTGTCGAAGCTGGCGATCTTGACCGCGACCTTGTCGCCATTCATCAGCGTGCGCATTTCCCGCGCCGGCAGAAAGATGTCCTTGCCGCCGGCATCCGGTTTGACGAAGCCGAAACCGTCCGGATGTGTTTGCACATAGCCCTTTACCAGGTCCATGTGATCGAAGCTGATGTATCCGCCACGACGATTTCGAAACAGCTGGCCATCGCGCACCATCGCCTGCAGGCGCCGGCGCAGGGCTTCCTGGCTCACTTCGTCGTCGTAGCCGAGCGCGCGCGCGATGTCTTCCTGGGGTAGCGGCACCTTTTCCGCCTGCACCAGATCAAGCAGGTGCTCGCGGCTGGCTATGGGTTCGTCGTATTTGGCTTTTTCACGTGCGTGAAAGGGATCTTTGGGGGTGTTTGGGTTTTTTCTGGGCATAGGTCATCCGTCGCAAGACCGGGAGTATATAGAAACATTTGCCGAGTCACTACTGGTGGTGTATATTCCCGCGCCATGCCCAGGTGGCGGAATTGGTAGACGCGCTAGCTTCAGGTGCTAGTTATCGAAAGGTAGTGGAGGTTCAAGTCCTCTCCTGGGCACCACAAAACACTAAAAGCCATGCATTTGAACCAGATGCATGGCTTTTTTTTATACGCAAAATCAGTTCGTTGCTCAGGTTTTACGGCAACCCGGACCTGCTGCGGTCAGTACCCTGTGATCAGCGCGCACCCTCCCGCATCGAATCCAGGGGCAACAGTTACCTTAAAACGCCGTAATCAAGTTCCCGGTAACCATCAATTAGCCGCAAAAATTGGCGGGGTGACCCGGTTCTGGCGTATACCGATGAGATTCAGGCAAAGCTGGTACGCGCCAGGTGACGCTCGGTCAGTTCAACCCGTTGTAATGACAACCGCCTGGTGCAGTTTCTGCGAGAATGAGTATGCGGCGTCGCGGCCTGCGCCAGACCCGAAACAGTGCGCAGCATCGGCATGTTCCGGTCTCGTATGGCAGCTTTACCAATCCAACGAGGTTCCCGCAGCGAGGCCATGTCAGCACAGCGCATTGCTAATCTAAACCAGTACCAAAGAACCGTTAAAAGCTCTAGAATAGGCGGCCAATGCAGCCTGACTGCGCCGGGTCAGACATCCGCAACTGACCGCTCAGCGATACTGCTAACAAATGGTTTTTTATGCGACGTTTTACAGTTTTTTCGATATTGACGCCCCTGCTCTATAGCCTGCTGGCGGGCTGTGCCGGCTCATCCGGGCCGATCGACCCATATGTACAGAAACTGCAATGGCTGGATGCGGCCGATCCACAGGCGGATGCGAACCAGGCGGTCAAGCAGAACGACCTGCGCCTGCTGGGCCTCGCCACTCGGGAGGTCAATATTCCGGGTGTCAACAAAGAAGACACGCTGAAATACGAAGAACGTTGCGGTGTGCACCTGATCGAAGGTATTTCCGACGTGGTACGCAGTGACGAACACCTGCGCCTGATGCAAAAGGCGCGCAGCTACGCGCTAAAATACAACGCCATCATCAAGCAGCACTGCAAGCCTTGACCCGGCTAGCGGAGGGCCGACCCCCGGCGCAACCGCGCCAGCACCAGCAACCCGCCGAGCAGTAACAGCCAGCGATAATCCAGCGCACCCCCACCACCACCGCCAGACGATTCGCCGGGTAATGCACAGGCTATGGCGGCCGGGCAGGCTGGCGCCGATAACCCGGTGGTGCCGTTGTTATTGAAAAATGTCAGCTTGTCATCGTCGTCGTACACATCGGTAGGAGTCCCCGTGCCGTTGATGGCAAAATCGGTATCGGAAATATCGTAAAAGATGTTATCGCTGCACTTGACCCGAATGCGCGCCCGCGGGTGCGACAGGACCTGGTTAACTAAGGGAATCGACCCGATTTCGCTGCCATCATTGGTCGTCCCCATAAACAGCGGATGAATCGAATAGCTATAGTAGTTCGTGACATAAGTAGCGGGAGGGGTCGTAGTAGGTGTCCTGGCAAAGGTCATCAGTTCTATATCGACGTTGGAGCAGTTTACCGGTGGCTGGTCGGTTCCGGCGACGTCCCACTCGACGGTTATCGGGTCGGGACTGGAAATCGTTCCCCCGGGCGTTACCCTGGTAATGCGAAACGAGCTGCCGGTGTTTATCGTCGACACCCTGATGTTTGCCGTACCCTGCCCGCTCTTTTGATCGCGCACGGTCACGCGTAAATTGATATCGCGATCCTGGCAAGGCACCACTTCTGCGTCGTCGTACAATCCCTGCAAGCGGGTACCCAGCGCAGGAAAATAGCGTTCGGAATCGGGCTGCGGCAGGTAACTGCGAAACAGGGCATTATCGCCGGTGTCGCTACCGAAACTGACCGCATCGGTCGGGCAGCCGACATCCATCTGCTCCCATTGATAGGTAAGCTCGTCAAGATCCGCATCGCTGGCCGCTGCATCGAGCACGAAGGCAGTGTCTGCCGGAATAATCTTGTTGGTAAGGGCACTGACAACCGGTTCGTTCGGATTGGCCGGAGACGCATCTATTAACGCGTAGCAGCTACCGCCGCTCCCGGTGAATCGATTGATCTCGCTGATACTGCCCGCATGAAAGGTCGCATCGTTGTTGCTCTGCAAATCCTCGACGCCGCAGATTCCGGCATAGGCCATGATGGTAGATCCGCTGCCGGGTTCATAGGCGGTGGCGGGATTGCGCCCTTCACTACATTGCCCCGAGGTACCGTTAAAGCTGTGCCTCGCATTGAACTGGTGTCCTATTTCATGCGCAACGAAATCGATGTAAAACGGATCGCCGAGCGGGTTAGCGATGCCCGAGACGCCACGTGCCTTGTTGCTGTCATCACAGACGCTGGCCAGCCAGGCCAGTCCACCGCCGCCGGTGCCGAATACGTGCCCGATATCGTATTGCGAATTTCCCAGTTGACTATCGACCCAGATCTGGTTCTGATCCAACAGGTCAGAGGGGATGGCATTGTTAAAGCCTGCCTCGCCATTCAGTTCGATCAGCACATCGTTGTTGTCGACGAGTTTGAGCAAAATACCAAGATCGCGCTGGTAGATTTCATTGACGCGGTTGATTGCAGTCACTATCTCGGCCTGTGCATCGTCCCTGCGCTGATCGTCCGACACTGCAGCGGAAACCAGGTCAACGTACTCCTCGGTGGCCGCCACCGCGATCCTGTACTGCAGAAACTTGCTCGGAATACGCGCGGCCACCCTGGCGGCAGTGGCGTTACCCGTTGCCGCCCGAGCGGGAATGTCCAGCTCGTCGATCCTGCAGGAATAGCCAGGTGACGATTCGGTGTTGCGGCTCTGCGCGAGGTAGTGGTCAGGCTGCTGCGGGGTAAAGTCCGGATCGATAAACAGGCGGCCTTGCGACGTGTGCAGCAGCGCATGAAAACCGGACGGAGTGATATCGAGCCGGCCCGATGCCGTCGGATCATCGATACCATAAACCTGAAAGGTGCGTATCTGCGGATACTTTCGCGCCAGCTCATTCTCCATGACGGGCGATTCGTAGATCTGGAAATCGGCCAGGCTGCCGTCGGGCATGGGCAGACGAATAACCTCGAGTGAACCGGGTCCGATCACCTCGGTCACCCGCTGCAGGCTCGCGCGCAGCGCGCTGTTGTCTACCTTGTAGCGACGTGCTGAACGATCCAGGCTCTGGCCGGCCGGTTTGCCCCGGGTCAAATCCGACGAAGAGTTTACCGATTGTGGCTGCACAGATGGCACTTCCTGCCAGATCTGCTCGCCCGCGCCGGCCGGGCCGGCGAGCAGCAACATCAACATCCCTGATAACAGTCTATTGCTAAACATGTATACCTACTTTTTCAATATGCTTCCCGGCCCCTGATTGGGGCACACTACCAGCCCGGATGCAAAAAACTCAGACTGAAAACGGATGCCTCAATACTATGGTTTCGCTGCGATCAGGCCCGGTCGATACGATATCGATCGGAGTTTCACAGATTTCCTCGATCTTCTTCAGGTAGTTTATAGCAGCGGCTGGCAGATCATCCCAGCGTTTCACCCCGACGGTAGAGTCCTGCCAGCCCGGCATTTCGATATATACCGGTTCGCAATCGGCAATACCTTCCGCGCCCGAGGGCGGCGTGGTGGTTTCTTCACCGCGATAACGGTAGGCCACCGCGAGCTTGATGCTCTCGAGACCGTCGAGCACGTCGAGCTTGGTAATGCACAGCCCGCTAACCGAATTAATCTGGAACGAGCGCTTCAACGCCACCAGGTCAAGCCAGCCGCAACGCCGCTTGCGTCCCGTGGTCGCACCGAACTCGTGGCCGCGCGCGCCCATGTGATCGCCGCAGGCATCGTCGAGTTCGGTCGGGAACGGCCCCGCGCCGACCCGCGTGGTATAGGCCTTGACGATACCGAGAATATAGTCGAGGTCACGCGGTCCGACCCCGGAACCCGACGCGGCGCCACCGGCAGTAGTGGTCGACGAGGTGACGTAGGGATAGGTACCGTGGTCGATGTCCAGCAAGGCGCCCTGCGCGCCTTCGAACATGATCGATTCGCCTTGCGCGATCATGTCGTGCAGGATGCCGCTGACGTCACCCACCATGGGGCGAATCTCCTCGCCCTGCGCGAGCGCCTCGTCAAGCACCTGGCGATAATCGAGTGGCGCTACCTTGTAGTAGTGTTCGAGTGCAAAATTATGGTATTCCAGCACTTCGTCGAGGCGTTCTGCGAAATGTTCCGGCTGCATCAATTCACCGAGGCGAATACCGCGCCGCGCCGCCTTGTCCTCGTAAGCAGGGCCGATGCCGCGCCCGGTGGTGCCGATAGCCTTGTTGCCGCGTGCGGCTTCACGGGCCTGGTCGAGCGCAATGTGATATGGCAGGATCAACGGACAGGCGTCACTGATGACGATGCGATCGCGCGCCGGGATGCCATTACTTTCCAGCTCCCCCAACTCTTTCAACAGCGCCTGCGGCGACAACACCACGCCGTTACCGATCAGGCAACGAATATTGTCACGCAACACACCCGATGGTATCAGGTGTAACACCGTCTTTACGCCATCGATTACCAGCGTATGCCCGGCGTTATGCCCGCCCTGGAAACGCACCACGGCGCCCGCCTGGTCGGTCAGCAGGTCAACAATCTTGCCCTTGCCTTCGTCGCCCCACTGGGTCCCGATTACTACTACTGTCTTAGCCATATTTCTGTCAAACCTCAATTACAGTCCAGGCACCGTCGATCTGTTGCAGTTGCCGATTACAACCCTGCTCGCGCGCGGGCACCTGCCCATCGGTCAAGTCGAGTAAAACACGCTGGTCATCCGCGCGCAGCTGCCGAATACAATCGGCCAGCGTTTCATCATTCAAATTAGGGGCGAGGATACCGCGGGCTTCGCCTTCACCCACGCCGCAAAGCTGGTATAAATTCAGCAGGTCGGCGCTGAATCCGGTCGCAGGTCGGGCATTGCCGAAAACCTTGCCGACATCGTTATAGCGCCCGCCGCGGGCAATTTCCCGGCCCTGCCCGGGCAGGAAGGCCGCGAACACCAGACCGGTGTGGTAACTGTAGCCGCGTAACTCCGCCAGATCACAGTTGATCAGGGTCTGCGGGTATTTGCGCTGCAGCGTCTGCACCACGCTGTGCATGTATTCCAGGCTTTGCAACACTGCGGGCGCGGCATCCTGGAAGAGCTCACGCGCTTCGTCAAACACCGACACATCGCCGTTCAACAGCGCCAGCTGGCAGACCTGTTGACGCAGACGCTTACCGAGCGGCAGTTGCTGCAGGTATTCCTGCAGATCGGGTATCGACTTGCGCTGCAACATATCGAACAGTCTGCTCTCCTGTTCGCTTTCAAGCCCGGAATCCTTGACCAGGTTACGGAAGATGCCGACGTGCCCGACATCGATGGATATCTCTGCGAGTCCGACCGCGTGCAGCGTCGACACCATCAGGCTGACCACCTCGACATCGGCGCCGATGGCATCGCTGCCGAATATTTCGGCACCGATTTGCAAGGGTGTACGACTCGAGTTTATACCGTCGCCAATAGCGTGCAACAGATGTCCGCAATAGCACAACCTGGAGACACGCTGTTGGCGCGCGGAATCGGCTAACAGGTGGGCATCGATGCGCGCGACCTGGGGTGTCATGTCGGAGCGCACGCCCATCTGCTTGCCGGACAGTTGATCCACCAGCGCAAAGGTACGGGTATCGAGCGAATGCGCGGTGCCGGTGAGCAACGAATCCATGTATTCGATCATCGCCGGCATCACCAGGTCATAACCCCAACGGCGGAACAGTTGCAGGATATCGTGGCGCAAGGTTTCTACCGCGGCGGCATCCGGCGGCAGCGTCTCCTGCACCCCGTCGGGTAACAGCCAGCGTTTGTTGTAGGTGTCCATCAGCCTGCGGCTTTTGCCGACAACAACAATGCCGGCAGCGGATCAACGCGAGCGAAAGCCGGGCTGTATTGCCACCGGGCGCCGGGCACCGCGATTCGCGCCAGGTCCGGCGCGGACCGATTCGCAGTTGACGGGGAAAGGACAGGGTTCGGGCCGGAGACCAGTAGCATCTTTGTTGGCGTTCGTAAAAGCACCAGTTTACTCCTATCGCTCATCTTGATACATCCTGGCTAGCCCCCCCGCACCAGCAATAGCAGCACCAGGCCGCAGAAAATCAACGCCAGGCCGACATTCCTGAGTACTTTCTCCGGCATTGCCGCCATCTGTTGCACCATGTTTCTGTAGCCCTTCGGGCTTGCGAACGGTATCAGGCCTTCAAGGATTAGCACCAGCGCCAATGCGGCCCATAGATCAGCCCAGTTCATATTGCCCTCACAAAAAACGGGCGCACTGTGTCGCCCGTTCCGGTGTATATCGTTAAGTTTCGCTTGCGGCTATTCAGCCTTCTTGAAGTACTTGTAGAAATCCGAATCCGGGCTTAGCAGGATCATGTCCTGGTTGTTGCCGAAACTGACATCATAAGCTTTCATGCTGCGATAAAACGAGTAAAACTCGGGATCCTGGTTATACGAGTCGGCATAGGTCTTGGCCGCGCTGGCGTCGCCTTCACCGCGAATCTCTTCCGACTTGCGATAGGCTTCGGCGAGGATTTCCTCGCGCTGGCGGTCGGCGTTGGCGCGAATCTGCTTGGCCTGCTCTTCACCGCGCGAACGGAATTCCCTGGCTACCGTCTGGCGCTCGGTCGCCATGCGTCGGTATACGTTGTTACTGACGTTTTCCGGCAGTTCGACCTTCTTGATACGCACGTCGATCAGCTCGATGCCGAGATCGCGGATCTTGACACCCGCATTGTCGGTGACGACCTGCATGATCGTGGCGCGTTCGCCGGAAATGACCTCACGCATGTTCTTCGAGGCGATCTGGCCTTTCAGCTCGTTGTTGATGATCGACGCCATACGCGCAATGGCCTGGCGTTCGTCACCCGCGGTCGCGGTATAAAAGGTCTTCGGGTCGACGATGCGCCACTTGGCGAACGAGTTGACGATGACGTTCTTCTTTTCCGCGGTCAGAAAACGTTCCGACGGCGTGTCCATGGTGAGAATACGGCTATCGAATATGCGCACGTTGTTGATGATCGGAATCTGGAAGTAAAGTCCGGGCTCGTAATCCGCCTCGACGATTTCACCGAGCTTGAACTTGATCGCCAGTTCGCGCTCATGGACTATGAAGGTCGACATCATCAGCACCGCACCGGCGACCAGGATCAGAATAAATCCGAATTTGATATTGCTCATTCCCGTGACTCCCTGCTGCGATTACGGTTGGCGTTACTGTTGAACTCGTCGATCAGTGACTTGGTATCACTATCACTTCCAGACAGGCTCTGCAGGCCGGTGTTGCTCGATGATTTGCCGGACATCAACTGATCCAGCGGTAAAAACATCAGGTTGTTGCCATTTGGAATATCGATCATCACCTTGGGAGAACGCGCCATTACCGACTCGATGGTATCGAGGTAGATGCGTTCTCGGGTAACTTCGGGAGCTTGACGATACTCGGCGAGCAGCTGGTTGAAACGGCTGGTTTCACCCTGCGCCGACTTGATTACGCGGGTCTTGTAAGCCTCGGCCTGTTCCAGCAGTCCCTCGCCCTCACCACGCGCCTGCGGCACTACACCGTTGCGGTAGGCGTTGGCCTCGTTGATGATGCGCTGTTCGTCCTCGCGCGCCCTGATCGCGTCTTCGAACGCGTCCTGAACTTCCTCGGGCGGTTGCGCCTCATCCATATTGACCGTCACCACATTGATCCCGGTGCGATAGTTGTCGAGGATTTCCTGCATGATTTCCTTGGTCGCGCTGCCCACCACTGCGCGTCCTTCGGTGATGATCAGGTCCATGTCGTTATTGCCGACGACTTCGCGGATAGCGGTCTCGGCGGTCTGCAGCAGGGTGAGGTCCGGATCGCGTATCTCGAAGACATAGTCCTGCGCATCCTTGATGTTGTATTGAACCTCGATGCTCATTACCACGATGTTTTCGTCGCTGGTCAGCATCTTGGAATTGTTGCGCGCGGTGCGGATGTCGGACACGTTGATCAGCTCGACGTCTTCGATGGGATATGGCATGTGCCAGTGAGGTCCGGCCTGGGTAACTACGGTGCGCTTGCCGAAGCGGGTTTCAACCCCGCGCCAGCCTTCATCGACTATATAGATTCCGGTCAGGGCCCATACCACCAGCATGGCGATGACGACGAATCCAATCACCCCGCCGAGGCTGCCACCGCCGCCAGGAACCTTCGGAATACGGCCCTTGCCACCGCCACCAAACAGCCCGCCAAACTTGTCGCGCAGGTTTTTGAACAATTCATCCAGATCGGGAGGGCCGTCGTTATTACGCTGCCCCCAGGGATCCTTGTCTTTACCTGGTTCATTCCAAGGCATAGTTAACTCCGATTGCTGAAAGTGAGATCAGTGGGTTGCGGACACACAAAGAGTGCGGATTGTAATGGCTATCATGCGGCTCCTGCAAGCGTATCGGTGACTGGCACGAAGCGATCCACGGCTATGCCGAATTTACGGCCCAAACGTTTCAATAGTGAGGGCGTAAGGCGCAAATTCAAGTGTATATCGCCATTATTCTGGAAATTTTCAGCTTCGATGCAGCCGTTTTCAAACAGGTAGGCACGTATTTGACCTTCACCAGCCTTTAAAACCAGGGTATAGAGGGAGCTTTGCTCGCAAAACTGCTGCCGCAACACGTCGAACAGGAGTTCAAAGCCACTACCGCTGATCGCGGAAAGCCAGATGCGCCAGGCCCTGCCCTGGTCATCGAAATCGATACGCGGTTCGATACCGCTGATATCTATCTTGTTATAAACCAGCAACTGTGGCGTCTCGCCCGCACCCACTTCGTGCAGAACACGGTTCACCGCGTCGATCTTGTCCTGGCGAGCGTCGTCCGCGCTGTCGACCACATGCAGAATCAGGTCGGCCTCGCGGGTTTCCACCAGGGTGGCGCGAAACGCCGCGACCAGGTCGTGTGGCAGATGGCGGATAAAGCCCACAGTATCGGCGAGAATGATGTGTTGCTGTTCGGACAGTGCCAGCTTGCGCAAAGTGGGATCGAGCGTGGCAAATAATTTATCGGCGGCGAAAACCCTGGCATCGGTGAGCGCGTTGAACAGCGTCGATTTACCGGCATTGGTGTATCCAACCAGCGATACGGTGGGTACATCGGCCTTGCTGCGCGCCTGCCGCCCCTGTTCGCGCTGCCGCGCTACCTTGGTGAGACGGTTGTTGAGGTACTTGATGCGTTTACCGAGCAGGCGCCGATCGGTTTCGAGCTGGGTTTCGCCCGGCCCACGCAGGCCGATGCCACCCTTCTGCCGTTCCAGGTGAGTCCAGCCGCGCACCAGTCGCGTCGACAGGTGCTTCAACTGCGCGAGCTCCACCTGCAGCTTACCCTCGTGGGATTGAGCGCGTTGCGCAAAAATATCGAGTATCAGGCCGGTGCGGTCCAGCACCCGGCACTTGAGCGCGCTTTCCAGGTTACGTTCCTGCGACGGCGACAGCGCATGATTAAACAGCACTACGTCGACCTGCAACGCCTCGACCTGTGCCGCCAGCTCATCGAGCTTGCCCTTGCCGATAAAGGTCTTTGCCGAGGGCTGCACCCGGCTACCGATCACCAGTTCGACATCCTCGACGTCGGCGGAACGCACCAGCTCGACAAATTCCGCCAGATCGTCCTGATCCGGCTGGTGTGGAAAATTGATATGAACCAGAAGTGCGCGTTCGCCCCCGCGTGGCCGCTCAAATTCGAACAACGAGTCCTCCGGTGAAGCTCATATCCTAACGATTGCCCTCGTCTTCTTCGACGTGAGGATGATCGATATGTACATTTCGCGCTGGTACGATCGTCGATATCGCGTGTTTGTATACCATCTGGCTCACGTTATTCTTGAGCAGTACGACAAACTGATCGAATGATTCTATCTGGCCCTGAAGTTTGATCCCGTTTACCAGGAAAATTGAAACTGGCACGTGCTCTCTTCGCAAAGCGTTTAGATAGGGTTCTTGTAACATTTGCCCCTTTGACATAATTAATACTCCATTGAATTTATTATTCTAGGTCTGGTACATCTACCGATTAAGGCAGGTGCCAGAAAGTATGATTCCATTCCCTCGTATTCGTTCCAGTCAGCGCCCGTCAATTGCGGCCTGAACTTCACGAAATATAGCATCTTTACGGTAATTCAAGCAATCGTGAGCAACGGCGTCAGTTTGTTTGCGCAACCAGGTGATCTGGCGCTTGGCCAGCTGGCGGGTTGCGGCTATCGCCCTGTCGATCATTTGCTGGCGGTCAAAATCACCGTCGAGATATTGCCAGATCTGGCGATAACCGACGCAACGCATCGACGGCATTGACAGGTCGAGATCGCCGCGTTGGCGCAGCCCCTCGACCTCCTCTACAAAACCTTGTTGCAGCATTCGATGAAAACGGGATTCGATGCGTTGGTGCAGGGCCGCGCGATCGTTTGCTGCCAGCATGATTTTTTCGACCTGACCGGAAAAACCCGCCGTTTCCTGCTGCTGAAGTTGCGACAAGGGTATACCGGTTATCTCGAAAACCTCCAGCGCGCGCTGGATGCGCTGCGTGTCGCTGTCGCGGATGCGCCCGGCGCTTGCCGGATCGATACTCGCAAGCCGCTGGTGCAAGGCGCCGAGTCCCTGCTCGCGCGCTTCGCGCTCGAATCGCTGACGCAGCAACGGATCGGCCGCAGGCAGTCGGTTCAAACCGCTCTCGAATGCGTTGAAATACATCATCGTTCCGCCCACCAGCAACGGAATGCGCCCGCGCGCGCTGATTTCGGCCACCAGCCGCCGGCTTTGCTCGACGAAATCCCAAACCGACCAGGCATCCGCTGGATCGATGATATCGACCAGGTGATGCGGCACCGACGCCAGCAGCTCGGCATCGGGCTTGGCCGTACCGATGTTCATGCCGCGAAATATCAGCGCCGAATCGACGCTGATGATCTCGACGTCGAAGCGCTCGGCGATGGCCAGCGCAAGCTCGGTTTTACCGGTGGCGGTCGCCCCCATGATTAGAATTACACCAGGCGTCACGATGCTATTGTCCGCGCAGAAACAGCTTGTCGAGTTGCTCCAGGCTGAGCTGCTTCCAGGTAGGCCGGCCGTGGTTGCACTGGCCGCTTCGCTCGGTGTGCTCGATGTCACGCAACAGCGCATTCATTTCAGTAATCGACAGCTGACGATTGGCGCGCACCGAGGCGTGACAGGCCATGGTCGACAGCATCTCGTTCTGCAGGTCCTGCACCCGCTGCGAACGACCATGTTCCACCAGGTCCGCAAGCACATCGCGCAGCAACTGCTCGCTGTCGGCGTTTTTCAGCAATGCCGGGATAGCACGCAGGCGCAGCTGTTCGGGACCGAGACGCTCGACGCTGAAGCCGAGGTGGGTAAAAAATTCGCCGCTTTCCTCCACCAGGTCCGCTTCGCTCTGGCTGACATTGAACACCTGCGGCACCAGCAGCGGCTGGCTGATGACATTCTCCTGTTCCGCATTCTGTTTCAAGCGCTCATAGACGATGCGCTCGTGCGCCGCGTGCATGTCGACGATGATCAGGCCGGTGGCATTCTCGGCAAGGATGTAAATACCCTGCAACTGCGCCAGCGCGTAACCAAGCGGTGGCAGCATCGCCGTCGCGGCAGCAAAGCCATCAGCTTCGGTGTCGGCCTGCGGACTCAGCAGGCTGCCATAGGATTGCATCTGTTCGCGCAGGTCGGCGCTACGATCGCCGCTGCGAAACTGACTAGCCAGCGCGCTGAAGTTCAGGCCTCCCTGATCCGGCTGCAAGCCTGGTTGTGCTCCCGCCTGCGACCTCGCGAGCGCGCCATTCAGCGCGAATCCCGGCGATTCGATCTGTTGTTCGGGCTGTATTCCGGCGAGTGCCTGGTGCAGGCTGCGAAACAGGAAGTCGTGCACGCGGCGCGAATTGCGGAAACGCACCTCGTGCTTTTGCGGATGCACGTTGACGTCGACTTCGTGCGCATCCAGGGTCAGAGTCAGCACGTAGGCCGGATGCCGGCCGTGGAACAGGACATCGTGATAAGCCTGGCGGATCGCGTGATTGATGAGCTTGTCGCGCACCACACGCTGGTTGACGAAAAAATACTGCATGTCGGCCTGGCTGCGATTAAAGGTCGGCAACGCGACCCAGCCCCGCAGGCGCAGATCGTCACTGGCCACGTCGATCTCCACCAGGCTTTGCGCGAAATCCTTGCCGCACAGTTGCGCCAGGCGGCGGCGCTGATCGTCGAGATTGCGCGCCGACGCCAGTTGATACACGACCTTCTGGTTGTGCAACAGCCTGAAGGCCACCGCCGGGTGGCTGAGCGCCATGTGCTTGAACAGGGTTTCGATGTGCTTGTACTCGGTCTGCTCGGTACGCAGGAATTTCTTGCGCGCGGGCACATTGTAAAACAGCTCCAGCACTTCCACCTGGGTACCCTGTGGCAGCGCGTCGGGAACGGCCTCCAGATCTTCACGCGCCTGTATGCGCCAGGCACAGTCGGCGTCGGGCGTACGCGAGGCCAGGCTGAGCCGCGATACCGAGGCGATACTCGGCAAGGCCTCGCCGCGGAAGCCGAGCGAGGCGATGTTCTCGAGGTCTTCGAGACTGCTGATCTTGCTGGTAGCGTGACGTGCCAGTGCGCTGGCGAGTTCGGCCTGGCCAATACCGCAGCCGTCATCGCTGATACGAATCATGCGCGTACCGCCGGCTTCGATCTCGATGGTAATCGCCCCGGCGCCCGCATCCAGGCTATTCTCGACCAGTTCCTTGACCACCGAGGCTGGACGCTCGACGACTTCACCGGCGGCGATCTGGTTGACCAGGTGAGATGGTAAGGTATGGATCTGGGCCACGGGAAATTCGTCAGGCTACCAGGCGCGCTTCCAGTTTTTCCTGGTCGGCGGTGAACAGGCGTATACCCTCGGCCAGCTTCTCCGTCGCCATCGCATCCTGGTTCATCATCCAGCGGAAAGCGCTCTCATCGAGTTCCAGCCTGGGGCCGACATCGGCCACCCACCCCGCGCCAAGCTTGCGTTGCAGGCGCGAATCGTCTTCGGCCAGCGCCTGCATCAGCTGCGGACTGATGGTCAGGCGATCGCAACCGGCGAGCTGTTCGATTTCACCGGTGTTGCGAAAGCTGGCGCCCATCACCACGGTATCGTAGCCGTAATGCTTGAAATAATTGTAGATCCTGGTAACCAGGCCCACGCCAGGGTCCTGCTCCGCTGCGATACTGCTCTGCCCACTAGCCTTGAGGTGCCAGTCGAGGACACGCCCGACGAAGGGCGAGACCAGGTAAACGCCGGCCTCGGCACAGGCAACCGCCTGGGCGAAACTGAACAGCAGCGTGAGGTTGCAGTTGATGCCCTCGCGCTCGAGTTCGCGGGCCGCCTGGATACCCTCCCAGGTCGATGCGATCTTGATCAGCACTCGGCCGCGATTACCACCGCGAGACTCGTACAGATCGATCAGCCGGCGCGCGCGCTGAATGGTAGCCTTGCGGTCGAACGACAGCCTGGCGTCGACCTCGGTGGATACCCGCCCGGGTATGCTTTGCTGAATTTCGAGGCCGATACTGACGGCAAGATAATCGCAGGCGGCCGCGGCGCGCGTGGCCGGGGTACCGCCCTGCTCGCGCCCCCAACGCTGCGCCTCCTCCAACAACGGCTGGTAGCGCGGCAAATCGGCGGCCTTCAGCAACAGCGATGGATTAGTGGTAGCATCCTGCGGCTGATAGCGGATGATGGCATCCAGATCGCCGGTATCGGCGACCACCTGGGTCATGGATTTCAGTTGATCGAGTTTGTTCATTGCGCGCTGCTTGAGTAACATTGACGAGACGAATTGCCGGACGCAGAGAATACCAGAAAATCCACTCCCGGATTACGCTAAATCAAGATGAAGGAAATCACCTACACGATCCTGGCGCTGCTCGGCATTTACCTGCTGATTGTCGCGCTATTGTTCATTTTTCAGCGCAAGCTGCTCTACTTTCCGGTGCCCATCGACCCCGCCTTCAGCGCCGATGAAATCACCATCGACAACAACGGCATCGCGTTACACGGCTGGGTTTTGCATCCGGGCAAATCACGCGCGTTGATTTATTTCGGTGGCAATTCGGAACCGATAGCAAATCGACGCGACTACTTCGACAGCCTGTTCGTGGATTACAGCGTTTACCTGATCAACTATCGCGGCTATGGCAACAGCCAGGGTCAACCCAGCGAAACCGCGTTGTATGCCGATGCGCTGGCGGTCTACGATCATGTCCGCCAACAGCACGATTCGATTTCAGTCTATGGTCGCAGCCTCGGTAGCGGGGTCGCGGTCTATCTCGCGGCGTTGCGGCCAGTCGACAAGCTGATATTGCTGACGCCCTACGACAGCATCACCGCCGTGGCGCAGTCCGTTTACCCGATGTTTCCGATCAGGTACCTGATCAAAGATCATTTCGACTCGGCATCGCTGGCCTCCGAAATCGACGCCCCGGTGCTGATTACCAGCGCAGGACTGGATCGAGTCATCGGCCTGCGGCACACGCTGGCGTTACGTCGGGAATTCACCCGGGCAAAGGTCGACTATGTGCAGATCGAGGGCGCCGCGCACAATGACGTTACCGAGTTCCCGCAATACCGCGAAGCGGTCGCGCGATTTATTGCAGAAAACTAGCGCGAAAGGGCTTTTAAGCGCGGTTGTCGAGGTGTGAGCGAATGCCGGAGAACACGGCCTGGGCGAGGCGTTGCTGGTGCTTGGGATTACGCAGCTTCTTCTCTTCGGTCGGATTGGATAGAAACGCGGTTTCGATCAATATCGACGGCATATCGGGCGCCTTCAGTACCGCGAAACCAGCCTGCTGCACCTTGCGGTGGTTCAGTTTAGATACCTTGCTCATGTGCGACAGGACGTCCGACCCGAGTTCCAGGCTGTCCTGAATGGTGGCGGTTTGCGACAGGTCCAGCAACACCGAGGCGATCAGGTCGTCCTTGTCGTCGAGGCTGATGCCGCCGATCAGGTCGGAGGAATTTTCCTTCTTCGCGATCCAGCGCGCGGCTTCTGAACTGGCGCCGCTCAGCGACAGGGCGTAGACCGAGGCGCCCTTGACATAGTCCTTGTGAAACGAGTCGGCGTGCAGCGAAACGAAAATATCGGCTTCCGCCTCGCGCGCCTTCTTGACGCGGTTGCGCAGCGACACGAAACGATCGGCGTCGCGCGTGAGTATCGCCTGGTATCCGGGCGTACGATTGATCAAAGTCTTCATTTTCTTCGCCACCGCGAGAGCCACGTCTTTCTCTCGCGTGCCGTTCTTGCCGATAGCGCCCGGGTCCTTACCGCCGTGGCCGGGATCGAGCGCGATAACGTATTTGGTTTTGTGCTGGTTGCGTTCCTGCTGGCTGGTCTTGATCGGCGTCGGGCTAAGATTGGTGGCGTGCAGATCGACCACCAGCCGGTGCCCGGACTTGCCGTCCGGCTTGAGCGCAAAACTACGCGGTCGTACCTTGCCCTGCAGATCCAGCACCACGCGCAGGCGACCGTTGTCCTTGCTCGCCGACCGCAGGCCGCTCATCAAATTGGTGGTCTTCTGGCTCACCTCGATGGCCTCGCTTTTACGGGTATCCTCCAGGTCGATGACGACCCGGAATGGATCGGCGAGGGTAAACAGTCGGTGCTCGAACTCGCCCGTCAGATCGAAAACGACGCGGGTATGGTCCTCGGTCGATTGCGAAATACGGATTCCGGTGAGAGTGGCCAAAGGCTTGGCAAATACCGGCCTGGCGCCAACTAACAGCGCCACAGACAGCCCGTAGCGGGATATCCGCTTCATGAAAAGTCGCCTGGCAATCAGGAATGGGTCCATGAGTCGCTTGTTTTACTTGTGACCAGGACCTCTTTATAGTAAATCAAAGAAAAAAAATCAATACTTTTTCTATATTTATTAATTACATACTACCGATACCTCAAATTAAAATGAGGAATCACCCTGAATTCGACTGGCCCAGCCGCGACAGCAGTTCGCGGCCCCAGTCGCTGGCGGCAGTCATCTGCAGGCGCCGGCCCTCGGGGTCGTAGTCGAGCTCGATCGCCAGATCCACCGCGTGCAGATAGCCCGCGGCCCGTTGTGGCCACTCGATCAGGCACAGTGTTTGCGGATTCAGGTAGTCACGGTAACCGAGATACTCGAGTTCCTCGGGGTCGCCGAGCCGGTACAGATCGAAGTGTGCAACCGCGAAATCGTCAAACGGGTAATACTCGACCAGCGTGTAGGTAGGGCTGCGCACCCCGGAAACGACGCCGCGCGCCTGCAGTGCGCCGCGCACCAGCGTGGTCTTGCCGGTACCCAGGTCGCCGCTCAGGGTGATGACGCCGCCATGCTCGCAGGCATCGATCAGGCGCGCGCCGAACCGGCGCATTTCCTCTTCGTCTCGAATCAGCAAGTCGAACTATCCCGGCGCGCGCAGCCGCCCGATCACCCGCGGAACCAGGTCGATGATATCGCCGGCGATCAATCCGCTCGCATCCTGCTCCTCGCTGTAGGCCTCGGCACACAGTGCATGGATGAACGCGGCCGAGCGCGCGGCGGCGTAAGGCTTTAGCCCCTGCCCCAGCAAAGCGCCGATTATGCCGCTCAGCACATCGCCCATGCCCGCGCTCGCCATGCCCGGATTGCCGCGCGTATTGATGGCGTAAGGTGTTTTGCCGGGCTCGGCAATCAGGCTACCCGAGCCCTTCAGCACGGTGGTCGCGCCGAAGTTTTCGAGCAGACGCGCGCAGGCCTGCAGACGATCGGCCTGAACCTCGGCCGTGCCCAGCCCCAGCAGCTTCGCGGCTTCGCCCGGATGCGGCGTAATCACGCGCTGAGAGCTGGTCAGGGATAGCAGGAAATCGGCGTCCAGGGCACTGGCATCGATCACCATCGGTTGCGGCGCCGTGCGCAACAGCTGCAGGCAAGCCTGCGCCGCGGGTGAACCTCCCAGTCCGGGGCCCACCACCAACACGCTGGCCTGCGCCAGCTTTGCCTCGAGCGCATCCCAGCCGAGCACCATGATCTCGGGGTAAGCGCCGAAGCTGAAACGGCAGTCGGGATGAACCAGCGCGGTCACCAGGCCGGCACCGGCACGCAGGGCAGCGCGCGCCGCGAGTGCGACCGCGCCACTCATGCCCTGGTCACCGCCCACGATGAGCAGATTACCGTAGTGGTTCTTGTGCGAATTACGTTTGCGCGGCGCGGGTAACTGGCAGGATTCGATCGCCTCCAGCACCGGCGCCTGGCCTGCGCGCGCTCGCGCCGAAACGCCGAGGTCGGCAAACACCAGCTCGCCGCAGTAGTCCGGGCCATCGGCCAGGTATTGTCCGCATTTACGGCCGATGAAGGTTACCGTCAGTTGCGCCTGAACCGCCAGCGGCTGGGGTATACCACAGCGCGCGTTGAGACCGGAGGGGATATCGATGGCGACGCGCGCGCCGGGATGATCGTTGATAGTTTTCACCAGCGCCTGCCAGTCGGCATCGAGGTCGCGCTGCAGACCGATACCGAGCAGACCGTCGATGACGACCTCGCCGCGCAGCGTCTGCCCCTGCCAGGGCTCGACGCTGCCCCCGCCCTGCTCCCACAGCTCGCGAAAGTGACGCGAGGTAGCCGACTGTCGCGCCAGGTCACCCTGCACAAGCAATTGCACCGCTACACCCTGCGCGCGGGCGCACAGGGCGACCACGAAGGCATCCCCGCCGTTGTTGCCGCTACCGGCGAACACGGTGATACAGGACAAAGCTGGCCAACGCGCATCGACTTCGCGCCACAGGCACTCGCCGGCGCGCTGCATCAGCTCGAGTTCGCTGAAGCCATCCATTGCGACCGCGGCGTGATCGAGCTGATAAACGGTTTCGGGTGTGTACAACAACATACCGAATTTATACCCTAGCGACGACAGCAAAGCTACCGCGGCAGCGCAATTTGATGGCGTCGTTATCATGACTGCCAGCAGCGGTTTTCGAACAACGACGCCTGGCGGCTTTGATATACTCGGTGCCTTCAGCATATCCATCCGCTAACCCTGGTTCCCGTTTATGTCGATACCGGCCACACCCTTCCACGAGAGTTCAGACCAGGAATTGCGTTCTCGGGTAAAGCTGCTCGGCAAACTGGTCGGCAACGTTTTGCTGAAGCACGAAAAACCCGAGGTGTTTCATGCAGTGGAATCGCTGCGCACCGGGTTCATCCAGCTGCGCAAACGCGACAGCGAGGCAAAACGCAAGGCGCTGATCGCGCTGATCAACGAACTCGAGCCCGCCGTCATCAGCCAGGTGGTGCGCGCCTTTACGCTGTACTTCAACCTGGTCAATATCGCCGAGGAAGACTACCTGCACCGCTTGCGACGTGAATCGGTGCGCCAGCAGGGGCACGCGGCCTGGGTTGGCTCGTTTCACCATACCCTGGAAGAATTCAAGGATAAGGGTATCAGTGTCGAAGCCCTGCAGGACCTGTGCAACCGGCTGCTGTACAAGCCGGTGTTTACCGCGCATCCGACCGAATCCCGGCGGCGCACGATCATGCATCATCAGCGCGAAGTGTTTAAGTTCATCGACCGGCTTACCGATCCGCGTCTCAGCCAGTACGATCGCGACGATCTGGTCGACGCACTGCAGCTGCAGATCGAAACTCTGTGGCTGACCAACGAGGTGCGCCCCAGCAAGCCGACCGTCATCGATGAAATCAAGATGGGGCTGCACTACTTTCAGCGCAGCCTGTTCGAAGCGGTCAAGATCGATTACCGCTATCTCGAGCGCGCGGTGCTGCACACCTTTGGCGAGGACGACCAGGGTAATCCGGTGGTCTCGATTCCCAGCTTCATCGAGTTCGGTTCGTGGATTGGCGGCGACCGCGACGGCAATCCGTTCGTCAGCGCGCAGGTCACGCGCACCGCGCTGTACATGCAGGCCGAGGAGATCCTCAGTGAACACCTGCGCCTGATCTACCGGCTCGCCCAGGTGCTGACCATGTCGACGCGCTGGTTCACTCCCAGCGCGGAATTCATGCAGGGCCTGCAACGCGACCAGGCGCAGGGCATCAAAGCCTTTGACAAGCGCCGCGACCAGTTCGCCGACGAGGTGTACCGGCGCAAGCTCTACCACATGCACTATCGACTGCGTAAAAACCTGGCCATAGTGCGCAACCAGCTGCGCGACGAGAGGACGCCGGACAGCCATCATGCCTACCAGCATGTCGACGAGTATCTCGCCGATCTCTACTCGATTCGCGACTCGCTGATCTCCCACGGTGAAATCGCCGCCGCCAACGCCGATTTGAAAGATGCGATCCGCATCGCCGAAACCTTCGGCTTTCACCTGGTAGCGCTGGACCTGCGCCAGGAATCCAGCTGCCACAGCCGTGCAGTGGCCGAGATACTGCGGCAAGATGGCATCACCGACTACCTCGAGTTGAACCCGGACGAGCGCCTGCAATTGTTGGCAACAATGATTGCCGACGACCACAAGCCGGACATCGGGCCGGCACGGCTCGGCGAGGAATGCCGCGAGGTGCTCGATGTCTTCGCCACCATCGGCAGCATGCGCGCGCAGATCGGCCG
>Ga0209536_100001512_pt1 | contig 38242 bp, 30 predicted proteins | sample DeeMarSeWOR28_12_FD_187461 | JGI IMG/M metagenome (GOLD analysis project Ga0209536, IMG submission 187461) | Marine sediment microbial communities from White Oak River estuary, North Carolina - WOR-2-8_12 (SPAdes) (version 2) | ecosystem: Environmental > Aquatic > Marine > Intertidal zone >... | reverse complement strand
CTTGAGCCGCCTGACGACCATCGCACGCTGCGCGACCTGATCCACCTCGTCCGGTGCGACGACCGACTCGGGAGGCGTCGGCAGCAGGTGGTTCGCGATGATGTGCGCCAGCCGGTGAAACCAGAACGACGACATGGCGGTCAGCATGCGCCCTTTACCCGGCACCGGAGTCGGCAGGATCACGTCGAACGCGGACAGGCGATCAGTCTGTACAACCAGCAGGCGCTCGGCATCGACTTCGTAAATGTCGCGGACCTTGCCGCGGTACAGGAACGGCAGCGATTTCAGATTCGTTTCAAGAATGCTGGGAGGCGTGGGCATGATAAGGACGTTGCCTTAGACCGGCTGCAACGGCGATTCGGCGCGCGCTGCAACAAGTGTTGATTTGATCTCGAGTGCGGTACCCAAAGCAGCATCTGCTTGCTCCGACAATACCGTGACATGGCCCATTTTGCGCCCCGGGCGCGGCGTGCTCTTGCCATACAGATGCAGCTTCGCCGTCCGGTGTTGCAGGACCCGATCCCAGGGCGGCGTCTGCTGCGCCCATAGATCGCCCAGGAGGTTCAGCATCACTGCAGGACAGAGCAGCGAAGTATCGCCAAGTGGCAACGAGCACATCACGCGCACCTGTTGTTCGAACTGCGAAGTAACGCACGCATCGATGCTGTAGTGACCGCTGTTATGCGGCCGCGGTGCTATCTCATTGACCAGCAAGCTGCCGTCGTCAACGACAAAATATTCAACACAGAGCACCCCGCGGTAGTCGAGTTGCTGAGCGAGCTTGATGGCACGGCTACGGGCGTTGGCGGCAATTTCGTCCGGCACGCGGGCCGGCACGATGGATACGTCGAGAATGCCGTCGGCATGCTGGTTCTCGGATACCGGAAAGGTTGTGACCTCGTCATCAAAACCGCGACAGACAACCACCGAGACTTCCTTGTCGAGCGCGAGAAATTTTTCCAGCACGCACGGCTCGGATTGAAGGCTTTGGAATGCCGCTTTGAGTTCGCCGCGGGACCCGACACGAACCTGTCCCTTGCCGTCGTAGCCGAAGCGGCTCACCTTCAGCACACCGGGCAGTAGACCGTCGATTCCGGCTGCGGCCAGATCGGCTTCCGAGCGTATGACCGCGAACGGCGCGACGCCGAAACCGTGTTCGTCGAGAAAGAGTTTTTCGCGGATTCGATCCTGGGCGATGGCCACGCTGTGTGCCGCTGGGCTGACAATGCAGCCCTCGGAAAGACGCTGCAGGCTTTCGGCCGGAACGTTCTCGAATTCGGTGGTCGCGGCAGCACAGCGTTTGGCCATTTCGGCCAGCGCATCCGCATCGGTGTATTCCGCCTGCAGGTGCCGGTCGGCGACGGTCCCCGCCGGGCTGTCGGTGCCGGGATCGAGCACCATGACCTTGTAGCCCATGCTTTGCGCGGCCATCGTGAACATCCGGCCCAGCTGACCGCCGCCGAGCAAACCGAGCCAGGCGCCCGGGGCGATGGCTCTTGACCGGTTGTTGGCTGCCGCGGTCATTTCTTCGCTGATTTTTTTCGTGCCGGTGTTGTCAGTGCCGGCACTTTCTTTTTCGCGACCGGCAGTTGCATCGCCTTCACGCGGGTTCGCTGCCGCGAGCGGAATGCCGCGAGCTTGCGCGCCAGTGCCGCGTTGGTGTTGGCGAGAACGGCGACCGCAAACAGTGCCGCATTGGCGGCGCCCGCTTCGCCGACGGCAAACGTTGCGACCGGGATGCCTTTCGGCATCTGGGCAATTGACAACAACGAATCCAGGCCACGCAGCGCGCGGGAGGTCACCGGTACGCCCAGTACCGGTAATGTGGTTTTCGAAGCGATCATTCCGGGAAGGTGAGCGGCGCCGCCGGCACCCGCGATGACGATTTGCAATCCTCGCGAAGCGGCGGTCTCGGCGTAGCGGAACATTTCGTCCGGCGTACGATGTGCCGACACAACCCGCGCTTCATAGGCCACCTTGAATTCGTCGAGAACGAGCGCAGTGTGCTGCATGACGCTCCAGTCGCTGTCGCTCCCCATAACCACGCCGACCAGCGGCGCTTTCGATTTAATTGCTCGTTTCATCGGTCTTAAAATCTCGTTGGCGGTTTACGCTACCGCTCGACTAGTCCTTGCCGATAACCGGCGAATGCGAACCATGGCGCGCGGTGTCTTCCTTGTACGGATAACGCACGTGCCCGTAACGAAGCAGCAGGACCGCACCGGAAATCAGCAGTATGGCTGCGGACACGCCAATCAAATGCCATACATCCAGTTCCTTGACATCGAGTATGACGAAGCGCGCCAACGCAACCATCGCAATGTACAGTGGAAACCTGACCGGCAGCTTGCCCGACTCATAGTAAAGGCCCACCATGGCCAGCACTTCCAGGTACAGGAACATCAACAACAGATCGGCCAGGGTGACCGCTCCGTTGCTGAGCATCAGCATGACTTCCTGATAGCCGGCAACAACGGTTGCGATGGCAATGACCATCAGGCCGATGTTCTCGATGACCTCGAGCCCGTAACGCGCATACCGCGCTACGTGCGTCTTGGTTGGCATCCGGGTCAGGCCGTCACGCTCGCGTACTCACCCCTGGCATATCGCTCCGCGATCTCTTCCAGCGCCACCGGCTTGATCTTGTCGGCATTGCCTGCCGTGCCGAATGCTTCGAACCGGGCCTTGCAAATCGACTTCGCGGCGAGCGTCGCCGGCTTGAGGTACTTGCGCGGATCGAATTCGCTCTTCTTCTCGTTGAAGGTGCGGCGGATCGCGCCGGTCATTGCAAGCCGGATATCCGTGTCGATGTTGATCTTGCGCACGCCGTGCTTGATGCCTTCCTGAATTTCTTCCACCGGCACGCCGTAGGTTTCCTTCATCTCGCCGCCGTTCTCGCGAATCACTTGCAGCCAATCCTGGGGCACGCTCGAGGAGCCGTGCATGACCAGGTGCGTATTGGGAATTTTCGCGTGGATCGCCTTGATGCGGTCAATTGCGAGAATGTCGCCGGTGGGCTTGCGCGTGAACTTGTAGGCGCCATGGGAAGTACCGATGGCAATCGCAAGCGCATCGACACCGGTTTGCGCGACGAAGTCGGCGGCCTGGTCGGGATCGGTCAGCAACATGTCGTGCGTCAGCGCGCCTTCCGCGCCCGAGCCGTCTTCCTTGCCGGCTGTCATGGTTTCCAGCGACCCGAGACAGCCGAGTTCCCCTTCCACCGACACCCCCACACAGTGCGCCATATCGACAACGCGACGCGTGACGTCGACGTTGTATTCGAAGGAAGCTGGTGTCTTCATATCCTCCATGAGCGAACCATCCATCATGACGCTGGAGAAACCGGAGCGGATGGAACGCTGGCACACGGCTGGAGACCCGCCGTGATCCTGGTGCATGACAACGGGAATATGCGGATACTCTTCGATGGCCGCGAGAATGAGGTGGCGCAGGAAGGGTTCACCGGCGTAGGCGCGGGCGCCCGCCGAGGCCTGCATGATTACCGGGCTGGAGGTTTCGTCGGCAGCCTGCATGATTGCCTGAACCTGCTCCAGGTTGTTAACGTTGAACGCCGGCACGCCGTAGCCATTCTCCGCCGCATGATCGAGTAGTTGCCTCATCGAGACCAGTGCCATGTTTGCAATATCTCCCTCTATTGAATGATCAGGGGCGACGATCCTCGCCCACTTTTACGATTTTCATGGTGTTGGTGCCTCCGCTCGACCCGATCGGCTCGCCAAAAGTGACAACGATCAGATCGCCGTGGGCAACAACACCCGCTTTCACCAATTTCTCTTCCGCTTCCTTCAGCATCAGATCCAGTTCGTGGCCCCGATAATCGATCATTAGCGGAAACACGTCACGATACAGACTGAGCCGGTAGCGCGTCGTAATCTCCGGCGTAAGCGCGTATATCGGAACGCCTGAATTGTGACGGGATATCCACAGTGCCGTGGAACCCGACTGGGTTAGAGCCGCAATAGCCTTGACTTTGAGATGATACGCGGTAAACAACGCGGCCATTGCAATCGACTGGTCGACCCGCGTGAACACACGATCCAGAAAATGCGTATCCAGAGTCACCTCATCCGTCTTCTCCGCTTCAAGGCAGATACGCGACATCGCTTCCACGGTTTCAACCGGGTACTTGCCAGCCGCCGTTTCCGCCGACAGCATCACTGCATCCGTGCCGTCCAGAACCGCATTCGCGACGTCGGAGACTTCCGCTCGGGTCGGCACCGGGCTGGTGATCATCGATTCCATCATCTGCGTCGCGGTGATGGTGAGTTTGTTGTGCTCGCGGGCGGTGCGGATCAGTTTCTTCTGTAGCCCCGGTACCGCCGCATCACCGACTTCCACCGCGAGATCGCCTCGCGCGACCATGATGCCATCGCTTGCCTTGAGCAATTCGTCCATCGCATTGACCGCTTCCGCGCGTTCCATCTTGGCGATGATGAGGGCATGACCGCCCGCCGCCCGCATCAGCTCTCGCGCCATGTACATGTCCGCACCGCTCTTGGGGAAGGATACGGCGAGGAAATCCGCTTTCATTTCCACCGCCGTGCGGATGTCTTCCATGTCCTTGGCGGTCAGCGCCGGTGCCGTCAGACCGCCGCCCAGCCGGTTAATGCCCTTGTTGTTTGACAACTCGCCGCCAATCCGGACCGTGGTAATGATCTCAAGCCCGGCGACCTTGCGAACATCCAGCACCAGACGCCCGTCATCGAGCAACAGAACGTCACCGGCGCGTACATCCTTGGTGAGTTCCCGATAGTCGAGACCAACCCGTTCCTCGTTACCCAGGTCGCAACCGGCATCCAGTATGAAGGTATCGCCTTTCTTCAGTGCGATCCTTCCGGACTCGAACTTTCCGATGCGTATCTTCGGTCCTTGCAGGTCGCACATGACGCCGATGGTGCGTTCCAGCGACTGCGCGGCCTCACGCACCACTGCCGCCCGCTGCAAATGCTCCTCGCGCGTGCCGTGGGAGAAGTTCATTCGAACCACGTCCACACCCGCCGCGATCATCTGCGTTATGACTTCCTTGCTGGTGGAAGCCGGGCCCAGCGTGGCAACAATCTTGGTTTTGCGGCTCATGTCTGCGGCCTACTGTTCGGGCGGTGCCGAAGAACGGCGTTTGAGAATTTCGACTGCCGGCAACTTGCGGCCTTCGAGAAACTCCAGGAACGCGCCCCCGGCCGTGGATATGTAGTCGATCTTGTCAGAAACGCCATACTTCGCAATCGCCGCAACGGTGTCTCCGCCCCCGGCAATGGAGAATCCCTTCGACTCGGCAATGGCGTGGGCGAGCGTTTTCGTGCCTTCGCCAAACTGATCGAATTCGAACACGCCCAGCGGGCCATTCCAGACTATCGTTCCCGCGTTCGCTATCAGCCCGGCCAGTCTTTTCGCGCTCTCGGGTCCGAAGTCCAGGATCATGTCCTCGTCTTCAATTGCACCGACTTTCTTCACGCTTGCCTTGGCCTGCGCGGAGAACTCGCGCGCGCAGACTACATCAACCGGCAGCGGTACGTTCGCGCCGAGTCCCGCAGCGGTGTCCATGATCTTCCGGGCCTCCGCGACCAGGTCGGCTTCAACAAGCGACTTGCCGACGTTCCACCCCTTGGCGAGCAGAAACGTATTGGCAATCCCGCCGCCGACAATCAGCTGATCGACTTTCCTGGCAAGCTCGTCCAGGACTGTGAGTTTCGTCGAAACCTTGGAGCCGGCAACGATTGCAACGAGGGGTCGCGCAGGCTCGCCGAGTGCCCGCGACAAGGCCTCTAGCTCGGCGCTCATCAATGGACCGGCGCAAGCGACCGGTGCAAACCGAGCGACACCATGAGTGCTGGCCTGTGCGCGATGCGACGTGGCGAATGCATCGTTGACGTAAATGTCACATAGTGCCGCCATTTTTCGCGACAGCGTTTCGTCGTCGGATTTCTCGCCCTTGTTGACCCGGCAATTCTCCAGCATGACGACCTGGCCCGGGCTGACGTCGACGCCATCCACCCAGTCCTGCTTGAGCTCCACGGGCATGCCCAGCAGCTCACCGAGGCGGGCGGAAACGGGGGCGAGCGAATCAATCGGCCTGAGTTCGCCTTCTTTCGGACGGCCAAGGTGGGACATGACCATTACCGCCGCGCCGGCATCTACGGCTGCCCTGATACCGGCAAGAGAGGCACGTATGCGATTGTCATCGGTAATGCCGCCATCCTTGTCCTGGGGCACGTTCAGGTCGGCACGAATCAGCACGCGCTTGCCGCCCAAATCAAGTTCGTTCATGCGGAGAAACGACATTTTCGCGATGCTTCCTCTGGCTGTTCAATGTGTGGATGAAAAATACAAGGGCACAGGATGGTTACCCTGTGCCCTTTGCGACCTTTAATTCGCCGGCCTACTTTGCTTTCATCAGCGCCATTGTGGTATCGAGCATACGGTTGGAAAAACCCCACTCGTTGTCGTACCAGGAACACACTTTGACCAGGGTGCCTTCCGATACCTTGGTCAGGCTGGCGTCGAAAATCGACGATGAGGCATTGTGATTGAAATCCACCGAAACCAGGGGCGCATCGGTGTATTCAAGGATGCCTTTGAGCGCACCTTCCGAGGCCGCTTTTACAACGCCGTTTACTTCTTCCACGGTCGTCGCGCGTTTGGCGACAAATACCAGATCAACGACCGACACATTGATCGTGGGCACCCTCATCGCAAAGCCGTCGAGCTTGCCGTTCAACTCCGGCAATACCAGGCCAACGGCGGCGGCGGCACCGGTCTTGGTCGGAATCATCGACATTGTGGCCGACCGGGCCCGCCTGAGGTCGCTGTGGTAAACGTCGGTCAGCACCTGGTCATTGGTATAGGAATGGATGGTCGTCATCAGCCCGTTGACCACGCCAATGCTGTCGTTGACCGCCTTGACCAGCGGCGCCAGACAATTGGTGGTACAGGACGCATTGGATATGACCGTGTGCTTGCTGCTGAGCACGTCATGATTGACGCCGTATACGACGGTTGCGTCCACGTCCTTGCCGCCGGGAGCAGATATGATGACTTTCTTGGCGCCCCCCGCAATGTGGGCTTGCGCCTTTGCCTTGCTGGCAAAGAAACCGGTGCACTCCAGAACAACGTCGACGCCGAGGTTCTTCCAGGGAAGATCCGCGGGGTTGCGCTCGGCGAGTACGGCAATCTTGTCGCCGTTTACCACCAGGTGGTCCCCTGCTACCGAGACCGTACCGGGAAAACGCCCATGCGCGGTGTCGTACTGGGTCAGATGAGCATTGGTATTGGCATCCCCCAGATCATTGATTGCGACAATTTCAATGTCGTGTTTCTTGCCGCCCTCGTAATGCGCTCGAAGAATGTTCCGGCCAATACGCCCGTATCCATTGATGGCCACACGAACCGCCATTGCTTAGCTCCCTGTTGATTAAAAGCGAATTTTACTGCAGTCCCATCGGCGATAACAGGGACCACAGGCCGCTTGCCGCGCCCGGTTTGCTTTTCTCGCGGCACGCTCATATCCTCGGAAGTACAAGAGACGCTCTTACGGGCGCGACAACGCGTGCGCACTGACCTGGAGAAGGCGCACAATACAGCCCGTTTGATAAGCCGTACCTAACTGAGGAGGAGCACATCATGAACTGGCGTATGTGGAAACCAATACTGTCGGCTTTTCTGCTGGCGGTGGCGTTGTCGGGGTGTTCCCGCGACAAATCGGGCGAAGTCGAGGTGCTGCACTGGTGGACATCGGGCGGCGAGGCGCGTTCGGTCGCGGAACTGAAGAAAATGCTCGAAGAACGGGGCGATACCTGGAAGGATTTTGCGGTTGCCGGCGGTGGAGGTGAAACGGCAATGACGGTGCTCAAATCCCGGGTCGTTTCCGGCAATCCGCCGACTGCTGCGCAGGTCAAGGGCCCCGGGATCCAGGAATGGGCGCGAGAGGGCGTGCTGGCCAACCTCGACGACACGGCCAAGGCCGGCGACTGGGACAACCTGTTGCCGGACGTCGTGAGCAATGTCATGAAGTATGACGGTCATTACGTCGCGGTGCCGGTCAATGTGCACCGCGTCAACTGGATGTGGGCCAATCCGGAGGTGTTCGCCAAGGCGGGTGCTGAAGTACCGACCACCTGGGAGGCATTCGCGGTAGCCGCGGACAAGATCCAGAAAGCCGGTTTCATTGCGATCGCGCATGGCGGACAGCCATGGCAGGACGCCACCCTGTTCGAATCAATCGCCCTCGGAACAGGCGGCGCCGAATGGTATCGGAAGGCTTTCGTGGATCTCGATCAGGACGCCCTGAACAGCCCGACGATGAAAAAGTCGTTCGAAACGCTGCGCATGGTCCAGCAATATATCGACAAGGATGCCGCTAATCGCGACTGGAACCTGGCGACGGCCATGGTCATCAACGGCAAAGCGGCCATGCAGTTCATGGGTGACTGGGCGAAGGGCGAGTTCACGGCCGCCGGAAAGACACCGGGCACCGACTATGTGTGTGCGCCGGCGCCGGGCACTGACGGCGCCTTTACGTTCAACATCGACAGTTTCATCATGTTCGAACAGAAGGACGATGCCGCAAAGACCGCCCAGGCACATCTGGCAGAGGCCATTATGGATCCCAAGTTTCAGGAAATTTTCAACCTGAACAAGGGCTCGATACCGGTCCGCCTGGGCATGGACTTGTCCAAGTTTGACCAGTGTGCGAAGGACTCGGCGGCCCAGTTCGCGTCGGCCTCGACAAACAAGACACTGGTACCGAGTTGGGCCCATGAAATGGCCATGCCGCCGGCCAATAAAGGCGCCATGTTCGACGTCGTCACGGCGTTCATGAATTCGCCTGACATGACGGCAGCCGCGGCAACCGAGAAGATGGCCGCAGCCGGCAAATAACCGCCGGTTCTCGCCGGGATGCGGTGCTGGAGTTCAAACCTGCGCCGCGTCCCTGCTCTGCCAGGCCACTGAATCCAACATGACGGAAACCGGAGCTTCCGGCAAGCTGGTACACCCGCAACGGCGATTCGGCGATTACATCGAGAATGCCCTGCCGAAGGTCGTGCTGGGGCCAACGCTGCTGTGTGCGTTGATTTTCGTCTACGGCTTTATCCTGTGGACCGGCTGGCTGTCATTTACGGATTCCAGGCTGTTGCCGCGCTATGAACTGGCCGGGTTCGTCCAGTACGTAAGCCTGTTTCAGAACGAGCGCTGGTGGACGGCGCTCGGAAATCTCGCCATTTTCGGCGGCTTGTTCATCGGGGTTTGCCTGGTTACCGGACTGCTTCTCGCTATCCTGCTCGATCAGCGGATACGTGCAGAGGGCTTTCTGCGTGCCATTTATCTGTATCCGATGGCATTGTCATTCATCGTTACCGGGACTGCATGGCGGTGGATCCTCAATCCAGGCCTGGGGTTGCAGAATCTGGTTCGCCAGCTGGGGTTCGAAAGCTTCACCTTCGACTGGATCGTCACTCCCGGAATGTCCATTTACACCGTGGTCATTGCCGGCGCGTGGCAATCCACCGGGTTCGTAATGGCGCTGTTTCTGGCCGGTCTGCGCGGCGTGGACGACGCAATCATCAAGGCAGCACAGGTTGACGGTGCGTCTTCGACACGTATCTACACCAGCATCATCATTCCTTCGCTACGTCCCGTTTTTTTCAGTTCATTGATCATTCTGTCGCACATCGCCATCAAGAGTTTTGACCTGGTGATGGCGCTGACCGGCGGCGGGCCGGGATTCTCGTCCGACCTGCCGGCAACGTTCATGTACACCTTTGCTTTCAATCGCAACCAGATCGGTTTGGGCGCGGCCAGTGCAATGATCATGCTGATGACCGTCGTCGCGATACTGGTGCCCTTGATGTACGCCGAAACACGCAGGGGCCACCATGGGAGATAGGGGCGATGGCTGACGGGCACCACACCCAGACGGCGGGATCGCACCGCGTCGGGCGCATCGTGATCTACGCGTTGCTCGTGGTGTTCGCACTGTACTATCTGATGCCGCTGTTCGTAATGGTCACGACTTCGCTGAAGACACTTGATGACATTCGTACCGGCAATCTCATCTCGCTTCCCCGGGAAATCAGTTTCGACGCTTGGATAAAGGCGTGGAGCTCGGCGTGTTCCGGTGTCTCATGCAACGGACTGAAGGGCAATTTCATCAATTCGGTGAGCTTTGTCTTGCCGGCGGTAGCCATTTCAACGCTGATCGGCGCTTTCAACGGATACGTACTGACGATGTGGAGATTCCGCGGCAGCGACGTGCTGTTTACCTTGCTCCTGATTGGCTGCTTTATTCCGTTCCAGGTTGTATTGCTGCCCATGGCTCAAACACTGGGCTACCTCGGAATCGCAAATTCGATCCCGGGATTAATATTCGTTCACGTTGTTTACGGTCTGGCATTCACGACGCTCTTCTTTCGCAATTTCTATGTCACCGTGCCACCGGATCTGACGAAAGCGGCACGTATCGACGGCGCCGGGTTTTTCACCATCTTCTGGCGCATTATCCTGCCGCTTTCCCCGGCAATCATCGTTGTGAGCGTTATCTGGCAGTTCACCCAAATCTGGAACGACTTCCTGTTTGGCGTCGTGTTTTCTTCCGGAGAGCGACAGCCGATTACCGTGGCGCTGAACAACCTGGTCAATACGTCTACCGGCGTAAAGGAATACAACGTGGACATGGCAGCAGCGATTATCGCTGGCTTGCCCACGCTGTTCGTTTACATTGTTGCTGGCAAATACTTTCTGCGTGGCCTGACTGCCGGCGCCGTCAAAGGATAGATCTCAATGAGTGCGCTCTCGATAAGGGACGTCAAGAAACGCTACGGGCCGGTCGAAGTCCTGAAGGGAATCAGTATTGACGTCGAAGACGGCGAGTTCCTGATTCTGGTGGGGCCATCGGGCTGCGGAAAGTCGACCTTGCTCAACATGATTGCGGGCCTGGACACGATTTCCAGTGGAGAAATTGCCATCGGTGGCCGTGTCGTGAACAACCTGTCACCAAAGGACCGCGACATTGCGATGGTGTTTCAGTCGTATGCGCTGTATCCGAACATGACAGTGCGCAACAACATTTCCTTCGGCCTGAAGATCCGCAAGATTCCCAAAGAACAACAGGAAGAGATCGTCAGCCGGGTTAGCAAGTTGCTGCAGATCGAAGCGCTGCTCGACAGGATGCCATCGCAGCTTTCCGGTGGCCAACGCCAGCGTGTCGCGATGGGGCGTGCCCTGGCACGCGATCCGGCGCTGTTCCTGTTTGATGAACCGCTTTCCAATCTCGACGCCAAGCTGCGTGTCGAGATGCGCGCCGAGATCAAACTGCTGCACGAACGGCTGAAGGCCACCATCGTCTACGTCACACACGACCAAATCGAGGCGATGACGCTTGGCGACCGGATTGCGGTGATGAAATCGGGGGAAGTGCATCAGCTTGCGAGTCCGCAAGAGGTCTATGACGATCCCGCCGACCTGTTCGTCGCCGGGTTTATCGGTTCGCCGCCGATGAACCTGATTCGCGCGCCCGTTGCGGAACACGATGGCTGCGTTGGCGTTAGCTTGCATAATGGCGGTGAAGCGTTTTTTTTCCCTGCGCCCGAGGCGATACAGGGCGGCTTGTCGAAGTGGACCGGCCGCGAAGTCATCGTCGGTATCCGGCCGGAGCAGATCAGTGACGAAATATCACGCGGCCTGGCGCGGGAGGGCCACGTAAAACGGCGCGCCAAAGTCGAAGTCGTGCACCCCACCGGCCCGGATACCCTGATACTGATTGAACTCAACGAAACGCCGGTGACCTGCCGCGTTCATCCGGAAACGATGGTTCGTAGCGGACAGATGACGGAACTCATGTTCGATTTGTCCAAGCTCGTTTTCTTTGACCCGGAAACCGAAAGACGCATTCGCTAGCCGCACCGGCGTCCCGTCACCGCGCCGGAATTTCATCCGGACTACATCAGCAGCGTAGCAAGTCCCCTGAGCGCAGGCGTCCTGGCAACGATGACATAAGTCGGGATGCTTGACAGATACGCGCAATAACGCCCCTTGTCTTCGAAACGCTGGCGAAATCCGGAGCGGTCCAGGTAATCGCCGAGCTGCGGCACGATACCGCCGCCGATGAATACGCCACCACGCGCACCTAACGTGACCGCGACATTGGCCGCAGCGGTGCCGAGCGCTCCACAAAAGGTATCGACTGTTTCCCGGCATCTTGAATCACTGCCATCCATTGCCTGGTCAGTAATCCGCGCCGGTTCAAGGTTCTCCGGCGTCTCGTTATCGAGCTCGCACAGCGCCCGGTAGATGTTCGTCAGTCCCATCCCGCTCAGCAGCCGCTCAATCGAAACGTGTGTGCCGTATTCACGGCGAAGTACCCGCAGGATCTGGTCTTCGCGCTCGTTCACCGGACTGAAGGCGACATGCCCGCCTTCGCCCTGCAACGGCACCCAGCGATCCGCGTCGCGTAACAGCCCCGACACGCCAAGCCCGGTTCCGGGACCGATAACGCCGATCGCGCTGCCATCCACCGGCGCGCCGCGCCCGACCTGTCGTTTTTCGTTTGCATCCAGAATCGGCAATGAAAGCGCCAGGGCGGTGAAGTCATTGATCACATGCAACTGGTCAAGACCAAGCGCATCGCGCGTCGCGGACACCGAGAACGACCATGGGCCATTGGTCAGGCGAATCGTGTCCTCGGTAACGGCTGTTGCGACGTCGAATGCAGCAACGCGCACTTTCGGGTCACCAACCAGCCCGAGGTAGTGGCGTACCGCTTCAACCGGCCCGGGAAAGTCGCGGCAACGAAGATTGAGTTCGTGCCGGACTTTGGTTTCGCCGTTCGGTACCAGAGCGAAACGCGCATTGGTTCCGCCGATATCCGCCACCAATGCCAGATTCGCCACGTCTATCGCGCGCCGGCGCCGATTCAGGCTTTCAGAGTGTCTTCGACGGCAGCGACAACGGCATCGGCCGTGATGCCGAAAAATGCATACAGCTCGCCGCCCGGCGCCGACTCCCCGAAGGAATCGATTCCTACGACAGCGCCCTCCAGGCCGACATACTTGCGCCAGAAATCGGTCACGCCAGCCTCGACTGCCACGCGCGGCAGGCCGCCGGGCAGCACGCTGTCCCGATACGCAGCGTCTTGCCGATCAAACACGTCGGTCGATGGCATCGATACGACACGCACCGCAACACCCTTTTCCGCCAGCGCGCCCTGTGCATCCATCGCGAGCGCCAGCTCGGACCCGGTGCCAATAATGATCGCGGCAGGATCATCCGCATCGGCAAGTACGTAACCGCCCCGGCGTATCTGTTCGATCTGCGCTGCCGAGCGCGGCTGGTGCGGAACGCCCTGGCGCGTGAGCAACAGAGACGTCGGGCCGTTTCGACGCTCGATCGCCATTGACCACGCTACTGCGGTTTCCACAGCGTCACACGGCCGCCATACGTCGAGATTCGGAATTTGTCTGAGAGTCGTTGCATGCTCGACCGGCTGATGGGTCGGACCGTCTTCTCCGAGGCCGATCGAATCATGGGTAAAAACGAAAATGCTGCCCGCGCCCATCAGCGCCGCGACACGAAGTGCGTTGCGGCAGTAATCGGAGAAAACGAGAAAAGTCCCGCCATAGGGAATGCATCCGCCGTGCAGCACGATGCCATTCATGATCGCCGCCATGCCGAACTCGCGCACGCCGTAAAAGACGTAATTGCCGCCGGGCTCGGTAATCGATTTCGACCCTGACCACATGGTTAGATTCGAACCGGCCAGATCAGCCGATCCGCCAACTAGTTCGGGAAGCAATGGTGCGAATGCTTCCAGCGCATTCTGCGAAGCCTTGCGGGTGGCCAGTTTCTCTGCCTTCTTCGCAATTCCGGAAACGATAGCCTCGCATTTCGATTGCCACTGCGCCGGCAATTCGCCTTTGGCACGCCGCTTGAATTCGGCCGCTTCGTCAGGAAACTTGCGGGCGTAGGCATCGAGCAACTGAGTCCATTCACTTTCCAGTTTTGCGCCCTGGGCTCGCGCGTCCCATCCGGCGTAGACATCGTCCGGAATTTCGAAAGACGGGTGCGACCAGCCCAGCGCCTTTCGCGTGGCAGCCACCTCGTCGTCTCCGAGCGCAGCGCCATGTGCCGCACCGGTGCCTTGTTTGTTGGGAGAGCCTTTGCCGATTCTGGTTTTGCAACAAATCAGCGACGGCTTCTCGATTACCGAACGGGCTTCGTTAATGGCGCGATCGACCGCGTCTGGATCGTGCCCGTCGACACCGTCGATCACATGCCAGCCATAGGCTTCGAAGCGCTTGTGTGTCTCATCGGAAAACCACAGGCTGATATGCGCCTTGTCCGAATCAATCGAAATTCCGTTGTCGTCATACAAGACGACAAGCTTGCCCAGTCCGAGCACGCCTGCCAACGAACACGCTTCGTGCGAAATACCTTCCATCAGGCAGCCGTCACCGACAAACGCATAAGTATGATGATCGACGACATCGAAGCCGGGGCGGTTGAATTCGCTGCCGAGCAGTTTTTCTGCGATCGCCATGCCGACGGCATTGGCCAGGCCTTGCCCCAACGGCCCGGTAGTGGTTTCCACGCCTGGCGTCACGCCGTATTCGGGGTGCCCCGGAGTTTTCGAGTGTAGTTGCCGGAACGCCTTGATCTGTTCCATCGGCAGATCGTAGCCGGTGAGGTGCAACACCGCGTACAGAAGCATCGAGCCATGACCGTTCGACAGCACGAACCGGTCGCGGTTGGCCCATGCCGGATTGGCAGGATTGTGGCGCAGATATTTGCGCCACAGGACTTCGGTGATATCAGCCATGCCCATCGGCATACCCGGATGACCGGAGTTAGCCTTTTGTACTGCGTCCATTGCCAGCACGCGGATGGCGTTGGCCAATTCAGTTCTGTTCGCCATTGGTCCTCTTCCAGGAAAACAAAATCCCGGAACGGGTGTTCCGGGATCGATCGGCGCCCGGGATCAACCGGCTCCGGGAGCCGTCATATTCTATCTCAGGGAGTGCCGGACACGCGCCAAGGCGTCAATCGTCGGTGCGGCGTGGCGCCTTGAGCCCCAATTGTTTGATTTTGCGGTACAGATGCGTGCGCTCCAGCCCGGCCCGCGTTGCGACCCGGGACATGTTGCCGTTCTCCCGGTTGAGGTGGTACTCGAAATAAATGCGCTCGAAATCTTCTCGTGCAGCGCGCAGGTCACGGTCAAGATCGAGCCGCTCGTCGATGACCGGCACGGCCTCGTCAAATTCCGCCAGCGCATTACTGACATCGCCAACGCCGATTTCCGTTCCTGTAGCAAGCTGCAGGCAGCTTTTCACGACCGTCTGAAGCTGAACAAGATTACCCGGCCAGTGATGATTGCGCAGCATGTTCAAGGCCGCCATGTTGAACGTACGAGATCGCGCATCTCTCGCCGGGAGGGCTTGCAGGAGAATCTGTTCGATCAGTTCGGGAATATCTTCGGAACGCTCGCGCAACGCCGGCAGACGGATGATGCTCCCGGCAAGAACGGCGTACAGGCGTGCTTCAAACGTAGCCGCATTGATGCATTCGGGCAAAGACGTCGTCGTCGATGACAGCAAGCGCGTACCGCTTGCTTCAAGATCCGCCATCATTGCAAGCAACGCAAACTGTTGTTCGCGCGAGAACTCATGGACGTCGCGCAAGTATATGGTTCCCCGTAGCGCCAACCGCGGCAACTCTTCGCGGCGCTCGTCAAACTGCCCCGGGCTGGCAATCTCTACCCACGAGTGGTCTTTTTTTGCGAGCAGGCGCGCGCACTGATCCGCGCCAGCACCGGGCGGCTCAACGAACAATACCGAGCTTTGCAGTTTTCTGACACGCTCGAGTTGCTCGCGTATCTGCCCCGCGGCAGCCGACCTGCCAATCGTCGCAAACACCGGCAAGGGCTTGTCGCTCGAATGGCCCTGTTCAAGCGCGAGACCGACTGTCGAAAGCAATTTTTGCAACGCGATCGGTTTCTCGAGGAACCCATAAGCGCCGATGCGCGTCGCTTCCACCGCCGTGTCGATGGTGCCATGCCCGGACATCATGACGACCGGCATGGTCAATTGCCCGGTTGACGCCCACTCCTTGAGCAGCGTGACGCCATCGCTGTCGGGCATCCAGATATCGAGCAGCACCAGATCCGGTGTCGATCGCGACCGCAGTTCCCTCGCCTTGGAAGCGCTGTCGGCAAGACGAACCTGATGACCTTCCTCGCGCAGGATCTCGGACAGCAACTCGCGAATGCCGACCTCATCGTCTACCACCAGAATCTGGCTCATCGTTCCTGGACCCGCTATTGATTCATGGCAGCCCGGCCCGTATCCGAGACCCTGGCTACCTTGGCGAATTTGATTTCAACCAGCGCACCGCCGGACTCGGGATTCGAGATCGCGATACTGCCGTCGTGTTCTTCAACAATCTTCTTGACGATGGCAAGACCAAGACCGGTTCCCTTCGCCTTGCTGGTCACGTAGGGCTCGAAGACGCGAGCCATCATCTGTTCCGGGAATCCGGACCCGTTGTCGCGTACCGACAGCACGACGCCGTCCTCATCCTCGCTGGTGCGCACAACGATCTGCGGCCGACTGACTTCGGCGACCGCTTGTTCGGCATTCTGCAAAAGGTTGTGCACCAATTGTCTGAGCTGCGTCCGGTCGCCGGAAATGGCCGGCAAACCACTGCCAAGCTCGACGCGAAGCCGTGGCCTCGACGCTTCATACAGTTCGATTACTTCACCAACCAGCGCATTCAGATCAATCGGCACGAGGTCGGTCTCGGGAGAGCGGGCATACTCGCTGAATGCGTTGACCATATCCTTCAGAGCCGATACCTGGTTGACGATGGTATGCGTCGACCGGTTCAGGACATCCGAATCCGACTCATCGAGCTTCTCCGACAGCCTTCGCTGCAAACGCTCGGCGGACAACTGGATAGGCGTTAGCGGATTCTTGATTTCGTGCGCGAGCCGTCGTGCCACCTCGCCCCAGGCAGCATAACGCTGCGCCTGCAACAGTTTGGTCACGTCATCAAACACCACCACGTAACCTTTTTCCTTTCCTTCCTGGAGTTGCGAACCGCGCAGCAACAACACCTGTTTCCCCGTCTGGGTGTCAACATCGATCTGTTGCTCCCAGGTCGAATCCGCGTCGTCAACAAACCGCGTGCGCGCAACCTGGCCGATGTTCACCAGCCGTGGAGCACTGGCTGTCCAGTGCTCGGGACTTTTTCCGATCAGCTGGGTGAGGTCCGCCCCGAGTATCTTCTCGGCACTACGGTTACTCGCGCGCAGCCGGAATTGCGTATCAAACGAAAGCACCCCGGCTGACAGGTTGGCGAGAATGCTCTCCAGATAGGCTTTCGCCGCGGAAAGTGCTTCCTGATGACGTTGTGCAGCCCGCTGCGCCTCCGAAAGCTGCTCGGTCATGGCATTGAATGACTCGGTCAGCACACCAAGCTCATCCTGTCTGTGCACTGGCTGACGCAGACTGAAATCTCCTTGCGCTACCGCACGCGTGCCGGCGGCCAGAAAACCCAGTGGCGAGGACAGGCGGTTACTGAACATGATCGCAAGCAGCAGCACGGAAAGCAGCGCCAATCCCAATGAGAGCGTCAGCGCCAGGGTGTAGAGGCGCTTGAGGCCATGCCGGGACAGAGACAATTCCTGATAGTCGCGATAGGCTTCCTGTACCAGGGCCGCGTCGCGCGCCAGCCGCTCCGACACCGGTTGCATTAGTTGCAGGATCTCGGTTTCGCCGCCCGGCTTGTTAACCGGCACGGCAACGCGCAGGCGCAAGCCAGCGGAGCCATCTTCCTCGACTGCAAGGTAGGGTTGCTGTAATCGCACCTGGCGCAGCACCGATGGATTGAGGACGACCGGCATCAGTTGCTCTGAATCGACACCCGAAAACGCGATGATGTTTCCATCCGATGACAACAACGCGGCTTCGTGCACCGCCGCCTGCTCACGTAACTGGTTGAGTGTTGAAACCGGTGTGACAACCTTGCCGTCGGACAGGCTCACCGCCATCGAATCGGCCTTGCGCTGAAGTTCGCGCAAGCCGGATTCGAGGTTGACACGCCCGAGATTCAGGCCGCCTTCCAGGGCGCTATCGACGCGAACATCGAACCATGACTCGATCGATCCGGCGAGGAACTGAACCGATATGCCGTACATGACGACGCCAGGCAGCACTGACACAATGGTGAAGACAATGACCAGGCGCAGCGTCAGCTTGGATCCGAATATGCGCGCTTTGAGGCGGCGGCGCAGGAAGACCAGCTGGAAACCGACCAGTACCATCAGGGCGACAATAATGGCGACACCGAAGCCGAGCAGCCTCGGCAGGTTGTTGCCCACATCCGTCGTATTGGTGCTGGCGGTCGACAGCAAGTAGAGCATGAGAACGCCGAGAATCAACGCAAGCCCGACGACGTATCGCATGCCGCGCGTCATCAGGGACCTGCGGAATTTCTGCAACCGGCGGCTCATCGCTGGATGGTCCACCGGAACCACGAAGATGACACGTCCCAGTCGTCCGATCCGAGCGCATCGATCTGGAGCGGCTTGGGCAGCCTGGCCGTATCCAGACGCATGCGAAGTTGTGCTTCGTAAACCCGGTCCTCGTCGAGCAACGATTCCTCGAACAGGGGTTGATCGGAAAGACTGCCGAGCACCGACAAAGCGTTCTCCAGGGTGTAGAACGTCTGTTGCAGAACACCGTAACTGAGCGTGTACTGTCGCGTCAGGGCGTTGAAGCTGAGTCGATACGTCTGCTGCAGTTCAACCAGGCGCTTGTTCCAGAAATAAAGCGTGTACCAGCGCGGATAGATCAGCGCGAACTCGACGATGAAATGCAGCGCTACACCGCGGTCGAGCGCTTCCTGGGCCGTTGGCGTGAGCCCGATGCTGAAGCTCGCGTTCAGATAGTATTCGCCGTCCCGGGGAGCGAGTTCCGCCGACTGGACAAAGATGCTGTCCGCTCGCGCCAGTGACGTACTGACCAGCAGCAACACGCCCAGGAGCGCGCGAAACCAGCTACGACTTTTCAAAGAGGGCGTGGAAAAAACCATCGTGTTCTTCGGATGGAAGCAGCAAGTCACCTCCACTGCTTGCGTGCCGCGACACCAGAAGTGCATCGGCGTGGCTGGATAGAAATCGCTCTACCTGATCCTGATTCTCTTCCCTGAAAACCGAGCAGGTAACATAGAGCAATTTACCACCCCCGGCGACGACCCGCCACAGCGCGTCCAGCAACCGGCTTTGCTGCCGTGCAAAACCTGCCACATCGTCCTCGCGCCGCAACCATTTCACGTCCGGGTGGCGGCGTACTACACCGGACGCGCTGCACGGCGCATCGAGCAAGACGCGATCAACGGGGCTGCCATCCCACCAGCTCTCCAGTTGCGCCGCGTCGGCACACTGCAGCCTGGCCCGCAGGCCAAGCCGCCGCAAATTGTCGCTTACCCGGGCGAGCCTCTCGGAATCCCGGTCCAGAGCGGTCAGGCGAACGTCGGCTAGCTCCAGAGCATGCCCGGCTTTGCCTCCCGGTGCGGCGCATGCATCGACCACGCTCTGGCCTGGCTGCAGGTCGAGCAAAGGCGCCGACTGCTGCGCGCCCGCGTCCTGTACCGACACCAGTCCTTCCTCAAAACCGGGCAAACGCTCGACCGCGAGCGGTACCTGCAGAAGGATCGCCGAAGGACCGATCGCTTTCGCAGCAATCTGTTGCTGCTCGAGCATGGAAAGATACTTTCCGGGGTCGATACGGCGCCGGTTCACGCGCAGCGTCATCGGCGGGTGCAGGTTTCCCAATTCAAGGATATGGTCCGCCTGTGCTCCCAGTTGCGAGCGCAACTTCTCGATCCACCAGCGGGGGTAGGACAGCCGGGCGACATCATCACGTCGCGCCGAGCGCAACAACTCCTCACGCCGCCGCAGGTATTGCCGAAGCACCGCGTTGGCAAATGGCTTGAGGGCCGGACCGGCAAGCGAATTGACGCTCTTGACCGCATGATCGACGACCGCGTAATGCGGGGCTTTGCCGTATTCGAGCTGGTAGAGGGCGACCAACAGCAGTGGAATGACACCCGGATCTTTCGGCTTGCGCGTGACGAGCTTGTCGAGCATGTAACGCAACAGGCCAAGATGACGTAGCGTGCCGTAGCTATACGCCCGGATTGCCGAACGTTCCTGGTCCGTCAGGTCCGGCGTGCGCAGTTGCAACCCCAGGGCACTGTCGAGATTGTGCCCTGACAGTACCGAACGAACCGCTCTTGCCGCCGCCTGCTGGGCTTTCTGCACGCGCCTTGCCTCAGTCGGCGAAGCGCTGACCGGGTGCGATCGGAAATCCCCGCAGGAATTCTTCCGCGGATAGCCGTTTTCCACCTGGTCTCTGTAATTCCGTCAGCCGTAATGCACCTTCGCCACAGGAAATGACGACCCCAGCCTCCGACACGGTATTCACCATCCCGGGCTGACCGGAGGCGACCCCGGCCAGTTCTGCCTTCCATACCTTGACCACTTGTTGATCAAACTGCGAAAACGCTCCCGGGAAAGGATTGAACGCCCGTATCGCCCGTTCGATTTCGACGGCCGGCCTTTTCCAGTCAATCCGTGCCTGCTCCCGTGTAATCTTGTGAGCGTACGTGGCCCCATGCGCCGGCTGGGCATGCGCCTGCAGCGTGCCCGACACGATGCCTGACAACGCCGAGACAATGGCGCGCGCACCGAGTTTCGCAAGTTTGTCGTGCAGTGAGCCTGCCGTTTCACCGGCGCCTACAGGGATGGACTCCATCATGTAAACGGGCCCGGTATCCAGCCCCTCATCCATGCGCATGATACTGATGCCCGTATGACTGTCGCCCGCAAGCAACGCATGCTGAATCGGCGCCGCACCGCGCCAGCGCGGTAACAGCGAAGCATGGATATTGATACAACCGCCGGGAAATGCGGCAATTACGTTGGGCGGGAGGATAAGCCCATAAGCGGCGACCACCATGGCATCGGCACCAACTGCCGCAATCCGTCTGACGACATCCTCGTCACGCAGCGTCGCAGGCTGAAACACGGCCAGCCCATGTGACAGCGCAAGTTGCTTCACTTCGCTCGACAGTTGTTTCATCCCGCGGCCCGCAGCAGCATCGGGCCGCGTCAGCACCAGGTCGACCTCATGTTCGCTGCGGATGAGCGCTTCGAGAGCAGCGGCGGCGAAAGCCGGCGTTCCGGCAAAAATGAGGCGCATCTATTCAGCCAATGTTGTGACTCAGATCGCCAGCCGCTCGGCTTTTCGCAGCTTCTTGACGATCCGCTGCTGCTTGAGGGGAGAGAGGTACTCCACGAATACCTTGCCTTTGAGGTGGTCCATTTCATGCTGCACACAGACCGCTAGCAGGCCTTCGGCATCGAATTCAAAGGCCTTTCCATCGCGATCGAGCGCTTTGACGCGAATTTTCTCGGCACGGGACACCTTTTCGTAGATGCCGGGCACGCTCAGACAGCCTTCTTCGCATGCGACCTGGCCTGACGATTCGATAATTTGAGGATTGATGAGCACCAACAACTGGTCTTTCGTCTCGGAAATATCGAGAACAATCAGCTGCTTATGGACATCAACCTGGGTCGCCGCCAGTCCGATGCCAGGCGCCGCGTACATGGTTTCAGCCATGTTTTCGACCAATGCGCGGATGTCGTGATCGACTGCCTGGACCGGCTCGGCGACTGTATACAAGCGCGGATCAGGGTATTTGAGAATCGGGAGCAATGCCATAAATGCTTGCTAATTTAATAGACTAGATGCAGAATTTAAACCAAAGTATCTGATATGATGAGGCGATCACCATTCGGCAAAAGCCGCTTGGGCCGACAGCGCCGAAGCACGAGGACCTGACAAATGGGCAAGGCAATTATATATATGGTGTTATCCGCAATCGCCGTGTTTGCGGGCCCTGGCCTGGTAGCAGCGCAGGACGGTAAGGCAACGCCGCCGATTGCCCTGACCGAAAACCCGCCATCACGGTACGTCGTCGTAAAGGGCGATACGCTGTGGGATATCTCAGCCCGCTTTCTGCGCGACCCTTGGCGTTGGCCTGATATCTGGGGTTTGAACCGGGACGAAATCAAGAACCCGCACTGGATTTATCCCGGTGATGTGATTGTTCTCGATTTTTCCGGCCGCACGCCGCGTCTGCGTTTCGAAAGCGACAGCGGCTGGACTCTGGTGCAACAACGCCTGAGCCCGCAAATTCGTACTTCCTCGCTCGACAGCGCAGCGATCCCGACGATTTCCCCCAACCTGGTCAAGTCGTTTATCGCCAACACGCTGATTGCGGATGAAAAACAACTCGCGGCAGCTCCGAAAATTGTTTCAGGCCAGGATGGCCGCATCATTCTTGGACCCGGTGACGTCGCATTCGCCAGCGGTGTGACGAATGCCCGCACCCAACGCTACTACGCGGTAAGACAAGGGCGTACGTTCATTGATCCGGATACCGATGAAGTGCTCGGGAACGAAGCGGTGTATCTCGGTGATGTAAGGGTTAAGGAAGTGGCTGACATTTCAACCCTCAAGATCAGCCGTGCCGACCGCGAGATCAATCCCGGTGACCGGCTGTTGACAGCCACCAACCTCGACGAGATCCCATATATGCCCCGGCCGCCAAGCCGGAAGATCACCGGCAAGATCATCGCGGCTGCCAACGAGGGCGTTACCGAGATCGGTCCACTGACCGTCGTGGTTCTGAACCGCGGACGCCGTGATGGTGTCGAGATCGGTAACGTTCTGTCGGTGTCACGTACGGGCGACACGATCCAACCGGCCGGATCGACAGATCCGGGCGAGCGCGTGAAGCTGCCCGACGAAAACTACGGCATTGTGTTCGTTTTCAAGGTTTATGAGCGCCTGTCTTATGCGCTGGTGATGAACACGACGCGGTCGGTCAAGGTTTTCGACACCGTTCTGACACCATCCTGAATGCGCGGCGCGGAGCTCGAGGCCTGGCTAAGGCTCGGGCTCGTTGCGCGCCTTGGTCCGGTTGGTTTCCGAAAAATCCTGAGCAGCTTCGGCAACCCTGAAGCTTCGCTCGGCGCGACCCAGGCAGCAGTCGCAAAAGTTGTCGGTCCCGATATAGCCGCTGCCATTGCAGCCGGCCCCGATGAAGAATTGCTTGCGCGAACGCTCGATTGGGCAGCCGACGAGCGCAATCGTGTTCTGACGCTCGCCGACGATGATTATCCCGGCGCACTGCTCGAAATCTCCGATCCGCCGCCGCTGCTCTATCTCAAAGGGCAGACAGAATTGCTGCAACATGACGCACTGGCAATTGTCGGCAGTCGAAATGCCACACCTCAGGGAATCGAGAACGCGCGCGCATTTGCCCACGAACTGTCAAACAACGGATTCACCATTGTCAGCGGGCTGGCGCTCGGTATCGATGCAGCAGCCCATCAGGGCGGGCTGCGGGGAGCGGGTTCGTCGATTGCGGTCGTCGCGACCGGTCTGGACAGCGTTTATCCGGCACGCAACCGCGAGCTTGCACACGAGCTCGCACAGAACGGTTTACTGGTCTCCGAATTCTCCCTCGGCACCAAACCGCTTGCGGGAAACTTCCCGCGGCGAAACCGGTTGATCAGCGGCATGGCGAAGGGCGTGTTGATTGTGGAAGCAGCCGTAAAGAGTGGTTCGCTCATCACCGCGCGATACGCGCTGGAACAGGGGCGAGAGGTGTTCGCCATCCCCGGGTCGGTCCACTCTCCATTGTCCAGGGGTTGTCACGCACTGATAAAGCAGGGCGCAAAGCTTGTCGAAGCAGCGACTGACATTCTCGAGGAGTTTGGGCGGCCGGCAGCCACAGCAACCAGTAAGCGCTCGATAACGAATACGCATCCGCTGTTACTGGAAGCGATCGGGTTCGACCCCGTCGATCTCGATACACTGTGTTCACGCAGCGGCTTGACTGCCGAGAAAGCTTCGGCGATGCTGTTGGAACTGGAACTCGAAGGCGCGGTCGTAAAATTGCCCGGTGGCAAGTACCAGCAGGTCCGTTAGCAACAGCGGAATCATCAACCAGCTTTGGGGACACATGTTCGACATACTTGTTTATCTCGTCGAAAACTACTTTCACAATGGTCAACTTCCTGACGCTGAAACAATAACCAAACGTCTGTCGGCTGCCGGCTTTGAAGACGATGATATTTCCGAAGCACTAACCTGGCTCAGCGGATTTGGCCAACCCGAAGAGTCCGACGGGGACGAGGCCTTCGCCCAGAGCCGCGGCTTTCGCATTTATGCCGAAGAAGAACTGACCAATCTGACCGTCGAGGCTCGTGGCTTCATCATTTTTCTCCAGGATTCAGACATTATCTCGGCGCCACAGCGCGAGCTGATCATCGAACGCGTCCTGGCATTGCCCGAAACTTCGGTAGACCTGGAGAGAATAAAACTGATTGTGCTGATGGTGTTATGGAACCAGCAGCAGTCGGTCGACAGCCTCGTGCTGGAACTGCTAGCCAGCCGCGACTACAGCAGCCCTCAGTAAAAAAGCACCCCTTCGGACCACCATTTGCTTGCTCCAGAGCCAGCATCTTCTTATTATCTCGCCCTCATTTTCCCGAATCGCTGCGTGAATGTCGCAAAATCTGCTGATTGTTGAGTCGCCGTCCAAGGCGAAGACGCTGAAGAAGTACCTGGGCAAGGGCTTCGATATCCTCGCTTCGTATGGCCACGTTCGCGACCTGGAAGCGAAAGAAGGAGCTGTTGATCCCGAGAAGGACTTCAACATGCGCTACGCGCTGGTCGAGCGCAACAAGAAGCACGTAGACAGCATCGTGAGAGCAGTCTCGAAAGCCACGGACATTTATCTCGCGACCGACCCGGACCGCGAGGGCGAGGCGATTGCCTGGCATCTGTCGGAGATCCTCAAAGACAAGAAGCTGTTGAAGAACCGCAAGCTGCATCGCGTCGTTTTCTACGAGATCACCGAGTCGGCGGTAAAGGAAGCAGTAGAGCACCCGCGCAAGATTTCAATGCCGTTAGTGAACGCGCAGCAGGCCCGCCGCGCACTGGATCATCTCGTCGGTTTCAATCTGTCGCCTATCCTGTGGAAGAAGATCGGCCGGAGTCTTTCTGCCGGACGTGTTCAAAGCCCGGCGTTGCGGCTGATTGTCGAGCGTGAACAGGAAATCGAAAACTTCAACAGCCGTGAGTACTGGACCATCCATCTGGATTCGCTGAAAGGCCGCCAGGAATTTTCTGCGCGACTTTTCCAGCACAAGGGCGAGAAGGTGGAACAGTTCACCTTCGACAGTGAAGCCGCCCAGAAGAAAGCGATCGCACAGATCGAAAAGGCAGCAAAGGGCTCGGTCAAGGTTACGCGCGTCGAACGAAAGCCGCGAGCACGCCAGGCTGCAGCGCCTTTCACTACGTCGACCTTGCAGCAAGAGGCCGTGCGCAAACTGGGAATGACCTCCCGAACGACGATGAGCACGGCACAGCAACTGTATGAAGGCATCGATATTGGCGGATCCACGGTTGGTCTGATTACCTATATGCGTACAGACTCGGTCGCGCTCGCCAGGGAAGCTGTGCAGGAAATCCGTGGCTACATCGGTAAGAATTTCGATTCGGAGTATCTTCCCAAGAACGCGGTGACCTACCGCAATCGCTCCAAGAATGCCCAGGAAGCACACGAAGCTATCAGGCCGACATCGATCGCGCGCACGCCGGCTTCCGTCAAGAAGTTCCTGCGCCCCGACCAGGCGGCGCTGTATGAAATGATCTGGAAACGAACACTGGCCTGTCAGATGGCGCCGGCGCGATTTGACACAACCAGTGTCGATCTGGAGGCTGGAAATTCGGATACGGTATTCCGCGCCAGCGGTCAGGTGCTGGTGTTCCCGGGTTTCATCGCCGTGTACACCGAAGGTGCGGACGACACGGAGCAAGAGGAGGACGCGAAGTTACCGAGTCTCGAAGTGGGCGACAAATTGCCGGTCAGGAAGCTATATGGCGAGCAGCATTTCACCCAACCGCCCCCTCGTTATACGGAAGCAAGCCTGGTAAAGACCCTCGAGGAATTCGGTATCGGCCGGCCGTCAACCTACGCCAACATCATTTCGACCTTGCAGGATCGCGGTTACGCAATCCTCGAGAAGAAGCGTTTCCTTCCAACCGATGTCGGGCGTCTGGTAAACGGTTTCCTTACCTCGCACTTCAATCATTACCTCGACTACGGATTTACCGCGAACCTGGAAGCGGAACTGGACGAAATTTCCAACGGTGCCCTCGACTGGGTATCGGTGATGGAGGAGTTCTGGACGGCTTTCGCCGGTGACCTGCGTAACAAGGAGGCTGTCAGCCGGGGCATCCCGCTGCCAGAGGCCAAGACGCCGGTGCGAAGCTGGGAGGCTTACTCACGCGGATTCATGGATCCCGTCTGGCAGGAAAACCAGCGGCCCGAGGTCTGTCCAAAGTGCAAGAGTGTCGTCCTGCTGCAAAACAGCAGCCGCGGCCTGTTCGTGGGCTGCAGTGCGTATCCGGATTGTGATTTCACGGAACCGTTCGGCACCGGACCGGTGCGCAAAGAGCCGTTGGCAATCGGCCAGCATAAGGAAACCGGGAAAACGATCTATCTGCTCAGTGGACCTTACGGCCCTTACGTGCAGATCGGTGAGACGCCGCCACAGGGTTCAAAGGAAAAGCCCAAACGCGCTGCCTGGCCAAAGGGCGTTGCGCTGCCGTCCGAAGCGACGCCGGAAGCCTTGCAGATCGCGCTCAAGGCACTGTCCCTGCCCCGGGCACTGGGCAATCATCCTGAAACCGGGAAACCGGTGGAAGTGAACATCGGCCGGTTTGGCCCTTATATCAAGCACGACGGTGGTTTCAAATCGATACCGAAATCCGACAGCGTTTACGATATCGAGCTTGACCGCGCGATAGAACTGCTGGCACAGGCGAAAACCCGTGGCGGAGGCGGGCGCAAGATCGGCGCGCATCCGGATGACGAAAAAGCCATCACCGTCAATTCCGGCCGATATGGTCCCTATCTGAAATACGGTTCGGTCAACGTGACGATTCCGGAATCAATCGATCCGGAAAAGATCACGCTGGAAGAAGCGCTCGAACTGATCGCCGCGAAGACCAGCAAAGGCAAGAAGGACACGAAGTCCACCAAGACGAGACCTCGCAAGACAACTTCCGGCAAGAAAGCTGCGACAACCCGGGCGCCAGCCGCGAAAAAGAAAAGCCGACGCAAGCCGGGTTAGAACCTGTTTCATGTGCCGGCGTGTTGGATGGCAACGATCTTCGCTTGCGGCCACCTTGTTCCGGTCGTGCCGCTTCGTGCGACCGGGTATGAGACCGGTTCCAGTCAGATATCGAGGTTGCGGACCCCGAGTGCATTGCTCTCGATGAAATTCCTTCTCGGCTCGACGAGATCACCCATCAACGTGGTAAATATCTCATCTGCCGCGATCACGTCTTCGATCTGCACCCTGAGCAAACGCCTCGTTTCCGGATTCATCGTCGTGTCCCATAACTGATCCGGATTCATCTCACCGAGGCCCTTGTATCTCTGCGTGCCGATGCCTTTCTTGACCTCTTCGAGCAACCAGTCCAGCGCCTCCTTGAATTCGGTGATCGAGCGCTCCCGCTCCTTGCGCCTGATCACGGCGCCTTCACTGAGCAAACCCAGCAAGACTTGCGCGGTCTGCTGTATTTGCGCGTAATCTCCGCTCTCGAGAAAATCGATATCAAGGTAGGTATTGCGCTCGTTGCCGTGGTGAGTCCGCTTGATCAAAAGGAAATGAGCTTCGGTTTTTTGATCGAATTGCGGTTCGATCACCAGATGCTCCGAAGCGCATGCTTCGGCGAGCCGTCTGGCGGACTCGGCAGCGGCGTCTGCATTCTCCAGGCTCAACTGAGGATCCTTCAATAACGCGCGCAGCACCGCCGGATCAATGCGCCGTCCGACGCGTTCGATCACTGCTTCGGCAAGAATGTAGGACTGCGCGACCTGCTCCAGCGCTTCTGCCGCCAAAGGCGAACTGCCCTCCGCCGGGACCAGTTCGGCATCCTTGAGCGCAATTCTGAGCAGATAGTCCTTCAGTTCGTGGTCATCCTTCAGATAGCGCTCCTCTTTTCCGTGCTTGACCTTGTACAAGGGTGGTTGGGCGATAAAAACGTGGCCGCGCTCCACCAGTTCCGGCATCTGTCGATAGAAGAACGTCAGCAACAAGGTACGGATGTGTGAGCCATCCACATCGGCATCGGTCATGATGATGATGCGGTGGTAGCGAAGCTTTTCCGGTTTGTACTCTTCTTTCCCGATCCCGGTACCCAGCGCCGTAATCAGTGCGGCGATTTCCTGCGAAGAAACGAGTTTTTCAAACCGCGCTTTCTCGACATTCAGGATCTTTCCCTTCAGCGGCAGGATTGCCTGAAACTTCCGGTCTCGACCCTGTTTGGCGGAGCCACCTGCCGAATCACCCTCCACAAGATACAGTTCACACTTGGAGGGATCCTTCTCCTGGCAGTCCGCCAGCTTGCCCGGCAGACCGAAGCCATCAAGCACGCCCTTGCGCCGTGTCATTTCACGGGCTTTGCGCGCTGCTTCGCGAGCTCTTGCTGCTTCAATGATTTTTGTAACAATGGTCTTTGCGTCGTTGGGTTTTTCGAGCAGCCACGCCGACAGTTCCTTGCCGATAGCCTCCTCCACTACCGGCCTTACCTCCGAAGACACCAGCTTTTCCTTGGTCTGCGAAGAAAACTTCGGATCCGGGAGCTTCACCGATAGCACGCACGTAAGGCCTTCGCGCATATCGTCGCCGCTGGTTTCCACCTTTGCCTTCTTGGCCAGTTCGTTCGACTCGATATACTGATTCAGCGTTCGCGTCATGGCGCTGCGCAGCGCCGTCAAATGCGTTCCGCCATCGCGCTGGGGAATGTTGTTGGTAAAGCAAAGCACTTGCTCCTGATAGGAGTCATTCCACTGCATCGCGATTTCAGCGGTGATCCGGTCAGATTCGTAGATGGCGTGAAAAATGTTCGGATGCAGGACGTTCTTCGAACGATTGATATATTCGACGAAACCCTTGACGCCCCCATCGAACTGGAAGATGTCTTCCTTTCCGGAAATCTGATCCTGAAGCTCTATGCGCACCCCATTGTTGAGAAATGACAGTTCGCGCAGCCGCTTCGCAAGTATGTCGTAGTGAAACTCCATGTTCTCGAACACTTCAGTGCTCGGCAGAAAATGAATTTCAGTTCCCCTGCGCTCGGTGCTGCCGCCTGCCTTGAGCGGTCCGGTCGGGACACCATCGCGGAACTCCATTGTGAAGACCTGCCCGTCGCGGCGAATCGTCAGTTTCAGCCATTCCGAGAGGGCATTGACAACGGATACGCCGACACCGTGCAGTCCGCCCGAGATCTTGTATGAGTTGTTGTCGAATTTTCCCCCGGCATGCAACACGGTCATCACGATTTCCGGCGTCGACCGTCCTTCTTCATCGTCGGGGTGTATGTCGGTCGGGATTCCTCGGCCGTTGTCGACCACACTGATCGAGCCGTCGCTATGAACGACTATCTTGATTTCGTCACAATGCCCGGCCAGTGCTTCATCTATCGAATTATCGACGACCTCGAACACCATATGGTGTAGTCCGGTCCCGTCACTGGTATCACCAATATACATGCCGGGCCGTTTGCGAACTGCTTCCAGGCCTTTGAGGACCCGTATGCTGCCAGCCGTATATTCATTGTTCGCTTCCATCTAGTTGCTTTCCCCGTCGTCAGATACGCATGGGCATGACGACATACTTGAAGCTCTCGTCACCCGGTACTGTCATCAGCATGCTGGAATTGGCATCGCCAAGCGAGCACTCGACCTGTTCCGCCGAAACATTACCCAGTACGTCCAGCAGGTAGGTCACGTTAAAACCGATGTCCAGCGGCTCTCCTGCGTACTCGACCTCGAGTTCCTCCTCGGCTTCCTCCTGCTCGGCATTGGTGCAGACAATGCGCAGCATGTTCTTCGTCAGCACCCAGCGAACACCCCTGAATTTTTCGTTGGACAGGATCGACGCTCTTTGCAGAGCTTGCTGAAGTTCGACGCGAGAAATCAGGAAGTGGCCCGGCGGACTGGAGGGTATAACACGGGTGAAGTCGGGAAACTTCCCGTCGACGACCTTTGACACGAGATCAACAGCTCCGAAACGACTCCGTACCTGGTTCTGCAAAATCTGCAGTTCTACATCGTTGTCCGTGTCCGTTAACAGCTTTACCATCTCCAGCACGGCCTTGCGCGGTACGATAGCTTCGGCCCGGGAGTGAGAACCGTCCAGGGTCGTCGATGTATAAGCCAGCCGGTGGCCGTCGGTCGCCACCAAAGTCAGTTTGTCCCCGTCGACCAGCATCAGCAGGCCGTTGAGGTAATAGCGGATATCCTGCTGGGCCATCGCATACTGGACAAGCTGAAGCATTCGCTTCAGTTCTTTCTGCGGGACCGTTACCGTCGTAGCGTTACCCGTCCCTTCAGCCAGCCGCGGAAAATCCTCTGCCGGAAGCGTTTGCAGGTTAAAACGGCTCTTGCCGGCTCTGACCACCAGCTTGCTGTCCTGCGCATCAAATGAAACCGAAGTCCCTTCAGGCAAGGAGCGCAGGATGTCCTGCAACTTGCGCGCCGATACAGTAATGACATGGGACTTCGCCGCCTTGCTCAGCTTTGCTTCAGTAGCTACCTGGATCTCCAGATCGGTAGCCAGCAGCTTGAGTTCCGAATCCGCGGTTTCCAGCAACACATTCGAAAGGATTGGCAAGGTGTGGCGACGTTCGACAATACCGGATACCGCTTGCAACGGTTTCAGTAATGTGTCGCGGTCAATATCTAGTAGTTTCATTATATAAAGACAATAAGATTAATAAGACAGGGCCGACAACATGAACATGTGAGTCAAGCTGTTGAAACAGGTACGGATTTCAACTGTATGAAAAACGGTTGAGCGCTTGAAGAAACGGTGGACAGATTGTGCACAAAAATCTGGACCTGTCGTTCGGGCAAGTTTTCCACAATTGATACATCGCTTTTCCACATTGTTGGCTTCGCTGGTTCTCAGCCACGCAGTGTTTGCAGCAAGGAATCAAAATCGCGGCTGATATCCGCGTTGGTCGTTCGCAATTCGGCGATCTTGCGGCAGGCATGAAGCACGGTTGTGTGGTCACGCCCGCCGAATGCTTCGCCGATATCGGGCAAGCTGTTTGCCGTCAGTTCCTTGGCCAGGGCCATAGCGACCTGGCGGGGTCGCGCCACCGTGCGGGAACGCTTCTTGGAATACATCTCTGAAACCTTGATCTTGTAGTAATCAGCGACGCATTTCTGGATGTTTTCCAGGGAGATCTGCCGCGTCTGCACCGCGAGCAGATCCTTGAGGGCTTCGCGCGCGAGTTCTACCGAAATCGGTTCATTGGTAAATCGGGAATAGGCGAGGATGCGTTTGAGAGCGCCCTCCAGTTCCCGGACATTGGACTGGATATGGTTGGCAATGAAAAACGCTACGTCTTCGGGCAACTGCATCCGTTCCATTTCGCCTTTCTTCAGCAAAATGGCGACACGCATTTCCAGTTCCGGTGGCTCGATGGCGACCGTCAGGCCCCAGCCGAATCGCGACACAAGACGGTCTTCCATGCCCGAAATCTCTTTCGGGTAGGTGTCGCAGGTAATGATGACCTGCCGATGCGCCTCGGTCAGGGCATTGAAAAGGTAAAAGAATTCTTCCTGGGTCCGGTTCTTCCGGCTGAAGAACTGAATGTCGTCTATCAACAGCAGATCGAGCGAATGGTAGTACTTCTTGAATCCGTCGAAGGCTTTGTGCTGGTAAGCGCGCACTACGTCGGAGACATATTGTTCGGCATGGGAGTAACGGATTTTCGCGTCTGGTTGGCGCGCCTGTACGGCGTTACCGATCGCCTGTATCAGGTGCGTCTTCCCGAGACCGACACCGCCATAGACGAAGAGCGGGTTGTAGGCACTGCCAAGGTGCTCGGTGACTTGCAACGCTGCGGCTCGCGCCAGCTGGTTTGCTTTACCCGTTACAAAGGTGTCAAAGGTGAAAAGGGGATTGAGGCGACTCTTTTCGCGTTCTTTCGGCTTTGCCGGCGATGTTGCCTCCCGAACAGCTGACGGGCTTGGCGGTTGCGCCTGGCGCACCGCCAGAGTCATGTTGATGCCAACGTTCTTGTCGAGAAATTCGGACGACAGTCGCTGGATATCCCCGAGATACTTGTCGCGTACCCACTCCAGGACAAAACGGTTCGGAGCGGCAATGTGGATTGTCTTCCCGTCATACTCCGCGTTCAGCGGCTGTATCCAGGTCTTGAACTGTTGGGCCGGAATCGCCGACTGGAAGTGGCGAAGACAATGTGTCCAGAAGCTGTCCATTAATAAGAGTTCTTGTGGCGGTCAAGGCGTAGTGGACTGCGATCTGCAGCAACCAACGGAGGAAGGCGGATTCTAGCAGCCCCGCCAAAAGTTATCCACAGACAAGTTGGTCTTTCCGGCATTGACATTGGGCCGATAAATCAGTGTAATAGCCGGCTTTTTCAAAGACCGTATTGGAGATTACCTATGAAGCGCACTTACCAGCCTTCGAAAACGCGGCGGCAACGTCGTCATGGCTTTCTCGTGCGCATGCGTACCCGTGGCGGCCGGGCAGTGATCAATGCGCGGCGTGCAAAAGGGCGGGCTCGTCTGAGCGTGTGATTGAACCGCGTGCGACCTTACCCCGAACAAACCGGCTTCGGGGCGCGGCGCAGTTTACCGGTTCCTTTCCGGGCCGGTTTCGCAGCAAGCATTTCCTGTTATTGTCACGGCCCGGCGGTTCCCCGGCGGGGAGCGCCCGGCTGGGGATTATTATTGGCCGCAGGCAGGTCGCACGGTCGGTAGAGCGTTCGCGCATACGTCGCATTGTTCGTGAGGCATTCCGAGTATGCCGCCAGAACCTCGGCCGGATTGATGTAGTGGTCCGATATCGGCCGGAACCCAACAAACAAGCTAATGAAGTGCTTCGATCCGAGTTAAACGCGTTGCTTGAGCAGGCGGGCGCATGAAACATGTGCTCGTATCGCTGATTCGCGCTTATCAATACCTGATATCACCGTGGGTCGGCAATCAATGCCGCTTCTACCCAACCTGCTCGGAGTATGCGCGCATAGCCATTGCCGAGCATGGTAGTGTCCGGGGCGGCTGGATGGCGGTACGGCGCGTCGTCAAATGTCATCCTTGGCACGAGGGTGGTATTGACCTGGTGCCGCGCACCGAAGCCGCCACGGGTCCAGAAAACAGAGCAGAGAAGCCATAATGGATAACGCGCGAATCATTGCCGCAATCATCTTTGCCGGTTCAGTTATTTTGCTGGCCGACGCCTGGTTCAAGGGCCAACAACCACCCCCTCAGGAGATTGCAGCGGTTACATCGAGTGTGCCGCAACCGGGCGACGCCGGCACGGTTCCCGAAGTCACCCAGGAAGTCGGCCAGTCGGGCGGCGCGACAAGCGCGATGCCATCGGTATCGGTCCCGGCAGCGCAATTCTCACGTGTCGTCACGGTGGGCACCGACCTGTTCCGGGCAAAGATCAACACCGTCGGCGGGGTATTGCAGGAACTTGAACTGCTGCGACACAGCAGCAAGGACGATCCCGACCGCAACCTGCTGTTGTTCAGAAAGAACGCGGAACGAACCTATGTCGCGCAAAGCGGTTTGATCGGCGCAAGCCTGCCGAATCACGCGACGCCGTTCGAGATTGACGGTGATTCTTTCGAGTTGCAGCCGGGTGCGGAAAAACTCGATGTCGTGCTGCGAACGGCGGAACCGGCCGGCTACGAAGTGGTTCTGCGCTATACCTTTCATCGCGGCAGCTATGTAATCGACGTCGACTACGAGATCGTCAACAAGACCAGTGCGCCATTGTCGGCATACGGATATTTCCAGTTTCTGAGGGACGGTAACCCTGCCGCTGGTGATTCCAAGATGCAGCCGACCTACACCGGCGGGGCGATCTATACCGAAGAGTCCAAGTTCACGAAAGTCGATTTCGAGGACATGGACAAGGGAAAGGTCGAATACCCGAAGAAGGCGGAGGACGGTTGGGCGGCCATCGTGCAGCACTATTTTGTTGCCGCGTGGTTGCCTGAACAAGGGACGACGCGGGAGTATTTCACCAAAGCCCGTGATAACGGTCTCTATGCTGTTGGCATAATCGAGCCGGTGCCCACGATCGCCCCCGGAGGCCAGGGCAGCATCGGCTCGCGCCTTTATGCCGGCCCCCAGGACCAGAAAACAATATCGAAACTCGCACCCGGGCTGGAACTGACGGTGGATTACGGATGGCTGACGGTCATCGCTGCACCGTTGTTCTGGCTGCTTTCCACCATCCACGGGTGGGTAGGCAACTGGGGGGTCGCAATTGTCCTGCTGACCGTCATCATCAAGCTGATCTTCTATCCGCTGTCAGCGGCGAGTTACAAGTCGATGGCAAAGATGCGGGTACTGGCGCCCAAGTTGCAGGCGCTGAAAGAGACTTACGGCGACGACCGCCAACGCATGCAGCAAGCGATGATGGAGATGTACAAGACGGAGAAAATCAATCCGCTCGGCGGTTGCCTGCCTATTCTTGTCCAGATCCCGGTTTTTATCGCCTTGTACTGGGTACTGCTGGCCAGTGTCGAGTTGCGTAATGCACCCTTCATACTCTGGATACACGATCTGTCAGCGAAGGACCCGTATTACGTGCTGCCGGTGCTGATGGGCTTGTCGATGATTGTGCAGTCGTGGCTGAGTCCAACACCTCCCGACCCGGTGCAGGCAAAGATCATGAAAATCATGCCGGTCGTTTTCAGCGTGTTCTTCTTCTTCTTTCCAGCGGGACTGGTGCTTTACTGGCTTGTGAACAACATTCTTTCCATAGCTCAGCAATGGCACATTACGCGGGGGATCGAGCGGTCCAAGCCCGCCAATGCAAGCCGCTGACACGATAGCGGCTGTCGCTACCGGATACGGCCGCGCGGGCATTGGCGTCGTCAGGATTTCCGGCCCTGGCGCGCGGCAGTTGGCGGTATCGCTGACTGGGCAGCTGCCTCCCGGGCGACACGCTGCCCTGAGCGAGTTTCGCGATGCTGACGGTCGGGTGATTGATCGGGGCATAGCAATCTTTTTTCCGGGGCCCCGTTCTTATACCGGCGAGGACGTGCTGGAACTCCAGGGTCACGGTGGCGTCGCGGTACTGCGCATGTTGTTGCGGCGCTGCGTTGAACTTGGCGCGCGCGTCGCCGAGCCGGGTGAGTTCACCAAGCGCGCTTTCCTCAACGACAAGATTGATCTGGCGCAAGCGGAGAGTGTCGCTGACCTGATCGACGCGTCTTCGGCAGACGCTGTTCGCAGCGCCCAGCGCTCGCTTTCCGGAGAGTTCTCGGCAAAGGTTAACTGCGTCGTTGCGCAACTCGTCGAGATAAGGATGCTGGTCGAGGCCGTACTCGATTTCCCGGAGGAGCAGGTCGATTTGGTCGATCATCATCAGGTTGCTTCGAGATTGCATACGGTGCAGGCCGAGATTGCCGAGCTGATCGAGTCCGCGACCCAGGGCCACTTGTTGCGAGAGGGGCTGCGCGTCGTGTTGACGGGCGCGCCAAACGTCGGCAAATCGAGCCTGATGAACCGGCTCGCCGAGGAGGAGGTCGCGATCGTCACCGAAGTGCCCGGCACGACCCGGGATGTCCTGCAGCGCGAGTTGGTGGTATCCGGATTGCCGGTACACGTGATCGATACAGCAGGGTTGCGCGAAAGTGATGATCCGGTCGAGCGCATCGGCGTGGCGCGAAGCCTTGAACAGCTTGAGCAGGCCGATGTCGTTCTGGAGATCCGGGATGTGTTGGCGGCAGACGCTGAGAGTTCCCTGCAGAAGCTGGTCGAGCTGCGAACAGGGGCCAGAAAAATAATTGTAATCAATAAGATAGACCTTACCGGGAAAACTCCGGAGGCGGTTCACGAAGACGATTATGACAAGGTCTGGCTATCGGCCAGGTCGGGAGCCGGGATCGATTTGCTGCGGCAGACCCTGCTGAGTGTGAGCGGACGCCGCGTAACGGATGAAATCCCCTTCATGGCGCGCGAACGCCATATTGTCTCGCTGAAACGTGCGCTGGCTGATGTTCAGCGAGCAAGTCAGGAGATACAACGTCTGGAACTGTGCGCCGAAGAACTCCGTCTCGCGCAGCAGTCGCTCGGCCAAATCACCGGGGAGTTTTCCGCGGACGACTTGCTGGGAGAAATCTTCTCCCGTTTCTGTATCGGCAAGTAAGGGGTACGGATTGCCAGCAGTAGCGGGCAAATTTGTTAGGCATGCCGAATGCACCGGATCGATGCCCGCAAATGCTGCCGGAACCGCCGATAGAGCCGCAACAGTGGCCAGCGGGGGCCAGTGTTCCACGTGGAACACCGGTATTGAGCCAGCGGCCGGGGAAAACTGAAATGTTCCCATGTTTCACGTGAAACATGGGTAGCCGGTAGTCCCTCGCGATTCTCTTTCCGGTATCATTGCGCGCTCTCGAGAGGGCAGCCGTGTTTTTTCCCAAACAATTCGACATCATTGTCATCGGTGGCGGTCACGCCGGCACCGAAGCGGCCCTGGCTGCTGCCCGCGCCGGTTGCGACACGCTGTTGCTGACGCACAGCATCGAGACCCTGGGCCAGATGTCGTGCAACCCCTCGATAGGCGGTATTGGCAAAGGCCACCTCGTCAAGGAAATCGATGCGCTGGGTGGTGCCATGGCGCAGGCGATTGACGAGGCAGGGATTCAGTTCCGGATCCTGAACGCGAGCAAGGGACCGGCTGTCAGGGCAACGCGTGCCCAGGCGGATCGTGTGTTATATCGCCGGGCCATTCGTTCCCGCCTCGAGAACCAGCCTAATCTCACCCTGTTTCAGCAAGCCGTGGATGATCTACTGCTGCAGGGAGATCGCGTCGCCGGCGTGGTGACCCAGATCGGCCTTCAGTTCAGGGCGCGAGCGGTGATTCTTACCGCGGGCACGTTCTTGTCGGGACGGATTCATGTCGGGCTCGAGAATTATCAGGCCGGCCGTGCCGGAGATCCGCCGTCCCTGAGCCTTGCTCATCGGCTGCGGGAACTGAAACTCCCCGTGGGTCGCCTCAAGACAGGGACGCCGCCCAGGCTGGATGGCCGTTCCATTGATTTCTCGCTGCTCGAGCAGCAGCCGGGAGACGACCCGGTACCGGTGTTTTCCTATCTGGGCGAACCGGCGCAGCACCCTCGGCAGATCTCCTGCTGGATCACGCACACCAATGAACGCACGCATGAGGCGATTCGGGACGGTCTGGACCGGTCGCCGATGTACTCGGGAATCATAGAAGGTGTCGGGCCGCGTTATTGTCCATCAATCGAAGACAAGGTCACGCGCTTCGCCCACCGGTCGTCTCACCAGATTTTCCTCGAGCCGGAAGGGCTGGATACCCATGAGGTCTATCCGAACGGCATTTCAACCAGCCTTCCATTCGATGTGCAACTGAAAATCGTACATTCAATCAAGGGCCTGGAGAATGTACATATCCTGCGGCCGGGCTATGCCATCGAATACGACTACTTCGATCCGCGTTCACTGAAAACATCGCTCGAAACCAAAGCGATCGGCGGTTTGTTCTTTGCCGGACAGATAAACGGCACCACCGGCTACGAGGAAGCAGCGGCGCAGGGACTGCTGGCGGGTATCAACGCTGCATTGCTGGTGCAAGAAAAACCGGTCTGGTGTCCGCGCCGGGATGAAGCTTACCTCGGCGTCCTGGTTGATGATCTGGTCACCCGTGGCGTGACCGAGCCCTACCGAATGTTTACCAGCCGGGCCGAATACCGGCTCAGTCTGCGAGAGGACAATGCCGACTTCCGCCTGACTGAAACCGGCCGCCGACTCGGCCTTGTCGACGACCGGCGTTGGGACGCTTTCCAGCGCAAGCGGGAAGCCGTTCATGCGGAACTGGAGCGTCTCGGGAAACTGGTAATTGATCCGCGCCGGTTTGCGCCCCGGGAAGTCACCGAAGCGATCGGCCAACCTCTGGAGCGCGAGTACCCGGCACTTCAACTCCTTCGACGTCCCGAGGTCAGCTACCGGAACTTGATGAAACTGAGCGGCATAGGACCTGGGGCCGAGGATGAACAAGTTG
>Ga0209536_100001511_pt1 | contig 38298 bp, 29 predicted proteins | sample DeeMarSeWOR28_12_FD_187461 | JGI IMG/M metagenome (GOLD analysis project Ga0209536, IMG submission 187461) | Marine sediment microbial communities from White Oak River estuary, North Carolina - WOR-2-8_12 (SPAdes) (version 2) | ecosystem: Environmental > Aquatic > Marine > Intertidal zone >... | reverse complement strand
CCGACATTGGGTGCCAGTAGCGCATACAAACAAATCCCTGGTAGTCGCCGGCGTCCTCGAGTGCAGTCGACAGGGCATCGGCCTGCGCCCGTGTGTATTCGCCTATTGGTGATTTGCCGCCCATGGCCTCATAACCCTTTGCGGCCTCGGGCGCGCGGCGTCGTGAGATCAGTCGGGCAAACGGCTTCTGCGTGATAAAGCCCAGCGGCAATTTGAATATATCGGGATCAGAGAACAGGTTGAACAGGAAAGGCTCAACTGCCTCCAGCGAATCCGGTCCGCCCAGATTGAATAACACGACTGCAGTACGTTCCGTCATTATGATCAAAGCCGAATGAAAGGGGAGAAATTGTAACGCGAACCAACGCGGGTTTTCACTATCGTGTTGATCGTGCCAGAATTGAAGGCTGGAATGAGCCAAACAGCGTCAGATTCTGAGACACAGAGGAAGCAATGAAGAGTTACATGTGTGTGGTATGCGGTTTCGTCTATGAAGAGGAAAAGGGCCTGCCGGATGAAGGCATCCCTGCCGGCACCAGGTGGGAGGATGTCCCCGAAACCTGGAAATGCCCCGAATGCGGAGCCAGTAAAGAAGAGTTTGAAATGATCGAAATCTAGGCCGGCGTAGAGCTGTCAGCCCCACCCACCTGAATGCCTAGTCCCCGGAGTCTATATTCTTTTTCTCGGTCGTCAGCCCGAGGCGCTCCAGCTTGTAGTGCAGCGTGTTCGGGCGCAGCCCCAGCAATCTGGCCGCCTTGGACTTGTTCCCGTCACAGCGATCCAGCGTTTCCTTCAGGATAGCGGCCTCGAACTCGGCGACATGTTCTTCCAGTGTCTTGCTCTTGTCGTTGGAAAAGCTGACAAACTGTCCTGCCTGTGTGGCCTCTTTGCTGCCCAGGCGCTCGAAAATCAGGCTCTTCAGTGTCGCTAGCGTATCCATGTGGTGCTCTAGTTGTAACGACTCCAGTTCCGACTGTTCGAGGTAGACGTTCTGATCGCTCTGGAGGTTATGTAGCAGGGTGAAGTAGTGGGCCAGCAGTTGCAGGTCACCCTTGCGATCAGCCAGGTCCGGTAATTCAAGCACAAACGTCTGAAGCGCGGGTGGCAGATTTTCCGAACGCTTGTCAGCGTTACGATCGAAACCGGCCATGAATCGAACGTCACCGCGCTCCTGCACCAGCGCCAGAATGTGGTCGACTATCTTGTCTGGTAGTCTCGCGACATTGTCGATCATCAGGCTGCCACCCCGCGCCTGTTTGAGTGCTTGCTTGATGCGGCGCTCGTCTTCAGCCGAAAGTGATTCGATGGCGTTATCGATGCTCAGGCCGTCGCTGCGGATGACCACAAACTCGCCGTTGCTGGTGCCCTGGTTGTGAATGTAATTTCCCGCCGCCACTGCTTCGGCGACGTCGGCAGACTTGATCACAACGGGCTCAAAGAAGCGCGAAATACGAATGGCATCGGCGATTACGTCAATAAATACCTGGCTTCGACCGATCAACGGACTGTCCGCGTCGGCAACCGAACACATAGCCTTGCGCAATTCCGAAATAGCGTTTATTCGTCGCACCAGAGCCGCAGTTGGCAGCGTTTCCGGGAATACCTCGATGATCCCGCCGAGCAGGGCTTTTTGATTGAGGCGCACAAACTCGTTTGCGCCGGGGCCATACAGCAGAAACGCTGATTTGCTTCCATACTCGTTAATCAGTTTCAGAAATTGCCGATTGGCACGACTACTGCCATCTTCAATTTGGCAGACCAGTACATCGGACGGGCTCTGTCTCTTGAAGCTGGATGAATTCGCGGCGACGTAATGAGCCGCCTGCGGGAAATGTTCACGCAGACGTTGCAGCATCGGCTTGTCGCGGCCGAGCAGGGTGACCGTTGCGGGGATCGAGCTTTCCTGACTGGCCGTCGATATCAGGCTGAAACTGTCCGCTGGCTGCTCGAGTAACAGGCGCTCGTTCTCATGTCGCAGCAGCTGGGTCTCCTGCTCCAGCTTCTGGTACGCCTTTCTTAACTGGTCCTGGGCGGCCTCGAGCCTGAGCACGCGCTGCGCCATACTCTCCTTTTCCTCGCGTGCAGAAATCATCCCTTCAAGAAACAGATCGGCCATTTTGTCGAATACCTGCTCCACCTGTTTAAAATCCATCGGTGAATACACTTGTTCAGTAAACGACTCGCCCATTAGCAGCCAGCCAGAAGCGCCGCGACTGCCTGGATAAAACGGCACAACAGCAGACACATGGTGTTGTTCCATGTCGCGATAAATTCCCGGCATACTTCTCGAGATTTCCTCTCGCACCAGAATGTGTGTCAGTTGCTCCAGTGTCACTGCCTCGATTTGGTTCATGTTGCGCGTTCTGCCCGCGCTCGCGACGACCTGGCGGTTGTCATCCAGCAACACGATCGGGCATTTGAATACATCGGCCAGAAGCGCGACTGCTTCCCTGGCGGACGGAAGTTCGGCAATCTCGGCGACGAGTTTGCGAATGCGGTCGTAAAACACAGTCTTGCGCTTGCGCACGCGCGAGCCCGGTATATAAAAGTCGATATCAAACAGGCGGAATTGATAAATGGCGTAGGCTGTAATTGCGAGAAAGACCGTAATTCCAATCGGCAGGGTAGCGGTGGTGTTGAACCTGGGATCCAGTCCCTCGTGCTCCATTATCATTACCAGCGCAATGATTCCTCCCATGGGCAACATACCGTAACCCATGAGCTTGTTCTTCAGCCGCTTTGATGAAGTTGTCTGGTTACGTGTCCCATAAAAAAGCAGCGCCAGCGTCGCTGCGCAGTAGAGGAAAACATACATCTCCCACAACCAGTAGCCGTTGCCAGCGATCTGGCCATAGGTGTAGTTCAGCTGCCTGAACCCGCTGACGACATAGTCGGTTGAGAACAATAAACCGACGATTATTGCAGTGGGCAAATAGAGTAGCGCGGTGATCGCTGCATTCCCGCGTCGGGATCCCCAGTCGAGCGCCAGGATCAATGTCAGGTGGACCAGCGCCGCAAGGGCGATGGCGCTCGCGGCAAAATACAGGTAGCCGTTAAATAATTCACTGCGCCCGACAATCTCGGCACCATGAAAATTAAGAATGCCGATTTCCGAGATGTTTTGTACGGTTAGCGCAGACAGGAATACCAGAAACATTACGGCAGCGGGGTCCCGAACCGATGACTTTCGCGCATAGAAGAAGATGGCGGCTTTGGCCACCAGAACCAGCACTGCCGGGATAGCGTAGGGGGAGATGCTCATAAAATAGGTCTACATTCCATGTAATTTGGTAACAGTCCGTGAATCCTCTTGCCAACATCTGTTGGTAACTTACCAAAGCGTTCCGGCCTTGGTTATCGATGCATCCGCAAACTATCTATAATTATAGACGATCGTTCTAACCAATTGATATTAGGTAGATATTGTCTGCCAAGGGCACCGGGCATGCAAGCCTCGCCAGTCGGCACGAATACCCGCAATCGCGGTAAATACCTTTATTTAGGGCAAAAGTCCGGTTATCGCGCTCCCGGGGCGAAAGGGTTGCCTGTTCACGCGATAAGGTGGTATCAGGAAACCCCCGGGAATCCTGAGATACACTAGGTAGCGGAAAGCGATACAACGATAAACATGGGGCACCAATATGCAGATACCTATTAATAACTCGGTCAATATTTCGCAGGCCTTTGCTGCCCGTGTCGGCGATACGCCCGACTCACTGGCATACACCCAGTTTCGAGACGGTGCGTGGGTTGACTACACCTGGCGAGAAACAGCGCACGAGGTTGCGCGCTGGCAACAGGCGATGAAGGCCGAAGGACTTAAGCCAGGTGATCGCGTCTCGGTGTGCATGCGCAATCGCATAGAATGGGTATTCTTTGACCAGGCTGCCAGCGGCCTGGGATTGGTCACCGTGCCGCTTTATTTTGGCGATCGCCCGGATAGCATGGCCTGGTGCATGAACGACGCGGGCGTGCGCCTGCTGGTGATGGAGACAGACGAGATCTGGCCGGAGCTAAAGGGCGACGTCAAGACACTCGATCGCGTGGTTACCCTTTCGGCGCGAACCCACAAAGACAAGCACTTGATCGCACTGGACGACTGGTTGCCGGAGGCGGCCGGTGAACCGGAGCAATCCGACATCAGCGCCACCGAGCTCGCTACCATTGTCTACACCTCCGGCACCACAGGCCGGCCCAAAGGCGTGATGCTGAGCCACCACAATATATTATCGAACGCCGACGCCGGGTTGTCGGTCGTAACGATTACCAACACCGATCGCTTCATCTCGTTTCTACCGCTTTCGCATATGTTTGAGCGCACCGTTGGCTACTACGTCGGTGTGCTCACCGGTGCGCACACCGTCTACGCACGCGGTATTACCGAGCTCGCTGAAGACATCCACCTGCACAGGCCGACAATACTGGTTTGTGTGCCACGTATATTTGAGCGCATCTACGCGAAAATGCAGGCAGGTTTGCCACCGGGATCGTTGAAGGCCAGGTTGTTCAACGCGGCGGTCAACGTCGGATGGCGACGTTTCCGTGGCGAGGCCGGTGTCCTGGATCACCTGCTATGGCCGATTCTCAAGCTGCTGGTTGCAAAGAAACTGCATCGGCGCCTGGGCGGCCGACTACGCATCGTGCTGGTTGGCGCCGCCGCCCTGTCTCCAGATCTCGCGCGCGTGTTCGTCGGTCTCGGCCTGCCAATACTTCAAGGCTATGGTCTTACGGAAACATCGCCTATCGCCACGGTGCAAAAGCTGGATGATAGCGATCCCGCATCGGTAGGTTTTGCCCTGCCGGGCTCCGAGGTAAAAATTGCCGATGATGGTGAAATACTGATACGAGGGCCGCTGGTCATGCTGGGTTACTGGCACCAGGAAGAAGCCACCCGGGCCGTCATTGACGAAGACGGCTGGTTTCATTCCGGCGATATAGGCGAGTTTCGCAATGGCCGTTTGTATATTACCGGCCGTGCCAAGGAGATTATCGTTATGAGCAATGGCGAAAAACTGCCGCCGGGGGACGTGGAGCAGGCAATACTGATGGACACCAATTTCGAGCAGGTCATGGTAATCGGTGAAGGTCGCCCCCAGCTGGGAATGCTTGTTGTGAGCGAACTGACAGATGACCAGGAGCTGGTTAATCGCGCCAACGTGCGGCTCGCGGATTTCCCGGGCTGGGTCTCGATCCACCATGTAAAACGCATCTCCGAACCGTGGTCCGTGGAAAACGGTTTTATGACGCCGACCCTGAAGCTCAAGCGCTCGAAGATTGAAGAGCACTGGGCTGACGAGATAGAAGCCATGTACAAGCGACCCAGTCTTTCCCTCGACTAGATCCATGAACTATACCGGCAGCTGTCTGTGTAAAGCGGTGCAATTCGAAATTTTCGGCGGCATTCGTAATATCGTTTTCTGCCATTGCTCACGTTGTCGCAAGGCCCAGGGCAGCGCGTATGCCACCAACGGTATCGTCGATACCACCAATTTCAAGATTAATTGCGGCGAAGACGAGCTGACTGCTTACGTGTCGTCGTCAAAGCAAACAAAATATTTCTGTCGCCATTGTGGTTCACCGATCATGAGCCAGAACGAAGCCAGGCCGGATCAGGTACGGGTGAGATTGGGCACCATCGACGGCAAAATTGCCGAACGACCGGAGGCGCATATTTTCGTTACGTCCAAGGCAAACTGGGACGAGATTTGCGATAATTTGCCACAATTTGAATCCTATGAGCCGGGCCGATGATAGCGTTTCCCGCGATACTGCTTGCAGCTGTAATAACCTATGCAATTGGCATGCGGCTGGACGACTGGCTACCGACATTCCTCGCGGTAATTATCGATATCGGAATATTTGCCGCGATATTTTTCTATACGCATCGGTTTCTTAGAAATATCAAGGACCGGTAATTGATATGTCCGCTACCAACCCAAAGCGGACATTTCATATTTAATAAAGAAAGCCCGATTATTATGAGTCAAAGACATAGAAAATGGATGTTCGAAAGATCTTAATAAAAACATCATGGAGGGCGCTAGTTCCAACAGCTCTTATTAATATCCCTGTAATAGGAATAATATTTCTTCTCTTGGCATATCCGGTCTTTAGTATCTTTCCGGAAATGAAGCAGACTGGGCCGGGTATTACGTATGTTTATGCATCTGCATTTTTGGTTAGTCTGAAAGCTTGGCTGGTATTTTACACTTACTATTTTTTACTAATCTTTATTGCATCAATATTTTACAACTATGTCCGCTTCTGGCCGAAAGCAGACACAAAAGACTAGTTTTTCTTCACCTTCAGTCGTAGTGCTTTAATACCCATTTTGGATAACTTTCGGTTTGCATCTTCTGCATCAATTGCCCGGTCGTAGGGCCCCAGACGAACGCGATAGTAGGTCCTGGTGTCTCCCACCACCACTTTCTGAATTTCCGAGGTCAGTCCGTTGATCGCAAGCTGGGCCTTTAGGCGATCCGCATCTTTATAGTTGTTGTACGCCGCCGCCTGCAGTACATAGGCCACGCTGGTGTCGCGCGTACGTCCGATGCCTTCCCACTCCTGGTCCGGAATAACTGTCTCGTCACCGGGCAGCATATTGTAGAAATCGTACGTGGTCTTCGGTTGCGGTTTGGCAGTATTTGTTTTGCGCGGCTGCGCCGGTTTGTCCGGTCGCGTAAGCAGGTTATGTAACCCGGTGCCCGGTGTGCGAGCGGTACTGGCTACCCATTGAATCAGCACGGCTACCACTACACCAATAGCCAACCCAAGAATCAGTAGCGACCAGTTTGGTAGCTTGCGCGGGCCGCTTCGAGCGCCGCGACCACTGGTGCGTCGGCGAGTGGTGGTTTTTCTAACGCGTGTCGCGCTCTTTTTTCTTCGCGCGGCTGCCACGGCTACATGCTGTCCGGTGCCGAAACACCCAGTAGTGCAAGCGCGTTGCTAATGACCTGGCGTGTAGACTCGATCAAGTTAAGGCGGGCATTGCGCAGCGCTTCATCACCGATCAGGAACGTGTGCGCGTTATAATAGGTATGGAAGTCGTTGGCCAGATCGCGCAGGTAATGCACCAGCAGGTGCGGCTCATGCTTTAGCGCGGCCTGTTCCACCAGCTCGGGATACTGCTCCAGCGTTGCCATCAGGTTGCGCTCGTGTCTTTCTGCGAGCCGATCCAGATTGTCGTTGCCATTGGCAACATCGTGAACCAGTTTCTTGTCGCCAAGTTGACGGAAGACGCTGCGCACTCGCGCATGGGCATATTGAATGTAATACACCGGGTTGTCGTTCGATTCTGATTTTGCCAGATCCAGGTCGAAGTCCATGTGCTGCTCGCACTTGCGCATGACATAGAAAAAGCGCGCTGCGTCATTGCCGACTTCGTTACGCAGTTCGCGCAGAGTGACGAAATCGCCGCTGCGGGTCGACATTTGCACTTTCTCGCCGCTGCGGTAGAGCACGGCAAACTGCACCAGTAGAACATCCAGTTTTGAGGGATCATCATTGATCGCGGCGAGTGCTGCCTTCACTCGCGGCACATAGCCGTGGTGGTCAGCACCCCAGATATCAATGACCCGTTCAAAGCCGCGTTCGAGCTTATCCATGTGATAGGCAATGTCTGCCGCGAAGTAGGTATGCTGACCATTGTCACGCACGACCACCCTATCCTTTTCATCACCAAAATCGGTCGAGCGAAACCAGATGGCGCCTTCCTTTTCGTAGACGTGACCCGAGAGCTCCAGCCGCTGGATGGCCGTGGCCACGGCACCCGACTCCACCAGTTTGTGTTCAGAAAACCAGTCGTCATAGGTAACGCCGAACTCTTCAAGGTCGCGTCGAATATTATCGAGAATTTCGTTGAGCCCCTGGCGGTGGACCATGCGATAACCCTCTTCTCCGAGCAAGTTCTTGGCACGATCAATCAGGCTGTCTATGTATTTTTCCTTGTCACCATTGGGCTGACCTTCGTCTGCCGGAAGACCGGCAAAGATGGTGTCGGCGGGATGGCGAAAGCGATCGCCATGCTCACGATGCAGGGTGGCGCCAATATCCCAGATATAGTCGCCCTTGTAGCCATTGACCGGGAAAGTAATGGTTTCGCCGCAAAGATCGAGGTAGCGCAGCCAGACGCTGGCGGCGAGGATGTCCATCTGCCGGCCAGCATCGTTAACGTAGTATTCGCGATGCACATCAAAACCGACGGCTTCCAGCAGGTTGGCGACGGTTGCCCCATAGGCGGCCCCGCGACCGTGGCCAACGTGCAGCGGACCGGTCGGATTCGCCGAGACAAACTCCACCTGCACCCGTTTACCTGCACCGAGCTGGCTGCTGCCGTACCTTTCTTTCGCCGTCAGTATTTCGGGCAAGACTCGCTGGGTCGCGATCGGCGTCAGGTAAAAATTGATAAACCCGGGCCCGGCGATTTCCACCCGGTCGATGAATTCGGAGGCGGGCAGCGCCTGAATTATTTTTTCGGCCAGGGTGCGAGGCACCTTGCCTGCCGGTTTGGCCAGCGCCATGGCGACGTTACTGGCGAAGTCGCCGTGCCCTTTCTGGCGCGCTCGCTCGACTTCGATGTTGACCTCAAGGCCTTCGCGCAGGCTACCGCCCGCCTGCAGGCCAGCGACCGCCTGGGTTAAAAGATGGTGTATATGGTTTTTCAAGTCGTTGTCTACCGCAATTTGATACGCAGGAAACCTGCCAAGTGGTTGCGGATTCTACAGGACCCCGCCCGTTGGGCGAAATAGCCTAGACAGAGGGAGGGCTGGCCAGTGACTGCAACTCTTTCAGGCTGGCGCGCTTTATCGGTTTGCCATTAATGGGGCTTAGCGGCAGTTCGCGAAAGTCTGACGGTGTGAACACCGCCAGCTCAATATTTATGTTTCCCGCGGTAAATCGAAAAACCGGCTTTTCGATGTAACGATCCTTGCCATAGCGAAAGCGACGGTGTGACTGGTCATACGGAATCGAGTGGCCCATCAGCACCATCGCGATTTGTTCAGGATTGTCGGCGCAGACATGCAGCTGGATGTCGTTGTAGTCGGTCACAATTCCGTTTAGCACAGTGCCCACTGCCCGCGGCTGATACGCCTCCAGAAACATCATCGCTTCGCAAGCGACACGACGGTGTTCGGCAACTCGTTGTGCCAGTTGTTTTGACTGAAACAACTGCAAATGCTCGGCCAGCGCGTGTTCGATTTCTTCGTTAGTGGGTAGATTGGTCTGGCCAGGTATTGCCAGCCGTTCCGCTGCCTTGCGTTTGGCCAGCTGGTAATCGACCACACCCTCCTCGGCGAGGATGCGTGCGGCCTCGGCAGCCGTGTGCAGTCTTGAATGTTGGCCTGCGCGCCGAGCGGGGTGTGGCTGGGATTGGCGGCGCGATGGCTTCATTCTAAAACAGTCCCTCCAGCCCGCCGTCACCAGCCGGTGGTTTTGGCCCGTCGGTTGATGTAGTTGCGTCGCCACCTCCCTGTCCGGGAGCGGCCACGGCCTGCGTCCCTTTGGGCTCGGTGCCGACGATGAAGTATTCCTTTATCGGTTCCAGTTTCTCCGCCGTGATGTCGGTGGGCGTCGGGTTTTCATCTTCCAGCGCCGTATCTACAACGATCGGTTGCTCTTCAGTGCCGACGGAGTCTTCGACCAGTTCAGGCTCGGTCTCGTCGGGAACAGGGCCAACATAATTACCGGTCTCCGGATCCACCATCAGGGCGATAACTTTCTCAGGCTGTTTCAGCTCGGTCTCGTCCATACCTTCCAAAGCAACGCGCATGAAGTCAATCCAGATTGGCAGCGCGGCCTTGGCGCCGGACTCGTGCCGACCCAGCGAACTCGGCTGATCGAAACCAACCCAGGCAGTGGTAACAACACTGCCATTGAAGCCGGAGAACCAGGCATCGCGAAATTCATTTGTGGTGCCGGTCTTACCGGCGAGATCATCGCGCTTCAACGCCAGCGCCCGTCGCGCGGTACCGTGCTTGACCACGTCGCGCATGATGGTGGTCATGATAAAGGCGTTTTCAGCGGAGATGACTCGTGGCGCAAAACGCGGATCTATTTGTGGCGGTAGCACAGGACCGCTTGCGGCTATCAGTTCGCCTTCCATTGCCGTGCCCGGCTCAACCGGTGATGCGACTACCTGCTCTTCCGTCTGCACGGGAGCGGTTGCCGGTTCCTGTTTGGCTTCGATCTCGTCATCCTTGATGTCAATCTGGTCGGTGTAGAGCACTTTGGTTTCCGGGCACTCGGGACAAACCAGCGTCGGATTCGCCTGCTCCAGAATATTGCCCTCCGCATCTTCGACCCGGGTAATCAGGTAGGGCTCAACGCGGTAGCCGCCGTTGGCGAATACTGAAAATCCGGTGACAACTTCGATTGGCGTGAACGATGCGCTTCCCAGGGCAAGCGACAGGTTGGCAGGAAGTTTTTCCTTGCTGAAGCCGAAGCGTTCGAGATAGGAGACGGTATATTGCGCCCCAAGTCCACGTAGCAACCGCACCGATACCAGGTTCATGGATTTGGTTAGTGCCAATCGAAGTCGCGTTGGTCCAAAGAACTTTCCGCTGTAGTTTTCGGGCTTCCATTCGCCTTCGAGGTTTTTGTCCTCGATGACGATTGGCGCACCGCTAACGGTGCTGGCAGCGGTATAGCCCTTTGCCAATGCCGCCGAATATAGGAAGGGCTTGATGTTGGAACCGGGCTGACGTTCTGCCTGGATGATCCGGTTGAATTTACTTTGCTGGAAATCGAAACCGCCTGTGAGGGCGAGGATCGCGCCATTTTTTGGATCGAGCGATACCAGTGCGCCTGCTACTTCCGGGACCTGCACCAGCTTCCAGCCATCCTTTTTATTTTCTTCGAGGTAGACAATATCGCCGGCCCGCAGCACTTCGCTGGCCTTCTTCGGCGACCGACCCTGGGTATTGAGACCACGATAGCGCTTGGCCCACTCCATTCCACTCCAGCTGATTTCAACGACGTAGCCATCCTGGGTATAGGCCGCGGCTTTTTGCTCACTGGTAAACAGAATGACGCTCGGCATTAGCCCGCCAACCTGGCGGTAGTCCTGAACGGTTTCGTCGAGAAAATCCTTGTTCAGTACCTTTGGCAGTTTTATCCGTGCAACTGGCCCGCGATAACCATGGCGCTCATCGTAGGCCAGCAAGCCGTTGTGCACGGCGCGGTTGGCGGCATGCTGATGTTCGGCACGAATGGTGGTGTGGACATGAAAGCCGCCGGCATAAGTTTTTTCCGCATAGGTTTCATACATATACTGTCGAACCATCTCGGCAACATACGGCGCCTTCACATCGTATTCAAAGCGATGCTTGCTGGCGCTAATTGGCGCTGCCTGGGCTTCCTTGAGGGAATCCGGACCGATGTACTCGAGTTTGGCCATGCGCGCGAGGATGTAGTTTCGGCGCTCGATTGCTCGCTCCGGATTACGCAGCGGATTGTTCCCGGAGGGCGCCTTTGGCAAACCCGCCAGCATTGCCATCTCCGGCAGCGTCAGTTGTGACAGTGGACGACCGTAGTAGATCTGGCTGGCGGCAGCGAAACCGTAGGCCCGGTGTCCGAGAAAAATCTTGTTGAAGTACAGCTCAAGGATTTCGTCCTTGGTTAGCGCATACTCGATTTTGAAAGCGAGCAGCGCCTCTTTTATTTTCCGGGTCCATTTCTTTTCCGGGCTCAGAAAGAAATTGCGCGCTACCTGCATGGTGATGGTGCTGGCCCCCTGCATGCGACCACCTGACTGAAGGTTGGCCAGTGCCGCACGAAGGACACCGCGGAAATCGACGCCCCAGTGGTTGTAGAATTCCGAATCTTCCGCTGCGAGCACAGCATTGATCAGGTCCTTCGGGACATCAGCAATCGCTACCGGGATACGCCGCTCCTCGCCAAATTCACCAATTAGCCGCCCTTCCGCTGAATACACCCGCATCGGCACTTTCAGTTTTCCTTCTGCTATGTTTTCTACAGAAGGCAGCGTCGGCAGCAACAGGAGAATGGTGGTCAGGCCGGCAATGCCCACTAGGAGGATGCCACCGACTACGGCATACAGCAGCCATTGGCGCAGCGAGCGCCTGGGTGGAGATGAGGGGGTGCCGTCAGGGCGATCTAGCCGGTCTGCAGCGGGACGCCGGAGCCAGGAGCGAATAAGCCTTTTCATTCGTGGTTTGGGTCTATTATTAATTAAGTAGGCCGGTAATCGGGCTGGGCGAGCTAAATCAGGTGATGAAGTATAAATCCAAAGACACTGATACTAAAAGCATATTTGGTTTTTTGGTTTGTCATCGACTATATTTGGGGGTAGTATTTCATGCATAGGTGCATGTATCTCACATAACTAACTGATAAATAAGGCAGAACGAGTGCCAAAAATCACAGAATTGTTCAAGAAAAAGCGGCCACCGCTGATCGGTATCGATATTAGCGCCTCGTCCGTGAAAATTCTTGAGCTCAGCAAGAACGCCGATACCTATCGTGTCGAGCGTTATGCCGTGGAGCCACTTCCGCAGAACGCGGTGGTGGAGCATGCCATTACCGAGATCGACCAGGTGGCCGAGGCGATCCAGCGTGCCGTCAAGCGCTCGGGCACCAAGTCCAAGCATGCAGCGATCGCAGTGGCTGGTGCCCACGTGATTACCAAGACGGTCAAGGTGCCGAGCGGCATGGGTGAGGCGGAGCTGGTGGCACAGGTTGAAATGGAAGCAGATCACTACATTCCGTACCCGCTTGAAGAGGTCAATCTTGACTGGCAGTTGATCGAGGCACTGAAATCTGATGAAGAGGCCAAGGAAGAGGAAGAGCAACCCGTTCTGATGGCAGCTTGCCGAAAGGAGATAGTCGATGACTACGTTGCCGTCGTCGAGACTGCCGGCCTAAAGGCCTCGGTCGTCGATATCGAAACCTACGCCATGGAAAACGCCTACGCATTGATTTCACATCACATGCCAGGGGCGGGCATGGAAAAGACGGTTGCGGTCATGGACATTGGCTCGACCGCTACCAATATTAATGTCATGCATAGCAATCAATCCGTCTATACGCGCGACCATACCTTTGGCGGTCGCCAGTTAACGGAAGAAATTCAGCGTCGCTATGGCCTATCCTATGAAGAGGCCGGTCTTGCGAAGAAACAGGGCGGATTGCCGGACAATTACCAGACCGATGTCTTGCGACCGTTTATGGAAGCGTTGTGCCAGGAAGTGATGCGCGCACTTCAGTTCTTTTATTCATCCAGTACTTTTAATAGTGTCGATCAGGTGCTGCTTGCCGGCGGCTGTTCGCAGATACCCGGCATTGACGAGCTGGTGGCCGCGCGCGTTGGCGTGCCAGCGATGGTCGCGAATCCGTTTACCAGTATGTCGCTGGCCTCGAGAATCAAGCCACAAGTACTTAGCAATGATGCGCCCTCACTGATGATTACCTGCGGCCTGGCACTGAGGAGTTTTGACGAATGACGACTCGCGTTAATCTTCTGCCCTGGCGTGAGATGCGCCGTAAGGAGCAGGATCGCCAGTTACTCAGTATTGGTGTATTCGCCTGGATGTTGATGGGCCTTGTAATATTCTATGCCCATCTTCACGTCAGCGGCATGATCGAGCGCCAGAACAACAGAAACGCGTACCTTAATGCGGAAATCAAGAAGCTCGACAAAGTAATCAAAGAGATTTCAGATATTAAAAAGCAGCGTGCAGCGCTCATTGAGCGGATGAACGTCATCTATAAGTTACAGGGCGATAGAACTCGGATAGTTCATTTGATGGATGAGCTTGTCCAAACACTGCCTGAGGGCGTGTACTACGCAAGCATGGCGCAAAAAGGCAATACCCTGATTTTGAAAGGATCCGCACAGTCCAACGCTCGTGTATCTGCGTTAATGCGCAATTTCGGTTCGTCACCATGGTTTTCCGAACCAGACCTGAAAGTCGTGCAAGCGAAAGGTTCGGGTGGTGGTCGCACCAGCAACTTTGACATGACCGTCAAGCAGTTAGCCGCCCCCAAGAAAGAGACTAAAACCACGATACAGGCTGGAACCGGGAAATGAAGCTGGAAGATCTACAATCAATCGACTGGAATGATTTGTCGGCCTGGCCATTTTTTATTAAGGCTATCGGCGTAGGAGTTATCTCTGTCGCGATTTTATTTGCAGGATTCTGGTTCATTATTCAGGATCAGCTGGAAGAATATAAAATCGCACAAAAAAAAGAAGAACAACTAAGAGGCCAGTTTTCTGCCAAAAAAGCACTCGCGGTCAATTTGCCGGCCTATCAGCAGCAGATGGCTGATATGAACCAGACCTTTGGCAGTCTGCTGCGACAGTTGCCTAATTCAACTGAAGTACCGGATTTACTCGTGGATATTACCCAGGCCGGTCTGGGCCGGGGCTTGAGTTTTGATTTGTTCAAGCCCGGCAAGGAAGGAAAAAAAGGTTTTTACGCTGAGCTGCCGATTAGCATTACAGTGAAGGGTAGTTATCACCAGCTGGCGGGATTCATTAGCGACGTCGCAGCGCTTTCCAGGATTGTCACCGTTAGCAATATTCAGATCAGTCGAGGTTCGGGTAAGGGAAGAGGTGATGCTTTGCAGATGAGTGCGACGGCGAGAACGTATCGCTACTTGAGTCAGAAAGAAATTAAACCCAAGGCTAAAAAGAATACGCGCAGGCGCAGGCGCTAGGGCTGCATGATGGGCAGAAGAGAAATTATCATTCTGATTTTTTCAACCAGTCTTGTTGCGTGTGGCAGCGACGGCCTTGATGACTTGCGCCAGTTTACTGAAAACGAGCACAAGAACAGAAAACCGCGAGTGGAACCGATTCCTGAGGTGAAAGTTTATGAAAAATACGCATATACCTCATATAAATTACCGGATCCGTTTGCCAAAGATAACTTGAGTCGCTCTGCGGTCTCGGCGGACCAGGGAGACTCAAATGGTCTCGGCCCTGACCTGACTCGACCAAAGGAGGCGCTGGAAGAGTACCCGCTAGATGCGCTAACAATGGTGGGGACTCTGGAGAAGAACAAGGAGCGATGGGCAATCATTACCGTGGCAAGCGCCGGCGGTGAGGTGCATCGTGTAAAGGTTGGAAATCATCTCGGACGTAACTACGGCATGATCACCGAGATTGGTGAAGACAGCATTGCGCTGGTTGAGTTGGTGCGTAGCTCGCTCGGGGACTGGATAGAGCGTGAAGCGACTATTAAGTTGAAAGAATGATTCATCACGAGGCAAGGCCAATGATGGAAGAACACTTTATGAACAATATGAAAAATCAATTACGTTGGGCCGCGGCTGTTTTATTGCTGGCGCTGGTTTCCACAACGGCCTTCGCGGGGCAAATCAAGAACGTTGAGTGGCGAAAGAAGGGTGAAGAACCGGTTCTATCGGTTAAAACAGCCTCGGCAATCGCTTCTTTTGAAACCCGTAGTTTCGAGGGCGGCAAGCGACTGCGTGTGATCGTGAACGATTCGACACTGGGGACATCGATTCTGGATCTGGAAGGTAGCGGAATCGTCAAAGGCGTGTTCCCGTATCTTGCCGGTAACGGCACGTCCACCAATATTGACTTCCTGATGACCGAGCCAGGACAACTGAAAGTCGATCAGAAGAGCCGAGAGCTGCGCATCTACGTTTCCAAGCTATCGGGGAAACCGGGTGACGCCCCGCAGGAAATGACCATTAGCAAGGGCGGTAATGCGATAACCGACGTGCTATTCACGAAGTTGCCAGGCAGCCGGGTTCAGATAACGCTGAAAATGGCACAAACGCCGGAGAAACCGAGCACCTTCCAGATTACCAATCCACCACGACTCTCGATGGATTTTGCCGGAACCGGCATTCACCTGACCAAGAAATCGATACCGATCAAGACTGGTGCCGTTGATTCCGTCAACGTGGTGGAATCGGCAGACCGTGCCCGGGTTGTATTAAGTATGTACCAGGCGGTGGCCTATACCACCAGCATCCAGGAAAACGCGTACGTCATTACGGTTGCAAGTCCGACAGTCTCCGGGTCGGGAAAAAAGGAGGCACGCGCAACGCACTTTACTGGCACCGGCGGTACTGGAAAGCATAGTGTTACCGATATCGACTTTCGTCGTGAAACCGATGGTGGCGCCAAGATCCTGGTAACCCTCTCTGATCCTGAGGTAGGCGTGGACATTCGTGAGCAGTCCGGGCAAATCCTGGTCGATTTTCTCGATGCCAGCGCTGCGGTCGAGCTGCAAAAACGACTTGATGTTGTTGATTTCGCCACACCGGTAACGACCATCGACACGTTTTCGCGCGGACGAAATACGCGGGTCGTCATCACGCCAACGGGCCGATATGAACACCTTGCCTATCAGGCAGGCAACGTATTTACCATCAACGTAAAGCCGATTCCCGAAAGCGAGGAAGAGAAGAAAAAGGTCGACGAGTTCGGCTATAGCGGTGAAAAGCTGTCTCTGAATTTCCAACGCATTGCGGTTCGAGATGCATTGCAGGTGCTTGCTGATTTTACCGGCCTCAATTTCGTCATTGGTGACAGCGTCTCCGGTAGTTTGACGTTGCGCCTTAAAGACGTTCCCTGGGACCAGGCCATGGACCTGATTCTGGAGAGCAAAAATCTGGGCATGCGTCAGAAGGGTAATGTCGTTGTTATTGCTCCCGAGCGTGAACTGGTAGCGAAAGAAAAGGCAGAACTTGAAGCGAAGAAGGTAGTGCGCGAACTGGCGCCGCTGGTGTCAGAGTTAATACATATTAACTACGCCAAGGCTTCTGATATTGCCAAGCTGCTGAAATCGGTCAAGGCAGTCGAGTCCGGCGTGACGACAACAAATCCGTTCCAGACGGTTTCCTACGCGGGCGAACAGAAGATCGAATCCAATTCGCTGTTGTCCGAGCGTGGCCAGGTAACCGTGGACGAGCGCACCAATTCGATCCTGATACAGGACACCCCGACCAAGATTACAGAAATTCGCAAGCTGATCGCCCTGCTGGATCAGCCGGTCGAGCAAGTAATGATCGAATCCAGGCTGGTGGAAGCAACTTCCAATTTCGCCAAATCACTCGGCGCGCGCTTCGGCGTAACCAAGGCCGGTAATCCGCCGGACAACGGGCTGAACGTCACCGGTAACCTGGAAGGCAATGTCGACATCATTAACTCCGGGACCTTGTCGGCCAATACCGATGGACTCAACGTTGATTTGCCGTCCACAGGCATTGGCACGTCCAATCCGGGCCAGATTGCCCTGACCTTGGCCCGTCTCGGCACCGGTGAGTTGTTGCAGCTCGAATTAACAGCGCTGGAGCAGGAAAATGAGGGCAAGATTATTTCCAGTCCGCGTATCATCACCGCCAATCAGCAAAAGGCGACGATCGAGCAGGGGCAGGAGCGCGAGTTCTCGGTTGGTTCCGGTGTTTCGAAGATCCAGACCGCAGTACTGAAACTGGATGTAACACCGCAGATTACGCCAGACCGCCGAGTCATTCTTGATGTGGTCGTGACCAAGGACAACTTTGCCGATGTGGCATCCGGTCTGATCAACAAGAAAAAGATCGAGACCAACGTACTGCTGGATAATGGTGAAACCATCGCGATCGGCGGCATCTATGAGCAGGATGGCGGTCAGACTGTAACGCAGGTGCCATTGTTCGGGCGGCTACCGCTTATAGGCTGGGCATTCAAGAATAAAGAAGAAAAGAAGGATAAAACGGAGTTGTTGATTTTCCTTACCCCGAAGATTCTGTCCGACAAAGTCGGGCTCAAGTAAGGCTTGCATATGTCCGGGCCCTATACAGGCGCCCGGACTTGCATTCTCTCACGGTAGCTGGCATACCTTGCCGGCCATGGATATCCCGCAGAATATTTTCCTTGTAGGCCCGATGGGCGCCGGCAAATCCACCATTGGCCGGTTTCTTGCTGAACAACTGGATATGCAGTTCCGGGATTCCGATCACGAAATTGAGAATCGCACGGGGGCGTCGATACCGTTAATTTTCGAGATCGAGGGCGAGAGTGGATTCCGTGCCCGTGAGGCCGCCATGTTGCGTGAACTGGTTGCTGAAGATGGGGCAGTGATTGCCACCGGCGGTGGTATCGTCTTGTCAGACGAAAACCGTAAAATACTGAAGACCAAAGGATTGGTCGTATACCTGCACGCCAGTATCGACATCCTGTACCAACGAACCCGGCGTGACCGGAATCGGCCACTGCTGAATGACACAGATCGTCGGGCGAAGCTCGAGGAGATCATGGAGTCGCGCGATCCACTTTACCGCGACGTGGCCGACCTGGTCATTGAAACCGACAAGCGCCCGGCCCGATCCGTGGCAAAAGAAATCGTGGACAAGATTGAATCACTTAATCATGAAAACGCTTGAACTCGACCTCGGCGAACGTAGCTATCCAATCTATATTGATAGCGGTCTGCTATCGCAGCCTGAGCTGTTGACGCGCCACATTGAAGGCACACGCGTGGCTGTTGTCACAAATGAAACGGTGGCACCGCTCTATCTTGATCAGGTAGTCGAGAATCTTGCGGCATACGATCCGATCAGCATCGTCCTGCCGGACGGCGAACAATATAAATCCTGGGAATGGCTCAATCGTATTTTTGACCGATTACTGGAGGAGCACTGCGATCGCCAGGTAACCCTGATCGCCCTCGGCGGCGGTGTAATTGGCGACATGACCGGTTTCGCGGCCGCGTGTTATCAGCGTGGTGTGCCGTTTATACAAGTTCCCACCACCTTGTTGGCCCAGGTGGACTCTTCGGTTGGGGGCAAGACCGGGATCAATCATCCGCTTGGCAAAAACATGATTGGCGCGTTTTACCAACCAAATTGCGTGCTCATCGATACTGACACGCTGAAAACGCTGCCCGACGAGGAGCTGTCTGCCGGTCTCGCGGAAGTAATCAAATACGGCCTGATTCGTGACGTCGGCTTTCTGCAATGGCTCGAGGACAATATGGACAGCCTCCTGTCACGCGATACAGAGGCGCTTACAGAAGCAATATTTCGTAGCTGCCGGCATAAGGCAGAAGTCGTGGCTGCCGACGAACGCGAGGTCGGCCAACGTGCCCTGCTCAATCTCGGCCATACATTTGGCCACGCGATTGAAACTGGCATGGGTTATGGTGCATGGCTGCATGGCGACGGCGTTGCCGCGGGGATGGCAATGGCGGCGGACCTGTCGCAGCGCATGGGCTGGATCGACCAGGACGCAGTCGACCGGGTGCAGCGGGTGCTGGCCGCGGCAAACTTGCCGGTTCGCGCACCGGAAGAAATGAGTGTCGAACGATTCTCCGCGCTGATGGCGGTAGACAAGAAGGTGAAGGCAGGAAAGTTGCGCCTGGTGCTGTTTCACGCGCTGGGTGATGCATTTGTTTGCGAGAACTTTGATCAAGCCAAATTGCAGGAGACGCTCACCGAATGTCGTGGCGCCGATGTAAAAACTCCGAACCGGAGTAAGGCATGAACCTGGCCTCGTACGCAGCCAGCGATGATCAGAGTCGTGGCCGTCGCTACCAGGAGTCCTCTCCCAGCTATCGCAGCGAGTATCAGCGTGATCGCGATCGCATTGTGCACAGCGCCGCGTTCCGACGCCTGGAATACAAGACCCAGGTATTTGTAAATCATGAGGGGGATCTGTTTCGGACTCGACTCACCCATTCGATTGAAGTAGCGCAGATAGCCCGCTCGATTGCACGCTCGCTAAAGCTAAACGAGGACCTTACCGAAGCGGTCGCTCTGGCTCACGATCTGGGCCACACTCCGTTTGGACACACCGGCCAGGATGCACTTAATGCCTGCATGAAAGAATTTGGCGGGTTCGAGCACAATCTACAATCACTGCGTGTGGTCGATGAACTGGAAGAACGCTATGCCGAGTTTCCAGGGCTTAATCTCACCTTTGAGGCACGCGAGGGCATCCTGAAGCATTGCTCTCCGAAAAAAGCGAGTGAGCTTGGCGAGGTCGGCGCCAGGTTTATTGATAAAACACAACCGGGCGCAGAGGCACAGTTGGTCAATCTCGCTGATGAAATCGCCTACAACAATCATGACGTCGACGACGGTCTGCGCTATGGCCTGATTGACCTTGAGCAACTGCGCGAAATTCAACTATTCGCCGAGCAATACGACGTAGTGCAAAAATTGTATCCGGACCTGGTGCCGCGACGCCGGATTCACGAGATAATCCGGCGCATGATCAACCGCATGGTGGTCGACCTGGTGGAAAACAGTCAACGACTGATTAGTGAGGCAGGTGTGGTTTCTGCCGCAGACGTGCGTGCGACAAGCCAACCCGTCATCGGCTACAGCGAAGAGCTTCGATCACAAGCGCTTGAGCTCAAGCGATTCCTTCGCAATCGCCTCTACAATCATTATCGTGTGCGCCGCATGAGTCGAAAGTCAGCGCATATCGTCGAGCAATTGTTTGAAATCTTTATGGACGATATCCGCATGCTGCCGCCTCAATACCAGGAAAAAATCGAAGCCGGGATTGACGACACCGCAGGGCCGAATGTCTGGCAGGCCAGGATTATCGCCGACTATATCGCCGGTATGACTGATCGCTACGCCATGGCTGAGTATGGACGCCTGTTTAGTCCCGAAACACCCGTTTGAGGACCTACGGCCGCCATTCGATAGGGCAAAAAAGCCGTTTTTGCCTTGATTACCCCTGCAAACGCGCAATTGAACCCCTATAGCCGCGCCGGTATACTTTTGCGCCCTTTGCGCCGGCGAGAAAAGACATTCCTTTTCCTCCCCGGATTATGGGTCAGGTGCATGGCACCGCTGGTGCCAACAGTAGTGAGCGGAAGAAAAGCGTGAGTAAAAAGAATCAGAAATTGGGTGGTCTGTACCAGCCGTCGTTTGAGAAAGACAGCTGCGGTTTTGGTTTGATTGCCCAGATGGACGGCAAGCCGAGTCACTGGTTAATCCAGACGGCGATCAATTCCCTTGCTTGCCTTACCCACCGCGGCGCAATTGCCGCCGATGGCAAGACCGGTGACGGTTGCGGCTTGTTACTGAAAAAACCGGACGGTTTCCTCAGGAAGGTTGCGCAAGCTGAAAATATCGAGCTGGCCGAGTCCTATGCAGTGGGCATGGTATTTCTGAGCCAGGATGCGGGCATGGCCGAAACGGCGCGCGCTTCACTGACCAGCGAACTCCAGCGACAGGGTCTTGACGTTGCGGGTTGGCGCAAGGTGCCGGTTGATCCCGCCGCCTGCGGTGAAGAGGCGCTGGAGTCGCTGCCTGTGATCGAACAAGTGTTTGTGAACCCTGCCGCGGGCATGGACAATGCCAGTTTCGAGCGCAATCTCTACATCGCCCGACGACGCGCCGAGAAGGCGCTTGAGCCGGAAGACGATACCTTTTATATAGCCAGCCTGTCATCGCGCGTTATTTCCTACAAGGGCCTGGTAATGCCGGCCAACCTGCCGGTGTTCTATCAGGACCTGAATCAGGATGGCATGGAATCTTCGCTTGCGGTATTTCATCAGCGTTTCTCCACCAATACCTGGCCGCAGTGGCGCCTTGCGCAGCCGTTCCGGTTTCTCGCGCACAATGGCGAGATCAATACCGTCCAGGGCAACCGCAACTGGTCGGTTGCGCGCGGCCACAAGTTTGAGACGCCACTTATTCCCGAAATGGAAGATATCCGGCCTCTGGTCAACATGGAGGGATCGGATTCCTCCAGTCTGGACAATATGCTGGAAGCGTTGCTTGCCGGCGGCATGGATATGTTTCGTGCCATGCGTCTGCTAATTCCGCCAGCGTGGCAGAACGTCGAGACGATGGATCCCGACCTCCGCGCATTTTATGAATACAACTCCATGCACATGGAACCCTGGGACGGTCCGGCCGGTATCGTATTGACCGATGGCCGCTACGCCGCCTGCAGTATGGATCGAAATGGTCTGCGACCGGCGCGCTGGGTGGTCACCAAAGATCGCCACATCACCCTGGCATCAGAAATCGGCGTCTACGGTTACGCCGCGGAAGACGTGGTGATGAAGGGCCGTCTAAAGCCGGGCCAGATGATTGCTGCGGATACCGAAACCGGCAAGCTGTTGCTACCAGCCGACATCGACGACATGCTGAAAAGCGTGCATCCCTACAAGCAATGGATGAAGGAACGCTCGCGGCGACTTGAGTCCGAGCTGGCAGAGAGCAGCGTTACCGAGCGAATGGATAGTGACGAGTTGGACGTCTACCAGAAGATGTTTCAGGTCAGCTTCGAAGAGCGTGATCAGATTTTGCGGGTGCTGGGTGAAGATGGCCAGGAAGCCGTTGGTTCCATGGGCGATGACACACCGTTTCCGGTACTGTCTACCCGGGTACGGTCACCGTTTGACAATTTCCGCCAGCAATTCGCCCAGGTCACCAATCCTCCAATCGACCCGATGCGTGAGCAGATCGTGATGTCGCTCGAGACCTGCCTCGGCCGTGAGCGCAATATGTTTGAAGAAACGCCGGCCCATGCCGACCGGTTGCTCGTGGATTCACCGGTGCTGTCCCACAGCAAGTTCACACAGCTGCTGGAGCTGGGTAAAACTGAACCTGATTACGCAATTGAAGTTATCTCGCTGAACTATCCTGCCAATATCGCGCTGGAAAGCGCCATTAACGATATTGCAGACAAGGCGGAAAGTGCGGTCAGGAGTGGCAAGGTGGTACTGGTATTAAGTGATCGAGATATCGAGCGCGACAAAAAACCGGTTCATGCCCTGTTTGCCACTGGCGCGGTTCATCATCGTCTGGTACATGCCGGACTTCGTTGTGATGCCAACGTTGTTGTAGAAACCGCGACCGCACGCGATCCCCACCACTTCGCCGTGCTTGTCGGCTATGGCGCGACCTGCGTGTATCCGTATCTTGCCTACGAATGCCTTAATGATCTGCTGCGCACCGGCGAGATTAAAAACGTGGCGCCGGTCACGCTCGAACAGAATTTCCGCAAGGGAATTAACAAGGGCCTGTACAAGATCACATCAAAGATGGGCATCTCCACCATCGCCAGTTACCGTGGCGCCCAGTTATTTGAATCTGTCGGACTCGACCAGCCGGTAGTGGATCTGTGCTTTGTCGGTACTACCAATCGTGTTGGCGGTATCCGGTTCGAGCACTTTGACGAGGACCAGAGGCTGCTATGCAAGCTCGCATGGAATCGGCGCAAGGGCATTGATCAGGGTGGACTCCTAAAGTTCATCCACGGTGGTGAAGAGCACGCCTACAATCCGGACGTGGTTGGCACCATGCAGGAGGCAGTGCGGTCTGCCGACTTCAGCAAGTGGAAAGAATATTCGGCGCTGGTCAACCAACGCAAGCCGATCGCTCTGCGCGATTTGCTGCGGTTACGCGATGACGTTGAGGCGATTCCCGTTGAGGATGTCGAGCCAATGGAAGAGATCGTTCGCCGATTTGATTCCGCGGCAATGAGTCTCGGTGCGCTTTCGCCCGAGGCCCACCAGACGCTGGCGGCGGCGATGAATCGTCTTGGCGCGCGATCCAACTCCGGTGAGGGCGGCGAAGATCCGGAACGTTATGGCACCGAGCGTCGCTCCAAGATCAAGCAGGTTGCCTCCGGTCGTTTTGGTGTAACCCCGGCCTATTTGCGCTCGGCCGAGGTCATGCAAATCAAGATTGCCCAGGGAGCCAAGCCCGGTGAAGGCGGTCAGTTGCCTGGCCATAAGGTGAACGATCTCATTGCCGAACTGCGCTACTGCAAGCCCGGCGTGTCGCTGATCTCCCCGCCGCCGCATCACGATATTTACTCCATCGAGGATCTCGCGCAGCTGATCTACGACTTGAAGCAGGTAAACCCGGACGGACTGGTATCGGTCAAGCTGGTGGCGGAAGCCGGTGTTGGCACCATCGCCGCCGGTGTCGCCAAGGCCTACGCTGACCTGATTACCATTTCCGGTTACGACGGCGGCACCGGTGCGTCACCATTGACGTCGGTCAAGTACGCCGGCAGCCCATGGGAGCTCGGGTTGACCGAGACACACCAGATATTGCGAGCCAATAATCTGCGCGACAAGGTCCGCCTGCAAACAGACGGCGGGCTGAAAACCGGACTGGATGTCATCAAGGCAGCCATCCTTGGGGCCGAGAGTTTTGGTTTCGGTACCGGTCCGATGATAGCAATGGGCTGCAAGTACCTGCGTATTTGCCATCTGAATAACTGTGCGACCGGTGTCGCCACCCAGGACAAGGTACTGCGCATGAATCACTATCGCGGTGAAGTGGAATGGGTGATGAATTACTTCCGCTTTATCGCAGAAGAGGTGCGTGAGCTGCTTGCGCAACTGGGCCTGAAGAGCCTGCGCGATGCCATCGGCCGTACCGATCTGCTGGAGACTATCAAGGGCAATACAGCCAAGCAGCAATCGCTGGACCTGTCAGCCATCATCAGTGATGGCGGTGTCGAGAAAGACAGGCCACGTTACTGTACAGCCCCGTCCAACGCACCCTTTGACAAGGGCGAGCTGGCCGAGCAAATGGTGAAAGATACCATTGCGACCATTGAAGCCAAGGCTGGCGGTGAATTTGCTTACGCGGTACGCAACGTAAATCGCTCAATTGGAGCTCGCCTGTCGGGCGAGATCGCGGTTCGTCACGGGAATCTCGGTATGGAAAAGACGCCAATCACCTTGCGCCTCACCGGAACGGCGGGTCAGAGCTTTGGTGTTTGGAATGCCGGTGGCCTCAACATGTATCTCGAGGGCGACGCTAACGACTACGTCGGCAAGGGCATGGCCGGTGGCAAGCTGGTCATTTACCCGCCCAAGAGCAGCCAGTTCAAGAGCCACGAAACCACCATCATCGGTAATACCTGCCTGTACGGCGCCACTGGCGGCAAGCTGTTTGCCTCCGGCCTCGCCGGTGAGCGGTTTGGTGTGCGTAACTCCGGTTGTACGGCAGTGGTTGAAGGTATTGGCGACCACGGCTGCGAGTACATGACTGGTGGCCACGTTACCGTGCTCGGTAAAACCGGAATCAACTTCGGCGCTGCCATGACCGGTGGCTTTGCCTATGTTTACGATGAAGACAACAGTTTTGTTGATTGCATCAATCAGGATGTTGATATCGAGCGCGTTGGCACCGAACACATGGAGGCGCACCGAAATCACCTGCGTGACACGATTGAGGAGTTTGTTGCCGAGACCGGAAGCGATCGCGGCAAGTATATTCTGGAAAACTACGCGGATTGTGTTGGCAAATTCTGGTTGGTGAAACCGAAAGCTGCTGAACTCGAATCTCTTTTAGAGGATCTTCGTCGACGCGCTGCCTAGCAGTTGTCGCGATTTCAAATCGGTATAACAGGCAGCATCATGGGAAATAATTTTCAATTCATCCAGATCGAACGCCACGATCCGGAAAAGAAGGCAGCGGAAGTCCGCGTCAAGGAATACCGTGAAATCTACGGTGCCTATGATTCCGCCCGTGCCTCCGAGCAGGCTGACCGTTGCCTGCATTGCGGAATTCCGTACTGCGAATGGAAGTGCCCGGTTCACAACTACATCCCCAACTGGTTGAAGTTAGTGACCGAAGGCAACCTTGCTGAAGCGGCCGAATTGTCACACCGCACTAACAGCCTGCCGGAAATTACCGGTCGCGTCTGTCCCCAGGATCGTTTGTGCGAGGGCTCCTGTACCTTGAATGATGGTTTTGGCGCGGTCACCATCGGTTCCATCGAAAAGTATATTTCCGACACCGCATTTGATCAGGGTTGGCGTCCTGATATGTCTCAGGTTCAGGCGACCGGTAAAAAGGTCGCCGTGATCGGCGCCGGCCCGGCCGGGCTGAGTTGTGCTGACGTGCTCGCGCGCAATGGGGTCAAGGCCGTTGTCTTCGACCGCTACCCCGAGATAGGCGGGCTGCTGACCTTCGGTATCCCTGAATTCAAGCTGGAGAAAGAAGTGGTCAAGCGCCGCCGCGAAATTTTCGAGGAGATGGGAATCGAGTTTCGGCTGAACACCGAGGTCGGCAAGGACATCACGTTTGCTGAGCTGGAGAATGAATACGATGCCGTTTTCCTCGGCATGGGTACTTACAACTATATGAAGGCCGGCATTCCGGGAGAAGAACTCGAAGGCGTCTACCAGGCGCTGGATTTTCTAATTTCCAATGTGAACCATTGCCATGGTTACGAAAAAGATCCGGCAGACTATTTAAGCATGCAAGGCAAGCGTGTCGTCGTGCTGGGCGGTGGTGATACCGCCATGGACTGCAATCGCACGTCGATTCGCCAAAATGCTGAAACCGTAATTTGCGCCTACCGGCGGGACGAGGCCAATATGCCGGGCTCCCGACGCGAGGTTGCGAACGCCAGGGAAGAGGGCGTGCAGTTCAAATTCAATCGTCAACCGATCGAGATCGTTGGTAATGGCAAGGTTGAAGGTATCAAGGTGGTCACGACGGAATTGGGCGAACCTGACGAGCGTGGGCGCCGGCGACCAGAGCCAGTGCCAGGTAGTGAAGAAATCATCGCGACTGACAGCGTCATCGTGGCGTTTGGTTTTCAACCGAGCCCGGCAGACTGGTTTACGGAAGCGAAGATCGCCATCGATGAACGTGGTCGGGTAACAGCGCCGGCCGAGCAGGAGCACAAATTCCAGACATCAAACCCGAAAATATTTGCTGGTGGTGATATGGTGCGTGGTTCTGACCTGGTGGTCACCGCGATCTGGGAAGGACGCGAAGCTGCGGAAGGTATAATCGACTACCTGGACGTGTGAGCGTCGCGCTGATTAGTCGGTCGTACCGCTCAACAAATACAATAATTAAATAATGACTGAATTAAAAAACGATCGGTTTCTGCGCGCCTTGCTGCGACAGCCGGTAGACGTTACTCCCGTATGGATGATGCGCCAGGCTGGGCGTTATCTTCCCGAGTATCGGGCGACACGTGCCAGGGCCGGCGACTTCATGTCCTTGTGCGGGAATCCGGAGCTTGCCTGCGAGGTCACGCTGCAACCGCTGGATCGTTTTCCGCTCGACGCGGCAATTCTTTTTTCCGACATTCTGACCGTGCCCGATGCCATGGGGCTGGGCCTGTATTTCGAAACTGGCGAGGGCCCGCGGTTTGAGCGACCGCTACGATCGGCCAGCGACATCAACAGCCTCAAGTCGCCAGATCCGGAACAGGAGCTTGGTTATGTCATGGACGCGGTGCGGCTGATTCGGCGAGAACTCGATGGGCGCGTTCCCCTGATTGGCTTTGCCGGCAGCCCGTGGACCGTTTCTACCTATATGGTTGAAGGCGGCAGCAGCAAGGGGTTCGCCACCATCAAGCGAATGATGTTTGACCAACCCGCACTGTTACATCAGTTGCTGGGCAAGGTAACTGAATCCACCACCTCTTATCTCAACGCCCAGATCGCCGCTGGTGCTCAGGCAGTGATGGTATTTGATACCTGGGGTGGCGCATTGACGCCGCGTGACTACCAGGAATTCTCCTTGCGCTATATGCAACAAATCGTTGACCGGCTCACCCGTGAGGCCGATGGTCGAAAGGTACCGGTAATTCTGTTTACCAAGAACGGCGGTCAGTGGCTGGAGGCGATGGCCAATACCGGTTGCGATGCCCTCGGTATCGACTGGACGACTGATATGGGCGATGCACGTGCGCGCGTCGGAAATCGCGTTGCCCTTCAGGGCAACATGGACCCATGCACGTTGTATGCATCACCGGAGCGCATTCGTCAGGAAGTGGCAACCATTCTTGAAAGCTTTGGTAAGGGTGAGGGGATGGTGTTCAACCTGGGCCACGGTATACATCCCGATGTTGAGCCAGACCACGCCGCCGTATTGGTTGACGCTGTGCACGAATTAAGCGCGCCATACCACAAATAAAAACGGCTGCCGCACGCAGGCACTATCTTACTGGTAGATAAAGCTTGTTAATGCACCACTTGTATTCGGGGTAGCGAGAACCATTGCTGTCAGGGAGGAGCAGTGAAAAAGATACTCTTTATCATCGTTGCGCTTGGCGCATTGATGGCGCCCACCATTTCTTCAGCCGAAGAAATCAATCGCGATTACTGTCTTGCGTTGCGCAAGTTGTCGATGTCGATTGCGACACAGATGCGTCGGGGTGCGCCACTTTCCAGCGCAATTAGCTGGGCCAAGGCCCAGGAATACAAGATCGAACAGTATCTGACCGATCCGCAAACGGTGCTGCAACCCCTTGTCTACTATGTTTATGGTTTCCAGTTCGACCGGGGCACTGCCGTCGGCCAAATTGGCAATCTGGTAATGGGGCAATGTCGCAACGGGGCATATGGCAACATCATTGCCAAAGAGCGAAGCACACCGGAGCAGTACGCGCGACCGGGTCAGGGCGCTGCACAACCTGAGACACCGGCCCAGGGTAACTACAGCATGGGCACCGGTTGGCCGATCGCCGAGGGGCTGGTCGTCACCAATTACCACGTGATCGCCGGCCATGACGATATCGTGTTGATCCGCACAGACAAGCAGCAGGTATCGGCCAGTATCCTGGAGATCGACAAGGAGAATGACATCGCATTGCTCAGGGTCGGCGACGTGGAAGCACTACCGCCAGCATTGGCGGTTTCTGATAAAAGCGCGACTCTCGGTAGCCAGGTTTTTACGATTGGTTATCCCCATCCCGACATCATGGGCAGCCAGCCGAAACTCACCAGCGGCATTGTCAATGCGCTGTCCGGTTTCCAGGATGACAAGCGTACTTACCAGGTTTCGGTAGCGTTACAGAGTGGCAACAGCGGCGGACCGCTAATCAATATGAACGGCGAGGTCGTCGGTATCGTGACTTCGAAACTGAGCGCCATCAAGGTATTCCGCTGGACCGGAGACCTGCCTCAAAATGTTAACTACGCAATGAAGAGCCGGTATTTGCTCGACTTGCTGGAGCAGGCCGGCGATATGGAGCTGGTGCTGGAGGAGCTGCCCCGGGGCAGCGGCTCACTGCAGAGCCATGCGGCTAACATCAAGGATTCGGTATTAATCGTCGTAGCCCGCTAAATTTAAGGGTATTTTGGCCATTTCCTTAAAAATTGCATGAAATATCGTCTATAAGTTATTATTTTATATTGATTTGGTTGGAAAACCGACCTTAAATAATAACAATAGTGTCATATTCGCCCCGGCGAAGGAGAGTTTCTTGTCGGCGACACCAGCAGACGATGATCTCATTCGATCTATCCAGAACCAGCTCGAAGGCCTGAAAAATACGCCTGACGGGGTGTTTTTGCATCGACTGATTGATCGCGGTTTGAAAAAGCGAGGCGGCAACTACACCGGTGATACCGGGCTCGATTTTGTCAATTTTCTTCATAGCCTGTTGCAGCGTTATGCCAGCAATCCTGACGGCGATACCGTCACCCGGGTAAAAGTTCGTCTGCTGCAGCAACGGCTAGCGCCACACTTGATCGACGAGTCGGAAGCGGGGGAAGCCGAAGCCGCACGTGACGAGCCAGTGGTTCAAAGTCCCGAAAACCGCGAGTCGGAACCGGTTGCACCGGATTCCGGGTTCTCTATCGACTTCACTCCCAACAATAAGGCCGTCAACGCGAGAAATGATTCAGCGGCGAATGACGCACACGACGCGAAGCCAGAAACGCGCCCCCCGATGGAAAGCGATGATCTACAGCAGGATGAGCCGGCTTTCACATTCGAAGCAGACGTTTTCGACCTGGATCTGTCAGAGGAAGACGAGTCATCGGCAGACGAAGTCGATTTCGGTTTTGTCGACGACAAGCGCCGCGCCGAAAAGACCAATGCGTCTGAGCCTGAAGAGAGCAGTCCCAAACCAGAGTCCGATGTAAACTCGGGCAATGACGCGGCGCCGGCGCAATCCAGAACAGCAGCGACAGATAACGCGGCTTCTCGCCATGAAATAGATATCGAAGTGAACGACAGTCTTGGTATCTCCTCGCTCGAGGCACTCGAGGGTGATGAGGATGATACTCCGATTGACCGCGATCTTTTTGAGAAGGTGGAAGAGATAGATGATTCCGAGCCGGTTAATTTTGGCGACGAGTTCAATCTGGAAATACCATCAGGCGAGTCCGACCCTGACATTATTGTTGGGGAGTTAACTGACCCCGCACCGAAGCAAGACGGACCGTCGGACCAGAACCGGCAAGCAAAAAAGACACCGCCTCGGACAACTGCACCTTCATCGGATATCGCGGACAGCAGCCGTGAGCGTGTCGATCGATTGCACGAGACCTTCGCCAGCAAGCTCGCCGACAGTGTGTCGCGCAACAAGGATTACACCAACCTGTTGAGGTCTAACCTGAAGGCGCTGAAGCTCGCTGACCGTCCTGACGACGTTCTCGATATCAAGCAGCTTCTGGTCCGAGGACTCGAGGAATTGTTGCAGGGTAACGAAACACTGAACAAGGATCTGGGTGCGACCAACCACTATCTTAAAATCAGCCAACTTGATCGCAATCTGCTGAAAGATGAGCTCGGGCGTGTCCGCGATCAAAGTCTGGTGGATGATCTCACCGGGCTCCAGAATCGCACAGCGTTTAACAAGCAGTTGTCGGCAGAAATAGGTCGTAGCAAGCGCTACGGTTTTTCGCTCGCTTTGGCGCTGGTGTACCTGGACGACTTTGATGACTTCGAGGAGATTCAGGGCAAGGAAGCGGGTAAAGAGATATTGCGAACATTTGCGCAGCAAATCCTCACCGGTTTTCGAGGCTATGATGCTGTCGCGCGGTTGAACAACAACCAGTTTGGCATCCTGTTTCCCAATACACAGAAAGAGGGCGCACTAAGCGCACTGGAAAAGGCACAAAAACGCGCTGCTGATACTGTCATTCAATTCAACGGCAAGAGTTTGCGTATCCCCAGTTTCACCAGTTCGCTCACGCTCTACGCGCCGGGAGACAACACCGAAGCAATCATGAAAAGAACTTACGACGCTCTGGCATTGGCCGGTAAAACCACTCGCGACAAGATAATCGTGGCACTTGCCCAGACCTGATGTCTTGAATTAACCCCCGGTGAATGTGATCATTGCCGCCCAACAAGCCAATCAACACATAACGCGGGAGTCTCGCATGCGACGCTATTTACTTACCTTCTTCTTGTTGGGGCTGGTTGCGACCAGTAGCGCCAGGGCAGACGGTCTCGATATATTTCTGAATAACGACACGGTAAGTGTCGACTACCTGACAACCTACCGCGGTTCGGATATCAACTTCGGATATCTCTACAGCACCAGTGGCGACTGGGCGGCTAACGTCGGGTTGCTGGTACTCGGACGTGAGTACGGTTCCGACTCCAAGATGGAAGGCGGGCTGGGTGCCAAAATGTTTATTACGTCTGTGGGTGGCGAGTCGATTGTCGCCGCCAGCATTGGTGGCCAGTTGACCTATTTCCCACGCTCATCCAAATTTGGCCTGGGCGGTTACGCGTATTACGCTCCTGACATCATCACCTTTGGCGGAAAGAGCCTGCTTCAGTACGGCGTTCGCGCGGAATACCAGATGGTAGAGACCGCCAGCGCGTTTATTGGCCTGCACAGGCTGGAAGTGGAAAACGATGCTGCGGTTTCACGCAGCATCGATGACGGGTTGCACTTCGGTATTAATTTACGCTTCTAGTCAGCCTGATTGTCCCAAGTCACTGAATCTGGCCCGCCCTCCCGGCGGGCCTTTTTACTATGCAGTACAAGCAATCGTTAATTGAAGGTGTGTTGATCCGGCGCTACAAGCGCTTTCTGGCAGACATAGAGTTGCCGGACGGATCAGTGATCACTGCCCATACGGCCAATACCGGTGCCATGATCGGCTGTGCCGAGCCGGGAAGCCGCGTCTGGCTGAGTCGCTCCGATAATCCGAAGCGCAAATATGCACATAGCTGGGAGCTGGTGCAGGCCGCTGGTGATGTTCTGATCGGCATCAACACGGCACTACCGCCACAGCTGGTGAAGGAAGGAATCGAGAACAGGGTCGTGGCAGAGCTGCTGGACTATTCAGATATTCGGCAGGAGGTGCGCTATGGGAATGAGAACAGCCGAATCGACTTGCTGCTTACAGACAAGGAAAAGCCGGACTGTTTCATCGAAGTGAAAAACGTTACCGCGCTGGATGCCAAAAATAAAAACGAGGCTGTTGCCATTTTTCCTGATGCACAAAGTGTTCGTGCACAAAAGCATCTGCGGGAGCTGATGGGTGTCGCTGCCGGCGGAGCCCGGGCGGTGATATTTTTTGTCGTGCAACGTGAAGATGCCGTGGCGGTGAGTCCGGCCGATGAAATCGATCCGAGGTATGGCGCGTTGTTGCGTCAGGCAGTCGCAAGAGGGGTTGAGGCAATCGCCTACCAGGCGAGGGTGTCGACAGCAGGAATTGCGTTGTATCGTAACCTGCCGGTCAGGCTCGACGCAGGGTATATAACGGCGGGCGGGTAATCACCGAGCGCGCACCCAGCGTTCCGGTAATGCCGACACCAAGCGCACCGCCGACAAGTCCCACTAGCCAGATCACGGCGTTGAATTTGTAAGGCAGATGAAAGATCTGCTCGGCCAGCACGTAGCCAATCAGACTCGCGGAGAGCGCTGCGAGCAAACCGGCCAGCAATCCCAGGGTGACAAACTCGGCAGCAACACCCAGCAATAACTGTCGGCGGCTGGCGCCCAGCGTCCGCAATATTGCTCCCTCATAGAGCCGTTCATCCTGCGTCGACTGAATCGCCGCCCACAACACGAGCAGGCCCGCGATCAGGGTAAATAGAAAGACAAACTCAACTGCCAGGGTAACGCGATCCATGATGTTGCGTACCTTGCCCATCAACGCTGTAATGTCCAGTGCCGTCAGGTTCGGAAAGCGCTGAATCATATTGCCAAGTAGCTCAGGTTTACCGGACGGCAGATGAAAACTGGTGATGTAGTTGGCGGGAAAATCGTCGAGTACGCCCGGCGGCACCAACATAAAGAAATTGACCTGGAACGAATCCCAGTCAACGCTACGCAAACTGCTGACGGTAAACGAAACCGGTTCGCCGACAACGCTGAACTGGAGCGTGTCGCCCAGTTTGATGCCAAGGCGGTTGGCAAGGTCTTCTTCCAGTGACATCAGCGGTTGCCCATGTTCATTGGCACTCCACCAGCGACCGGCAACGAGACGATTATCTGTCTGAGGCAATGCTGCTGACGACAGGTTTTGCTCACGGGTGGCGAGACGACGGGTGCGCTCATCGTCATAAGATTCAGAATCGACCGGTTTGTTGTTAATGCCCGTTAACCGCGCGCGTGTCATTGGATAGAGTGTGGGTGGCGACACACTGTTGGCCTCAAAGAATTTTTTCAGGTCATTTACCTGATTCCCCTGCACGTTAATCAAAAAATAGTTTGGCGCATCGACTGGCAGACTGTCCTGCCACTGGTTAATCAAGTCATTGCGGACGATGGCCAGCAGCAGCATCACCATGATGCCAAGACCAAAGGCAATCAACTGTACAATGCTGCTGCGCGCGCGGCGCGAAATATTGGCGATACCAAATCGCCAGGCCACGCCAACCCGGGTGCGCAGGCGCCCGACACCCAGAGTCAACAGCCACGCGACCAGCCCAAGTGAAAGCAGTGTGGCCAGACTGCCACCCGAGACATACAGGGTCAGCGTCGGGTCTTTTGTCTGCCAGAGCATCAGCCCGAACATGGCGACAACGGCGGTGACGTATACCGAGGTCGAGGTCGCCGGCAGGTTGCCGACATCCCGACGCAAGACTCGTGCCGGTGGAACATCTTTCAGGTGCAGGATCGGCGGTAGCGCGAATCCCAGCAAGACGATCAGACCAGTCGCAAGGCCTGTAAGCACCGGCTCCGCTGAAGGGGGTGGTAGTTGGTCAGCAAACAGCCCTACCAGTATTGACGCCAGCCCCCACTGGGCCAGAAATCCGAGAAGTATGCCGATCAGGCTGCCAACTATTGCCAGCAATACAAGCTGGGCGGCATAGAGACCGACGATAGTGCGCTGGCTCGCGCCAAAGCAGCGCAGGATCGCACTGGTATCAAGGTGGCGCATGGCATAGCGTCGCCCGGAGATAGCGATGGCGACCCCCGCCAGCACGACACTCACGAGTGCTGCCAGGCTCAGAAACTGCTCGGCGCGATCCAGTGCTACCTTCATTTCCGGTCGTGAATCACGCACACCCTGCATCTGGGCACTCGTCGGTAGCTTTGGCTTGAGCCACGTACGGAACGAAGTGACCTGATCAGTGCCGCCGGCGACAAGCAATCGGTAGCTGATTCGACTGCCAACCTGTATCAGTCGCGTTGCCGACAGGTCCTCCGCGTTCATCATCAGTCGTGGTGCGATGCTGAACATATCGCCACCACGATCCGGCTCGTAGGAAATTACTTTCGTAGCGCGCAGTTTCTTCGCGCCAACGCTGATCGCGGTTCCCGGTTCAATGCCCAACTGCGACATCAGGCGCGCGTCGAGCCAGGCTTCACCCGTGGCGGGAATGGCGTCCGTTGGCGCGTCGGGGGCGTAGGGTTTTTGTGCGACGCGGACAGTTCCACGCAGGGGGTAAGCCGGGGATACGGCCTTGATCTCGGCCAACAGGGGCTTGTTGCCGGCAAGCACGACGCTGGGGAACTGTGTTGCCAGCGCAGTATCGAGACCACTCGCGCGGGCGCGGTTTGTCCATTCAGATGGAATCGGGCTTGACGATACCACCAGCATATCCGCCGCCAGCAATTCACTTGCCTGCTGGCTCATGGCGCCGCGGACGCGGTCAGTAAAAAAGCCGACGGCACTGACGCTGGCAACGGCGACAACCAGGGCCAGCGCCGCCGTCGTCAGTTCACCCGAGTGCCATTCGCGTCGAACAAAGCGAAACGACAATCGCAGAATACGCATCATGATTTCGCCAGCCTCCCGGCTTCGAGTTCGAGTATCTTGTCGCAGTGTTTTGCCAGTGCCAGGTCGTGGGTCACCAGAATCAGCGTGGTACCGCGCTCTCGATTCATGGAAAACAGCAACTCAATGATGCGGTCACCGGTTTTTTGATCCAGATTGCCGGTCGGTTCGTCGGCGAACAGTATCTTCGGGTTGGCGGCGAACGCTCGCGCAATGGCGACGCGCTGTTGTTCGCCGCCTGAGAGCTGATTGGGATAGTGGTGTATGCGATCCTTTAGTCCGACGCGATCCAGCACCTCTGTCGCCATCACGCGTGCGTCGCCGCTTTCCGCTAGCTCCAGTGGCAACATGGTGTTTTCCAGTGCAGTCAGGCTGGGTAGCAACTGGAAGGACTGAAAGACAAATCCCACTCGCTGCGACCGCAGCGCGGCACGACCGTCTTCGTCGAGTTCGCCCAGGACCTGGCCATCAAGTGTCACTGAGCCATGCGTAGGTGTATCAAGTCCCGCCAGCAGCCCAAGCAGGGTCGACTTGCCGGAACCGGATGCGCCGACCACGGCGATCGCTTCGCCCGGGGCGACGTCAAAACTGACATTATCGAGTATGACCAGGTCACCTTCAGGGCTGATTACTTGCTTGCCGAGCGCGTGTGCCTGCACAATGGGGCTAGTTGAAGGAACAGCCATGATTAAAAAACTCCTTATATTCTTAGTGCTTCTGCTGGCGATGCCAGTTGCTGCGGCGCCGCCGAAGATACTCATTGTCGGCGACAGCCTCAGCGCGGGCTACGGCATTGATCTTCGCATGGGTTGGGTGGCGTTGCTGCAAAAACGACTCAAAGAAAAAGGTTATCCGCATCAGTTGGTAAACGCCAGCATCAGTGGGGATACCAGCGCCAGTGCATTGTCGCGTCTGTCCGGTTCGTTGAAGCGTCATCGGCCCGAGATTGTCATCATTGAAATCGGGGGGAATGACGGTTTGCAGGGCCTGTCCGCCGAGGCGATGGAAACCAACCTGACGACCATGGCTGTTCAGGCGAAAAAGCAGGGCGCCAGGGTTGTTTTACTCGGTATGCGTTTGCCGCCCAATTACGGCCCTGCCTATACGGAAAAATTCTTCAGCGTGTATCGGCGCGTGGCGACCGGGCAGGGTGCTTCGCTGGTGCCATTCTTCCTGGAGGGCGTTGCCGGGCAGGATGGCCTGATGCAGGCAGATGGAATTCACCCTACCGCGGAAGCACAGCCAGTGATGGTAGAGAACGTCTGGCCCGCGCTATCGGGTTTGTTATAGTTTTCAGGTCTACAGCCTGGTGCGTTTATAATCAGCCCCAAAGCCTTTCCAACAAATAAAAAGAAATATTCTTCATGTTGCAAATTAAGTCGCTATTTAAAGAGCCGTTGGTTCATTTTTTAATCATCGGTTTTCTTATGTTTGTCCTGTACGGGATTATTGGTGGAGAAAGCGGACCCGAGGACAAAACCATTCAGATCAGCCGGGCGGATATTCAGCTGATGCAGGCACGTTGGCAAAAGCAGTGGCAACGTCCACCCACCGATGAAGAGATGAAAGGGCTGATCCGTGCCCATGTTCGCGAAGAAGTGCTCTATCGCGAAGCCATGGCCATGGGGCTGGATCAAAACGACACCATCGTGCGCCGGCGGGTAGCTCAAAAAATGGACTTCGTACTGGCAGACGCCACCTCGGAGGAAACACCGACGGATGAACAGCTCGAACAATACATGCAACAAAATATCGAGCGTTTCCAGGACCCGGTGCGCATTTCCTTTGCCCACGTCTACTTCAGCCAGGACAAGCGCGGCGACAAGGCCGAGGCCGATGCGAAAAAGGTGCTGGAGACAATTCGCAAGCAAGGCTTGTCCATTGCCAGTGCCATCCGGACGGGCGACCCGTTCATGATGTACTACGAATACAGCGCCAATTCACGCGCACAGGTTGCCCGAAACTTTGGCGAGGAGTTCGCGGATGCCTTGTTCAAACAGAACACGACTGGCTGGTTGGGCCCGGTCAGGTCCGGGTATGGCCTGCATCTCATTTATGTCAGTGAATTTCGCGCCGCCATTCCTCCTATGTTGGAAGACGTGAAAGAGCGGGTGCTAACCGAGTATCTATCCGAACGAGGCCGCGACGCCAAAGAACGCGCTTACCAGAAGCTGCTCGAACGCTACACAGTTGAAGTTGAGAAAGTTACAGCCGACGCATCATGATCGCAGACTGCAAAAGGACGATGCTGTTTGCGCTGGCGCTGGCGCTATTCATGCCGACCGCTCAGGCGCACGAATCACGCCCCGCCTATCTTTCGCTAACCGAAGCTGAAGTCGGTGTATTCGACGTGAACTGGCGCCGCCCTGCACGCGGCGACAAGGCATTGTCACTTGCGCCGGTGTTTCCGCAACATTGCGTGGAAAAAGACAAAAGCGCCGCCTACTTTTCTGCCGGTGCCTATGTCCAGCGTTGGCGCATCGAATGCGGTGAGAAAGGCCTGCTCGGCAGTCCCATCGCTATCCGCGGGCTCGAATTCACGATTACCGATGTCCTGATTCGAGTCGAGTTACAGCAAGGTGCAGTGCGTACGGGTATCGTGAAACCGAACGCACCGAGCTTCGAGGTGGAGAAATCGCCTTCGGCCTGGAAGGTCGCCGGTGATTACCTGGTGCTCGGTGTAGAGCACATTCTTGGTGGTATCGATCATCTGCTATTCGTCCTCGGGTTACTGCTTATCGTCAGCGGTACCTGGCGCCTGGTAAAGACCATAACCTCATTTACTGTTGCGCACAGCATCACGCTGGGCATGGCGACGCTGGGCTTCGTGCGTGTGCCTCAGGCACCGGTGGAAGCGGTAATAGCATTAAGTATTTTGTTCCTGGCGACGGAGCTGATTCGTCGTGAACAGGGCCATGAGGGCCTGGCCAGCCAGTTTCCGTGGATCGTTGCATTTGTATTTGGCCTACTACACGGCTTCGGTTTCGCCGGGGCCCTTACCGAGGTGGGATTGCCACAATCCGAAATTCCCCTTGCTTTGCTGATGTTTAATATTGGGGTTGAGGTAGGTCAAATCCTTTTTGTCATAATGGTTTTATTGTTACTGCATATTATTCAGCGTAATGTAAAAAATCTGCCCGCATGGGGCCCGCGCGCTACGGCCTACGGTATCGGCTCCCTCGCAGCATTCTGGATTTTCGATCGCGTCGGCGGATTTTAGTAAAAAATAAAAAAATTGGAGGAGCGTCATGAAAAATCATTCCATGGTATTGGCTACCGCATCACTGGCGATACTGCTTGCAGCATGTGACAAGGCTCCCGAGTCCCAGCCCAGCTACCCCGCGATAGCCAGCGCGACGCGTGACGCGACGCCAGGGCCACAGCCCAATCCGTTAAAGAATATCTATTGGGGCGATACCCATCTGCACACGTCCTATTC
>Ga0209536_100001510_pt1 | contig 38326 bp, 35 predicted proteins | sample DeeMarSeWOR28_12_FD_187461 | JGI IMG/M metagenome (GOLD analysis project Ga0209536, IMG submission 187461) | Marine sediment microbial communities from White Oak River estuary, North Carolina - WOR-2-8_12 (SPAdes) (version 2) | ecosystem: Environmental > Aquatic > Marine > Intertidal zone >... | reverse complement strand
CCTTTCTTCATTGCTCGAGAACCGATGAGCTGGCGGACCTCCACAACTACATGGAGTTCAAGCTCGGCCGCGACCACATACCAGGCATTTCGGCGATACTGGTTCGCGATGAAGAGGTGGTCCGGTCGCTCGGATACGGTTATGCTGACCTCGATAGAAGAGAGCCGATGTCGCCAGGCTCTGTTTTCTGTGTTGCCTCCATAGCCAAGTCGGTCACTGCCGTGGCCATGCTGCAGCTGCAAGAGGAGGGAAAGCTGGATCTTAAACGCCCGGTTGAGGAGTATCTCCAATTTCCCCTGCGCAATCCACGACATCCGGAGGCAGTGGTATCAGTTGAGCAGGTTCTTCTCCACACCTCCTCAATAAGTAACGGACCGTCTCTCTGGCGCAACTACCGTTGCGGGGATCACCCGGTCACTCTCGAAGAGTGGGCACGAGGCTACTTTCTGCCCGACGGAGATTACTGGCATCCCGACGGGAACTTTGAACGGTGGGGACCGGGAGAGGGTTTTCAGTATTCAAATGCCGGGTACGGCCTCCTGGCGCATCTTGTCGAGGTCGCCTCGGGCAGGCGCTTCCAGAGCCACTGCAAGGAGCAGATCTTCGATCCTCTGGATATGCCCAACAGCTCCTTCACCATTGCCGACCTTGACACGGGAAGGATGGCGACGATCTATGCGTGGGGGGAGCTGTGGGATCTGGAGCGTGACCTTGCCAGGCCGGGGTGGGATCTCTCCGATACGACTGACACAGACCGCTATGTGCCCCTGTGTCACTACAGCGATCCCACCCTCGGAGCGGGCGGACTCTTCACGAATGCTGATGATCTTTCGCACTTCCTTATCATGCTGATGAACGGCGGCATCTACAAAGGCAGGCGCATCCTGAGTGAAGAGTCTGTCGGAATGATGTTCAGTCCCGGTGTGGATCGGAGCTTGCTCCCCCCCTGGTTCGTGGACCTGGGGATGGGCGCATATGCCATGAAGCTGGACAACGGGGAGCCTGTCTGGGGCCACACCGGCGCCGATCCGGGCATATCTGCCTACATGATGTTCAACCGGGAGATCGATCTCGGTGCGATCGTTCTCGCCAACCGATTCTTCGACATTCGCGATCTGATTCCCTGGCTGTTTGCCGAGGGGGCGAAGAACTATGTGGAGAGAGAGGTCCTTAGCAGGAAAGCCTCGTGGCAACAGTACTCGGAGTATGACGGCGATCTGAAGAAGACTCTTCACGCAATCACCGTGAGAGTCTGGCCGGAGACTCTTCCCGCCGGGTCGGAGCTCTACATCAACGGCAACCACCGGTACCTGGGAGCCTGGATTGGGAGCGGGATCCCTCTGGATGAGGCGGGTGACGGCTCGTGGGAGAGATCGTTTTCGTTTCCGGACTCAACGGAACTCTCGTTCAAGATCACCCGCGGCTCCTGGCAGAAGCAGGCGGTCCATGGAGACGGAACCGTGCCGGACCCCCACAGCCATGTCGTCTGCGAGGACACGACGCTGGTCATCAATGTGGAAAACTGGCAGGACGCGTTTGGAAAATGAGTACGGATGATCTGCATGACTCAGCAACAGCCTCATTACAGACATAGGTGACACGAGAGATGACCTCCAAGGAACGGATGATGCTGGCAGTGAGCGGCGAGAAGCCAGACCGCCTCCCCTTTTCCGTGCATCAGTGGCAGGGCTACCACCTGGACACATACCTGGACGGGATCACCCCCCTGGAGGCATTCAGGAGGTTCGGCATGGACGCGGCCATCCAGTATTTTGCCGATATGGGGCAGTTCTGGCTCGTGGGCGCAGATTTTTCCAAGTTCTCCACGGCCGAGTGGAAGGACGAGGTGAACGTCATCAGTGATGATCCAGATCACAGGGTCTACCACCATACCATAAAAACCCCGGGAGGTGATCTGGAATACAAAACGGAAGGAGATAGGAAGACAACTTGGATTACTGAGTATCTGGTCAAGCGGGAAGAGGATCTGGATCTGATCCGGAAGTACATGCCTGTCCCCGCTCTTGACCCGGAGCCCCTGGCAAGCGTCTACGACGAGGTGGGGGACAGCGGTATCGTCCGCGGTTTCGTCTGGGGCGACCAGGCCGGCTGCTGGCAACACGCCGCCTGCCTGATGGATGTTACCGACCTTATCTACAAGACAGTCGACAATCCCGACTGGGTTCACGAGTTTCTCCGCATTCTGCTCGAGAAGAAGCTCCAGTTCATCGACGGGATGAGAGGAGCCAAGTTTGACCTCGTGGAGACAGGCGGCGGAGCCTCATCCTCAACCGTCATCTCGCCGGATCTCCACAGGGATTTCTGCCTCCCCTATGACCGGAAGCTGCACGACGCTCTGCACGATCTGGGATTCAAGGTGACCTACCATACGTGCGGCGGGACAAACGGCATCGAGGAGCACATCATAGCCAACGGTGCCGATGCGTCCGAGACTCTGGCTCCCCCCAGCATTGGAGGCAACCAGGAGCCCTGGGTGGTGAAGGAGAAGATGGGGGACAGGATCGCACTCATCGGTGGGTTGGACCAGTTCAATGTGCTGACCGAAGGGAGCAGGGAGCAGATCAGAACGCAGGTGAAGCTGCTCTTTGAGAAGGTCGGGTACGACGGGGGCTACATCCTCTCGTGCGCGGACCATTTCTTTGAAACTCCCGTTGAGCAACTCGCGATCTATGCTGAGGCAGCACGCGAGTGTGAGTACTGATGATGATCCACGACAGAAGGAAGGAGCTTTGATGTCCGCTGAATGTGTGGGAATCCTGGAGACCGATCCGAAAGGGTACGGGTTCATTCGTGCCTCTTCGCCAACGCTACAGCGGTCTCCTTCCGACTGCTTCGTCCCCCCGCAGCTCATCAGCCAGTACATGCTCCGGCCCGGAGTGCTGCTGGAGGTGTCCTCCCGGCAGGTGAAGGGGAAAAGCCCACAGGCTGTCTCTCTCTCGAAGATCAATGGCCACTCCCCTGAAGAGTGGACGCGCGTCAGAGAGTTTTCATCCCACGAGGTCATTTCCCCCACCGAGTGGATACGTCTGGAGGGGAAGGGAAACGACCGGGCCATGCGCGTGATTGATCTCTTCTGTCCGCTCGGGCGGGGTCAGCGCGCTCTGATCGTCTCCCCGCCAAAGGCGGGGAAGACGATGCTGATGCAGCAGATGGCTCACGCAATCAGCACAAATCATCCCGATATTGATCTGGCAGTTCTCCTGATTGACGAGCGCCCGGAAGAGATCACCGACATGCGCCGCACCATCAAAGGGGAGGTGTTTGCCAGCTCGAGCGATACCGAGCGGGGAACCCAGGTTCGACTTGCGAAGCTCGTCCTGGAGTACGCGAAGCGGAAAGTGGAGGCAGGCGGGGATGTGGTCCTGTTGCTGGATTCACTCACGCGATTGGGGAGAGCGTTCAATATACATCAGAGAGGGAGTGGCCGGACGATGTCCGGTGGAATGGATGCCCGCGCGCTGGAGGTGCCAAAGAGGATTTTCGGGGCGGCCCGGAAGCTGGAGGACCACGGATCTCTCACCATCATTGCCACCGCCCTCATCGAGACGAATTCACGGATGGACGAGCTGATTTTCCAGGAGTTCAAAGGAACCGGAAACATGGAGCTCGTCCTTGACAGAAAACTGGCTGACGAGCGGATTTTCCCCGCGATCGACCTGGGCCTCTCCGGGACGCGACGGGAGGAGCTGCTCTTCGGTCACAACGTTACGGCGCACCAGGAGCTGCGCCGGGCTGTCGCGCGCAAATCTCCGCGTGAGGCGATGCTTGCGGTGCACAAGCTCCTGGAGAAATTCCCCACCAACGAGGCCATCCTGGCCAATTTCTGACAGGCGCGTCAGTTGCGACTGTCACTTTTTTCTCAGCTGCCAAGGCAATCGGATGAGGCACCCGATCCTTTTCGCCATTCTGGCTCCGATGCTCTTCGCATGGCCCTGCCATGGGCAGAGTGGCGGAGACATCCCCGAAGACGTGAAGCAGAGCATCCACGCCCGCGTCGATGGCGGGAGAAACATGGGGATCGTCGTCGGCGTGATCGATGAGGCCGGGACGCACTACTACGGATACGGCACAACCTCCCGCTCCGGTGGAGAGACCCCGGATGAGCGGACGGTCTTTGAGATCGGCTCTATTACCAAGGTCTTCACGGCTCTCCTCCTCGCCGATATGGTGGTGAAGAATGAGGTTGCACTGAACGATCCCATCAGTCAACACCTCCCGCCACATGTTGCCGCTCCCCGGCGAAAGAACAGATCCATCAGGTTGGTCCATCTGGCCACGCATACATCGGGCCTCCCCCGAATGCCCGCGAAGGTCACCCCTGCGAGCAGGGACAATCCCTTTACCGATTGCACCGTGGAGGAGATGTACGATTACCTCTCCGGCTATCTGCTGGTGAGGGATATCGGCCAGCACTATGAGTATTCCAATTTCGGCGCCGGCCTGCTGGGGCATATTCTCGCGCTCAGGGCGGGGACGACCTACCAGGAGCTGGTCAAAACCCGGATTACAGAGGTCCTGGAACTTCCAGACACCCGCATCACTCCCACTCAGAGCATGAACCTGCGACTGGCGAGGGGATACCAGGACGGCTTCGAAGTTCGGAATCTGGAATTCCAGGCACTGGAGGGGGCGGCGGCGTTGCGATCGACGGCAAGGGATATGCTCCGTTTCCTGGAGGCCAATCTCGGTCTGGTTCACACACTGCTCGCTGATGCTCTGCGCCTCACACACACACCCAGATCCCGGCAGGGAACCGGAGGGATGCAAGTCGCCCTGGGCTGGCACGTTCGTCTTCAGACCGACAGAGCGATACTCTGGCACGATGGCGCAACCGGAGGATACAGGAGCTTTGTGGCGTTTGATCGGGAGAGCCTGCGGGGGGTTGTGGTGCTCACCAACTCGGCCTGGAGCGTGAACGACCTGGGATTCCATCTTCTGGATCGGTCCTATCCACTTGTTGAGGTGAGGCCGTCTATTGCCGCGGAACTGAGGGAGCGAATCGCTGAGGAGGGCATCGATGCAGCGGTCCGGCTCTATCGCGATGTGAAGGAGGGTGCGCCGGAGAGATACGATTTCAGAGAATCGGAGCTGAATAGACTCGGGCACAACTACCTGCTTTTGGGAGAGATCGGAACTGCTCTGTCAATCTTCAGGCTGAATGTGGAGGCGTATCCAGATGCTCCCGGACCATACGCCAGTCTTGGTGAAGCGTACCTGGCCCTGGGGGATACAACGCTGGCCGTCGTGAACACCATGAAATCGCTGGAGCTACATCCCCGCAATCGAAATGCAGTAGAGATGTTGGGGAGGATGGGTGTTGATTTCGGAGGCCGGCCCGAAAACTGAGAATCGAGACTGTCGGGGACTGAGGCGACTGGCTTTTCTTCCCTTTCTTTGGTATCTTCTAGTCAGAACAAATCTCAGAAGGGGCGCATGAAGATTCTTGGTAAGGAGTACAAGGGCGACTGCTTGCAGCTGTCCATTCCTCTAGAGGTGAAGGGGAGCGTGATCAGCAGACTCAAGACGACCGGGCAGAAAGTGAGCGCTCTCTACTGGCTGGAGTTCTGGCGTGAGGCCGTTGACCGGGCGATTGTTCTCAACATGAACAACAAGAGACCCGTCGAAGAACTGAAGAAAACTGAGTCAGAGTACGCCCGGATGATTCAAGAGCTGAAGGAAGGACTCAAACAATCCTCCATGAAATCGGCCTGAGTGGGCGGTGACCGAGACCTCCCTCCCTGCATATAGTCGTTCCGCATAGGCATCCTCCCACGCCGTCGGTTTTTCTTCCTCCTCACGTCTGCTTCTGGCTTTTTCCCTAGTTCTGCGTTATCATTTAGCATACCCCCCGCGTCCCACATCACTCTCACGGAGGGAATTCGGCCATGAAGAGAGTTCTGACATCCTCTCTCTGTCTGCTGATCCTGACGCTCCTGGCACCATGTGTTCATACGCAGGAGTTGAGCGGGAACATCGACGAGATCGTACATGCATTCGTCCGCCTGGATCAGTTTGCCGGCTGCGTTCTTGTCGCAGAGGATGGAGAGACGCTCTACGCGAACGCTTTTGGGGAAGCGGATAAGGATCACCATGTGAAGAACAGCCTGAAGACGAAGTTCAATATCGGCTCGATCGGGAAGGTCTTCACGGGTGTCGCCATCATGCAGCTTGCCGAAGCGGGCAGGCTCAAGGTGACCGATCCTGCGTCAACGTATCTGGAGGGTTTTCCCTGGGGAGACGGGATACAGATCCATCATCTCCTCAGTCACACCTCCGGCACATCCAACTATTTCGCCCATCCGGATTTCTTGAAGAAGATGCCCGGCATCCGGAGTGTGAAGGATGCGCTTCCTCTGATCTACGACCAGCAGCTCCGGTTCGAGACTCCGGGGGCAGAGTTTGCCTACTCCAACTCGGGGATTGTACTTCTCGGGGCAATCATAGAGTCTGTCACGGGACAGAGCTATCCGGAGTACATCCAGGAGCACATCTTCCGGCCGCTCGGTATGGAGGAGACGGGCATCAACTATCTGGAGGATGTCGTCGAGAACCGCGCCAGGGGCTACACGAAGACGCCGACCGGAAGGTTCATCGGCAATCTCTTCATGGTCCCGCCGCCCAATGCTGACGGGGGCATTGAGACTACTGTCGGGGACCTGCTGAAGTTTGACCAGGCGCTCTATGGCGAGAGTCTCTTGAGCAGTGAGTGGAAAGAGCGGATGTTCACCCCGAATCTGGACAACTACGGATACTGCTGGCGTCTTGACGAGAAGCACGGCAACCGGGTGACATGGCACGGCGGAGGAGCGCCCGGCGTCAGCGCCTCATTCAAGAGATACACGACCGACAGGTACACCGTCATCGTTCTCTCGAACTACAACGGCGGTGCGGGTGGTGTCGCGAGTGCAGTCGAAGCCATTCTCTTCGGGGAGGAGTATGAGCTCCCGACGCCGAGCCTGGGTGAGTTTCTCTATCAGACCATGGACCGGGAGGGGGTGCAGTATCTGTCTGAGAACTTTGACACGCTCCTGAAGGAAAACGGGTACGTTGTTGGATCCAGCCGAGATCTGGTGATGCTCGGATACGTCCTTCTGGAGGAGGGGAAGGTGGAGATGGCGGTCGAGGTGTTTCGGCAGAACATCCGTCTCTTCCCGGATGAGGCCAATCCCTATGACTGTCTCGGGGACGCCTACGTCAAAGCGGGCGATATCGATTCGGCCATAGAGGCGTACACAAAGGCTCTCGATGTGGATCCGGGGTTCGTAAGCGCAAAGAAGCTCAAGGAGCTCCAGAGAAAGTAGTGGTCGCCTCTGGTGCGACGGGAGGAGCGAATGAACGCATATGAGCGTTTGATGGCGCGATTGAAGGGGGAGCCGGTGGACCGCCCTCCTAACTTCAACATCTTCATGACATTCGCGGCGAGGCACATCGGGCGTCCGCTCTCGGAGTACTACCTGGACTACCGCGTGCTGGTGGATGCCAACCTGGCAATGGTGGAGGAGTTTGAGTCGGACATCATGCAGGCCATCTCCGATCCCTACCGGGAAGCGCACGACTTTGGCTCGAACATCGAGTTTCCCGCGGACAGCCTCCCCCTCTGCAAAGAACCTCTCCTTAAGGATCCCAGAAGGCTGAAAGCAGTGCGAAAGCCCGACCCCGCCTCAGGCCGACGTATGTCAGACCGGCTCAATGCGGTTCGCCTCATGCGAGAGAATGTGGGAGATGATATCCCGGTCATGGGATGGGTGGAAGGGGCGCTGGCTGAAGCCGCTGACCTCCGGGGTGACACTCACTTCCTCATGGATCTCTATGACAGCCCTGAATGGGTGCTGGACCTGCTGGAGCTCTGCACTGAGACGGCGATCGACTTTGCCCGCGCGCAGGTCGAGGCCGGAGCCCACATCATCGGGCTGGGGGACGCGATCGGGTCCCAGGTCTCTCCTGAGCTCTACCGGCGGTTCACTCTTCCGTATGAGAAGAAAATCTTCAAAGCCGTTCACGAGATGGGGGCGATTGCGCGCCTGCATATCTGCGGTGATACAACCAGGATCCTGCCCGATATGGTCGAGAGCGGGGCGGACATCATTGATCTGGACTGGATGGTGGACATGGAGACTGCCGCTGAGATGTTTGGAGATCGTGTTTCTCTCTGCGGAAACTTCGATCCTGTGGCGGTGATGCTGCAGGGATCCTCAGAGGATGTCTACCGCGCAACGCAGGAGTGCATCACCGAGGGTGGGTTCCGCTCAATCAGTGCTGCAGGGTGCGAGGTGCCGATCGGGACCCCGCACGATAACCTCCGTGCCCAGGTGCAGGCACTGAGGGATATCGGGAGTGCGTGACCGGCCTGACCGGAGGCAGAGAAGGGCTGAGCATCCTCACGCTCTCCCATCCAGAAACTCCACCACCCCAGTTGCGAACCTGTAGTAGGCAGGAACAATCCTCAGCTTTCCCTCCTGAACCGCCCTTGAGAGGAGCGGCCCCTGCAGCCTCAGACGTTCCGCCACCATGGTTGCATGGAGTTTTGTGCAGTTCTCCAGAAGGTCACCATCCAGCGCCCGGCCTCTTGAGACGGCCGGCTGAATGAGATCCGTGATCGCGTAGAGATGAGCCTGCCGCTCTCCGTCAATTGCCGCCTGGACGGCACCGCAGTTCTCGTGCCCCATGACGACCAGAAGGTGAGGCCCCAGGAGCTTCACCGCAAACTCGATGCTCCCGATGACGGCTTCGCTCGGAATGTTGCCGGCGATGCGAATGCTGAAAACCTCTCCGAGCCCGTAATCGAAAATCAGCGATGGCGGAACACGTGAGTCTGCGCAGGTGAGGACGACCGCAAACGGCCTCTGTCTCTCGGACAGCTGCAGCCGCAGCTCCTCCTCTACCCTCCTCCGGTAGGATGCACTGTTGGCGAATCGTCTGTTTCCTTCGACGAGGCGTGTGAGAGCTTCTTCGTGTCCGATCGACTGGTCCATGATGTGGGTCTTCTCCAGAAGGTTGCTCGGGTGGTCGTACGGGCATAGAAGATAGAGAATCCGAACGGAAAAAGACAGAGACCTCTGACCCGATACCCATCGGGCTCCGGTTCAAACACGGGATTGCGAGGGAAAGAGCCAGGGGTGTCCCATACACAGGACGGCGGCTGCTCACCCGGACCACCGGATCAGGCCGGAGCCGGATCTGCTCACTGGAGCTGCAGAAGCAGCCCCGCAACTTCGTCCGGCTTCTCTCGTATCTGAGGAGAGAGAATCTCCACCCTCCGGGAACGAAACTTCTCACATTGGGAGATACTACGATGAAAACCGCACACATGCGGTCTGCGTTAGCCTGTTTGCTCCTCTCCGTCCTGATGGGGGCGCAGGCCTTCTCCTCCAACGAGGAAGAGGTTCTGTGGGTTGAGGTCGAAAGTGAGGGCTCGCCGAGTGCCACCATCGCGCTCTCCATTGATGCAGCCGAGCAGGTTCTGCTGGAAGGGAAGGATGAGCTCTTCACCGGCAGGAAAGGAAAGATCGAACGGGAAGTAGAAGAGATGCTGGTGGATGTGCTCGAGGATCGTATCGAGGAAGGTGAGATCACCGATCCGGAGGACGGGACCGTTATCAGGGCTTACAAGAGAATGCTCGAAGTGCCGGGAGAGACCAGAGGCGGCGGCAATGATGCGGTCCTGGAGATTTACAAGGATGGAAAGAGGACATTCTCCATCCGGATCCCGGATGTGACCGTGGAGACCAGCTCAGACGATGGCGATGTCATCGTGGAAAGCCACGTGGGATGGAAGCAGCTGCTCCCGTTTCTTGCCGCGAAGGGGGGGGTGGTCTACATTCGGAGTCAGGGGAAGGAAGACACCGAAATCTGGCTCTACGTGGATTGAGAGACACGACAGGCCAGTTCTCCGTCACGTTTTCGGGGGGGCACCCGGTGCCCCCTTTCTGTTCCTACCTCTCCTTCTTTCTCGTCTTCTCCTGCTTTGGCTGCTGCACCGCTAGCTTCGCCTTGACCTCATCCGGCGTCAGCTCCTTTTTGTGGAAAGTTCTGGCATGAGCGATGACGATGCCGATAATCTCCTCCTCACTCCTGCTGGTGACGGAGAAGCCACATGCGCCGGCGCAACTGAACGTCTTGAGCGTCATCGTCTCGGCTTCTTGCTGGACCTGCGCTGTTGCCTCTCCAGATGGCGGTTTGGCGAGATCCTGGGCCGAGGACGGAACGGTGAGCGCAAGGAACAGGAGTGCCACAAGAGTGATGGCTGTTGGACGGTTCATTCCACACCTCCTCACGGGCGATTTGACAGATTCAACTTTGTACCGTACCTTCATGCGGCGGACAGAGAGGCCGGGGATGTGCTGTGGAAATCTACCCTCCCCGATCCATAGTTGCAAGGGCTCCTGCCGTAGAGAGAACCGATGGAGAATGAGATCTTCCCGCATGCGAACCTCGTCGTCGGCCTGCTGGTCATGGTTGTCGGGTTTGGTTTTCACTGGGTGGGTCAGCTGATTTCCATACTCGACTGGGATGTTGCCACACGGATTGGCCTTCAGGAGAAGGGGCTGTTGCCGGAGTACAGGGTGTATGAACATGCGATAGCCAGTGCCGACGTCGCGATCGGGTGGGTGTACGGTCTTGCCGGAGTGGGACTGCTGCTGGGTGCGGATTGGGGTTACAAGCTGGCCTGGGTGCCCGGAGTGGTGATGGTCTACCACAGCCTCAGCGCCTGGTTCTGGTTCGGAAATCAGAAGAAGCGCGGCACGCAGCTGGTGAGTGATCGGCTGAGAATCACCTGGTGTCTGCTGAATGCCGCGACCGGGATGCTGGCGGTCCTGGTTGCGTGGAATGCATACTGAATCACGAGAGGTTCGTGGATGGAACTCTCATTGGTGAGCAAGATCATACTCTACCTCGACGTCGGATGCATGGGTGTGATCGCACTCCTGCTCCTGCGATGGCAGGTGACGGTCCTTCAAGGGCGGCCCATGGGGAACCCGGATGGATCGGTTGATGATTGGCACGAGCAGAAGATCCTCTATGGAATTGCCCTGGCCGATCTCCTTCTGGCAATTCCTCTGACGCTGGCTGGAGTTGTTCTGGTCTACCTGGGTTGGAGGATTGGCTTCGCTGTGATGGGCATGGCGAGCTTCTGGTTTCTCTGGGTGAACGCTGCGACCACGCTGACGAGTCTCCGTTTTCAGAAGCCCCGCTTCACTCTCAGCTGGTTTTTTATCTTTCCGTTTGGGGCGATCCTGGGGCTGGTCTACATCCTCTGGTCTCTGGCCCATTTCAAAGAGGTGTTTGGATGGATGGGTTGAGCTGCAGAGGTGAGGCACTCAGGCAGTGGTGCACCTGGCTGGCGGGTAGCCGTCTTCTGAACCGATTCGGCTCCGGGGAGCATCATACACAGAGGATACCCGCCTTCGCTGATCAGCATTCAAGACTGTCCATGGGAAAACATCTACTTCTGCTGGTGATCCTGCTCTCTCATGCCGGAATCGCAGGTGAGAGAGATTCGGCAGGGGTGCTGGATCTCACTGCCGAGACTGCCTTTGCACTGGCCCTGAAGCAGAACCCGGAGCTCCAGCAGATGCGCGCGCGGGTGGAAGCGAAATCGGCCGACTTCTGGGGTTCGTTCGGGCTCCCCTCACCGGTCGTTTCGTACATGAATGAGGGAAATCTCCTCGGGGGCAACTCCTCTGTCTTCTTTGAGAGGCGGTGGGCAGTCAGTCAGTCTCTTGACTTCCCGCTGAGGAGTTACTTCCGCCTCTCGAGGGTCGCCACGGAGCGGGAGGCGCTCGAGCGAAAGCTGGAGTCGGAAACGCTGAAGCTGAAGGCGCGGGTGAAGAAGACCTACACCGATGTTCTCTACTCGCTCCAGCTCATGGAGCTGAGGGAGGAGGCGCTCGAACTGGCGACTTCCCTGCAGGATGCCGTCACCGCCCGGTACGAAGTGGGTGAGGGGTCGGAGCTGGAACGGATGGAGGCAGAGATCCGGGTCGCAGAAGCGGAAAACGGGGTGACCGACGCAGAGCGGATCTTGCACAAGGCGCGGTACTCTCTCTTCAACCTGATCGGCCTCGACCCGGAGGAGCAGGAATACGGCATACAGTTCCCCGACACACTTGCCTACATAGAGACGGACTTCACCCAGGATACCCTCCTGGCTTCGCTTGAGTATCTGCCGGATGCCGTCAGTGTTCGGCGCGCGGTGGACGCGGCAGACCATGGCGTCAGCGAGGCCTGGAGTACACTCCTCCCCGACTTCAACCTGAGCTACTACAGACAGGATCACGGCACCGGCTTCGATTCCTACGGTTACGAAATCGGGTTCACCATCCCGCTCTGGTTCATGCTCGATCAGCGGGGGAAGATCGAGAACTCCCAGGCCCTCCGCATGCACGCTTCATGGGAAGAGCGGGCAACGGTCCAGGCGCTCAAGAAGGAGGTCGAAGTGGCCTGGCATGGATACGACGCGAGCCTGCAGGCCATCAGGCGTCATGAGAAGGTGATCAGGGTCCTCTCAACCGAGGTCAAGGACCTCTCGTTGGAGGCTTACAGACTTGGACAGATCGATCTGCTGGCTCTTCTCTACGCGCAGCAGCGGTACCTCTCCAGCAGGATTGCCTACCTGGACGCGCTCCGAAACTACTACCACTACATTATCGACATCGAACGATTTCTGAGAACAGATCTCGTTCTCCAGACGACAACCTCAGAGTAACGCGCAATGAAGAGCATCGCATACGACAGGGCAATTCTTGGGGCCACGCTGGTTCTCTCTCTCCTTCCGGGATGCGGCGGGGAGACCGGTGAGAAACAGAGAGGGCCTGACGTGCCGCCTCCCCCATCGATCGCCGAAGAGCGGAAGGTGGCGGTGGAGACGTTGCAGCTTGAGGAGAGCCAGGCGGCTGACCTCAATGTCAAGACGGCAACCGTACATTTCCAGCGCTTCAGATACCCGATCGTCGCGCCGGGAACCGTCTTCCCGGCACCGGAGAACATCTCCCTGGTGAGCGCCCCGATCGAAGGGCGCGTCTCCGCGATCCACGCGCACGAGGGTGAGCCCGTCCGGAAAGGGCAGGTCCTCTTGGAGCTGGAGAGCCTGGAGTTCTCCAATCTCCTGGCCGATGTCATCCAGGCACGCGCAGAGCTCCAATACCAGGAGGGTCAGCTCGAACGGGTCCGGCAGCTCGTGGAGAAGAAGATCAGCACCCGGAGCAATCTGGAGAAGGTCCAGGCGGATTATGCCAGGGCAGATGCCGCCAACCGTGCCGCACTCTCCCGGATCATGGCCCTCGGCGTCACGGAGGAGGAGGTGCTGGATATGAAGGCGGCCAGGACGCTCAACCCGTATCTCAAGATCCGCGCACCCATCAAGGGGGCGATCGCAAAACACCTCATCGACCTCGGTCAGTCTGTCGCCGCGTACGATGAGCTCCTGACCATCGTCAACCTGGAGAAGGTGAAGGTTGAGGGATATGTCTCACCAGGAGAGGGCTCTCTCATCCAGCCGGGTGATTCGGCAGTCATCTCCCTGAAGGACTACCCCGAGAGGAGTATCGTCACGGAAGTCACCTCCGTCAATCCCGCCCTCGATGAGCGGAGCCGCTCCATAACCGTCTACATTATCGTCGCAACAGAAAAGGGGTGGCCGAAGCCGGGTGAGAACGTGCGCCTCAAGGTCTTCGTGACGACGCCCGGACCGATTGTCGCAGTTCCCTCCTCTGCGGTCGTCTATGAGGAGAACGCCCCGGTGGTCTTTGTCAGGAAGAGTCGGCTGATCTATGAGAAGCGGATTGTCTCGATCATCCGTGAGGTGGAGGGGATGACCATCCTCGGTTCCGGCCTCCGGGAGGGAGAGGAGGTGGCCGTGTCGCAACTGTTCACATTGAAAGCCCTCAGCAGATTCGAGCAATTCGCCGAATAAGGAAACTCCTCCGTGCTCACGCGCATCATCGATTTCAGCATCAGGCAAAAATATGTTACCGTTGCACTCATCCTGCTCATGGGCGTGGGGGGGGTGCAGGCGCTCCTTGACATCCCCATTAACTCCCTTCCGGATGTCACCCCCGTACAGGTTCTGGTCATAACGAAGTCCGGTCGGTACAGTCCCTATGACGTGGAGCGGCTTGTCAGCTATCCGATTGAAACGGCGATGAACGGCCTGCCCAGCGTGCGGCAGGTCCGGTCGATCTCCCAGTTCGGTCTCTCGGCCGTCACGGTGGAGTTCGATGAGGGGACGGATATCTACTTCGCCCGGCAGCTTGTGAGCCAGCGTCTCCAGGCGGTCCGGGACGAGCTCCCGGATGGCGTTTCCACACCACAGCTCGGCCCCATCTCCACGGCGCTGGGTGAGATCTATCAGTACGTCGTACGGGGAGAGGGCTACCCCCTCACTGAACTCCGGACGATACAGGACTGGATGATCGTTCCCAACCTGAAGACGGTCAGAGGGGTTACCGAGATCAACTCGTTTGGCGGTTTCGTGAAGCAGTATGAGATTGTCGTCACGCCAGGCAGCCTCCGTGGGTACGAAATCGGTCTCAAGCAGGTGATTGACGCTGTGGAAAGCAACAACAGCGTCTCCGGCGGAAACTACATCGAACACAACCGGGAACAGTACATCATCCGGGGATACGGCCAGATCACAAACCGGGACGACATCGGACAGATCATCGTGACCCGGATCGAGAACAGGCCGGTCTTCATTCGGGATGTCGCCACGGTGAGGATCGGCGAACAGCTGCGGCAGGGGGCGGTGACACAGGACGGCAGGGGAGAAGTGGTGACCGGCATTGTCATGATGCTCCGTGGCGGGAACGGCCGGGAGGTGATCAAAGACATCGAGGAGCGGGTTGCGGAGATCAACACCACACTTCCCGAAGGGGTTGCCATCGAGAAATTCTACGACCAGTCGGAGCTCATAGACCGGACGACGAACACGCTGTCGGTGAACCTCCTCGAGGGCGGCTTCTTCGTCATCGCGGTGTTGCTGGTCCTCCTGGGGGAGATCAGGGGGGCACTTATCGTGGCAGCGGTCATCCCCTTCTCGATGCTCTTTGCATTCATCGGGATGCGGGAGTTCGGCCTGGCCGCGAACCTGATGAGTCTGGGTGCCATAGACTTCGGCATCATCGTGGACGGATCGGTCGTCATGGTGGAGAACATCGTGCACCGGCTTCACCGGGATCCGGGCGGGAACGCAGCCGACATGATCAGGCAGGCTGCATATGAAGTTGCGCGACCCATCTTCTTCGGCGTCCTGATCATCCTGATGGTTTACATTCCGATTGCGACCTTCTCCGGCATGGAGGGGATACTCTACCGGCCGATGGCCATCACCGTTGCCACGGCCGTCTTTGGCTCTCTCCTGCTCGCACTGACATTCGTACCGGCTCTCGCGGCCATCGCGTTCCGGAAGGGTGTGAAGGTCCGGCGCAACTACCTCATAGAGTGGCTCAAACCCCGCTACCAGAAGTTCCTCGAGAAGTACCTGAACAGACCCCTCAGGATCGTCCTGGTGGCGCTTGCGGTGTTCGTCCTCTCGCTGGTCGTCATGTTCTTCCTCGGGACGGAATTCATTCCGGAGCTGGACGAGGGAGCCATTCTGGTGGAACAGATCCGGATGCCGAGCGTGACGCTGGAAGAGTCGGTGGAAAACGCCAACTGGTTCGCCGGGGAGCTGAAGCGGCGGATTCCGGAGATTCAGACGGTCGTGCCAAAGACCGGCCGGTCCGATCTGGCAAACGACTGGATGGGTGTGCACCAGACCGATGTCTGGGTCCTGTTGAAGCCGCGGGGCGAGTGGCGAAGCGGCGTCACCAAAGAGTCGATTCAGAGGGAGATCGAACCGTTTCTCCTCTCGGAGCCGGGCCTTGCCTACAACTTCACACAGCCGATCGCCATGCGTGTGGATGAGCTCACCAGTGGTGTGAAATCCGACCTTGCCGTCAAGGTGTTCGGGGAAGATCTGGACACGCTCAATGCCATTGGCGAACGGATCGTGGGGATCGTCGCCAGGCTGGAGGGGACCGCCAACTTCTTCCTGGAGCGAACAGGCGGACAGCCCTACCTGACGATCAGGATCGACCGGGAGGCCGTGGCTTCCTACGGCTTGAACGTGGATGACGTCCAGCGGGTGATCGAGGCCGGGATCGGCGGGCAACCGGCGGGCCAGGCCTTCGAGGGGCAGCGTCGATTCGATATTCTCGTTCGCTATCCGGAGGATATTCGGAACAGCTTTGACCTGCTCAAGGAGACACCTGTCCTGCTGCCAAACGGCAGTTTCATCCCGCTTGAACGGGTTGCGACGATAGATCCACAGGAGGGACCGAGGGAGATCGCCCGGGAAGAGGGGATGAGGCGCGTGATCGTGGCGATCAACCTGAAGGAGATCGATATCGGCACCTACGTCTCCAGGCTGCAGGACGCGATAGGCGCCGGCGTGGAGCTCCCTCCCGGCTACTTCGTGCGGTACGGGGGCTCGTTTGAGAATCAGCAGCGCGCGATGAGTCACCTGATGGTTGTTGTTCCGCTGGCTCTCTTCATTATCGTTGGGTTGATGTACATCAGCTTCGGCCAGATGCGCTACGCATTCCTCGTCTTGCTGAATCTCCCCTTTGCGCTGAGCGGGGGGGTCTTCTTCCTGGCCCTCCGGGGAATGTACCTCTCGGTCTCGGCCAGCATCGGGTTTGTTGCACTCTTCGGGGTCGCCGTCCTGAACGGCATCGTCCTGGTGACCCATATGAATGAGCTCCGTTCGGCTGGAACCCCGCTCCCGAAGGCTGTCATTCAGGGTGCGGCTGACCGGCTGCGGCCCGTCCTGATGACCGCGCTTGTGGCCAGTCTGGGGTTCATACCGATGGCCTTCAATGTCGGCCCCGGCTCGGAGGTTCAGCGCCCGCTCGCCTCGGTGGTCATCGGCGGATTGATCACATCCACGTTTGCTACGCTCCTTCTCCTGCCGATGGTCTACAACTGGCTGGAGCGGCACTCAGGGAGGGCTGGCTAGTTCTCACCGCGGGTCAGGGTGAAGAACCTCCCCCCCCCATGAGGAACCTCCACGCTCCCCAGTCTGTTCTCATCTCGCCTCCGGTTCCACTGACCGGCGGATGGCAGCGTAGTTCACAGGCAAGGGTGTAGAGATGGTGCTCAGCCGGGTCATCGTCGGGGGTGTGGAGCTGAAGGAGCGATGGGTTGATGCTCTCATGGCCCTTCCCCGGATTTTTGCAGGTCTTGCCCTGTCGCTCTCCTTTGGCCTCAGCAAATTTCCGGTCCCGGACAGGTTCGTCGAAACCGTGGGAGCGCTCGGGTTCCCCCTTCCGGGACTCTTTGCCTGGGCCGCCGTCATGTCTGAGGTACTTGGAGGATTCCTCCTTGCCCTGGGACTTCTGACCCGCCCCTCGGCATTCTTCATCATCTGCACCATGCTCGTTGCCGCCTTTCTCCAGAAGGCCGATGCCGGCCTCTCTGAAAAGCTCCCCGCGCTCTTCTTCCTGGTCGTCTCCTACTACGCACTCATCCTTGGATCCGGTCGTTTCGGGCTGGATGCCCTCCTCCGGCGAGGGCTCAAGATGCGCACGTCAGAAGCCTGAGCCCGGGTTCAAACGCTGACATCTTTTTGACAATTCGGTGACAACCACCCCTCTGCTTTTCCCTGTCTATGCGGCAAGAGTAGCGAACGTCCGACCGTCTATCAGCGGAGGTGTATATGAAGATGATTCTCGGGATGGCCTGCCTGGCGATCCCCCTTCTTACAGGATGCAGCTCGACGCGCCAGCTGACGGATGGAGCGGGGAGAGAGGAGATTGCAGAGGCTGCGGATGACCTCAAAGGGAGAGGAAGCAGAGATCCTGCTTGAGGATTGGGAGCGCGTTGAGGGACAGATCATAGATCTCAGGGCCGATTCCCTCGTCCTCCAGGGGACGCAGGCCGATCGTCTGCTGGTTGTTCCGCTGGGGTCGGTCAGGGAGATCACGATACGGTCAGGATTGGCGGGTTTCGCCAGAGGTGCCGGGATCGGGTTTCTCGTTGGCGGGAGCCTGTGTGTGGCGGTCGGATTTGCCAGCGGTGACGACAAGGAAGGCTTCATACGGTTCAGCGCGGGCGAGAAGGCTGCAGGTGCAGATCTGCTCCTCGGGCTGCTGGGGGGCGTCATCGGAGGGGCAACGGGCGCTGCGCAGGGGGCTGAGGAGACGTATGTCTTCAGAGAACATCCCCCGGCGGGGAAGGAGTACGTCGTGATCGAGGTGGAGAAGATGCTGGAGGAGACGGCCACATCTGTCAGGATTCTCTACCAGGGGAGGGAGATCCTGCTCCCGAGGAGAGGGATACACATCAACAGGACGGTCGACCCAATCAGAATAACCCTCCCCGTGGCATGGCTGTAAGGGTTGAGGCCTGAGGCGGCTGTCATTTCTCGTTCGGCAGGCGTACATTGGTGTATCCCTATCATTGCCGCATTCGAGGTGTGCCATGCGCTCCATCCCACTTTTGATCCTCGTCCTGGTGTTTGCCTCGCTCGCTCTTTCCTGCTCCGAGATGATCGATCAACCTCTCTCGGAAAGGACTGTCCGTTCCCTCACGCCGAGCGAAAAGGCCCTGGCCTCATCGGGGAACACTTTTGGACTGAACCTCTTCCGGGAAATTGCCCGGGATCCTGAGCTTGAGGGGAGGAATATGTTCATATCGCCGCTCAGCGTCTCCTACGCGCTCGGGATGACGCTCAATGGAGCGGGGGGCGAGACGCGTGAAGCCATAGTGAACACCCTGGAGCTTGAGGGGCTCACCCCGGAAGAGGCGAATGAGTCATACAGAAGCCTGACCGATTTTCTGGTCAATCTCGACCCGACCGTCCGGTTTCAGATAGCCAGCTCGATCTGGTACAGGGACGACTTCTCCGTGATCCCCTCATTCATGGATCTGAACAGAGCCTATTTTCACGCGGAGGTGGAGGGGCTCGACTTCTCCGATCCCGCCGCCTCTGAAACCATCAACGGTTGGGTGAAGGATGCCACCGGCGGGAAGATCGAGAGTATCGTCCCCCAACAGATTCCCCGAGAAGCCGTTATGTATCTCATCAATGCCATCTACTTCAAGGGGGCGTGGAGGCACCGGTTCGACCCGGAGAAAACTATGGACGCTCCTTTTGAGCTCCCGGGCGGTTCAGAGGTTAGCTGCAGAATGATGTACCAGAAGGGGACGTTCTCGATGAGCTCAGGTCAGCTCTTCAGCGCGCTGGATATGCCCTACGGTGACTCTCTCTATACGATGACCATTCTGCTGCCAGAGGAGGGTGTCACAACTGATGAGGTGATTCACTGGCTGAATGATGCATCCTGGCAGTCCGTTGTGAATGGGTTGAGCCCGGTGGAGATCGAAGTCTACCTGCCCCGCTTCACACTGGAGTTTGAACGCTCGTTGAAGAAGGACCTGGCCGGTCTGGGGATGGGAGTGGCATTCACCTCGGATGCCGATTTTTCTGGAATGACTGACGAGAAGGTGTTCATCAGTGAAGTGCTGCACAAGACGTTCGTGGAGGTGAACGAGGAGGGAACGGAGGCTGCTGCGGCCACATCGGTCGAAATCTCCCGGACCTCCCTCTCGCCCGTCTTCCGGGTTGACAGGCCGTTTGTCTTTGCCATTCGGGAGAACCGCTCCAGGACCATCCTCTTCATCGGGAGGATTGCATATCCCGAGCAGAGGTGACGGAGATGTCTGCCAGAAATCCCGCCTAGCGGGCCGCCACCTGCTTCAGGCGCGCAAGGCGCTTCTTCGCGTCCCGGAGGATCGTCAGATCATTATCGGCGTCCTTCCAGACCTCCATGACTCGCTCGTAGCTCCTGACTGCCCGATGGACCTCCCCTTTTGCCTCGTAGGCTCGTCCTCTCTGGTAGAGAGACCTGACCCAGAAGAAGTCCCGGGGAGTGCGCAGCGAGTCAATTCGCTTGAGTGTCAGAAGGGCTTCATCGGCCATACCGGATCTCACCTGACACTCGGTGAGCATCTGCAGCAGGAACGTCATTACCGGGGGAGGGAGGTTACGTACCAGTGTATCAGCAATGGACTTGGCACCTGCGCAGTTTCCCCCCGTGCTCATTTCGATCATCTCAATGAACGTTCCGACTCCGGGGGGAAGGGATCTCTTCAGACTGTCTGCTTCCTTTCCCTCTCCGATGAGAATACTGAGAATGGTGAGGTTCACGGGGAACGTTGAGCCAGGGGCTGCCAGATCTCGGACGAGAGCTACTCCTGCATCCCTCTGGTGTTTCGCACCGGCAGTGTCCTCCCACGCCCAGAGCCGCACAAATCCTTTGAACAGTTGTGCGTCGGCCGCATCGGATGAGTCGCCCTCCTCCAGGGAAATGCGTATCATCTCGTCCTGATACTCCAGGCCCTTCCTAATTTTTCCTTCGTAGACGGCGATGGTGTAGAGTCCGCCATATCCGGATCTCCTCGTCACGGCTCCTTGGGACGGCTCGAGAAGTGGCTTGAGCTCAGCTCCTGCCTCCTCCACGCGCCCTTCGTACATGTAGAGGTTGGCGATTTCCCGGGTGAGCCTGACATTATCGGGAAAGAGCTGTCGGGCTCCTCTTAGGGCCTCTCGACCTTCGTCATAGCGGCCGACTGAGCCGTAGGCCTCGGAGAGCAATTCGTATGATTCCTCTGTGCCCGCCCGTGCAACGTAGTCCTTGGCTGATTGGAGCATCTTCTCGTACTGGTGGAGATCGCGGTAGAGCCATGTGATGTGCTGGAGTGCACGCTGGAACCCGGGGTCCACGGCGAGGACCTTCTTGAAGTACTCTTCCGCTGTGGCGAGATCCCCATTGTGGTAGCTCATGTCCCCGAGGTCAAATCGCATCTCCTTGTCCTCTGGGTAGATCTCCTCCATCTCGCGGAGTATGGGAATGGCTGCATCCCAGCCCGATTCGATCTTCGCCTTTTCCGCTCGGACCATGTAGCGCTCTTTCTCGGGGATTCTGTCGATGTACTCCATGGCTTTCGCGAGCGGTTCGTTTGCCAGGACCTCCTGATTCCAGTCGAGTGCGTAGGCAAGACGGTAGTAGGCAAGTCCGAATGTGGAATCGAGGGCAATGGCCTTCCGAAACTCCTCTTCAGCTCTCTCGAAATCCAGCCTGTTGATCAGCTCCTCTCCCTGGAAGAAGTGCTGGTAGGCCTCGAGGTTGGAAGTGGTGAGGCTGGCAATTCCCTCCTGCTGTGCCCTGACCTCCGCGGCGCGCTCCTTCAGGCCGATCCGTGTCTTCTCCGAGAGCCGGTCCAGCATCGCGGGAATACTTTCCTGTCCGGTTCCCTCCTCCTTCGCGGTAAAAATGTACTCGCTCTTGGTCGGGTCCAGGACCTTCAGGTCCACCGTGTAGAGCTGGCCGAACTTCCGTATGGAGGCCGAGACCATCGCATTGACCCCTGCCCGCACGCAGATCTCCCGGCCTATCGATTCGTCGATCCGCGCAACCGAGTCCCTCCCCATCTGCCGCAAGATGTCAAACATGCGCGATCGGGTAACAACCGCGAGGCGGCGGGATTGCTCGAGGGAGGTGATGAGCATGCCGGAAAGCCCGTCCAGCTCAGGCTCACCGGTTTGGTTTACCACATCCAGCACTGCAAGAGGGATCCGTTCGCCGGCTTCACCCCCGGCGGAGAAAAATGCTGTGTAGAGAAGAAGCCCGACAATCACTGCAACCACCGCGGCTCCCGCCATGGCGATGATCTTCCGGCCCTTGGACTCTCTCTTCGCCTGGGGAAGGGGAGCGGTCTCGGCCGTCTGGAGTCGGAGGGGGGAGAGGGCCTCGACGACCTCACCCGGGCTCTGGTACCGCTCATCCGGAGCCTTCGACAAACACCTGGAGACAACCTCCTCCACCCCCGCGGGAACACCGGGCCTCAGCTCTCGAAGCGGCTTTGGCTCCTCGTTCAGGATCTGATAGACCAGTGCCTGATCGTAATCGCTTGCGAAAGGGAGCTGGCCGGAGAGCATTTCGTACAGCACGACGCCGAAAGACCAGATGTCCGTCCTCTGATCAACCTCCTCGCCCCGGGCCTGTTCGGGAGACATGTAGCCTGCGGTTCCCAGCGTCGAGCCGACTGTGGTCACCCGTTTCCCTCCGCGGACCTTGGCCAGACCGAAATCCATGATCTTCACCTGCCCCTTGTCGGTGACCATGATATTGGCAGACTTGATGTCCCGGTGGACAATCCCTTTCTCGTGCGCCGCTTCCAGCCCTTCGGCGGCCTGCGCAGCATACTTGATGGCTCTGTCGATCGGAAGGCGTCCGCTCCCCAGTATGTCGCTCAGCGTCTTTCCCTCGATATACTCCATCACAATGAAGAGCTCGCCTTCTGCCTCTTCGATCGAATGGATCGTGGCAATGTTGGAATGGTTCAGCGCAGCAGCAGCCTGGGCCTCGATCTTGAAGCGCTCCCGCTCTTCGGAGTCCGCGGCAATGTGCCGGGGGAGAAACTTGATGGCGACGGTTCGCTTCAGGTTGAGATCTTCTGCCTTGCAGACCATCCCCATGCCGCCTTCACCGATCTGCTCGATGATACGGTAGTGGGCGATGGCCCTTCCTACGAGGTCCCGGGCTCTCTCTTGCCCGGAACCCTCCTGGCGGCTGTCCGAAGAGGAGTTCATGTCAGCCTCTCTGAAGCTTTCTGCTGTGGGAGTTTCCTCCGGAATGTCACTCCGGCACGGAAATATAACGATTTCTAATGAAAAACCTACCTCTGAGCGTCATCCCCAGGGATTGTACCACGATGGAAAAATCGATAGATTCTCTTCGGCTGTATCACTCTTGGGAAGCGAAAACGAATCGGGAGATTGCTATGTGGAAGACTCCGTTCTTTGCAGCTCTGCTTGCCGCTCTTCTGCTCACAGCCCCGTACGGATGCAAGGAGAAGGCACCTGAGAAGGAGAGTGCGGTTGAGGCCGGCATGCAGCTGGGAGTCAGCGAGACCTACAATGCCGTGAGCAACGGTCTCAGGATGGTTCTCGCCTATGATAGCACAGATGGTCTATTTGTCGGGACTGCGGAGAACGTCACCGAAGCGGTGATCCCCTCGGTCCGCGTCGAAGTGCATCTCTCCGACGGAACGGAGCTGGGACCCGCCGAGCTGGGTGACCTCAGACCCGGTGAGGCTGGGAGTGTTTTTCTCTCAGCCGAGGGGAGGTCGTTCACATGGTGGAATGCCCAGGCCGAATCGGGTGAATGAGGATCGTGCCCGGGGCGATCCTCCATCTGGCGTGTCTCCAGCCGGAAAGGAAAAGGGCCTGCCGCGGGCAGGCCCTTGATCTTTCACCAGAATATTCTGGATCTCAGTTGCTCTGCGCCTTCCTGAACTTCTCCATGATCTGGTCCACCGAGAAACTGGCAGGCCGCTGCCGCGGCGGGAACTCCTTGAAGGACTCGACGAACCGGGCAACGAGTGTGCTGGCCCCGTATGTGAGGTAGATCTTCTCGACCCTCCAACGGGAATAGCCAATGGTCTCGTGGTCAGCGCGTTCAAAGGGATCGCGCCGGAGGTTGAACACCTTGGGGAACCGGAGAGACACCAGGGGTTCCTCCCAAACTTCGAAGCCGTGTGAGCGTTGCTCCATGAAGGCGATCTTCCAGTCGTTGTATCGGACGCCGGCCATTGCGCCGTCATCGGTCCAGTAGTAGAACTCACGCCTCGGACCCTGCTTCTCCTTCCCCGTCAGGTAGGGGAGGAAGTTGTAGCCGTCCAGGTGGTTCCGGAACGATTTCCCGTTGGCGGTGTGCCCTTCCAGGAGTTTTTGCTTGATGTCCGGCTCGCCCACGGCTGCCAGCAGCGTGGGGACCCAGTCTTCGTGCGACATGATCTCGTTGGAGACCACCCCTGCCGGGATCTTTCCGGGCCACTTGATGAGGCAGGGGACGCGGTAGCCGCCCTCCCAGTTGGTATTCTTCTCGCCCCGGAAGGGGGTCATGCCGCCATCGGGCCAGCTGAAGAGCTCGGCACCGTTATCTGTGGAGTACATCACGATGGTGTTCTCGGTAATCCCGAGCTGCTCCAGCTTGTCGAGCAGCTGGCCTACATGGCCGTCATGCTCCACCATGCCGTCAGCATAGATTCCCTGTCCCGTCACTCCCTCGGATTCCGCCTTCAGATGTGTCCAGATGTGCATGCGTGTGGAGTTGAACCAGAGGAAAAATGGCTCACCTGCAGCATGGGCAGTGTCGATAAAGCCGAGGGCGGCCTGGAGAAACTCCTCGTCCACAGTCTCCATCCGCTTCTTCGTGAGGGGACCTGTGTCCTCGATTCTTCCATCCGCATGGCTGTGGATAACGCCCCGGGGACCGAACAGCTTCTTGAACTCGGGAATGTGGTGCGGGTAGTCGGGGTCCTCGGGCTCCTCCTCCGCGTTCAGGTGGTAGAGGTTCCCAAAGAACTCGTCAAAGCCGTGGTTGCTGGGGAGGAACTTGTCCAGGTCTCCCAGATGATTCTTGCCGAACTGTCCGGTCCGGTACCCGTGGTTCTTGAGGAGCTCGGCAATGCTGACGTCTTCGGGCTGGTGACCCAGTGTTGAACCGGGCATACCGACCTTTGTCAGCCCCGTTCTGACAGGGCTCTGGCCGGTCACGAACGCCGCCCGCCCCGCCGTACAGCTCTGCTGTCCGTAAAAGTCGGTGAAGAGCATCCCTCCCTTGGCGATCCGGTCGATATTGGGTGTCTCATAGTGCATCATCCCCATGTTGTAGGCGCTGATATTGAACCAGCCGACATCGTCGCCCCAGATGACGAGGATGTTCGGCTTGTCCTGCGCAATTGCCGGCAGTGTGAAGAGAAGAAGTAGCGCAACTGCCAAAAACGAAACCTTGTTTCGTTTCACGTGTGACCTCCTGCTGTTGATGTATAGGTGAATATCGGGTTGGTGAATCTACTCTGTCACTTTCATCACACGGCCGGGGCTCCGCCAGGCGAAGGCGTGTGTTCCCCGGACACCCAGCATGATGGCCTCGATAACCGGCTCGTAGACCGGCTGCTCGGCTCCCCACTCCACGATGAAGTTTGCCCCGGCCCCGCCCGACTTGTCGGACTGCTCGATGAAAAACTCGGTGGACGCCATCGGGCCCAGCTGCATCGGGGTCTCCACGTACTCCTTGAGAAGCTCCCCCCCGGTGCTGTAGTACTTCACCGAGCGGATGATGATCGGACGCCTGATGTCCGTGTTTCTGACGCTGAGGGTGACGGCAAGATCTATCGTTCCGGCTTCCACCATGGAGTGGATCTGCGAATACGCCGGCACGTAGACAACCTCCCCGGTGACGATGTGGAGGTTCTCGATGGCGACCAGCGGGATCTCCTTCTGAGGCTGTCTCTTCTCTCCCTTCTCCTCTGGGGCGCAGGAAACCAGCACGACGGCCAGAATCAGCATTGCGAGTGTCGAGGGAGATGGATGTCTCATGGTCAGCTCCCGTCTCAGGGATTGTGTTCAGTCAAAAATGAGCACAATGTAGGCAACAAAAAGGACCAGGTGGACCGCCCCCTGGAGAACATTTGTGCGGCTACTCCCGAATGTCAGCACCCCCACACCCAGCGTGAGCAGGAGCATCCAGACATTGGCCGCGTCGAGTCCCAGCACCACGGGTGTGTCCAACACAAGGCCAATGATCAGAACGGCAGGGATGGTCAAGCCAATGGTTGCAACAACAGACCCCAGCGAAAGGTTCACCGACCGCTGCAACCGGTTCTGCAGCGCAGCCTTCACCGCCGCCAGGCCCTCCGGTGAGAGTACAATGGCTGCAACCAGCACCCCGCCCAGCGCCGCGGGAGCGCCGGCGACCGATATGGAATACTCCAGCGGGACAGCCAGCTTTTTGGCAAGAAGCACGATTGGGACCAGGTACGCCACCAGACACGCGACATGGTAGCCGACGGGGCGGACTCGCATCACGAGATGATCATGTTCGATCGCCTCGTCGTTCTCGACCCGCTCATCCTCCGGGGCCAGGAAGTAGGCCCTGTGTCGCATTGTCTGTACTCCCAGGAACACGACGTAGAGCGCAATGGTCAGGGCGATGAGGGTGATGGTCTGCCCGCTGGTCAAGGTTGCATCAATGGTTGACTCCGTGAAGCTGGGCAGCACAAGACCAAGTACGCTCAAAGGAATAATAAGCGAGAAAAACGCCTTTGCACCCAGCAGGTTGAACTGCTGCTCGTGGTACCGGATCCCCCCCAGGAGAAGCATGATCCCCACCATCCCGTTCATGACGATCATGATGACAGCGTACATGGTGTCACGGGCCAGTGTGGGGTTTTCACCTCCGGTGAGCATCACCGCCGAGATCATTGCGACTTCGATCGAGATGACAGAGACGGTCAGTATCAATGTCCCGTAGGGCTCTCCCAGTGTGTGCGCCAGACAGTCAGCGTGTCGTACGACCGCAAACGCACCCCAGAGCACGACGCCGACCAGCCAGACAAAGAGACACGCAAGCCAGAGGGGGTTGGAGAGGTCGGCAAGCCACTGGTCCCCGAAGAGAAGGAAGAGGATGACAGTCGCAATACTCACCCAGAGCGGCAGCTCTTCAAGAAGTGTCGATTGTGGTCGTCTCATCGCTTGATCAGCATATGTGAGAGAGCACTACTGGACATCTGCTGGCTTGACGTAGAAGTACGGGGCTTCCAGGGTTGCCATCCCCACCTGGGACTTTCCATCCTTCAGGTAGCTGCTGTAGGGCTCATCGCGTGCTGCGCCGCCGCCGTAGCCTTCGTACCACATATGGTAGATCCCGCCGATCTTCTCGACGGTCGTGAACCAGATGGCCCCCTCGTCCCACTCCCCCTCTTCCCCGCGGGAGAAGATCGGGTTACCGGGGTACTTCGTCCAGTGGATGAGATCCCGGGATGTGGCAAGCCCTGCGTCGTAGGGGTAGTCATTGTGCCGGTCCGAACCACAGTAGAGCATGTAGTATGCGCCGTCCTCGGAAAAGATTCGGGGTGTTTCCACCGTGTGGCTGTCCCAGGCCCCCTTGGGGCCGATCGGGATCACCGGGTCGGACGAGACCTCTTCGAAGGTAAACCCGTCACTCGAGGTCCCCATATGGAGCTGGTAGCCCGGTCCCACCGGTGTTCGCTTCCAGTAGTAAAGATAGAAGAGCCCGTCCCGGTAGATCACCTCCGGGCCCCCCCCGATGACGATGGGGTTGTCCGGATTCTTCTCGAAGTGGATTCCGTCCCCGGAGGTTGCCAGGCAGACGGCCCGGTCGGATTTGGGACTGACCGAGGAGTAGTAGACAAAGACCTTCCCATTGACCAGAACCGATGCGGGATCCAGGACGTGCGTCTCGTCCCACGAGCCGGGGGGACCGACGTCGATGACCGGCTCAGGAAGGATATTCCACGTGACACCGTCAAACTGGTCCCTGTGGATGGTTCCCAGGCCTATCCGGTCGTGCCCCTTCATCTGCCCCCGGAAGTAGAGGAAGTAGGTGTCCCCGATGAGAAGCAGATCCGGGTTGGCTGTCTGGGACTCCATCCATGTACCGGGTACGGCGGGAAGGACGGGGTTTTCTGAAAAACGTTTCCATTCAAATCTTGTCTCCATGTCGCATGAGGTCACGAGAAGCGCAGCAACAGCGATTCCCATTGGATGGAATGGTCTCACGGCACTCTCCAGGATGCAGAAACGGGAGGAATGGACTGCCCAAATATGGAGCAACCAGACGTCAAAGGCAAGACGCGGCCAGGTATGGTGGGGCATTACTTCATCAGAACAAGCCGCCGTGTGGCGGTGTAGCCGCCGGCCTCCAGTCTATAGAAGTAGACCCCGCTTGGAAGACGATCACCGTCAAAGGAAATCTCATACGATCCCGGCTGCAGGTGCTCCTGGACGAGACTGCGTATCTCCCGTCCCAGGAGATCGAAGACGGCGAGTCTCACGTCCGACGCCTCGGGGAGGGCGAAGCCGATCTGCGTGGAAGGGTTGAACGGATTTGGGTAGTTCTGGTCAAGCCGGTACTCAAACGGGCCTGCCCCCGGGTCCGGGACACCTGTCAGGACGCCGTAGGAGATGTACTCGGACTGCAGGACTGTCTTCGCCGTACTTGCCTGGACGAAAACCACGACGCCAGCCTTTGAGGGATCCTCCACATTGGTCAGGGGGCTCTGCTGCTCTGCAATCTTGGTCTCTCCGCTCGCTATCGATAGGAGCTGGCCGTTCGGGCCGCCGATCATCTTTCGCATCACGTAGGGCTGCGGGGTGACGCCATTCCTCCCCGCATAGGCGACCTCCTCCACGATCACGAAGTGGATGATGAGAGCTCCGGCCGGCAGGGGACCTTCCGCCTGGACGGTGGCCGTCACGCTGATGTTGCTCCCGTCTCTCGTCCCCTCCAGGTCGATTGTGAGAGGGCTTGGCTCTGCTACACGCCCATCCAGCGTTGAAGCCCAAGAGGAGTACGCATTCCCCTGGTTCGTGCCGTCAAAGAACGTTACCGGCGTGGCCGAGAACGGGCCATAGTACTGGTTTCTCCCTGAGGCGTCCAGGGTGTTTGCCTGTGCAAGGGGGTCATCGGAGTAGGGGAACGTGACGTGGTAGTAGATGTACCGAATGCTCGATGCGTTCGGGCTGGTGGCCCCGTGTGCCTTCAGTGCCGAATGTGCCGGGGGACAGAGACCGCAGTGGGAATTGGTGAACATCTCCACGAGCACGTTACGGTCAGCCCCCTTTGCCGGAACGCCGAGCGCCGAGACGAGCACCGCAAGGTGAATCCACTTCCTCATGATTCCTCCCGCTGATTAGATGTTTGACTGCATTGTGAAACGAACTCCGCTAAAAGGCTGTATGTACCGGCAGACTCCGTTCACGCAGATCTGCCCCCCACGCTGTTGCCCTGCAGTCAGGACCAGCGTGTGCCTCCCGCCGATCCTGTACCCGAGATCCAGGGCGAACCACTGGTCCCGTCCCGACAGGTCGCTCGGATTTGTCGTCAACTCAACACGTCCGCCCACCGTTAGTGCCGGAGCCCAGCTGAGGGTGAGCGCGATGAGCTGGTTGTAGTACTCCTCCCGGGCGATGTTGTAGTTGTCCGACACCACCTCGTGCTCGAGCTGTACCGTGGCCGTGAGGCGGCGTGAGAGCGGGATCTGTATCAGGCCCGGGATGACCGTGGATCGAATGAGGTGATTCGTTCCGCCGGGAAAGAGGATTGCCTGCGTGCGGTACCGGTGCGCCGCCGCCAGACGAAGCAGTCCGCGACTGCCGAAGTAATGCTCTCCCTCCAGAAGCAGTTCCCAGTAGGGGGAGAGCTCGGGGTCCGTCGAGGGAAGGTAATTGAGCTTCCTCTCCTTCAGTCTGAATGCAAACGTGTTTGGATTGAACTCGTAGAAATCATGCTCGCTGGCGAGGCTGGCGCTTGCCGTCAGTGTGGCTCCGCGGCCGAGCGAAAGAAAACCCTCCAGCTGCAGACCCACTTCGTCGTCGAAGTTGACCTGATGCAACGCCCGCGTCAGGAAGAACCAGGTGTGCTCTCGAAGAACGGTGGGGGGATTCTGGATCGGGAGCATGCGCGTCGCGCGTGTCGGATCGTTCCGCTCAAACGGATCTCTCGGGTCAAAGCGGTAGTCTTTGTACTCCAGCGTCAGGCCGAGGCCCTCGCCGGTCCAGGATACGGCCCCGTAGATCCCCGTGCCTCTGGAGGTCAGGGTGTCCGCCTGCACGGTCGTCCGCTTCCCTGCCCACGCCGCGTAGATCTCCAGGCCTTCGAACCTCACGCTCCCGTAGACCTCGGGGATCTCGGCCTCCAGGAGCTTCTCGCCTGCGGGGCCCGGGATGTTTCCTTCGGTCACCAGAACACTCCCTCCGAGAGTGACCCAGTCGAAGGGGTCCACCTCCAGGTTTGCAGCGCGGAGATCGTAGATCTCCGTCCTGGCAACCACGATCGAGTCCCAGAACTCGACACGTCCGGCGAGAGCTGTGGCCCTGATGGTGCTCCCGTCGTAGACCAGCTTTCCCCCGTCCATCCACGTGTCGTATGCCAGCCCCCGGTCCTCAAAAAGGTTCAGTGCCAGCCCCCTCCCAAACAGTTGGGAGGAGTGCCCCGCCCGGACCATGATATCCTCCAGTGCCAGCTCGGCATAGCGCCTCTTGATGCCCCGGAACGGAGGTCCAATCTCGGGTGGTATGTCGAACAAGAGCCTCATACCCAGAGTCAGGTACCGTGGAAGGCCGACGCGCAGCTCCATGAGCTCTTCCAGGTACGTTACATCATCCTTCAGATCTCCGATCGTTGATCTGCCCTGACCGTAGCGGAACAGATTGAGTACCGAGGAGGTAACCTCCTGGGCGGCGGTCTCCGCAACGGGGAGCGCCAGCAGGAGAATCTTGAAGAGATGCCGGGATCTGATCATTCGCTCCCGAGAACTGTTCGGAGCTTCTGTTCAATCTCTGCCTCATCCCCCGGCAGATATCCGACCATGCTGTAGAGGACTGCTCCCGTGCTGTCCAGCATGACGCTGTAGGGAATTGCCTGGCCGTTGAAGCGCTGCAGAAGCTGTCCGTTCGGGTCTAGCACCACGGGGAATGTATAGCGCTGAGATGCTACATAGGAACGGACTTTCGCGAGGCTTCTGGGGGAGTCCTGGTTGACTGCAACGAGACTGAAGCCCTGCTCCCGGTAGGTCTCGAAGAGGGACTGGAGGGCGCGGAGTTCCTGCTTGCAGGGGCTGCACCAGAGTGCCCAGAAGCTGACCAGCGTGGGTCCCCGGCGGGCAAGAGAGTCCAGCTCCAGGGTCTCTCCTCCGAGGGTGGAGACCGCAATATCGGCCGGTCTCTGTGCGAGGGCGGCGGATGCAAGAAGAAGCAAACTGATGCAGGTGGCTTTCATGTCTGTGCCCATGGGTTGTCTGCTCCGGTAAACGGCGCCCGGTCCAGTGGGGTTCCTCGCTTGGTGAGGAGATTCCCGTATCAGTATACCTTCTATGTGTCACGAAACTATCACGAAAGGGTGGAGTTTCAGTTTCCGATGGAAGCTCGCCGGCCATGTGGGCCTGCATATCTCTGCCCGGGGTCTGGCTTGTTTCTCTCTGGCCTTAGCGGTATCTTTGAAGATTGAGCGATCCTCACGAATCTGCCGCATTCACAACAGAAGGATTCCTATGAAGATTCTTGCAAGCACCCTCACCATCGTCCTGGCTCTCTTCCTCGCCGGCTGCTCCGGGCAGACGGAAGACCAGAAATTCGTTGCCCTGGCCGGGACCTTCCTGGAGCAATTCCTGGAGAACAACCCGGAGTGGGCCACAAGTCTCGGCGATCACCGTTATGATGCTCGGCTGGGAGACTACTCCCGGGCCGGGATCCAGAAAGACCGCACGTTTGCCATGGCGTACCTGGATTCCCTCTCTGGAATCGATCCGGAGGGTCTCAGTCCGGTCAATCAGACGGACTACGAGATCATGAGGTCCAACCTCCGATCGTGGGTCTTTCGCATTGACACGCTCCGGGAGTACGAGTGGAACCCGATGAACTACAACCCGGGATACGGGATCTACGGTCTCATCGCGCGGGATTTCGCGCCGGTGGAGGAGCGTCTCAGGAGCATCAAGGGCCGTCTGGAGGATGTTCCCAAGGTGGTGGCGGCCGCGAAGGAGAACCTCAAAAACCCAGCAAAAATCCACACCGAAACGGCGATCTCCCAGCTCGGCGGCACGATCGGTATGGTGCAGCATGAGGTAGACCGGCTCCTCGAAGAGGTGCCGGAGATGAAGTCGGCGCTGGCACCTGCTCAGGAGACGGCCATTGCCTCATTGCAGGAGTATGTCCAGTGGCTGACGGAGGAGATTCTGCCGAACGCGACAGGCGACTTCCGCATCGGCGATGCGAACTACCGGCGCAAGCTCACCTTCGCGCTGGAGTCAGACTACAGCAAAGAGGAGATCCTGAAACGGGCCGAGGCCGACCTGCGAGCGACACAGGACGCCCTCTATGAGACCGCCCTTCCCTTCTTCAAGGAACAGTATCCGCATCAGACGGACGAGAAGGTTCTGGAGAACCGGAAAGAGGTTATCCGGGCCGCCCTCGACAGGCTTGCGGAAGACGTCCCGACGAACGAGACGATTGTTGATCGCGCAAAAGGCTACCTGAAGGAAACAACGGACTTCGTCCGGTCACAGAACTTGGTCATGGTTCCGGATGATCCGGTCAAGATCATCGTCATGCCCGAGTTCCAGCGGGGCGTTGCGGTTGCCTACTGCGACTCGCCGGGGCCGCTCGAAGAGGGTGGAGAGACCTTCTATGCTATTTCCCCCACGCCGAAGGAGTGGTCCGCCGAGCGGGTCCGCTCCTTCTTCCGCGAGTACAACAACCACATGCTGAAGAACCTGACGGTCCACGAGGCGATGCCCGGCCACTACCTCCAGCTCGTCCACGGGAACCGGTTCACGGCGCCCACCAAGATACGGGCCATCTTCTCCAGCGGCACGTTCGTGGAAGGATGGGCGACCTATGCCGAACAGGTCATGGTGGAGAAGGGGTATGGCGGTCCCGAGGTGAAGATGCAGATGCTCAAGATGCGCCTCCGGCTGATCATCAATGCGATCATCGACCAGAAGATCCATACCGCGGGGATGACAGAAGAAGAGGCAATGCAGCTGATGATGAACGAGGGATACCAGGAGGAGGGGGAAGCTGCCGGGAAGTGGAAGCGTGCCTGCCTCACCTCCACGCAGCTCTCAACCTACTACGTCGGGAATATGGAGCTGAACGCGCTCAGGAAGGCGTACGAGGCGAAGCACGGCGAGGCAACGGAGATGCGCACCATGCATGACGCAATGCTCTCGTTTGGCTCACCGGCAACGAAGTACGTGAAGGCCGCGCTCGGTCTGTAAATCCCTCTGACGGGGGGGATGATGCGGTCTCCCCGGTGCAGAGAAAGGCATAGATGCTGGAAACAGGAAACATCCGAAACATCGCCATCATTGCCCACGTCGACCACGGCAAGACAACGCTCGTGGACCACATGCTGCGGCAGACGGGGACCTTCCGCGCGAATCAGGAGGTGGAGAACCGCGTGATGGACTCCAACGAACTGGAGCGCGAGCGCGGCATTACCATCCTGGCCAAGAACACATCGGTGTTCTACCGGTCTCCGGCCAACGGCATCACCTACAAGATCAACCTTGTGGACACACCGGGGCACTCCGATTTCTCGGGCGAGGTGGAGCGGACGCTGAAGATGGTGGACGGCGTTCTGCTCCTGGTGGACGCGGCCGAGGGGCCTCTGCCGGGGACGAAGTTTGTCCTGAAGAAGTCCCTGGATCTGGATCTCCATCCCATCGTCGTGATCAACAAGATCGACCGGAAGGATGCGCGCCCGCACCAGGTGCTGGATGAGGTATTTGAGCTGTTCCTCTCGCTTGGCGCGCACGATCATCAGATCGACTTCGCCACCGTCTACTGCATTGCCAAGGAGGGGATCGCCAAGTGTGAGCTGGAGCAGGAGGGGAAAGACCTCCAGCCTCTGTTTCAGACAATCCTGAAGAGAGTACCCCCGCCTGCCGGTGATCCCGCCCAGCCCTTCCAGCTCCTGGTGACAACGATCGACTACAACGACTACCTGGGCCGCCTGGGGATAGGTCGCGTGACGCGGGGTACCATCAACCTCGGTTCTCCCATGAAGATCGTCCACCGGAACGGCTCGGTGGAAGATGCCCGGGTCAGCAGGATCTACACGTTCCATGGGCTCAAGCGCGTGGAGGTGGAGGAGGCGGGGACGGGGGATATCATCGCGCTGGCCGGCATGGAGGATGTGGATATCGGTGAGACCATTGCCAACGCGTCGGATCCCACACCCCTGTCGTTTGTCTCGATCGAAGAACCGACCCTCTCGATGAACTTCATGGTGAACAACTCTCCCTTTGCCGGTCAGGAGGGGAAGTATGTCACGACGAGGCACCTGGGGGAGCGTCTTGCGCGGGAGCTCCGGTCCAATGTGAGCCTCCACGTGGAACTGACCGATTCGCCCGACATCTTCAAGGTGAGCGGTCGCGGGGAGCTCCACCTGGGCGTGTTGATCGAGACGATGCGGCGAGAGGGATACGAGTTTCAGGTCTCCCGTCCCGAGGTGATCACCAAGTACATCGACGACGTGCTCTGCGAGCCGGTGGAGCACGTCATCATAGACGTGGCCGACGAGTGTGTCGGGGCCGTCATCGAAAACCTCGGGAAGCGGCGCGGCGAGTTGAAGAGCATGATCCGGAACGAGGGAAACACCAGGCTGGAGTTCCTCGTCCCCGCCCGGGGCCTGATCGGGTTCCGATCGGAGTTCATGACGCAGTCCAAGGGGACCGGGATCCTGCATCACAACTTCCACAGCTACGAGCCCTTCAAAGGGGAACTGCCCCACCGGACGCGCGGCGCGGTTGTTGTCCTGGAGGAGGGGACGGCGGTAGCATACGCAATGTGGAAACTCCAGGAACGGTCAACCTTCTTCATCGAGCCCGGGACGCGTGTCTATGCGGGTATGGTCGTCGGAGAGAACGCACGGGAGCAGGACATGGTGGTCAACGTCTGCAAGGGAAAACAGTTGACCAACATACGGGCTTCGGGTGCCGATGAAGCCATCCGTCTGGAGCCTCCGAGGCGTCTGACGATTGAAAAAGCGATTGAATGGATAGGAGCGGATGAGTTCGTGGAGTTCACTCCCAAGGCGATCCGTCTGCGCAAGAGGTACCTGGACCAGAGCGAGCGGACCCGCCAGGCGAAGAAGAAATGACCGGCCCCGAGAGAATGCAGCATCGCAATCGGTCCATGAGTCACGGGAACAGGAATGCCGATGACCGGAAGATGACCAGCCTCTTCGAGCGCTACCTCACGCTCTGGGTGGCTCTCTGCATCGTGGGTGGGATCCTTCTCGGCAAGGTCGCCCCCGGGCTGGCCACCGCTCTGGATGGGATGGCCATCGAGGTGGGGAACGCGCCGGTCGTCTCGATTCCCATCGCCGTCTGCCTCTTCTTCATGATGTACCCCATCATGGTGAAGATTGATTTTGCGGAAGTTGTGAGGGCAGGCAGGAGCGGAAAGCCGGTTTTCCTGACGCTCTTCTTCAACTGGGCCGTCAAGCCGTTCACCATGTACGGCATCGCCGTCCTCTTCCTGGGGCTCCTCTTCCGGGGGTTCATCGGGGAGGAGGCGACCGATCTGATCAAGATGCCGTTCGGACTGGACCTCCCCCTCGGCGCCACGCACGGTGCGGGGACAGTCGTCCTGCATGAGGGGGTCAAGGTGCTGGAGGTCCCCCTCTGGCGGAGCTACCTGGCGGGCTGCATACTGCTCGGTATCGCTCCCTGCACGGCAATGGTCCTCGTCTGGGGGTACCTGGCCCGCGGGAATGACGGCCTGACGCTTGTCATGGTGGCGATCAACTCGCTTACCATGCTCTTGCTCTACGGTCTTCTGGGCGGGTTCCTGCTGGGCGTGGGGCGTCTCCCCGTTCCGTGGCAGGCGCTGTTGCTCTCGATCGGCATTTACGTGGCGTTGCCACTTGCGGCCGGGTATCTCTCCCGCAGGTGGATCATCGCAGCGAGGGGAGAGGCCTGGTTCAGGCAGACATTCCTGCACCTCCTGACGCCGGTCACCATTATCGCCCTCTTGACCACGCTCGTTCTCCTCTTCAGCTTCAAGGGCGAGGTGATCTTGGCAAACCCCCTGACGATTCTCTGGATCGCGATCCCGCTCTTCCTCCAGACGGTTCTCATATTCGGCCTGGCCTACAGCGCGGCCAGGGGACTGAAGCTCCCCTATGAGTACGCGGCACCGGCCGCGTTGATCGGGGCATCCAACCACTTCGAGGTTGCCATCGCCACCGCGGTCATGCTCTTCGGCCTCTCCTCCGGAGCGGCCCTGGCCACCGTGGTGGGCGTTCTCATAGAGGTGCCGCTCATGCTGATGCTCGTCACCGTCTCCAGGCGCACCGCAGGCTGGTTTCCGACAGACGCGCCTGTCAGAGTTCACCGGGGATGAACGTGTCAGGAGTGCGGGCGAGCGACTCCGCTCCTCGTTTGCATCCATCTCGCTGTTCATCCAGAGCTGCAAAGCGCCCTGGAGGCCATCTGCCGTGGGAGAGATGACGCTTCTTCCTCTGATGCTCGTCAACGGGGAGGAGCCGAGCTGATTTGCTATTCGTTCCGGAAGAGAGTATCTTAGGGTACTATCGTACGGTACACCGTTGTTGGGCGTTATCGCGTTGTGTCGCAACTATGGTGGATGTGGAGCCGTGGTTGCGTTTTTTCATTCTGGAGCGCACAGTCGGATGTACGTCGCCGAGTCCGCCGGTTGCGGACAAGCTCATTGTTATAGGGAGTTGCCCCATGGAGAGTGGCACGGTGAAGTGGTTTAATGAGTCGAAGGGATTTGGGTTCATCAAGATGTCAAATGGCGACGAGGTGTTTGTACACCATAAGTCCATTGTGGGTGAAGGATACAAGAGCCTGGCCGAAGGCGACCAGGTGGAATTCGAGATCATGGAGGACCCGAGGGGCCCCCGGGCCATTGCTGTCAAGAAAGTATGACCCCGTCAGAGGCCTTTCTCTTCCACTCAGGAGGTATGCCGGGTGGGGGGGGGGTGGGGCCCGGACACCCGGCCTCAGAAAAAGTTCTGGGCGGACTTGCATTTGATGGAAAGAATGAGTATGGTATTCTAGTCACTGTACGTCACACCGATGTTGGGCTTTTCGGCTCCGGGTGACCGGAGCAAGGTTCGCTAGAGTTGTTCTTGCTGTACAAACCCGTAGCGACGAAGCGTAAATCGCAACCAAGGTGCCGCACTGATCGTGGTTGCGATTTTCTGTTTTAAAGGTACCTTCCCGGATGTACGTCGCCGTATCCGCCGGCTGCGGATTTGTACAACATGAAAGGAACTGTCCCATGGAAAAGGGAACAGTAAAGTGGTTCAACGGATCCAAAGGATTTGGATTCATTTCCCGTGAAAACGGCCAGGATGTCTTTGTGCATTACAGAGAGATCGCCGGTGACGGGTTCAAGAACCTCAATGACGGTGACCGTGTGGAGTTCGATGTCACCGAGGGCCCGAAAGGGCTGCGCGCGGTCAGCGTTAGCAGAGTCTAACTGAACTGGCTGTACACACATCCCGGTCCGCCTCGTGCGGGCCGGGATTTTTTTTTGGATTTCTCTTCGTATATTTGCCTCACGAACTTCTGGAGTAAGGAGAAGACGATGACCCGGGAGAACGGAGACCGAAGGCCCGCAAAGCGGACCCGGATCCCGGCCGGTATATGACCCGCAGCTGCGCTGGGGGCAGGGGTTGCCCTCGGAGTTGCACTCGACAATATCGCCGTGGGCGTAGCGGTCGGGCTGGGTCTGGCGTTGCTCCTCGGAGTTGTCCAGGTTCGCAATCGTTGATGTCCCGGTGTCCCGGGATTCCCACTCTCCCTAGCCAATGACCTACCAGACACTTCTCACGGAGATCCATTCTCACTTTGACCAGCTCCACGCAGTCTGGAGGAGCAGCGTAGAGCAGACGCACAGCGACGGTCTGCTGGCGGTTCTGCCCCGAAGCTACAGTGCTGCTGATCGGCTCGCTGACGTGGAGTTTGCCTTCTGGTCGACGGAGATGCTGCATGACTATCTGACGGCCAACCGTCAGCTGGCCCCTGAACCGCTCGAGCTTCTGGATGATATCGATCCCAAGAGGGAATTCCCCGTGTTCATCGTGGAGGCGGCGAGCCAGGAGAAACCCATGGGCTTTCATCTCCACCGCATCTTGCGGGTGGAGAAGAACTAGGACCTCATGTCTTCCTTGACGACAGAAAGGAGTACCGGCGATGGGCAGACCCCTGCGTGCCACCGTTGGCGTGCTCTGCATTACGTGTGCCGCGTTCATCTCATACCGCTGCGTTCAACCCCAATCTGAACAGGCCAAGCCAATGCTCCCGTACCAGGACCCCGATCTCCCTCTCGAAGAGCGTGTCGACGATCTCGTCTCCCGGATGACGCTCGAAGAGAAGGTGGGGCAGACGCTCTACGATGCCCCCGCTCTGGACCGGCTGCACGGAAGGAGCTGGCTGCGGCGCTGCGGGCGGAGAGGGCGCACGTTGGATGACCGGTTCCCAATGGCGACTGGATGGGAGCCACCAGAGCCACCCTGCGCGAGTGCCGGGGGGATGGCGTGGTGCGGCACGACTCGCGCAACCCATTCGGAAACCTGACGCGTCCGTGGTGCGTTACCCTGGAGTGGAGATGCCATGATCCGAGTACTCATCGCCGATGATCACACGCTCGTACGCGACGGCATCCGGCGGATGCTCGCGAGCACGACGGACATCCGGG
>Ga0209536_100001509_pt1 | contig 38333 bp, 37 predicted proteins | sample DeeMarSeWOR28_12_FD_187461 | JGI IMG/M metagenome (GOLD analysis project Ga0209536, IMG submission 187461) | Marine sediment microbial communities from White Oak River estuary, North Carolina - WOR-2-8_12 (SPAdes) (version 2) | ecosystem: Environmental > Aquatic > Marine > Intertidal zone >... | reverse complement strand
TTGCTGCGCCCGATTACAAGTTGATCTATGAAACGGATGGAGTGCTAATCTTTGCCTATAAAAAAATCTAGCCTGTAGTGGAATATGCACGATTGCTTTGGGGGATAGTAGATGTGATCGCGGTAAAATAAAATTATAAACATGAAAATTTCAACCAACCGGTTAACTTCCCACATTAGGCGCTTATGGTATCTCCCCTTCATTACTGTGCTCTTGGTGTTTACTTCATTGACCTGGGTCAATTATCTTTTTGCTGAGAATAATCCCGGGGGGAATGATTTTCTCGTACATTGGGTTGGCACCCGTTCTTTCATTGAAAAGGGTCAGAGCCCTTACAGCGAAGAAACCGCCCTTGAGATCCAGATGATGGTCTACGGAAGAGCAGCCCGGCAAACTGAACACCATTTGCGAGTAGTTTATCCATTTTATTCAGAGATTATATTCGCACCATTTGCTCTGGTAGAAAACTATCCTCTTGCCAGAGGGCTTTGGATGTCAGTGCTTGAAATTGCTATTTTGGTGATTGGCATTTTGTCAATCAAGTTGACAGGTTGGCATGTGAGACCATGGCTGCTTACAATTTACCTGTTGTTTGCCCTGGGTTGGTATCATGGTGTGCGCGCCCTGGTTAATGGGAATGCTGTTGTTCTTGTAACTTTGTTCATCATCGGGGCGTTTATTGCTATCCAAAAGAACCAGGACATTCTGGCAGGTTTACTGCTGGCGTTTGCCACTATCAAGCCACACTTGGTTGTCTTGCTGATCTTATTTGTCCTGGTGTGGGCGTTATCACGTCGTCGCTGGTCTCTGATCGGTTGGACCTTGGGCTGGATTTTCTTTTTAGTCTTGCTCGGAAGCATATTCATGCCTGATTGGTTGATACAGAATATTGACGAGATCCTACTGTTCCCGGATTACAATCCTGCTCTATCGATTGGTTCCGCCATGGAAACCTGGTGGCCTGGCGTAGGTACATGGTTGCGGTGGGGGTTGGCCATCTTCCTGCTCTTGCTGCTTGTATTCGAATGGCAGCGCGCGTGGAAAAAGGAATTCAACTATTTTTTATGGACAGCTTGCCTGACGTTGGCGATTAGTCAATGGGTTGGGGTTGCTACGGATCCAGGAAATTTCATCATCTTATTCTTCCCCATGGTTCTCATTTTTTCAGTTATCACAGAGCGTTGGGACAAAATTGGGGATTGGGTTATCTTGGGTGTAATGATTATGTTATTCGCAGGTTTGTGGTGGCTGTTTCTGAGCACGGTGGAGTACGGTTACCAACCCCTGCAGAATTCGGTCATGTTTGTGCCAATGCCTTTCTTCGTGTTAACTGGCCTTTATTGGGCACGAAGGAGATTTATCTCTTGAGGCGTTGTGAGATGTATGTCTGCTTGCATAAGATTTACAGGTAATCAAAAAGCGATACGTTATTTCGTATCGCTTTTTGATTCTTTTACTCACCCAGATAATCACGCAACTTGCGCCGGATGGTTGGATGCCTGAGACGGCTTAATGCCTGTGCCTCGATTTGGCGTACACGTTCGCGGGTCACGCCCATTTTACGGCCAACTTCTTCGAGCGTGTAAGCTTGTCCATCCAGCAGGCCATAGCGCAGTTGCAAAATGCGGACCTCGCGCGGAGGCAATCCATTCATGACCTCACCCAGGTGTTCACGCAGCAGATTGTAGGTAGCGGTGTCATCTGGGGGGGGCGCTTCGTCATCTTCGATAAAATCGCCCAGTACCGAATCTTCCTCATCGTCTGTCGGGGTTTCCAATGAGAGCGGACGGCGCGCTACCTGGATCATATTCTCAACCTTCTTAGGGGGAACTTCCAGCGCATCGGCCAGTTCCTCAACAGATGGCTCACGCCCTAAGCGTTGGGTCAATTGGTGTTGTACACGCAGTAGCTTGTTAATCTGATCGCCCATGTGCACGGGTACACGGATAGTGCGCCCCTGGTCGGCGATTGCGCGTGTCACAGCCTGGCGGATCCACCAGGTGGCGTATGTACTGAACTTGTGTCCGCGGCGGTAATCAAATTTCTTGGTAGCGCGGATCAAACCGATATTGCCTTCCTGGATCAAATCAAGGAAGGGAACACCACGGCCCATGTATTTTTTGGCAACCGAGATGACCAGGCGGGAGTTGGCCGTGATCAGGTGCTCGCGGGCAGCCCAACCATCTTCGATCAGGCGACGCAGTTCGGTGCGGCGGCGCTGGCTGACTCTGCCTTTTGCCAATTCTTCGCGCGCCATACGTCCGCGCTCGATTCGTTGGGCCAGTTCCACTTCTTCCTCTGCCGTCAGCAAGGGAACGCGGCTGACCTCTTTAAGATACAGACCTATGGTGTCATCTGTATCAATGTTAGCCAGATAATCTTCAAGGGTGAGCTCTTCTTCTTCCTCTTCTGTTTCAGCCTCTGCCTCTTCGGCTGCCAGTTCATCTTCTGTGGGTTCACTGGTGGTGGCATCTTCCACAAAAGGAATACCCGCGCTTAAAAGTGCAGAAAAAGCTTCCTCCAATTGCTCAACATCTTGCTCAGCCTCGGGGAAGAAGTGCAGAATATCATCCAATGTTACATACGATTTTTTACGGCCTAATTCAATCAGGCGTGCAATCGTTGGAAATTCTTCTTCTTCCACGATCAACAATTTTTCCATATCCATCAATATTTCGACCTACCTTTATTATTTTATTGGTTTAGTACAGAATACTCTTTTTTTAAGTGAAATTCAATACCCAATCCGTTTTGCAATGATTAAGGTATGTTTGTAGCAGTTGGGTCCATGTAAGGCGGTGATTTAAGCAATGTTAGCAAGGCATCGAATCCGTTCTGGTTGATGACGAGGGTTTCATCGCTTCCATCCACACGAGCATAATATCCAATTCCTGTCGGGGCGAGATCACCGATTCTTACGGTTTTCTTTGCCTCGCCTGCCGTTTCGACGGTCAAGATGTAGGAGGGTTGGACCAGACCTGCGGCCTCGGGAGCAACTTCTGGCCTGGATTCGATGCGCAGCGATGTCAGTTGAGAAGCCGCTGCTTCCGCGGACGCCTGGTCTGCTTCTGTTTCGATTGGCTTTTCCAACACCCAAACTCCTGCTTCGTTGCGCGTAATAACAACTTGTTCGCCACTTCCACTTTTTATGTCAATGCTGGTGGGGGTGCCATCGCTATCCGTAAACAGGAACTCAGCCGATGCAGGAGGGGGGATTTCTATTGGCTCTTCGGTTGGCCCTTTCTGATTCAGATAGAACAAAATCCCGGCCAGAGCTAAGAAGATGACCACGGCAATCCATGTGGAGCGTTTCATTTGCTATCCTCTTTGGCGGCGCCTGAACCAGGCGTAGAAGCCAGCGGCAATGATCGCTAACGGGATAACGCAAATCGCGCTGACAACGGTCAGAATGAATTGCAACGAGCTAGGTGGATTGAAAGTGCGGACCGTGGTATCGCCTTCCGTGAGGCCGATGAGTGACTCTTGTTCAGCCAGCCAGTCTACTGCGTTGACGAACATATCTCCGTTGCCAGAGAAATCGAAATTGCCATCCTGCGCAAAGGATGAGCTGCCAAAGACAACTACGCGGCTATCTGTAGAGTTTTTCTCGGCTGCCACAGCTAGAACCATTGGGCCGAATAGATCAACACCTTCGTTGAACTCCGGCACTTGTTGCTGCTCGAGCGCATTGAAATCCGTCTCTCCCCAGGACTGATCCAGGGTGAATACCAATTCTGTCAGGACTGCATCTGTGTTTTCCGAATCGATTGTGATACTGCGGGAGAGAGGAAAGATGGCCGCAACACCCTGCATCTTGTCCGTAATGGGATGAAACGCATACTGCGCAGCGACTGCGAAAAATGCTGATGCGGTGGAATTGGGGTCAATGACAATATCGTTATTTAGAAGGATTCCCCAATCTGATGCCAGGTACTCAGCCAGCAGGTCTGGGCTTTCACCAAATTCTGTCAACGGAACGGGATTTGATAAAAACAATAAGCTGCCGCCAGCATCCAGGAAACTACGAATAGTCGCAACGCTGTTTTCTGTGAGTGGGACAAGTGGGCCCGCGACAACGATGGCACGCGCATCTTCAGGAATGGTGTTTTGCGCCTGCAGGTTTAAGGTGTTGACCACATAGTTTTTGCTTTCAAGCACCTGACGCACGCGTGTGTAGGAAGCCTCGCCTGGATTATCAATATCGTGTTCACCCTCACCTGTCAGGAAGTAGAGTACAGGCTTATCAGGGTTGAGCAGGCGGATCAGGCCGCCAGTCAATTCGCGCTCGGATGCAAAAGTGACGATTTCCTGGTTTTCACCCATCTGCAGCAGGATTTTTCCATCGCCGGTGATGCCAAGTTGGTTAACCAATACCGGGTTAGAGTCCGGATCCATGAACTGATAATCGAAATTGCCATCACTATTGGCTTTGAAATCTTCCAGTAAATCCCCAGCGGATTCCGTGTTCAAACGGATGCTGTAAAAAGCGGTGGCATACACCGGCTCTGGAATGGATTGCAGTACCTGAATGGTTTCGGGGGCCAGGGTGTGCTGCTTGTCTTCTGTCACATCCCAGCGCTGAGGATATTGTTCCACCAGCATGTTGATGGCTATCAGGATGCCAGTAAAGGCGATGAAAAGGATCAGCGAATTGCTTCCATACTGAACTTGTCGGCCAGTAAGGAATTTGCGGACACGCTCGGGATCAAGCAAAGCATAGACGGCAAAGCCAATGATGAAGACAGAAGCCGCAATGATGAGAATGCGATTTAGTAGTTCAACGTCTGGCGGGGTGTATAACTCAACGGCAGCAAAGGCACGTATGACCAGAACCCCTAAAACGGTCAGGAAGCCCAGGCCGGAGAGTACCAGGCCGATTGGCGCAAAGCGGCGCGGATCAGTTTTCATTATCGCCACCTCCGCGTTTCAATAGAAACAGTGCCGATAAATAATCCCAGGGCCGTTATGCTCAGGAAGTAAACGATATCGGACAGGTTGATAACGCCTCGGTTGAGTGAACCATAGAAGCGAGCGTTCATGTTCAGGTAGTCGAAAATTTCGCCACCAGTGAAAAAGATTTGTGCCGGGATACCGATCAGGAACCATAAGATCACAAGCACGCCCATAGACAGGAAGAAGGCCGCGAATTGGTTGCTGAACATCGCTGAGATGCTGACGCCAATGGAAAGAAAAGCGGCAGAGATCAGGATGATTCCCAGATAGCTGGAAAGCATTAGTTGCTGGTCAAGACCAGGGTCGATCATGCCGTTCAAGATCAGGGGGAAAACCAGGGAAAATCCGATAATGGTTAAAACAAACAGAAACGAACCAAACCATTTGCCGACCACCAGCTCCCAGTCGCGCACAGGAGCGGTAAGCATCAGTTCCAGGGTACCCATCCGTTGTTCGTCGGCGAGCAGGCGCATGGTCAGGGCTGGTGCGGAAAAGACCAACATGAAGGCCATTGGTCCGGTGACGATGGTGGCGTCGGGCGCCTGGTTCATGCCGAAGGGGTTGCTGGTCAGGTTGATGATATTGAGTGCGAAGATGCCTCCAATCACGGCGAAGATGATCAACATCACAATGTAAGCCAGCGGGCTGCTGAAATAGATTTTGTATTCGCGCTTTGCAATTGTCCAGATATTTCGCATCATTCCCTCACGATTCCATCTCTGCGTTTTCTTCACGGGTCAGTTGCAGGAAGATATCTTCCAGGCTCATTCCAATTGGGCGCATTTCCAGCAAGTCGTACCCGGCTTTTACGGTTGTGCGCGCTACCTCGGCACGCACATCCTGGCCGGGGGCAAACTGGAATTCCAGTACACCATCCTCTTTTGGCTGCACATTACTAACCCCTTTGACTTTTCGGATCTTATCGATCAAATCATCAGCCTCGCCTCGCACGCGTAACATACCGCGCTCAGAACCGATCAGACTGGCCTGCAAGTTAGCGGGTGTATCCTCAGCCGCAATTTTGCCTTTATTGATGATGAGCACACGGTCACAAAGTTGCTGGGCTTCCGAAAGGACATGAGTGGAAAGCAGGACGGTGCGCTCTTTGCCGATTTCACGGATCACATTGCGGACTTCAACAACCTGGCCAGGATCCAGGCCAATAGTCGGCTCATCCAGTATCAGGACCTCGGGCTTGTGAAGCAAAGCCTGGGCCAACCCAACCCTTTGACGCATACCCTTCGAGAGATTGCCGATATAACCATCTGCGCGGTTTTCCATGCCCACCATCTCAAGCGTATCGTCAACACGATCTTCCCCGTTTGGGAGATGTCGCAAATCAGCCATGAACTTGAGATAATCAAAAACCGTCATGTCTGTATACAACGGAACCGTTTCAGGCAAATAACCTACACGGCGGCGAACATCGATTGATTCAGAAACAACATCAAATCCGGCAACTGTTGCTTCTCCCTCGGTGGGAGGCATGTATCCGCTCAAGATGCGCATGGTGGTGGTTTTACCTGCGCCGTTGGGACCTAAGAAGCCCAGGATCTCTCCCTGCTCGGCTTCGAAGGTTATGTTATCAACAGCGCGGCGTATCCCATAATCTTTGGTAAGTCCGCTTACTCGAATCATCAAGTTCTCCTTATTTGATGAATTGACTCATTGTTTGTTGCATATTATCTAACTGACAAAACAATAGGCACAGCAGCCGAGTGGCAGCGGTGCCAGGAGTTTGTACCTAAAATACTATACAAAAATCAGAGGGCAAAGTCAAGCGGGTTTCATTTTTCTAATGAAACATTAATATTTTGTTGTACTTATCACATTTTTATTGTACACTTCTGAATTATGGAGCTCACACAGTTCGTGTAATGGTGCCGAAAATAAGGGGGCGTGCAAAGCACGCCCCCTTATTTTCGGGCTTTTCCATTCGAATAAGAGAGGTGTTTTCACAAAGGAGAAATCATGACAGATTTGCTTTACCAAACCGACAGTTATTTGAAAGAATTTGACGCAACTGTAACTGCAATAGATGCGGAAGCGCGTACGGTTGTACTTGACCAGTCCGCTTTTTATCCGGGGGGTGGTGGGCAGCCTAGTGATGTAGGTCAGCTTACTATGGGGGATGTTATCTACCCTGTGGCCAAGGTCAAAAAGGTAGGTGCAGATGTATTGCATTTCATTGGCGGTGAATCACTTTTGCCAAATACCGGAGCACAGGTACACGGAGAGATTGACTGGGAACGCCGCTATCTGCTCATGCGCACGCATACCGCATTGCACGTGCTGTGCGGAACGGTTTTTCGCGATTACGGGGCGTTGGTTACAGGTGGGAATATGGAGCCGGGAAAAGGCCGCATGGATTTTGAATTCGAGCGTTTGCAGGGGGAGCTTGTGGGCGAGATTGAAGCAGCGGTCAATAAGGAAGCGGAAGCAGGCTATGAGGTCCGCATAAAGATCCTGCCGCGCGAAGAAGCGTTCCAGATCCCGGATTTGATCCGCACCAAGATCAACCTGCTGCCTGAAGGCATTACGGAGGTCCGCACGGTGGAAATCGTGGGATTGGATCTACAGGCGGATGGCGGCACGCATGTCAAGAATACGTCTGAGATTGGAAAGATCAAAGTTGTGGATTACAAGAGCAAAGGCGCGATCAATAAGCGTATCTACATTGAAGTCGAATGATGGAATACCGTAATCTTGGAAGGACTGGACTGAAAGTCTCCACTTTGTGCATGGGGACCATGCAATTTGGCTGGTCGGTGGACGAGGCAGAAACGCATCGCATCTTATCCGGGACGCTTGATTCCGGTATCAATTTCATCGACACGGCCGACATCTATTCCCGCTGGGTGGACGGGAATCCCGGCGGTGTGGCGGAGGAAAATATCGGTCGATGGATGAAGCAAGCCAAGGTCCCGCGCGACCGGCTGGTGATCGCGACCAAGGTCCGTGGGGTAATGGGAGATGGTCCCAATGACGAGGGCTTATCTCGTGTCCACATTATGGGGGCGATGGAAGCCTCCCTGCGACGATTGCAGACCGACTACATTGACCTGTACCAAACTCATTGGCCGGATAATGACACCCCCATCGAAGAAACTTTGCGTGCAATGGATGATTTGGTTCGCCAAGGTAAGGTGCGTTATGTTGGCGCGTCGAATTACAAAGCCTGGGAGCTGATGCAGGCCTTATGGGCTTCGGATCAGCATGCTCTTGTTCGGTATGATTCACTCCAGCCGCACTACAACTTGATCCATCGCGAAGAGTTTGAACGTGAATTGCGTGCTGTGTGTGAAACTTATGGTATTGGCGTCATCCCATACAGCCCATTGGCAGGAGGTTTTTTGACGGGTAAATACCGTCGAGATACACCCTTGCCTGACAGCCGCCGTGCTGAAGGGCGGCAGAAATATTTGACTGAGCAGAACTTCGTTGTGCTGGATAAACTGGATGAAATTGCCAATGTACACGATGCGACTGTCACGCAGGTAGCACTGGCTTGGTTGTTGGCTGACCCGGTGATCACCAGTCCCATTATCGGAGCAACTTCAATGGAGCAATTGAAAGAAAATCTGGGGTCACTGGATGTAGAGTTGACGGCTGAAGAGAAACGGGGATTGGATGAGATAACAACCTGGAAGAGTATATATATTTTCTCCCGACTATAAAGAAAGTTTATTAAACCAACAGGGCACTGAGAGTATCAGCGCCCTGTTTTCCTAAGCATTATACGATTATTTGACTACACCGGTCTTTGGGGGGTCCGCCACATAGGGATTCTTATCAGCATCATAATTAATGTTTAGAACTGCCCCTCCATTGATTGTGACATTGTAAGCAATTATTTGTGAATCGATACCATTTGGGGGCGTGTCTGACGTGCCATTGATCGTAACATCGCAATGCGGAGCAAAAATTGCGCCCTCGTAATGATTTAAAGCGTTCCCTTCAAGGGTGCAGGAAGTTACAGCGCCATCCCAATCAGGAGCTACGATGATCAAATATCCAGCATACGTTCCAGCCTGCGTAGCTCTCAGGTCCATGACACCGCCGTTGATATTAAAACCACTTCCCTCCCGGATGTATATAGTTATATTTTCTCCCCAAAGTTTTAGATTTTGATCTACCAATTTGACCACACTGTTCACACAATAAACACCGGGGGCCATTACAATAGTATTTTCCAGGTTGTTCCCAGCGCTATCTTTTTTAGGTGGAAATGTGCCGTAATAACCAGGGGTCAGGAATGTTACTTCATCTATCCCTATATCAGGAGAGTCATAGGGATCGTTCCAGGTTCCATAAGTAGCCGTAGGTAAGTACAAAGGGTCACATTCATCGGGTTCTGGGAGAACCGGTATGCCTGCAAAGTAAGGGATCTGGTCGCCTGTATCGTCAGTGTCTCCAGTCATGTTCTCTTCACAATGACCGCCCCATGTGTATCCGCCGCCACCCGCTGTGGTAATGCCTCCTTCCACATACAAGCTGCCAGCCGATGTAGAGCATTTGAATGAACATTCTTCATCTGCATTGGAAAACAGGCCTCCTCCAAGGATATTAATATCCGCATTTCCTGTAACAATCATGCTTCCCTGAGAGGGGCAATCCGGATTCACCGTAATGATTCCTGCGCCATCAAAAAGCGGGCCGGTATCATCGTCATCAGCCAGGGCAATGGCCTGCACCCTGTTATGCACCTGTGGAATACCAATCACTCTCGCAAACCAAGTGTCCACATGAGAAGTGATGATAACCTGGATATAGTCACTATCCCCGGCATAAGGGGCGGCGCAACTTGCACCCAGGCCCGTTTCATCACAAGTATATACCTCTACGGTATTTGAAACCAGGTTGTTTTCGTATCCATTGGACTCCGCCCGATCTAAAGCAGCAACCCGCATCGGCACCCTTGCTTCCAGTTCGGATACAGTTTCTTGTGCATTTATCTTGGCCAATGCGCCCGCTAGCGCTGCCGTATCTGCTGCATTTTGCGCGTGGCGGCGGTCAGAAAAAGCCATGCCACCATCAATAGCAAGGCCGGTGATGCCCACAAGTCCAATGATAGCGAATGTAATGATGATCAGTGCCTGTCCGCGTTCAGATTGGTGTTTGAATACCATATCATCTCCTCAGCCTTGCCTAACAATTTTTACTCCTGGCTGTAATCACAATGAAAAAATTAAAATAACAACAGAATGTTCTGTCTTAGTTACATATGGGTGGAGTTTCGCTACCCAGTTCTATAACGCCAAAATATGTGCGCGCGCTCGAAGAGACAAATGTCTGCGCATCAAGCGGAACAAGAAGAGGCACAATCGGGTTAAATTGGGCAGTTACCCTCACTACCACACGGTCTCCGCAAGCCAACACAACGGCTTCATCCACACCGTCAACATCATCACAGATATCAAATGGTGCCGGTATAACCCCTGTATCGGGGTCGGGACCGGTATCGTATTCAATTACGATATCATCATCCTCTAAATCCTGAAGGAAAGCTGTTCGTCTTGCGACATTCCTGATCGCTGCACAATCCTGGAATTGCAAGTTATCGTCTTCGTTCACTCCAAATGCGGTTGCATAACGAACGGCATCCCGACTTGCATTGTTGGCAAATGAGTATATAAAAAGCGCGCGTCCAACTTCCAGTAACCCGAATACCACTAAAAGCAAAATAGGCAAAACCAGGGCAAACTCAACTATGGCCTGGGCCTGAAATTGAAAGAAAAACGCTTTGCTTTTATCTCTCATAAACAAATTCCTCTTGACTTAGAAAAAGAAACCAACCCAAATACAGGGTCGGTTTCGCTATCGCTCACCAAAGGCTACACCCGTTTCCGGGATTTGCGACCAGATTTCGCCCTTGGGTCATCACGCCCCAAATAATCAATAATCAGAGAGTGTAATACTCTATTTCATGACGGCATAAGAAAGAAAAAGTTACAATACCCCAAGTCCGTTGGATTATAAGAATATCAAGATTAGAAAAACCTGTGAACTAGTTCACCCCTCGTTGGAATTCTGATCAAATCAGTAAAGTTTTCTAAGGCAGTGCAGTTACAACCCAGTAGGTGTTGACGTCACCTTCTTGATTAAACAATATCACCAATAAACTGGGCGTTTTTACGTCCTGTGCTTGAATTTCTTCCATAGTCATTTCCTGTATGGAGTAGACGTTAAATACCAGGCTATCCTCGTTGCTCATTATCAGCTCTATTTGGTCATCAGACTTTAGCGTTCTAAGAACAGCTTCTAATTGGAGGCTCCAGGGTAAAGCCACCCAACGAGAAACTTCTGTTCCAATCAACCACTCGGCCCCTTGTGGGGACCATTCACCATCAATCACGTAGCCCTGACCAAGGTTGAATCCCCATCCGCCTGGCAGATTTAAATGTGTTGGGTATACGCGATCTTCCCAGTTGACTGCAACAGTCGGCTCAGGGGCAGGTGAAGGGATTGACTTTACAATTATAAAAACCCCGGCAAAAAGCAAAATCCCGGCAGTTAGCGCAACGGCACCGATCAGTAATATTCTTTCAAGTGGCCTTGATTCCCGAATTGTCTCGCGAACTTCCTCCTGCAGAGAGACTTTTTCTTTGACCGTGGGCTCTACCTTTGTTTCATCATATTCCTGCAGGGCCACTTCGCGCATTTTCTCGAAATCAACATCTTCCTTGTCATCCGATCTAACGGGAATTTTAGGAAGTTTTTTCTTTTCGTCTGGTTCACTTGGCTTCTTTTTCTCTGTATGGATTTCTTGCGTTTCCATTGCTGCCTGGCCACTTACATCAGGCATTACATCAGCTAATGCCTCTAAATCCGAGAAAAACTCCTGGACGGCCTTTTCCTCTTTCTTGGTGGTGGAGGACTTCTTCTTCTTTTTGGGCTTTGACTCGGTTATCAAATCCTGTAAATCTTCTTGCGCCTCAATCTCAATTTCTCGCTGCTCTTGAGTCTCACCAACTTTCCTTTTCGCCTTGGAAGGAAAACCCAGTCTATCTTTGAAGCGGCCAAAGAATCCCTTTTGCTCTTCGACATCTTCTTCGCTGGCTAATGTTTGACGGATGTCTGCAAGCAAATCTTCTTTTGATAGTTTTTGCTCGTCTGGTGCTTTCTCAGACGCATCCTTCGGAGCCTCGACTTGCTTCTCCTTTCGAGTAGCCGACGATTTACGTGGAGCTCTTTTCTTTGTTTTTTCCTGAGGCTCTGGTTTTTCAATTTGATCAAATCGGTCTTCGGGGAGTTCAACGAATTGATCGTCTTGTTGTTTTTTTGACTTTTTGTCCATCATATTTCTCAAATCCTAAGGTATAGCTGTTGGCAAAGTTGGTTGAGCAAAGACAAAGACAACGGGTATCAAGCCCTGCTCAGGGACTTCAATCGTTTCACTGCGGTAAAGGCCCGGTAGACTCACGATCACATCACTGCCGATGGGAAATTCTGCCAACTCAAAAACAATTTGTCCATTGACTGTGCTGCCTGTCAATTCCATCCCATTTTCTGCCTGTAACAGGACAGGTACACTATTCATCCATTCAGACTCTTCAGCAATGTTATTTTGGTTATCATCCAAGAAAACTCGCACTATAAGCTGTGCAGCAGATGGCACTGGTGTGGGGAAGGGTGTCTGGGTAGCTGCAAACACAGGCTCAACGTGCGCGATTTCTTGATCTGCTGGCGTATACTGGTATGTATCAAACCTTAGCAGATTTCCCCAAACTCCATCAACATAACCTTCGCCGCCCCTGCAGTCTAAATTTTGTGACAAATTTTCCCATTCCAGAGGTACATTTGATTTAGTGGTTGCTATTACCGCTTTTTCAAAACAACTGATCCCACTATGGTATGAAAGTAATGTAAATTTCCAAAAATCTGAATACGGGTCTTCTGGATCATCCTCTAATTCTTCAGATTGATGTGCATCTACAATAATTTTCACTGTTTCACAATTTGCTTGCAACACTCGAGCAACAAAAGAAATACTTTGCTTCGCCAAATTTAGATCCAATCCATGAGGGCAAGTAGGGCAAAGAGAACTCTGGGAACTGACTAAGGCGCCGCGGATCAGGGCTTGATTTTGTGCCGGCATCAACGAATAAGGTATTTCACAATCATCCAATACCGTCGAACAAACTTTTTGATATAGGGTGGGGTCTCTTCGCAGTAAAACATCTACCCCAAGCTGATTAACTTGTCCTAGCCCGAATTCGTCCAGGTAAAAGCGTTCATTTCCAGGCCAAAATTGCGATTCAACTTCAATAAGAGTTTTTAGAATCTTTGGGGGAATACCAATCTCGCTGCTTGCCAGCCAAATATATTCATCATATTGATTTTGCCATTCAATCATTTTCCTAGTCGCTCGTTCCAATCCACAACCAGTGGGCCAATCTAAACCCACATTCAAGCCTCCAGCTGGGCATCCATCCACATCGACCAATCCATGAATAATCAATTGTGTAGCCAGATGATGCAAAGTTTTATCAGTGTTTAGCAAATAAGGAAATTGAACAAACTCAGCCCATTCGGGATTTGAATAGTCCTGAATTTTCCAGAAACGCAGGCAAGAATCAGAGAATGCAGCAAATTGACTTACAGTGTCCAAAAATACATAATAACCATCAGAGTCTAATTCAACACGCACCGTTGCTGATATTTCCTCGCTCGTGTATCCAGAGCTAGACACCGCCTGAAACACAACAGTTGAACTTGTGAAAACGGGCAGAGCGCACGGAGAACCTCTACAGATAAACTCTTTTGAATTAATGATCCCCTTGATTTCTATCAAAGCATCTGGAATTGATTGAAATGCGATCAGGGTAACATATGGTTGAGCTAAAGGGCCATCGGGAGCCTGGATAAATGCAAACAGTTCTGATGGAGGAGGCGTTATGGTGGGCCGGACAGTTGGTGTACTGGTTGCAGTTAAGGTTACAGCCGACGCCAGTGTCGGGGTTTGCCCAAGAGTTGCATCGTCCGCTCCTTGAGAAACTGGTATGGACGTAGGTGAAGTTTCTGTTAACACTGAATAGTTTGCAAAAGGTGCGCAGGCAAATGTAACCAGTACTCCTAAAAAGCCATAAACCGCTTTATTTGCAGTCCACTTCATTCAACAGTATCCAATAGATTTATTTATTGTCCCCTAGCCGCGCTGTTACACGTTTCCAGGTGTCTGAGGGCGCGGCAGGAGGAAGATTTTTATGCATTTCATGGCTAAGGGAATAAGCCATATCTTCTAGTATTACAGATATTGGCAATTCAGGGTTCTTTAATAAGAACGGCTCCCCAAAATTTACCGCACGAATGACTTCATCAGGCTCGTAGGGAATCACATAATCAACCGGGTGTTCAAGCACTTTTTCGATTTGGGGTTGCCGAATTCCCGCGATAGAAGAATTGCTATTCAACAATAACTTAATCTTTTCAGGTGGAAATTCTAACTTGTCATAAATTTCCAAGGTGCTCATAGCAGCCCGAAGAGAACTCATTTCTGGTGCCAGCATAAGAATTAGGTTATTTGCATAATTTAACATCTGGATGGTTACATCTGAAAAATCGTGAGCTGTATCAATAACGATAAACTCAAACTGTTTTGCAATCTTGTCAAGCATAAGACGCCAGAACTCATCACTAAATGTGTCTAACGCAATGGGAGCTCTAGGCGCCCCAATAAAAGAAAGGCCACTTGAATGTTTGCTAATAATGTCGTTGATCAAATCATCATCTATATTATTAGTTTCAAGGTCTATAAAATCTTCCCATGTGAATCGAGGTTTTGCGTTTAGCATCATCGCAACTTGGCCAGCTGATAAAACAGTGTCCATGAGTAATGTGGGTTTTGACCAAAGTTGATTGAATGCCAATGCTAAATTAACCGCCACACTTGTAGTGCCAACCCCTCCACGCAAACTATGTACGGCTACAATCGTAGTAAGGTCTTCATCGCTCTTTTCCATCTCACTAACGATTTGCATCGCCCTGCCACGCCGGGCAAGGATGCGCATGCGCGCTACCAATTCTTCGGGCTGGAATGGCTTGATCAGGTAATCATCTGCCCCCAATTCAAAGGCTTTTAATTTTTCTCCCAGCTCATTTTTCGCCGTTATAACAATTACTGGAATATGATTGAATTTTGAATCTCGCCGCAAACGCGTTAAAATGTCAAACCCATGCATGTCCGGTAATAACAAGTCAAGAATGATAACGTCCGGGGTTTTGGCTGAGACCATTGCAAGACCATCTTTGCCCGTTTTGCTGTGGTCAAATTCATGCCCGGCATCTTTCATTGGCTTACTCAATAACTTGTTATAAAAAGGTTCATCATCGATAAGCAATACTTTCATTTCATTTACCTCTGCCTGTAAGTTTACTCGATTTTACCCTTGCAATTTGTATATATAGATATTTCTTTCATTGCATTTTCTAGGAATTCAAAAATCATCTTGTCGCATTCATCCAATGCATTTTCAATTTCTAAGCTTGATTCTCCATTGCGACTCTGCTGATCTAGCTTAGAGGCTGATACTGAAAGTTGCATTGCTCCTAAACTGGCTGATACTCCTTTGAGGTTATGTGCGTTTGCTGATAACGATTGGTAGTCACCAGAATCAAGCATGACCCGAAACTGTTTCATCTTTTCCGGTAAGGTTTGAATGAATTCATCTAAGAATTCTTGATAAGTCTGAATATCGTTCCCGAAGCGTGGTAAGGCAGCTTGAAAGTCTATTAGTGAATTCCCATCATCAGATTTTATTCTTTGTACATTTTTAGCTACAGTTGGTTTCTCTGCTTTTTTAACATGAGATCGTATAACCTGAAAAAGTTCCATTGTATTGAATGGTTTGGTTATACAATCATCCATACCGGCATCAAAGCATAGCTGGATATCATCTTTATCAAATAACATCGCTGTCAGCGCGACAACTGGTACATGTCCATTTCCCGCTTCCCAAGCTCGAATTCTACGAGTCGCCTCATATCCATCCAGAATAGGCATTTGCAGATCCATTAGAACAAGGTCAAAATGTTGAGATTGAACTGCTTTTACAGCTTCAATACCATTGGAAGCTATGTCAAATGAAAATCCTTCATTGGAAAGCAAAAGAGCCATCATACGTTGGTTTAGATAATCATCATCAACCAACAAAAGCTTATATTTATTCTTTTCCAAGGCAGCCACAATACTTAAGGTAATAACAACTATTGATTTGAAAACAACTTGTGATCGAGGCGTAAACCAGCCACATCCAGTGCATTTGAAAAAGATGGCCGCAAACCTGTGGCACGGAATTCGCCAACGATCCGTCGATTTTCATCCACGCCAGTCTGTTGGAATTTGAACAAATCTGTCATCGTTATAACGTCACCTTCCATACCGACCACTTCTGAAATATGCGATAAACGCCGAGAGCCATCTGGATAGCGAGAAAGTTGAACGATCAAGTTCAATGCTGACGCTATTTGCTTACGAATAGCAGTGAGAGGCAAATCAAGGCCGGACATAAGAGACATCGTTTCCAATCGGGACAGAGTGTCACGAGGGGTATTAGAGTGAACGGTTGTTAATGAACCATCATGGCCCGTATTCATTGCCTGGAGCATGTCAATAGCTTCTCCACCGCGAACCTCACCCACAACGATGCGATCTGGACGCATGCGTAGTGCATTGCGAACTAAATCGCGTACCGTAACAGCCCCATCTCCTTGGTAGTCTGCAGGTTGGGCCTCTAAAGAAACTACGTGGGTCTGGTGCAGGCTGAGTTCGGCAGAATCCTCAATGGTTACAATTCGCTCCCAATCAGGGATGTAGTGAGTAAGATTATTCAATAAAGTTGTCTTGCCAGAACTGGTATTTCCTGCAACAACGATGTTCAATGATGCTTGGACACAAATTGAAAGGAATTCAGCAATCTGTGGTGTCAACGACCCAAGATCAACTAATTGTTCAACCGTTAGCTTATCTTTTAGGAATCGGCGAATTGTTATGCATGGCCCACTTGGTGAAACAGGTGGAATGACAGCATTGACACGCGAGCCATCGGGAAGACGCGAATCTATCAGGCGGTGTTTGTTATTAATATAACGACCCATGGGATTGATAATGTGGTTTATTGCAAAACGAACATGCTCATTATTGTCAAATTTTAAATCGGTCAGTTCCATTTCACCTTTTTTTTCGATGAAAATCTGATCTGGCCCATTTACCATGATTTCGCTTATTTGCGGATCGTCAAAATACTGTTCAATGGGTCCATAGCTGGCAACATAGGAAAAAATCTCATTCGCAAAAGATTCCCGATCTGTCTTTGATAACTTTGCGCCATACTCATCGATAGCTGTATCAACTATTTGGCGTAATAGAGATTCATATCGCTCCCCCACAGGCGGTTCTGTATCTACCTTGTCAAAAATTATTCGCAGAACATCCTGGCGGTTTACATCTTCAAGCTGTATTGTTTTACTCGAACCAGTTGACTTCTTTTTAGGCATTGTATTTCCTCGATTCTTTCAAAAGCATATTCTAGTCGTTGTCATTCTATAGATGTGCAAAGCACACATAAGCATGACGGGGAATCCATGATTATGTTACTATAAACTCAATGATAGAATATGTAGGCGAACTTCCAAATCCGCTGATTGAGTATCTGGTCGATTGAGAGATTAAGATTGAGAACGAGTGAGTTGTGATAGTTTCGAATGGGAATGGGAATATGAAACCCTTTGTGATTGCAATTGCAAATGAAAAAGGTGGTGTTGGGAAAACAACTACCACTCTAGCCATCGGTACACTTTTGGCGCGGATGGGAAACAAAGTCCTATTTATTGACCTCGATCCGCAGGGCAATCTGACCTTATCACATGGTTATAAGCCACACGAAATGCCACCGCCAGCCAGCGATTTACCAACTGCCCCAACTTTGTTTGCCAAAGATTCTTATACTACAGAGAATAAAAATCTCGATTTGGTCTTTGCGCGGTCATTAATCATTGATGAAGCACAACAGATACAAGTCAATACCGGAGACGATTCCTATTTTCTCAGCCAGGATTTAGAGGTCATCTCAACGTTGCCCTACAACTATGTTCTTATCGACTGTCCGCCGTCTTTGGGGAAGATAATGATCAACACATTGTTGGTGTCAGATTTTCTTATTGTCCCATCTCAGGTGGATTTTTTTTCCGCCTACGCATTAAAGAATATGATGGAATTGGTCGGCAAAGTTCGCCAGGCAGGAAACCCGGATTTACCCTATCGAATTCTTATTACGCTTTTTGACAAGCGTAACCGCATCCACCACAGTATCAAAAAACAGCTTTACCACACGTTCGGATCAGGAATTTTCAAAACAATAATTGAAGTAGACGCTGAAATGCGCAAAACGGCGATTTTGGGTTTTCCAACCACAACCAGTCGTGGCGTAAGGCAGTACCGTTTGCTTGTAGATGAGTTGCTGGAGGATATTCAGAGAACTCGATCAGCGTAGATTAACAAGGAGTAACTCTCAAACTGTAACCCCCTACTGGAGCATATCAGAGAAATTATGGTGCGCTCTAGTCGGTTTGGCCGATCAAGGCTTCAATTGCTTGGGCCAGGGCATCGATGCGGAAGGGTTTAATCAGGTAGTCATTTGCCCCGGCTCCGTACGCGGTTTCTTTACTCTCGTTATCGTCCATAGCGGTAACAATCACGATCGGTATTTTTGCATAGTTTGGATCTGCGCGCAGCATTTTGCACACCTCAAACCCATTGGGTTCCGGCATCATAAGGTCGAGGAGAATGAGATCGGGAGACGTGGAGTTTGCAACCTGTATTGTTTCCGCGCTTTCATTGACGGAAGTGGCCTCATGTCCTTTTATTGCAAGAACCTTCTCTAACAAGGTTGTAGCGTGCACATCATCATCTACGATCAGTATCTTTGCCATAAGATGATTATAAATGAAAATCTGAGATTATTATAGATATAATGCCTAATATGCGGATGCCCCTCTGGAGCCAATCAGATGCTGTTGTATTGATGGGGAGCGAGTTTTTCAAAGAAAAATCAGAGTAAAATACTAGCGTGTCTTTTCATTGGAGTTTCTAAATGGTTGCCAAGGTTGTTTTGAACCCATACTCGAATCGCTGGAATTCGCAATTACGTTGGCCAGAAGCTGAAGCCGCGCTCAAGGGTGCAGGTGTAAAATTTGAATTGGCGGTTTCTCAGCATAAGGGGCAGGTGGTAGAGTTAGCAGAAGAAGCTGCCCGAGCAGGTTTCTCGCCAATCATTGCGGCAGGTGGCGATGGTACTATCAGCGAGACTGTTCATGGGTTAGTGCGTGCCGCCAAATCTGAAAAAGAGTTGGTGGGCCCGTTGGGTATCATACCGTTGGGCACGGCCAATGATTTTGTGTTCAATGCGGAGTTATCTGATGATTTGCAGGCTGCTACCCAGGTTATCGCAGCCGGAAAAATACAATCCATTGATATTGGTAATTTGAACGGCAGACCATTTATCAACAACTCCGCTGCGGGACTGGAGCCCTACGTTACGATCAAGCACGAACGCATCCAATGGATCAAGGGCATGGTCCGGTACCTGGTCGCGGCCATGTGGGCCATTATGGACAAGCCCGAATGGACTGGTAAGGTCAAATGGGATGATGGCGAATACAAAGGCCCACTTACGTTGGTAACGATTGGAAACGGCAGGCGAACGGGCGGATTTTTTATGACGCCACACGCTGACCTGACCGACGGCAAATTGACATTGGCGTTTGGTTATCGTGGCACGCGGCTTGGCATGTTCCAGGCTTTACCGCGTACTTTCAAAGAGGATAAAGGCAGTTATATTGAGATGGAAGGTATGCATGAGCTCGACTCTACCAGGGTGAGCATTCATCTCGACCATCCCTCGCCTGCTCATACAGATGGGGAGTTGTTCCCTGATTTTATGCAGGATTTTGAGTATTCAATCCAACCCGGACGTTTGCAACTGCTTGTTCCCTAGATGTCTTTCTTAACTGCCCTTTCGTTTCGCCCTCTGACCTCTGGCCTGTGGACCGATTTTGAGCATCTCTTTGGCCCGCGCGGCGCTTGCGGAGGTTGTTGGTGTATGTTCTGGAAACTGCGTGGCAAGGCTTTCGACGAGAATACAGGTGAACCGACTCGCCAGATGCAAAAATCCTATGTGGACTCAGGGGCTGTACCGGGCTTGATTGCTTTTGATGGAAACGAGCCAATTGGTTGGATCGCCATCGAACCGCGTTCGGCTTATCCGAAACTGGCACACTCGCGCATTCTCAAGCCGATAGATGATGCTGATGTCTGGTCGGTGCCTTGCTTTTTTGTGGCGAAGCAGGCTCGTCGTCAAGGATTGACGGTAGAGTTGCTCAAGGCGGCAGTGGCTTACGTCAAGGATCAAGGCGGAAAAATTGTAGAAGGGTATCCGGTGGATGCGAAAAAAGATATGCCTGCGCCCTTTGTCTACACTGGTACGGCAGCCGCCTTCCAAAAAGCGGGATTTGTCGAGGTTGCGAGGCGTTCTGAAACCCGTCCAATTATGCGCTATTCCATAGGGGATTGATGTCTTTCAAAGATTTCCAAAAAGCATCAAGTAGATTAACCATCCGAGATGCCGGGTTTTTAGTGCTTGCAGCGGTGATTGTCACCTTGGTGCTGGCTGGGCTGGCAGTAGGGAATTACTACCTGGCCAACGTTCTTCCTGATGGCGGAGAATTTTACTTGCTTCGGATAGGTGGGCGATCCTTCTTGTTTGATCGCATTGAGCCGTATAGTGGGGTTGTCCCGGCGCGAGTGCAGGATCAGGTGTATGGACGAGCAGCCTTATCAGGGGATGATGCTTACATCTTAGATATTCCTTTTCATCTGTTGATTATTTTTTTTCCACTGGCTCTATTTCCTGACGTGCTAATAGCCCGCGCTTTTTGGATGGCATTTTCAGAGATTGCATTGGCAGGCTATATCTACTTCTCATTTCGGTTGTTGGAACGACAAATTTCAATCTTTTTCATTATCCTGATTTCTATTGCTTGCTTTGTGTCGTTCTATACGTATTACGCGTTTTTTGAAGGCTCTTTAGCTATCTTGCTTGGACTTGCATATATTGGTATCCTTTTATCCTTACAAATCAGGTTTGATGAACTGGCTGGCGCATTGATGGTGCTTTCCGGATTCCAATGGGAAGTGGGTGGGCCATTCCTGTTGTTTATCGTGTTGTGGGTAGTTTGGGAAAAAAGGTGGCGGGTGTTCTTTGGTGCGGCCATGCTGGCCTTTATCTTGCTTGTAGTTTCGTTTTTTTTATACCCTGGCTGGGTGATATCCTTTTTGCGCGCAACATGGAACAGTATTCAAGTGGGCTATGGCTTTTCTGTGCATGAAATTCTGGATCAAATCTGGCCTGCCTTCGGTAGCACACTTGGCTGGATATTGACCGCTGTACTGGTTGTTCTGCTTGGTTATGAGTGGGCTGGAGCACGAGGAACTGATAGCCATCGTTTTATCTGGGCAATCTGTCTTACTTTTGCAGCAACACCGTTATTGGGTTTTCGCGTGGAAATGGATCAACTCCTTTTCCTTACTTTGCCAGTAATACTGATTGTCGTAGTTTCACGTGAACGTTGGCGCAAGTTTGGTAATGGAGCCGCCATTTTTCTTGTGTTATTTTATTTCGGTGTACCCTGGCTGCTGTATACACAGGGAGCGCCCCAATGGATTGACTTACCTGATGGTGAAATCTTGTTCTTGTTCTGGCCCCTTTTCGTGTTTATTGGATTGTACTGGGTACGTTGGTGGACCATTCGTCCGCCGCGCACATGGCTGGATCAAACAGGAAAAGTGAAACAATAATGAACTGGCGCGCGTACACATTCCTCTTTATTCTTGGCCTGGGGGGTGCATTTGGAATTGCTTCCTTGCAATCTCTGCCCGGTTATCTCGATTCGGATTATTACTTTGTGGGTGGTCTGCAATTGGTGGAAGGGAAAGGCTTCACGGAGCCTTTCCTGTGGAATTATCTTGACGACCCGACCGGCCTGCCGCATCCATCACATACATACTGGTTGCCTCTCTCATCAATTTTAGCGGCCATTAGCATGTTTGTGACCGGTCAGCATACTTATGCTGCAGCACGACTGATCTTTATCCTGATCGCTGCTTGTATCCCCCCGCTAACTGCTTATCTGGCGTTAGATATCACAGGCCGTCCCAATCTGGCTTTGACCTCGGGCCTGCTGGCCGTTTTCTCGGTTTATTACGCGCCCTTTTTGCCAGTCACTGATAATTATGCCCCCTTTATGCTGTTGGGTGGATTAGTTTTCTTGCTGGTGAAAAATAAAAGTTGGTGGGCTTTCCTGCTTATGGGCTTGCTGGCCGGCTTGATGAACCTGGCCCGAAGTGATGGCTTGCTCTGGCTCGGGCTGTTGGGTTTGCTGCTCTTGTGGCAATCTACTGCATCCGATAAGTCGGTGAAAAATAGAATCCGGTCATTTGCGATTTCCGGTGTACTTGTCGTATTGGGTTATTCCCTGGTAATGGCTCCCTGGTATGCTCGTAATATCTCGGTTTTTGGCTCTCCAATGGCGCCGGGGGGAAGTCGCATCCTGTGGCTGACCGATTACAACGACACCTTTGCATTCCCGGCTGATCAGGTAAACATGGCTTCTTGGTTGGAGGCAGGCTGGGTGGCAGCAGTCAAAGTCCGTTTGTGGGCATTGCGGATGAACGTGATGAATGCCTTTGCTGCGCAAGGTGGTATTCTGTTATTTCCCTTCATCATTATTGGATACCGGCAACTCCGCCTTGACATCCGTGCCAGGCTAGCTGGAGTTGGTTGGTTGATTCTCCTGGTTGTGATGACTCTCATTTTTCCACTTGCAGGCGCGCGTGGTGGTTTCTTCCACGCAGGAGCAGCCTTTCAACCCTTCTGGTGGGCGCTTGCGCCGCTTGGCCTCGCGCATTTGGCAGATGCTTTGTATCGTCGCAATATCCTGAGCGCCGAGCATGCCGGAACCGTGTTTCAGGGGTTATTGGTGGTGATTTGCATATTACTCACAATTGTTATTGTCCAAGTGCGAATTTTGCAACCGGGCTGGCAGCCGATTGAAGAGTTATATATCGAAGTGGAGCAATTCCTCGTTGAGCGTGGTGCAAATCCAGATGAGCTGGCTATCGTTCGCAATCCAGCAGGGTATTACATTGTCAGCAGGCGTCCAACCATTGTTATGCCGCCGGGCGGACCGGACACCATCCTGGAGTTGGCCGCCCATTATGGTGCATCATATTTTATTTTAGAGCCGGAAGGAGTATTGGAAGAGTATCAAGAACTTTACGATCAGGTTGAAGTGAATCCGAAGTTGAAATATCTTGGGGATGTGGAAGGTGCGCGAATTTTTGAACTTCACCCTGCCAAATAAAATAGTCGCCTGGGGGTTGGCATTAGCCAGCTTGATCAGTATGACGATGTATCTGGTTGCCAGTGCGCTCTATTATCGTGTTGGTTTTCCGCTTGATGATTCCTGGATCCATCTGACATATGCCCGTAATCTAGCGGTGTATGGTGAGTGGGCTTTCCAACCCGGAGTGCCCTCGGCGGGGTCAACTGCCCCGTTGTGGACCGCGCTACTTTCCATTGGATTCTTTCTCAAGCTTGCTCCTTATGTCTGGACATACCTGCTTGGCGTACTCCTGCTTTGGGGTATGGGATTGTTCGGTGAGATGGCTGTCCGACGTATCAGTCCGGCTTACCAGAGTCGTATTCCTTGGGTGGGATTATTCCTGATCGCGGAATGGCATCTGGTCTGGTCGGCAGCCTCGGGGATGGAAACACTGCTGCACGCGCTGGTCATCACGGTAGTGTTGGGCATGCTGATGAGTGGTTCGCGTCGCTTCATGACCCTGGGCCTGCTTACCGGACTAAGCATCTGGGTGCGGCCTGACGGGATTACGCTGCTCGGGCCGATCGCTGTCCATGCGCTGGCAGGCTACGGGTCCGGAAAGAAGCGCTGGCGGGATTTGAGTTTATTTGTGATTGGATTTGCATCCTTGTTTGTCCCGTACCTGTTGTTTAATCTAATCCTGGCTGGAACGCCGATGCCGAACACGTTTTATGCTAAACAGGCTGAGTATGCGATATGGCAGGCGCGTCCGTTTTTATCTCGGTTTTGGGAATTAGCTTTGCAATTTTTTGCCGGACCAAGTTTGGCCTTGTTGCCTGGAGTTGTTGGCTGGTTCGTGATTTCCTTGCGGAAGCGCGATTGGAGCACGTTAGCCACGATGGTGTGGTTTGCCGGATATTTGTTTTTATATGTTGAACGCCTGCCTGTATACCAGCACGGACGCTATGTGATGCCTGCCATGCCGATATTCTTTTTGTGGGGATTGGTAGCGTTGATAGCGTTTTCAAAATCAAAGCTCTTTGGGCGTTATCATTGGATTGCAGTCACGAGTTGGAACCTTTTGGCGGGAGCTTTGTGTGTGGCTTTCTGGTTATTTGGCGCGAATATGTATTCCCAGGATGTTGCGCTAATCGAAAGTGAGATGGTAGCTTCGGCGAAGTGGGTGGCTGAGAATGTGCCCCAAAATGAAATCGTTGCAGCGCATGATATCGGGGCTCTGGGCTATTATGATAATCACGAATTAATCGATCTTGCAGGGCTGATTTCTCCGGAGGTAATTCCATTTATTCGTAATGAGGAAAAATTGGCCGAGTTTTTGGATGAAAGCGATGCAGCATATTTGATCGCGTTTCCAGAGTTCTATCCAATGCTAAGTGAGATGGGAGAACCAGTGTATGTTACAGAAGGGATTGGACCAGAATTGGGAGGAGAAAATATGATTGTTTTCCATTGGCGTTAAGTTGCAATTATTTCACGGATTAGGACTCATGTGCTATACTTTTAAAAACCAAATATGACTGGGGTGAGGATGAAAGAGATTACTTTACTAATCGTTGACGATCACCCGCTTTTCCGGCAAGGCGTTGCAGATGCGCTGGCGTTGGAAGAGGGGTTTCGCGTGGTCGGGCAGGCTGCCGATGGCAAGCATGCGCTGGAGTTGATTCGTGACTTGGACCCGGATATTGCAGTTTTGGATGTGAATCTACCTGAAATGAACGGCCAGCAGATTACACATCAGGTAACCCAGGAAAAACTCCGTACGCGAATTTTATTGTTGACCGGGTATGATGACCTTGAGCAGGCAATCCATGCAGCTCATGCTGGCGCTGCTGCATATTGTGCCAAAGATATCCAACCGCAGAGTCTAATTAATAATATTCGCGAAGTTTCCAATGGAAAGTATGTAATTGGCGAAAATGTGTTTACGCGCCGCGAGTTAGATAATTGGTTGGAAAGCCAGATGGAGGGGGCACGGCGGTCGTATAGTGAACCCGGTAGCCCCTTTCACCCATTGTCAGATCGCGAAATGGAAGTATTATCTTGCGTAGTACGTGGTATGAGTAATAAGGAGATTGCTGGGCTGTTGGGAATCAGTCACCAAACTGTTAAAAATCATGTTACATCTATTTTGCGCAAGTTTGGTGTTGAGGATCGAACACAAGCTGTAGTCTATGCATTGAAACGTGGTTGGGTGAACTTGCAAGAAACTGATATTAATAAACCGCAGGAGTGATGTTGGTATGACTTCAGAGCTTGAAGGTGCTGGTGAAAAAGTTTTAGAGTTTGATGCGAAGGATGAGTTGGAGGAAACCCAGCGTGCCTTACGTGAAACTACACTCATGATTGAGCAAAGTCAGGGGGAAGTTTCAAAATTGTCACAGCGGAACGCCGCAATTACCGCTCATTTACAGCAGGTACAAAATCAAATTGCTGATATGCCAGTGGAGGAAATTCGCATGGCATATGATTCGGCTTTAGATGCACAACAACGCCTGTTTGTGATGCGTGGACAATTAGAAAAGCTGCAGAGTGATAAAACACAGTTAGAGAGGTATCTGACTGCCTTGGAAGCAATGCAAAATGGTATGCAAGGCTCTGACTCTGCTGGGCCTGGAACCGGCGGAAAAGGCCCCCTGGCAAGTGTTGAGATGCTGGTCAATGCTCAAGAGGCCGAACGACAGCGACTTTCCCGGCAGATGCATGATGGGCCTGCACAGGCGCTGTCAAATTTCATTCTGCAAACAGAAATTGCAATGCGTTTACTGGATGTAGATCCGACCCAGGCGCGCGATGAGTTGGGGAGTCTCAAAGCATCGGCAATGGGGACGTTTCAGAAAGTAAGAAATTTTATTTTTGAGCTACGGCCCATGATGTTAGATGACCTTGGCTTGATCCCGACGATTCGGCGTTATGCCGATACATTCAAAGAGCAAACAGGATTGGATGTGAATGCGACTGTTAGTGGTGATGATCGTCGCTTGGAACCTTATCTAGAAGTAATGGTGTTTCGTGCCATACAGGAATTAATGGGTAACGCAGCGCGCCATAGTCAGGCTACTCTGCTTAAATTGAATATCGATTTAACGGATACGCAGATTCGAGTCAGTGTTGATGATAATGGCAAAGGTTTCGACTTTGATACTATTCAAAAGGGGCAGAGTTTAGGCATAAAGTTAATTCGCGAGCGTACTGAAATGTTGGGGGGGACTTTTGAAGTTGATAGTGCAGCCGGAAAAGGTGCGCGAGTCATGTTTTCATTACCTGTACGAAAGTAGTACCAGTATAAAGAGACCTTTTTTGTTATGGGCACTGTGATGGTGTATGGCCTTACTTAAATACCAATCATGCATTTGATATTTTTCCTGTATAATCGATATGATAGAGTTGGTTAAATACTGTCTATTTAGAGAGGAGTCCTCATGCGTCGTGGACGAATATTCATTTTTCTGGCCCTGATATTGATTATCGGCTTGGCTGTTGTTGCATTAGTGTTTCGCCAGTTCCTTGGTGCGGAATCTCCAGTTGCGGAAACGCAGCCAACAACTGTTCAAATTTATATTGCGGGTCAAAATATTCCTCAGGGAGAACCAATCACAGAGGATGTCCTTGCAACCCTTGATATTCCTCAAGATAAAGTGGCCTCGGTAATGTTCACAACTGGCCAGAAAGAGGAATTAATAGGGAAGATCGCCAAGTATCCAATTGACCAAGGTGTTGTGATTACGCGTCCGATGGTTTCAGATGGCGCACTAGCCGAAGGCGGACCTGAATGGGCTTCCCAAATTCCACAGGGGATGACAGCGATTGCTATTCCGACTACGCGATTGGCGTCTGCAGCGTATGGTGTACGAGATGGCGCACATGTCGATGTGAGCGCTTGTTTCTTGTTTGTAGATGTAGATCCTTCCTATCAATCCCAATTGCCAAATGATGTTGGTTTTTTGACTGCTCCTGCAGATGTAAAACCACCTGATATGCCAGGAGTAACCCTGGGGATTTATCCACCGGAAGTTCCTCAGATGCAGGGCCGCACGGAAGTCGAACCTGCGTTTCAGCAAGGCATTTATGTAATGCCATCTGAGCCACAACGCCCTCGCTTGGTTTGTCAGATGCTTTTGCAAAATGTGAAGGTTATGAAAATGGGAGGTTTCCCTTTTCAGCAGACGCCGGTAGACACAGGCGAAGTTGATCCACAACAGCAGGCACAAGTGGTGCCACAGACTGATCAGACCCCAGATATTGTTACTTTACTTGTTACCCCTCAGGATTCTGTTACGATGTCATATTTAATCTATACAGATGCCAAGATTACATTGACACTTCGAAATGCAACCGACGAATCCCGTGTGGCTACCGAGGCGGCAACGCTACAGTTTCTCTTAAGTCAGTATAATATCCCTGTCCCTGCAAAACTTCCGTATGCAATGGAACCCAGGGTTGACGAGCTAATCTCCCCATTCCTTCCAGGTGATGTGGTCACTGTTGCGCCGGAACAATAAAATAAGAGGTAGTTTATTATGGCGGCAGGCCGAAAAATTCACGTGCTTATCGTAGATGATATTGCTGAAACGCGTGAAAATGTTCGCAAGCTTCTTCAATTTGAAGCAGATATTGAAGTAGCAGGTGTAGCAAAGTCAGGCAAAGAAGGTATCGAACTGGCACAGGAGTATGATCCTGATGTTGTGTTAATGGATATTAACATGCCGGATATGGATGGCATATCTGCTACTGAGGCGATTCGTGGCAAACTGCCTCATGTGCAGGTCATCATTTTGTCTGTTCAAGGTGATCCGAACTATATGCGGCGTGCCATGCTTGCAGGGGCCCGCGACTTTCTAACTAAACCGCCCATGGCGGACGAACTGATTTCTGCCATTCGTCGCGCTGGTGAAATGGCCCAACATGAGCGAACAAAAAATGTTCAGGCTCATAGTGCTCCTGGTAAAGCTGGGGCACCACTTGGGTCTGGGTTATCCTTGACGCAAGGGAAGGTGATTACTGTATACAGCCCAAAAGGAGGAACCGGCTGTACAACGTTAGCTGTTAATCTCGCGTTAGCCTTACATAATGAAGATACGCGCGCTGCTCTTATTGATGGGAATTTTCAGTATGGAGACGTAGCTGTATTTGTAAATGAACAGGGTAAAAATACAATCATTGACATAGCCACGCGTGTGGATGAACTAGATCCAGAGATTGTCGAAGGGGTTATGATTAATCATGCGGCAACAGGTGTTCACATATTGGCTGCACCATCACGTCCTGAGCATGCAGAACAAGTAAGCGGCGATCAATTTTCCCATTTGATTGAATATTTGCGCCAAATGTATGCTTATGTGGTTATTGATACAACACCTATTTTGACGGACATTACCCTTTCAGCGATTGATAAAAGTGATGTAATTGTTTTAGTTACCACGCAGGACATCCCATCCATTAAAAATGCACGATTGTTTTTAGATTTGCTCCAAACAATTGGAATTGAGCGTGAGCGAATTGTGTTTACTATGAACCGATATGATAAACGGATTGCGATTACACCGGAGCGAGTGGGTGATAATCTAAAACAGGAAGTGGCTGCTGTTATTCCATTGGATGAGCGGGTTGTTGTTCCGGCTGTGAATCGGGGTGTACCTTTTATCTTAGATAATAAAACACAACCGTCTGCGCGCGGCATTTTGTCTTTAGCGGAAAGTGTACGAGAAACGTTAGCATCTATAGAATTAAATCAAGCTGAGGCGATGAAGTAGTAGAATTTAGGAGTATGCTATGTCATTACTAAAACGTATTGAGCAGGGACAAGGTTCGGACTCGGACCCAAAATCGCAAGGAGCATCAAAACCAGGCGGCTCGGATACTTCGCGCCTGTCATCTTTACAAACAAAACGAACAAACGCTCCAATTACTTCACCGCAAGCAGGTTCCTATTTTGATCTTAAGACTCGCGTACAAAATAAATTGCTGGCTGAGCTTGATCCGTCAATGGATATTACCAGAACGGAGGAAGTAAAACGGACTATCCAGGAACTTTTTGAGCAAATCCTTGCAGAAGAAAACATCGTTCTTTCCAGGCCCGAACGTGCTCGCCTTTTTGAGCAAATTGCTGCCGAAATTTTGGGATTGGGACCTCTCCAGCCTCTTCTTGAGGATGATACCATTACTGAAATTATGGTTAATGGTGCAAAAAATATTTACATTGAACGCAAGGGTAAGCTTCACCGTGTTCCGGTGACATTTGAAAACAATGATCATGTTTTACGCATCATCGACCGTATTGTTGCCCCTCTTGGACGCCGTATTGATGAGTCTAGCCCATATGTGGACGCGCGTTTGCAGGATGGATCACGTGTAAACGCTGTTATTCCCCCGATTTCCTTGGTTGGGCCGGTGCTTACTATTCGTAAATTTTCTAAGAATCCGATTACAGTGGATCAATTAGTGCAATTTGGTTCCATTACACCGGAAGCCCTTCAATTTATGAAAGCGTGTGTGGAAGCTCGCTTGAATATTGTTATCTCTGGTGGTACCGGTTCGGGAAAAACTACTTTGCTGAATGTGATGTCCGGTTTTATTCCGGATGATGAGCGTATTCTAACCATTGAGAATGCGGCAGAACTACAATTAAGGCAAGAGCATGTTGTCACCTTGGAATCCCGTCCACCTAATATTGAGGGCCGTGGCGAGATTACGATCCGTGATTTAGTTATTAACTCTCTTCGTATGCGACCTGAGCGAATCATTGTGGGAGAATGCCGTGGTGGGGAAACGTTGGACATGTTGCAGGCTATGAATACCGGTCATGATGGTTCAATGACGACTGCGCATGCAAATTCTCCGCGAGATACATTGGCACGCCTTGAAACGATGTGCCTTATGGCGGGTATGGATTTGCCGGTGAGGGCTATTCGCGAGCAGGTTTCAAGTGCGATTGATGTAATTTGTCAACAGGAGCGCATGCGCGATGGCACACGTAAAGTGGTGACAATATGCGAAGTTAGCGGTATGGAAGGCGATGTTATCACCATGACAGATATATTTTCATTTGAGCAAACTGGTATAGAAAACGGGAAAGTGGTGGGTAAATTGCGTCCAACTGGGTTGCGCCCTAAATTCATGGATGTGATTGAAGCGGCAGGCATTAATCTTCCCCCTTCTATATTTGGTGTCGGCGATCGTCGTCGTTATTGATTTAGAGAGGTTTGCACACTCGTATGATGACTTGGATATTGATTATCGGCGGAGGCTTGGTGTTAGTCTTGCTGATCGTGGGTGTTGTTGTGTCCGTGAACAGCGAACGCTCTTTGGTTGAAGAACGTCTTGGCCAATATCTAGATGGTGATGAACCTGCGGTCGATAGTAAAGATGAAGGCTCAGTCATTACTGATTGGGTCAACCAAAGGGTAGCAAGATCTTCTCTAGGGGATCGTGTTGCACGTGACCTTGCTCGCGCTGATTTGAAGTTGAAGGTTGCTGAATATTTTGCCCTGTATGTGATTGCCGTTTTTCTTGGTGCGCTCATATCTGGCTTTCTGGGAGCATGGCATCCTGTTTCTTTTTTGATAGGTGCTGTTCTTGGCCTTTTTGCACCTCGATTTTATGTGAAACGCCAGCAGCGACTGCGCCTTAATCGATTTAATGACCAACTCTCTGATATGCTAAATCTTATGGTCAATGGCTTGCGGGCTGGATACTCCACGATGCAAGCATTAGAGGCTGTTAGTAAAGAATTACCTCCGCCGATTTGTGATGAATTTCGACGCGTAGTGCAAGAAATGCAGTTGGGTGTTCCAATGGAAACGGCTCTTGAAAATCTACTGCGGAGAATTCCTAGTGACGATCTAGATTTTGTGATTACAGCAATTAATGTGCAGCGTGAAGTTGGTGGTAATCTATCTGAAATATTGGATTCAATCTCCTTTACGATTCGTGAGCGCGTTCGTATCAAGGGCGAAATTCGTGTGTTGACTGCGCAAGTGCGCGCATCGGGAACACTTTTGTCCCTTGTGCCGATGGTTCTAACTCTTATTTTGTGGTTCTTGAACCGAGATTATCTAATGTCCTTTTTTGAAGATGCTCCTGCCCCTGTTTGTGGATGGATTGCAATGGGCTTGATAGTTATAATGATCGCTTCGGGCTACTTCACCATGATGAAGATAGCAGATATCGAGGTTTAGTATGAGTACTATTTTATGGATAATTTTTGGTGTTGTGCTCGTTATTGGAGTGATTGCACTTGTTGTTGTAGGGGTGCGTACAGCTGCGGCATCTCAAAACGATGAAGACCCCCTAATGGCACGTCTTGCTGAATTTACTGAACGTGGTGACGTGGTGTCACTTGAAGAACTGGAGTTATCTCAGCCTTTTAGCCAGCGCGTGTTGATTCCAATCCTGCAGGCAATTGGTGAATTTTCTTCGCGCTTCACTCCTCAAAAGGTATTGGAACAAACTAACCTGAAAATGGAATTGGCAGGGAATCCTGTTCGCGTTGATGCATCAACGTTTTTGGCTTCACGCTTTATAGTTGCCGGTCTGTTTGGTGGTTTTTTGTTCTTGATTTCCCGACTTTCTCCAGAACCTTGGAAGTTTGGCACAACTATTTTAGTGGTGTTGCTCTTTACCGTTTTAGGTTTTACTTTTCCCCAGCTTTGGTTGCAAAGTAAAATAAATACCCGCCAAAAAGAAATTCGAAAAGCAATGCCAGATGCTCTAGATTTGCTAACCATTTGTGTTGAGGCGGGTTTGGGCTTTGATGCAGCTATGTCAAAAGTTAGCGAGAAGTGGGAAAACCAACTATCGGTTGGGTTTGCACGGGCTATTCGTGAAGTGCAGCTTGGCAAAACCAGGCGGGAAGCTTTGCGAGTTATGGCTGATCGAATGGGTATCCCGGAAATGACCAGTTTTGTTGCGGCAATAATCCAGAGTGAAACACTTGGTGTCAGCATGGCAAAAGTGTTGCGTATTCAATCTGACCAAATGCGGATGAAGCGCAGGCAATATGCTGAAGAAGCAGCCCACCAGGCACCTATTAAAATGCTCATTCCAATGATCATATTTATTTTCCCTACGATCTTGATAATCTTGTTGGTGCCGGCAATCTTCCAGATCATGGGTGTCTTTGGCGAGGGCGGTGTTGGCGGCCTCGGATTATAGGTGTCTGGAAATCTTTGGAAATATCGCATCTATCAGGGGATATGGGCTACGCTTGATTGGCTCTTCCCGCCTGTTTGCGGGGGATGTGGAAAAACTGGAACCCGCTGGTGTTTTGAGTGCCACCAAAAAATTCAACTGGTATCTGATCCTGTCTGTGATGTCTGTGGCTTGCCGCAGGCGCGTCCTGGTTTATGTAACCGGTGTCAACAAAAACACCCTTCATTTCGGCTGCTACGATCGTGGGTCATTTTTGAACACCCTGTACGAGATGCTTTGCATCGCTTGAAATATCGCCGTGATATTGGGTTGGGCGAAGCCTTGTCAGATCAAATGTCGGAATTTATAGAACAGTTAGGTTGGCCTATCAACATGATAGTACCAGTCCCATTAGGAAAGAAGCGGTTAAAGGAACGAGGGTATAATCAAGTTGCGATGGTTGCCATACCTCTATCTATACACTTGGGCTTAGATTACGAGCCCGGTGTATTAGTTCGGGCACGGGAAACCAGGTCGCAGGTAGGCTTATCGGCAGTTGATCGGCAGGAAAATGTACAGGATGCATTTCAGGCTGACTCAAAAAAAGTAAACGGGCGCACCGTTTTATTGATAGATGATGTTTCTACAACGGGAGCAACTTTATCATCCGCGGCGGATGCGCTTTATGCATCTGGTGCACTAGATGTATATGCTGTCACGATTGCACGAGCTTTGCCTCATCATGGTCTTAAACTTGTCTAGAGTTTTTGCCTTTTGGGGCGATAATTAAATTATTCCAAGGAGTTTCTATGTCACCCGAATTGGATATTCAAGCACGCAACATGGAAGTAACCGACCGGATTAACGATTATATTGAGAAAAAAGCCAGCAAGCTTGACAAGTTTCTTCCAGCGATTGAGGAAACCCGTATTGAGCTAGTATATGAAAAGTCAGCTCGCAGCGCGGCAGATCGGCACATCGCACAGATTACAGTACGTGGGAAAAATATGCTACTACGCTCTGAAGAGCGTGCTGATGATATATTTGCCGCGTTCGACACAGCAATGGATAGAATCCAGCGTCAGATTGACCGCTACAAAGGCAAGCGCTATCGCGGCCGTGGCGATGGACGATCAGCAGCTGATGTTGTACCGATGCCGGAAATGGATATGGAAGATGATGAAGAGCCGGTTATCGTTCGCAGTAAAAAATTTACTTTAATCCCTATGAACGAAGCCGAAGCGATTGAACAAATGCAACTGCTGGGACACAATAATTTCTTTATCTTCTTCGATGCTGATGCCAATTGCATAAAGGTTCTTTATCGTCGCCGAAATGGAACTTATGGGATAATTGTGCCGGAAGTTGGTTGATGTAAGACGAAGCGACACACTAACTGGCCTGGCAAAGTGTGCTGGGCCAGTTTTATTGGAGCGTAATAAATGGATGAACTACTTGATTTTGATGATGATCTGAGTGAAAATGCGCTTGAGAAAAGCGAAATCGATAGTGATTTACTTGAAAGCGCGATACTGCAACTTTTAAATGCAGTTGGCGAAAACTCTAAACGTGAGGGGTTGAAGTATACTCCAAAACGTGTAGCCCGGATGTACTCTGAGTTACTCAATGGATATCATGTTGACGCCAAAGCAATGATTAACGGTGCGCTATTTGATATAACTTATGACGAGATGGTGCTTGTCCGTGATATCGAGTTTTACAGTTTATGTGAACATCACATCTTGCCTTTTATGGGGCGTGTGCATGTAGCATATATTCCAGATGGCAAAGTGATTGGCCTTTCAAAAATTCCCCGCATTGTGGATATGTACGCCCGTCGTCTGCAAGTGCAGGAGCGTATGACGCGCCAGGTGGCAGATTTCTTGCGGGATTTGCTCAAGCCACAGGGCGTGGCTGTGGTAGTGGAAGCCGTTCACTTGTGCTCGAAGATGCGTGGTGTTAAAAAGCACGACGCCCGCATGACCACTTCTGCTATGCATGGCGCCTTTCGCGCTAACCTTGCGACTCGCCAGGAGTTTTTGGATAATATTAGCAGGGGAGCATCTCCGCTGCAGATCTAACGCATTTTTTCAAGCTCATACCAGCTTCCGTTTCCAAAAGGGATGCTACTTCCGGGCGCGCTCCACCTCTACTCCCACCGACTGGGCTGAGGGGACTGCGTCCGGTTTTTCTACCCTTAGGATGACCTTTTTCACTCTCTGCTCCTGCAGACAAATCTCTGCCAGGTCATTTGCCAGCGCCTCAACTGTGTGTCGCGCGGCACTTTCGGCGTGAGCCTTCAGCTTGCTGGCAAGGGTGCTGTAATTTACGCAATCTTCGATAGCGTCGGTTTGCGCGGCGCGGTTCGTATCGGTGTAGACTGTCGCATTGATAAGAATATTCTGTGGCGTTTCCCGTTCGTGCCGGTGAATACCGATGATGCCATGCGCGCGAAGGTTGGAAATGATTACTTTATCCATCGCTGCGCGTAGCCATTTTGCTGATGAATTTTTCACTGGTTCTGTCTAGAAGGTATAGAGAAATTGCTAATACGATCCAGGCTACCACCTGCGCTGTTCGTAAGCCGCCAAAAATGAGTGTGCTGTCGCCACGGAAGGCTTCCAAGAAAAGACGTGAGCCACTTGTAAGCGCCGCGAAAGTCAGGAAGTAGATTCCGGGACGAGATTCCGATTTTTGGAACCAGAGCAAACCCAGGATCAGGAGTGCTGCGAGAATTTCATAAACCTGGCTGGGATGGCGAGTTGCTCCCCAAAGTTGGATACCCCAGGGCAGGGAGGTTTCTTTTCCAAAAGCACTGCCAGATGCAAGATGCGCCAATCCCAATCCAAGAGCAAAAACAGCGAATAGGGGTGTTAGTGCATCCAGTGTTGGCCACAGGGACAGCTTTTGCCGCTGCCCATAGACCATCGCTACTATTAGGGCGATAGCCAGTCCGCCGATAGGATCGAACAGGTCAAGGTTGAACGAGATCAAGCTTTGTGGGTTTTGCGCGAAGGCGGAAAGGTTTTCGAGCGCGAACAGGATGCGCCCACCCAGGATGTATCCGATCAACGGGAAGAAAACGATGTTGTTCAAGTCGTTGACACTGATACCGTGCTTTTCACTGCGTTTTTCAGCCAGCCATAAGCCAATCCAAATAGCAGCTATAACAAGGATCAAGTCGCGCGGAGGAGCAAAGAGATTGCGAAAGGATGTAAGCATATTATTCTAGAATGGATTCTATGCGTGTGCGCAACAAAGCTTCGGCCATTGGACCACCGATGACGACCTCCTGAATAATCCCATCCCGATCAATAAAGAAACTGGAAGGCAATGAGCGTAATTCGTATTGAGTTGCCACCTTTCCATTGGTTTCAAGAAGAATTGGAAAGGTAAGCTCATATTCTTGCTTGAAAGGGAGTACAGCCGATGGGGTATCCTGATAGGTCATGTTGAGGGCAAGTATGACGAATCCTTGATCGTTATACTCTTCGTACATCTTCTGCATGGCGGGCATTTCGGCGCGGCAGGGTGGGCACCAGGTGGCCCATAAATTGACCAGCACAGCTTGTCCACGCAGTTCAGAAAGTGTGAAGGTTTCACCTTCAAGTGACTGGAGCGTGAAATCGGGCGCCAGGAAGCCCTGACGTGGTGCGGGAATCTCTCCGGCTGTGGATGTGCCCGCCCGGTCGGCACTGATAAAAATCCAGGCCAGGGAAGCTATCAGGATAAGGGCATAGATAGTGCGTCGTTGAATCAGTTGCATTAGTTCCTTTTTTAGGCTACACTTTTACTTATAGCTTTTAATGTATTGTATGCTTTGCAGGGTTATATCTTACTATGATTTTGACAGACTCTCTCTTTGTTGGAATCGATCCTACTTCCGGGCGAAAGGATTTCGGTTACGTTGCGCTGGATGCCAACCTGAATTTGGTTGATCGGGCTGACGTGGATATGGAAAACATGCTTGCCTTTCTTGACGGGCAGAAATCTGTTGTTGTGGCAATTAATGCGCCCGCACGAGTCAATCGTAGACTGGTCAAGAAAAAACTCGAAGATGAGAGCGTATCACCGCAACGCACCTTTCGTGGTGTTGATATTCGTCTTGCCGAATATGAGTTGCGCGGACGCGGCATTACTGTAACTGGAACTCCTTCACGCGAGGAGTTTTGTCCGGCATGGATGCAAGTCGGGTTTGGGCTGTACCAAAAATTATCTAAAATGGGCTTTAAGTCTTATGGGACAGAAGGTGCAACGAACCAATTGCTCGAAACGCATCCTCATGCCTGTTTTTGTGTGCTGTTGGAAGGAATTCCATTTCCAAAGCCCACACTTGAAGGACGCCTGCAGCGCCAACTGGCCTTATATGATAAAGGCTTGCGCATCACAGATCCGATGGATTTTTTCGAAGAAATCACGCGTTTCAGATTGATGAAAGGTATTCTGCCGGTAGATATGCTCTACCCTCCAGAAGAGCTAGATGTGCTGGTCGCCGCTTATACTGCCTGGCTGGCAGCTAGCCGACCTGAAGAAGTGACCAGACTAGGTGACAAAAGAGAAGGCCAGGTGATATTACCAGTCAGCGAGTTGAAAGAAAAGTATTAGAAACGAGTCGGCGGACAGGTGGTTTGGGGAATTCTTAGAAGATAATCAAGATTGACAAGTTTTTGAAAATTCATCTCTCGCAGGTATAATCATGAACATGATTTATCTGGATTATGCTGCCACCACCCCTGTAGACACCCGCGTCCTGGATGTAATGCTGCCCTATTTCAACGCATCTTTCGGGAATCCATCGTCTGTTCACCGTTATGGACAACGTGCCGAAGCCGCCGTAGAAGAAGCCCGCGAAACCGTTGCTGAGGCCATCAACTGCGATCCTGACGAAGTGATATTTACCTCCTGTGGTTCCGAATCTGACAATTTGGCTTTGCGCGGCGCGGCCCAAGCTATGCTTGAAGGTTCAGGTCGTAAATGGATTCTGACATCCAAGGCTGAACATCACGCTGTCAGCGTGACGGCTAAACAACTCACAGAACATTATGGCTTCCAGGTTAAATGGCTGGATGTAGATGAGCACGGTATGGTTACACCTGCAACGGCCGAGAAGGCCATCTGTGATGACACAGCTATCGTCTCGGTTATGTATTCCAACAACGAGGTGGGTACGATCAATCCGGTCAAAGAGATCGTTAAAATTTGTCATCAGTATGGAGCTTTATTTCATACTGATGCAGTCCAGGCGGCTTCTTATTTGCCGGTTGATGTCGAAGATCTTGGTGCTGACCTGATCTCCTTCGGTGGGCACAAATTTTACGGGCCGAAGGGTATTGGAGCGTTATACGTCCGTAAGGGTACACCACTATTTTCACAGATCACAGGTGGTGGCCAAGAGTATGGTTTCAGGGCTGGGTCATCAAATGTGCCTTACATCGTTGGTTTTGCCGAAGCCTTGCGCCTGACGGTGGAAGAACGCGAGCAACGTACAGCACATGTTAAGCCGTTACGTGACCGAATCGTGGGCACCATCTTAGAAGAGATCCCCGATTCTCGTTTGACGGGTCATCCTGAGTATCGCATCCCGAACCATGCTTCGTTTGCCTTCAAAGATGTAGATGGAAATTTGCTCTTGCAAATGCTGGATGCGGCAGGTTTTGCTTGCTCATCTGGCTCAGCATGTAAAACAGGGAACCCTGAGCCTAGCGAAGTCATGTCCGCGATTGGGTTGTCACGCGATTGGGGGCTTGGTTCCCTGCGCGTAACCCTCGGAAGTGGAACAACCGTAGATGATGTGGAATCTTTCTTGTCTGTATTGCCAGGGCTGGTTGAGAAAGTGCGTAAGTTAGGCTAAATCG
>Ga0209536_100001508_pt1 | contig 38385 bp, 30 predicted proteins | sample DeeMarSeWOR28_12_FD_187461 | JGI IMG/M metagenome (GOLD analysis project Ga0209536, IMG submission 187461) | Marine sediment microbial communities from White Oak River estuary, North Carolina - WOR-2-8_12 (SPAdes) (version 2) | ecosystem: Environmental > Aquatic > Marine > Intertidal zone >... | reverse complement strand
CATTTTGCATATTTGACAACATTTCGTTTTGCACTATGTTGTTGCTTATGAAAAAGGCTCTGATTGTAGTTGCTATTATTCTTGCAGATCTTTCTGCATTTGCTTATGCGGAACAGCCGTCAGAAGCATTACAGAAGGCAATAGATCAAGGTATCCGCATATTAGATGAACCAACTTATAAAGATTACGACCAAAAAGATATACAGCGCCAAAAGCTGTCGGAGATTTTAAACCAAATATTTGACTTTAAAGAGTTTTGTAGACGAGTTCTCGGCACGAATTGGTTGAAATTTACTCCCCAGCAAAGAACAGAATTTACAGAGTTTTTTGCCAAATTTGTAGACATCTATTACCTGACACGACTGCAAGATAAATACAATAATGAAACCCTAATTTTCGTTGGCCAAAACTTGAAAAGTGACTCCAAAGCTGTCGTTCATGTAAAAGTGTTTTGGAAGAAGCTAGAAATCCCTGTGGAAATCAAAATGATAAAACGGGGTGATTCTTGGAAGGCATATGATATTGTTGCACTTGGAATCAGTGGGGTGCGGTTTTATCGCGGCCAGTTTCAGGCAATTTTGAGCAAAGAATCCCCTGCTCAAGTCATCGACAGATTAAAAGTAAAAATAAGTGAACTCGAAGAAAAGCTTCAGAAAAAGTAATTAGATGCTTGCACTTTCGACATCATGGAAATCCACAGAAACCACCGATGCCAAGGCGTTGCTTGCATCTTTGGAAGGTTTAGACATTTCCGGCATTGAGCTGGAATATCGGATTTCCGAAACCACCTATCAGCAGATGCGTGAACCCTTGGAGAGATCCAGGTTAAAGGCTGTCAGCGTGCATAATTTTTTCCCAAAGCCTTCTATTCAACCGGATTCCAAGGCCAGTGGCGATTTTTTTATACTTTCAAGTTTGAACAAAGAAGAAAGACTGCGTGCCATTCAATGGACGACAAAAACCATTGAAACTGCTGCTGAAGTTGGAGCAAAAGCAGTGGTTCTGCACTGTGGCCGAGTGGAAATGGAAAGAGAATTAGATGTGCTCTACCCATTTTTTGTATCAAACCGGATCGACTCTAAAGAAGCTCAGGCTTTTATCGGAAGAAAACTGAAAGAGCGAGATAGACTTAAGCCTCAATTTTTAGAGAACCTCTTGTTTAGTTTAGATCAACTCAGCCGTGTCGCTGAAAAACATAAGATCTTTTTGGGACTGGAAAATCGATTTCACTATGATGAACTGCCGACGCTAGAGGATTTCGAAACTATTTTCAGAAGGTTTCAAGGAACACTATTGAGATACTGGCATGATGCGGGCCATGCGCAAGTGAATGAAAACCTCACGTTTATCCCGCCTGGAAGCCTTTTAAAAAATTATGCCAATCGGTTGATCGGCATTCACCTGCACGATACTGCCGGCTTAGAAGATCACCTGGCCCCTGGAACAGGTGAGATCGATTTCACGCATCTTAAATCTTATCTCAAGTCAGATACATTGACCGTGCTCGAGTTAAAACCGCAGATACCCAGATTTGAAGTGATACAGGGTATCCGGTTTATCCGAGAAAAGATACTGAATTAACACTTGATCGACAAGCCAAATTTGCATCCCTTTTTATTTGACACCCAGGCTGCATTTTTCTATAGTCAAGTCTTCTATTCCCCACGGAATTCCTAGCAATTTAGAAGGAGATAGCCATGAACACCACGCGCGATTGGGAAAAGCCGATTCGGCGCCTGGAGCGCTTAATGCGGCTTCGGTCATTCCCTGTGGCCTTTAAGCTCCTTGAAGACCAAAAAGCATTTTCCGAAATCCCCTTCCTTCGCCGGCTGAACCATAGGACGACGCTTTGCCAGATGATTAACCTTGTTCGAAATTTTGACTGGACGGTGGGAGCAGATGCGGACGATTTCGTATCGGTGATGTGCCCATCCATTATCGGGCTGACCAATATTGCTGAGTATATGAAAGACGGGACATTTCGCAGCATCGTTTGGACAAAAAACAGAGCAGACGGTAAAAAATATGAAAACGCCATTCCTCGGCTGCCGGTCGGCAAATATGAAGCCGTGGCTATGGCTCCGCTGGTTTACAACCCCTTTGATCCTGATATTGTTTTGATCTATGCCAATCCGGCCCAGATGATGCTGTTGATTAATTCCCTTCAATTCGAAGATTACGAGGTTATGGAGTTTTATTGTGTGGGCGAAACCTCTTGTTCCGATGCCATCAGCCGATGTTATCTCAATCGCAAGCCCGCTTTAACTATTCCGTGTTATGGAGAACGGCGTTACGGACATGCCCAAGATGATGAACTGGTCATAGCCCTTCCTGCCGAGATGGTGGATAAAGCCCTCAACGGTATGGAGGCGCTTTACCGAAGAGGTATTCGTTATCCTATCAGTTATGCGGGTGCAGAAACTGATATAACACATGCACTTCCTGAAGCCTATGGTGGCGTGGACTTCATTAATATGCTCCGGGGCAAAGACAACCGGATACTTCTGGGAGTAACAGGCAGCATTGCTACCGGAAAGACCGCTGTGGCTGAGATGCTGGAAGAGCTTGGAGCCAAAACAATTGATTTTGATGTCTTAAGCAGGATGGTGGTGGAACCCGGTAAACCGGCCTATGACGATATTGTCGCTTACTTTGGAAAACAAGTTTTGCGTCCGGATAAAACGCTGGACCGTGAGAAACTGCGCGAGATTGTTTTTAGGGATCTGGAGAAGAAAAAGAAACTGGAAAGTTTTCAGCATCCCAGGATCGGTGAAGAATTCTTTAAACTCGTTGAGCAATATGCGAGCAAAGATCCTAATGCCATCATACAAGCTGTAGTTCCCCTTCTCATCGAAGTTAATATGCACCCGCTTTTTCATCACGTCTTGATGGTGTATGCTACAGAAGATGAACAGAAACGACGATTGATGGAGCGTGACGGTGTAACTGAAGAGATGGCCATGAACATGATTCGATCTCAGCTTTCTGTTGAGGAAAAAAAGGGATATTGTGATTTGATTGTTGATAATTCGGGACCACTTGAAGAGACACGCAAACAGGTGGAGAAAATCTGGAAGAAATTAAAGAGAATTCAGCAAGATCGGAAGGTATAAAAGGGAAATTTAGGAATTTAGGGATTCAGGCATTTAGGAATTGAAAAAAAGAAAGGTCCCAGGAGAAAACTCATGACCATACGTTTTCTAAGAAATAAGGTCGTTGAAGTAGAGCCTCAGGCTGACGGAAGCCTTGCGGTTTCTTGGCGGCTGACAGATGATCTTCTAAAAGCTGAAGTCAACTTGAAAGTACAGCCACCGGATCTTGAAATTTTGGAGGCTGAAGCCAAACTAGAACGACTCGTGCCTAAAGCATGGCAATCCGCACCTGAATTAATCAAGAAAATCGAGGGTGTCAGAATAGGTGCCGGGCTACGCAAGATCGTACAGGGTCTTCTCGGCGGCGAAAAAGGATGCCCGCTATTGGCCCATGCCGCCCTGGAAAGTTCAAACGCCGTCATACTCAATTTCACCCGTCCGGGAGTGCAGATGTTGGAGGGGCTCAAGGATGACGAGAAGCTGTCACTCACCAGAGAGATGCTAAAAAGCAATCCCAGGCTCATTCGGAGTTGCGTGGCCTTTCAAGACGACAGCCCCATCATGCAGGGCCTTGATCTTTAGAGGAGGAGATAAACAGTGATCACATTGAACAGGAGTCAGGTAATTGGAGCGGAATTTCCAGATGAAGACACTGTGCGGTTCAATGGTATCCAGGACGACCATATCTATAGCATGGAAATCAATATGGATGTGCGTATTGCCGATGGTAAAATCCTGGCCATTGAAGGAATAATGAAGCGATATACGAATTTTGTGTGCCCTGAAGCGGTTCCTGTTCTCCAGACTGCCGTTGGTGTGTCCCTGCGTGAAGAAGGCTGGGAACGTCGGATTATGAAAGAAATTGGACGAAAGGGCTGTGAACATTTTGCCGAAATTATCATCGAATGTGGACATTGTCTCGATCAAGCTCGGCTGTCCAAAGCCATATGGGAAGTTCTCGAAAAGGATCCTGGAACAGATCAGGAGCAATTTATCCAAAGCTGGATAGACGAACACCCTGAGAATCAATTGGCCTGAGTCGCACGAGCAGGAATGTAAATAAAATATAATTATTCAGCGCTTAATTTACTGCACAGCAAAGATACCGAACGAATGCGTATTGACCTGCATATCCACACTTCACCGCGTTCCCCTTGCAGCCACCTTGGCCTTGAAGAGTTAATCAAGGAGTCTAAACACCTGAAGCTGGATGGATTTTGTCTCACTGAACATCAAGTGGTATGGTCTCTCGAGGATGCAGGAAAACTGGCAAAGCAAGGAGACATCAGAGTTTTTCGGGGAAACGAGTTTACCACCAATCAGGGAGATATCCTGGTTTTCGGGTTTTATAAAGACATTAAAGAGCTGCTGACGATTCAGGAGCTCCGTGATGAAGTAAATGATGCGGGTGGATTTATGATTGCGGCCCATCCCTTTCGGGGGTTTAAGACCTTTGGTATCGGCCAGCTGCAGATGACGGTCGAACAGGCCTGCCGGCGCAAGGTTTTTGAGTTCGTTGACGCCATTGAGATCGGAAACGGAAAGCTTGCAGACGATGAAAATGATATGGCCCGCAAAGTGGCCGAAAAGCTCGGTCTACCAGGCACCGGGGGCAGCGATGCCCACCGGGTCGATGAAGTGGGCAATTGGTTGACGGTATTTGAAAAAGACATCCAGAATGAACTCGAACTGGTGGAAGAACTTCGAGCCGGCCGGTTCACTGCCGTGAAAGGCGACTAGAAAGATTAGCTAAAAATCCATCGCCATTTTATTTTCTATAACGATCAATTTCGACTTTCTAAACTCCCCGACCCACTGATCTTGCTGTTGATTTGAGGATGACCCCGATAAAAAACGTCTCCGCTTCCTGAAATCTTGGCCGTTAAGGTTTCTGTTACGTTTACTTTGCAATCACCAGAGCCGCTAATCTTTATGGAAACATTTTTGGCATCCATATCAAACGCATTAATTTTGCCCGACCCGCTGATGGCAGCGTCATGATTATGCGTTTTTCCGGAGAGATTCACTGAGCCGGAACCGGAGATTTGTGATTCCAAATTAGCTACTTCCAATTCCAAGGTCACATCTCCGGAACCACTTATTTTGGCAAGGAATTCATCTGAGACAAACCTGCTTTCACCGGTTACATTACCGGAGCCCGAAATAGATATTCCTTTCAGATTTGTGACCGTGATGTTGAAATCAAGCGTGGTCGGCTTAAGATTATAATTTCCCTGGGATATAACCAGCCCTCCGTTCTCTACATCCGTTTCGATCAGAGACATGAGGTTGTCGTCTGTTCTAATTTCGACCGAATGCCGCTCTCCCTTTATCAATACAACGTTGCCAAAGCCCTTCAGTTTAACCGTGTTAAACTCTGGAACATTCCGTTCCTCTGTAATTACATTTCCGGAACCCTTTACCCTTTTCTTTATACAGCCACCCAAATCGATTACAATACAGCCTGTGACTAAAAAAGCTGTTGAGATTAGGGCTGCTATGAGCCCAAATTCTTTAATATTCATTAGGTCCTCCTTTTTCGGAAAAGGTATTCGTTATGATTTATTTCCAAATTGAATTAAATATTGTGAATTAGACACATAAAGGCGATAGTTTAAGAGATATTCAGCGCTGACTTTCTTCTGCGGGTAATTAAAACGGATATCCATGAGTTTCTTTTTAATTTATTCATTTTAACCTCCATTTATATTAAAGGTTGGCCGGCTTGCCGGTTCGCTAGTTAGCCGGTTAAAAGTACGGTAAATATCTGTTGTATTGCGGGCAAGCGGGCTCAACCTCATCTTAGGCTGATTTCGCAAAAGGTTGAAGATATTCGGCAGTTATTTTTATTCTCAGCTTACGGTTAAGTCTTTTTAAATAATCAGCTTTGCTACCGCCAAAGATGTCTGCTAATTCCTTAGCGATGCAGATATTTGCCTGTGCCTTTTTTCGCCAGGTAACTTTGTTATTTAATGCAATGATTGAGTTAAACATTATGTGGCCTCTTAAGCATTTTTGAGTAAATATTTTTTGAAACCTGCCTTCCATAAAAGCAAACAGTGTGCCATGTGTCTTCGATAATAGAATGCCTATAATTGAAAATGCCAAAAGTGCCTAAAATTAAATAAAAATTAATAACTCAGATAAAAACTTTCGTCATTTAGATCATTTTAAGTATCTTAGTCACTTTCATTTACTGTTCGCTACTGAAACATATGGTGTACGCTATCGTGCAGTTTGGATTAACGAAAATCTCACTCGGATTCCCGATAAAGTTCCCTCTATCTTTCCTAGAATCTAATTTGACCGGGGAGGCAGATTGAACTTTGATTGACGCACACAGACCAAAAGGTGATTTACAAGTTGACATAGCATGCCATTTTTGCCATGTTTGATGTTTCAAAGGCCAATTCCATTTTACATTATCCATTTGACCCAGAGAGCGCTTACCCATGGTAAAATCCCATTCTTCCATCGCCGTGCTCGCTTTCGAAGATATGAGCCCTGAAAAGGATCAGGAGTATTTCTGTGACGGCCTCGCGGAGGAGATTATCAACAATCTGGTCCAGTTAGGTGGTTTGCGCGTCGCATCTCGAACGTCCTCTTTTGCGTACAAAGGCAAACCGGAAGATGTCCGTGACATCGGTAATAAATTAGGCGTAGACGTAGTGCTCGAGGGTAGCGTGCGCAAGACGGATAACCGGCTTCGTATCACAACGCAGCTCATCAACGTCACAGACGGTTATCACTTATGGTCGAAGAAGTACGATCGCGAGATGGAAGATGTCTTCACCATTCAGATAGAGATTGCGCACAGTATTGCTCAGGCCCTAAAGATAGAGCTGAGCGATGAAGAAAAGCATGCCATCGAGAAGGCGCCGACCAGAAACATCGAGGCTTACGATTTTTACCTGCGTGGCCGTCAGTTCTTCTACCGACACAAGCGAAGATATACGCAGCACGCTATCGAGATGTTTTCCCGCGCCATTGAAAAAGATTCACGCTATGCGCTAGCGTATGCCGGAAAAGCAGATTGCCATTCCTATTTATATTGGTTCTTTGGAGGCTCAAGCGCGGATTTGGAACATGCCGAAAAAGATAGTCAAACAGCTCTCAAACTCGATCCCGGGCTCGCAGAGGCCCATGCGGCCCGCGGCCTGGCCGTGTCGTTGAGCAAGGAATACGAGGAAGCGGAGAAGGCCTTTGAAAAGGCTATCGAGCTGAATCCCAACTTGTTCGAGGCCTACTATTTTTATGCCAGTACCTGTTTTTTACAGGGCAAGTTTGAGAAAGCAATTGATCTCTTCAAGGAAGCCGGGCGGGTTAACCCCGTAGACTATCAGTCACCGGCGTATCTGGCTTTTATTTACCAGAGCATCGGGCAGAAAGAAAAGATGGAGCCGGTCCTCCAAGAAGCACTCTATAAAGTTGAGCAGCAACTGGCGCTGAATCCTGACGATTCTCGAGCCATCTATTTAGGCGCGGGTGTTTTGGTCAGAATGGGCGATAAAAAGCAGGCAATGGAATGGGTCAAGCGGCTGGCGGCAACCGAACGTGATGAACCCCATTTGTTATATGGCATCGCCTGTTTATATTCAATGACCGGTAAGGTAGAAGAATCGATCTACTATCTTAAAAAAGCAGTGGAAGCCGGGTTTGCCCACAGGCAATATCTTGAAAAGGATGGCGACTTTGATCCGATTCGCTCACATCCCGGCTATAAGGCCCTGATTAAGGATCTTGAGATGAGAGAGAAAGATTCCAGCTCCACTTAATTACTAAAGCCTTGAGACTTTTGAATTTTGCCTTCTTTCAAATCAAAGCGCCGAAATTTTTAATTCCGGGATTATCACCCCATTGAAAAAAAACGACTCGTTTTCATGTCGCTCAATTCCCCAAATAATTGAATCCTTCCGCAGAGTACTTAAACTTCGATCCGGGTTCATACAGTATTTTGAGGGCACCTGGAACTGAATGCTTTTTCAAAAGACACGGAGGTGTTGTTTTGATCCAAAGCTCTATCTCTTTTATTTCGACGCTCATTATTAAATGACAAAATCCTGCTAAAGCTTATAGAAGAATTTCTTTAAATCTTTATGAAAATCAGCCGGGGTGTCTCCTTATCAAGCAAAGATGAAACGGCGGGCATTATTTTTTACCTGAAGGCATGGAATGCTTTTCAGGAGAAAGCATGTCTTTCCATTCTCCTGTGTTTAAAAGAATAGCGATTTTCCCATCCCTAGTATTCTGGTAAAAAAGGAGATCATCCCGGCCATCCCTGTTAAGATCGACGATATGCATAAACGGAGATGTAAATACACCGGATTGGGTGAGAGGTTTTGAAAAAAGATCCCCGTCCGGATTCTTCGGATAGATTGTGATCTTTTCATCACGAGCTATCAGAAGATCTCTGTGTCCATCGCCGGTAAAATCACCTCCCAGAGTCGGCCAGGTCCCATGAAAACGGATCCCATGAGTGAGATCAATCTGATAGCTTGTTTTGCGGTGGAAATCAGACTGTGTCGGATATTTGTTATCGCTTCGCAGTAGGTAAATGGATGTGTCCAGATTTACTCGCTTGGAGATGAGATTTTTAACGATATTCCAGAAACCGACCCGGATACTAGAGAAAAGCAGGTCTCCCCTGCCGTCTCCATTTACGTCTTCTATGTTGATCCCCGTTGTAATGCCGTCCACGGTGATTGTTTGGTCGGGATGGGGTGAGAAGGGCTCTTCAGGCTTTTGCTGATTCAGAAAGATGAAAATTATTATTTTCCGTTCCAGGAATTTACCCGTGCCCTTTGTAAGTGTTAGTATCACATCTACAAATTCATCTCCATTCACATCTACCGGCGTCGAGAGAAATGAGAGGCTTGTTTCAGAGTCTTTCCCTGAAGGGCGAACCGGAAATACGATTGTGGTTGATGGTTTGGGAGCGAAATGTTTGTCAGCTTGCTGCAAGTACACGCTGACCGATTCCTGTTCGGTAAGAATTAGGTCCGGAAGACTGTCCCCATTGAAATCCTCCACAAATATTCTAGGGAGACTGAATTCTGCGTGTATAGAAAAATCCCTGAATGTGCCATCATCTATCTGATCGCTAAACAGGAAAGTGCGCGGCACTATGGTTACCTTCTCGGTCTTCCGCCAGTCCTCGGAGCCGCTCCGGTCAAAAAATACCAGGGAGTCAAATTGGGGCAGGAGCAGCAGTTTGCGGCCATTGCGCTTCCAATCATCAAGCAGACGCCCTCGTGGTAGAGCCCCAGCTGCCGGAAAAACAGTGATGGTAGGGAAAGAGAGAAGCGTATGAGGGGTGGTTGAAAAGTTGCCGTCCTCCTCCTGGGGGTAGTGACTGATACCGTGACCGGTAAGATAGAAAATCTCCTTGCCTGGAGACGGAGCTACATCTCCCACGTCAAACATGGTGGCAGCCTGGTCGACTTCCCATCGTTGACGGGCAGCCATAGAATACCGTGCTGAGGTGTCGGCACTGAAAATTGAAATCCAGCGCTTCTCCTTAGGATAAACGCCCGTTTTATTTACCACGACAATTTCGGCCGATCCTCGACCGTCCAGGTCGGTCGGAATGACAGAGAGCTTTCGACCCTCAACAACAAGGTGTTGGACGGAAAAGAGGTCGGCACCTTCACCATAACCTTCAAAGGAAAAAAGACAGATCAAAATGATAAAGAAATAGAACAAGCCGTCCCGCCCTCTGTACAAGTGCTTATGAAGATGATTGAATCTCATTGATATCTCCTGTTTGAGTGCTCAAGCCGACGTATTATCCTTTTTTTGTGGATACGTTCACATCGTCTAGCAGAATGGCCGGGAAGCAGCCACCGGAGCTAAAATGCTGGGTGTTCTCGATCGCGATGACATTTCGTAGGGTCTTGTAAATATTGCCCGCCACCATTGCATCTTTGACGTGGCCGATGATTTCACCGTTTTCGATATAGAGACCCGGTGAAAGGCCAATTGAAAAGTCACCGTTCGGAATGTTTCCGCTATGGGCGCCGAGTGTCTGGCCCACGATGAAACCCCTGTCCATGGTTCTGATCATCTCCGCTAAAGTGAGATCTCCCGGTTCAATGTAAAGATGCTCAAGCGACGGTCCCGGTTTGAGGGAAACGGTATCCCGTCCCCACATCGCACTTTTATACCCGTGTCCACTAGGTTCAGCCTCGAGTTTTTTGGCATAAAAGAGATCATAGTAATAATTTTTCAAGACGCCCTTTTCTACCAGCGGCAAAGAAGAACAAGGGGTAGCTTCATCATCAAAAGCCCTGGCTCCGGGGTCCCCGTCATTTAAAGGGTCGTCAAGAATCGTGAGTTTTTCGTCGAAGATCTTCTCCTCGATCTTTCCTGCCAGCGGTGATTGTTTCTGATGCAGCATCTTGCCATTGGTGGCGCTTTGCAGCCTCCACATCAGAACGTGGAGGCTCTCTGGAAGAAAAAGCACTTTCATCCTTCCCGCAACAGGGTTGACCTCATTCTCACTGGCGAGGAAGGTATTCAGAATGTGAGCTAAGATATCTTCGGGTGTTTTTTCAAAACTTTTTCGAACGAAGGTCCGGTAAATACTGGAGTAAGATCCCGGGTACAACACAAGCGGAGCAATGTGGTAGTAAGAAGTTTTACATGTCAAATCGGTGCCTTGGCTGTTCAGCAACCTGATTGTCTTTGTGCTAAGACCGGCATACAGGTTCAGTTGTGCGCTTGTCTTACCTGTAAATTTGTCGCAAATCCTCTGGCATTCCTCAACCATTGTTTCGTTCGTTACAGAATCAATAGATGGATCATAGGTGTTCAGCAAAGGTATCTTAATGGTTTTCGGAAAATCCGCTGGCGCTTCAGCACCGCCTTTGAGGCCGTCCAAAGCGTTCTGGACGAATCCGTCTCTATCCAACAGGTTCTTGGTATAGGCGAATCCCACCTTGTCCCCCTTGATGATCCGCAGACTCATTCCCGATTGGATGGACGAGGTGATGTTCTTGAGCATTGCATTCTCAAAGGAAACTCTATTTTGTTTTTCATCAATCGAAAACACTTCAGCCTGATCACTAACTTTCCGGGCCATTTCTAGCAGCTTTTCCATTATGCACCTCCCACAACCACGTTGTTGACAAGAATATGCGGCGCCCCGTGACAGGATCTGTGATTCATCTGTCCTTTACCACAACCGCCGACCATGCTTAATTCAAGGTCATCACCCACCGCAATGATGTTATAAAGGGTTTCGTAAAGATTCCCGGAAATGTTGATGTCCCTGATCAGGTCCCCGATCTTTCCGTTTTTGATCCGAAAACCGTATTCGGCTGCAAAAGTAAAATTTTCGCCGCTTGTCTGTCCCCCGAGGTGGTCGAGGAAGTAGTAGCCATCGTCAAGTTTTACAAGAAGCTTCTCGAGCGAATCAGTGCCCGGTTCGATGAAAATCGTCCCCATTCTGATAATCGGCGCATATCGAAAGTCCTCTGCCACACAGTGACCGCTTGGTAGTTCTCCGAAAGCTGAAGCGGTTCTTCTCGAATGCAATCGTCCGGTGAGAACACCATTCTGCATGAGTTGTGTAGGTCTTGCCTGCACGCCTTCATCATCGTATTTGTAAAATCCCAGCTGATCAGGAAGAGTCGGGTCATCTTTGATATTCAGAAATTCAGCGCCCAACCTCGCGCCGATTTTCATTTTCTCTCTCATGGTTGGTGAGTCTTCAATCAGGTCGGCTTCCGAAAAATGGCCGAACGCTTCATGGGTGAAGACTCCGGCAAGTTTTGGATTTAAGACAACATTATGGACTCCACCTTCAACGGGCTTTGCTTTTAGGAGCTGAACAACGAAGTCGGTCTTTTTCTCAAACGCTTCTTCTCCGTTTCTCAGCACCGCAAACCCGTTACTGCCACCAAGGCCCACGCGAACATTTTGAATGTTGGTCCCGTCCTTGCTGGTAATGCCCCCACCGATAAAGGTTGTGATAAGATCCTCGTTGATCTTGCTGCCTTCTGTGCTCATGAAGTACTTCTCGCGTACAATTTCACCGTATGCGATGTTTGTTGTAACGACCTTTTCGTGTGCAAGTGGAATGTTATTGTAGGATCTGGTTAGCTCGAGTTTTTCATCGATGGAAATCTCTCTGGGGTCTTCTTTCAATGCGGGAATAAATGTATCCCGGACCGCCTCTGTCTCAGCAAATCGCACTGGTTGTTTGATGTTTTTTGAAATGATCATTGCATTTTCCAGCACGGTTTGGATCGCCTTTTCGGCATCCGCTTCCTTTGTGATGGATATCGCGGCCAACCCGCCATTTTTCAGCACCCGCAATACGTATCCATCGCTGGAATTGCAACCGAAATTCGTGAGTTCCCTGCCGTTAAATTCAATCAAAGTTTCGGTTTTGATCTCGTATCTTATATCGGTGTAGTCCGCATCCACTTTTGTGAGTATTGCTTCGAGTTTTTCAAACATAAGCACTCCCTGAATTTAAAAAATAAAAAGGGGACGTTGGTGAAATATTGACATTTAGATTTTAACTTTATTAATTTATTTATTTTTTTAGTTTCTTTAGATTAAATACATGAGAATCAATTTCGCTGGAAAGCTTATCTTGACGGCCTCGACTGATCAATTTGCTAACTGCAGAAGGAGTTAATTGTAATTTGCGAGCAAGCTGTGCACCACTGATTGCTAATCGCACTGAAGCAAGATAACAAATAATCGCCCTAGCTCGGCTACCTGTGCGCTGCTTGCTTTCGGATTTTATAATTTCAGGAACGATTTCAAAATTACCTGCCACAACACTTATGAGACCATCCAAATCCAATCCCTTTGCTTTAGCCAGGGTTTTCTTTTCAAACTTCTCGTTGGCTTGCTTTAGCACAGATTCAGCAAAATCGCTGCTGCCCAAAATTCGCTCATCACTGATTACTCTCACATTGGCTGATCGGAATTCTTTTACGGCCGACCAACCACCTACTGATCGAATCAAGCCGCCTCCTACAAGCTCGGGTCTGCGACCATGATTTATTCCCTTTAATATAAAATCACTGTAGGCTCTTCGGGCGACTCGAACAGTTTGGCCAAACTGCCTCAGCACATATTCGGTGTCCTGCCAATCCCGTTTTACTTTGCCCATCAAAGCTGAATGGCCTGTGTGGGGGTATGTATTTAATGCCTTTAAGTCTTTTACCATACTGCCGCGAAGCGGATTAAGATGAATGTACCGAACCAGTTCCAGCAAGTACGGATCTTCCTCACACAAAATGGATTTATAACGATTCTGGAAAACATGCCCATGACGTCGATGCCGTCGGTTAAACTGCTGAGCGTATCCGGTCAATAATCGGCGCATTACAGTCGATAATGGCGCGTGACCGGTTCTTAACAACAAATGCGCGTGATTTTTCATTAACGACCAAGCAAAACAGGGCGTGCCGGTTTCTTCGAGAATATTCCCCAATCTTTCTGCAAAATTCTGATAATCCCGTAGATCCCTGAAAATTACTTTACGCTCGATTCCGCGCACAATTATATGATGCAGGGCTCCCGGCGCATCTATTCTGGCTTTGCGTGGCATATCACTTCCATACTCCAAAAGAATTTAAATGTCAATATTTCACCAACGTCCCCTTTTTTTGGGTTTTTTTTCTGTTTCTAATTTTTTATCCATTCCGATCCACACTCAATTCAATTAAGTGCAGGCAGGTATACTTTTTCTGCATAGTGCTCTTGTATTTTTTTAACCATTATTAATAGATGGTATTGTGGATGAATGTTTGATACTTCCGAATTTGTAACTAGTAATATTGCGTTCTTCGTTTTCAAATCAGCTACAACCTGGGCATTAAAAGCAAAACCCCTGCCGCCGTGCCAGAGTAAGTAATGACCTTCATCTGCTTCCTTGGTGAACCAGCCTAACGCATAATTCGTATTATAACCGATATTTATATCCCATCTTGCTGTATCAGGCGGTGTATGCAACAATTTTAAAGTACTTGATTGAAGTAATTTTTGTTTATTCGATGGATATGAATCCAAATGGACCTGAATGAATTTTGCCCAGTCCTCTAAGGAAAGGTACATATAACCGGCGGGCGCCATAAAATTGGGATAATCCGTTCTGTAGGCGACAAATGATTTTTTAGTTTTATCCCAATAATGCCCACAGGGTTGTGACATCGGATCTGAGTCAGATGGTATCCCGTATCCGGCGGTAGTTATATCTAAAGGGCGAAAAATTTTTTCTGCCCTGAGTTTCTCATAGGGTTGCTTCGCAATCGCTTCCAGCATAGCACCGGCCAATATATAGCCGCTGTTGGAATAATGGACAACTTTCCCTGGAGGGCTGATTAATTTGTTCTGTACGGTCTGTTCTAAATATTGTAACCTCAGAATCTCCGGTGTTGTGCCACGTTTTTCATCAAACCCATAATTGATAAGCCACGTCGCGTTACCTTCCTTAAGGTTTTTTGGCAGACCCGCTCTATGTGACAATAACTGCTGTATCGTTATAGTTTCATATTCCGGAAGCATATCCAAATCAGGAAACGCATCCCGCATAGTGGTTTGCCAATTCATACGACCTTCTTCCACTAAAATGGCCGCTAAGGTAGCCGTGAATGCTTTGGCACATGAGCCGATCAAAAATTTATCGTTTACTGCCACCCAGTTATCTGTACCGGATTCTCTTGACCCCACTGCAGCAACTGAATGAATTTTTCCATCAATGATGATGGCTGCTGCTAATGCCGGCAATCCTTCTTCTACCCGGATCGATTCAATGAATTTTGCAAGTTCAGGGTCTCCCGAACGCTGGTTAAGAGGAGCAGGTGGTGAATCAGGGACCGGTGACATCTTACATCCGATCAAACATAGCCCAATACATGCAAACACCAATAAAATTGTCGACCAAATCGCATTCCTTTTTACGTGCATTAGATTTCTCCTCTTAGAGATATAAATTCGATAATCGATATCTCTAGAACGAATAACAAATAACCAATAATAAATAACGCTTAATTGAGTTTCGACTCAATTAGGGGTTAATCTTATCAAAGGCAATACTCAAATATGAAAATTGGGGTGAAAAATTAAGAAGAAAACGCATTATGTCTCCCTTTTGATCTTTGACGAACTTTAGTTTGAAATCGCCGATATCTTTCGAAGTCCCGAAAAACTGATTTTCCGTCTCAGGAAGCAACTCAGCTATTTCTTCATCATCACCGCGGCCGTAAAGTCTATTATCTTTTAGAAAGATATTTACGGTTTCGGTCTCCCCATTATGTTTAAATCTATACGTTCCTACATACGTTTCCAGAACCTTCACATCCACTTTAGCTATCTCTCGTGGCGGCCCGGGCGGCATCACAGCCGGAATGATAAAATTAGTCAGCATATTAAATGCACGCTCCGAATACCCAGGGTTTTCCCGGGGCTTGGCGGTAAAAACGACAACCAAATCCATTTCCGGCAGTACAAATATAAACTGTCCGCCATGGCCCCATGCCCAGAAGGCGTCGATTACTTGATTATTTTTGATGGTTTTGCCGCGCCACCATTGATAACCATATCGGTGTCCGCCGGTAGATACATGTGCTTTCGTTGATTCATGAACCCATTCTTTAGAAACAATTTGTTTGCCTTCCCACTTACCATCATTCAACATCAAATAGCCGATTTTGGCCATATCCCTGCTTCTCAAATGAAGACCTCCGCCGGTATGAATTGTCCCGTCTGGGTGTTTATACCAGTAATACTCTGAAATACTAAGAGGCCCAAAAAGATATTCTTCTGCAAATTTATCTACATACAAACCGGAAGTGTTTTTAATAACTCCTCCTAACAAAATTGTAAGTCCACCGTTATAATTAAATCGTTTCCCCGGTGGTTCGATTGTATCTTTGTCCAGAACATATTTGATCCAATTATTACTTTGATTCATGGCCACAATATCATTACGAGGATTTGAAAAAGGTAATGTTTTCTCATCCCAATTCAGTCCGGCTGTCATTGTCAGCACATCCTTCAATTTAATCTCGTATTTCTGATCAATCCATTTTGTTCCTCTATACTCAGGGAAAAATTCGTAAACATTTTTATCTAAACTTGGCAGAATCTTACGATCATAAGCTATGCCCACCAGAATTGAGGTGATACTTTTGGTGTCCGACTGGATGTGATGCATATGATTTTGATGTGATCCATAAAAGTACTCTTCGAGAACAAGTTTCCCGTTTTTGACAAGCAATACGCTGTGAACATTCTTAACCTCATCATGTCCATTCAGGATACAATGCATCAGCTCATTAATTTTTTCTACATCTACGCCTTCTTCATTGAGTGAGGAAGTCTGCCAACCATCAGCGGTTTCAACCGGGACTTGGTACCTATATACATTTTCCTCCTGTGATTGACCGACTGAAATTTTTTGCCATTGATTATGCGACCGATTATTCAACTCAATCCAGTTTGTCCCGTCGGCAACCCGCACCCGCCAGAGATAGGTCTCTCCAACTTGCAATAAATCCGGTGGGAGCCGAACAGAAAACATGTCTTTGAAATAACTGGTTCTATAAATGTAGTTATCCTTCATGTCCTTGATATCAATTCTGTAATAAAGGGGTACGTCAGCGTCTACGGCTCCCCAGGAGAAGTGAGGTGACTTTGTGGTGATTGTTTCCCCTTCGACCGGAGAAATTGTGCGGGTGTCGGGAAGGGGAATGATCCTGAGATTCGACTGAGTGTCTATAGCTGAACCTCTCCGGTTGCCGCTTGAAACCGTAAAGGTATATGTGCCAGGTTCAGGGGCGCCGGGTATGCGGATCCAGAAATCTCTGAATTGAGGATAATAGCTAAAATCACTTTTTCCGAGTGTTAGTTCTCCCTTTGGACCGGTTACAGCAATGGAATCGATGTGTTCCGGCAATTTGCCCGTAAATTCTTTCCCGATAACAATATCTATAATTGTTTTCGAACTGTCGTCAGGCTCGTGGACGTGGGTGATGGCGCCTTGGATGGGGATATTTTTTTGCTTGACCTCTGATTTTGAAACTTCATTTTTATCTGTTGTTCCCATATCAGAAGTTGAAGAGATGGCGCATGCAAAAATCCAGAAAGCTACGCCCAACGACACCGATAAAATTGTAACCAAAACTCTGTCTTTCAGTGTATCCATCGGAATTCCTCCTATGGCATTCTGGGAGAGATCGCTGACTATTTTACCCTTTTCACTAGTATCAAGTATCTTGCTTGTTTAAATTGAACTTAACCTGTCTTTTCATCAACCCCTCAAGTTGTTTGGCAAAATACAAGTTTCTAACCCAGCCATTACCTCCATTTACCTTGAATCCTATGATACTATCATTTATATCGCGCTCGAAATGAATCTGTTGAAGATGCCATTTATTGCCAATGAACTGATCAGCTCCAATTGGTATTAGCTTTATATCGCCTTTTCGTATATGCCTTAACCAGAGTTGATCCTTTTGAGGTATGATTGTGTAGCTCGCACATAGCTCATCGCTGTAATATCTGCCCAAGTACTCATTTAACTGTTTCTTGTTCAGTGGTTGAATTCTTTTCACAGATAGGTTCCAATCTTGACCGCTGGCGTTTCCACTGACAATAAATTCATTGACTATTCCATTCTCTTCTCGAATAAAAGAGAATTGCAGATCGGCTTTTTTTAAAAAAAAATTTGTTTCTGATTCAGGAAAGAGTCTAACTTTGCGCTCTCCTTCTTGCTGCGCCATAAGTCGGTCATGTTCTTTTGTAATGGTTACAATCTTCCCAACTGAACTTGCTCCTCCGGTTATTACATATTTGCCTATATACGTATCATAAACCTCTGGTTTGGCTTTCACAGATTTCCTTTTTGTTTCTTTAGATTTATGTTTTTCAGGCGCAAGATAGTCAGCAAGATAAATATCCGCTATTTGATTGGCTAAGGGTACGGGTTTCATGGTGCTCAAGTTGCTCAGCACGGCCACACTGAATTTTTGCATGGGGAAAAGGACAATGTGACTTCTAAATCCTGCCCAACCCCCACTATGATGAACAGCTTTGATTCCCCGGTACTCACCCATCACTAATCCAAAGGCGTAATTGAGTTTTTTTCCGTTATTAAGAATACCAGTTTCAAACATTTGATCAGCTACAGCGGCACCACCCACTCGCCTTTTCTCAAAATTTTTTATCCACTTCGATAGATCATCAATCGTTGAAAAAAGGGAACTCGAACCCACAGCGGTTAAGTTACTTACGACATTCCTAAAACCTCCTTTTTCGTCCGGAGCATAAGAATTTGCTCTGTTTTTCACAATTTCCGTATGGTCGTCGTGAAAATGGGTATTTGTCATACCAAGGGGATTGAAAATATTGGTTGTTGTCCATTCGCGAAAAGATTGACCGGTGACACGCGCCACAATTTCGGCGAGTAAAATGTAGCCGGTATTTGAATAGGAATATTCTTCTCCTGGCTCGAAATTAAGTTCCTTCTGATTCCGTGCCAATTGCAGAATATGGGCATAACTAAGCCGGTCATCCCACTCCAGCCCCTCGAGTTGCATTAAGAATCCCCAACTGCGTAAGCCACTTGTATGATGAAGCAAATGCCGTATAGTGATCGTTTTGCCAAAATCCGGTATGTCGGGCAGATAGTTACGAATGTCGTCATCCAACGAAATCTTTTCCTGTTTTGCTAAAATAGCGATGGCCATTGCTGTAAATTGTTTGGATACCGAAGCCACGTCGAAAATTGTTGCGGGCGTTATGGGAACACCATGCTCAAGATTTGCCATCCCATAACCTTTTTGGTGTACGATTTTACCATTTTTTAAAACGACCACCGCTGCACCGGGTGAATTTGGCTTGTCCCATTCGGCGAATAGTCGATCAACTTTGTCTGACAGTAAAGCATCATCATCCTCAAGACCTGATGTAGGTGAGACGGACAAATTACTGCAACCAGTATTTATCATCGCCCCTGCTCCCAGCGCTAACGTCAGTAACGCAAAGATCACGTATTCTACCTTTTTCATAGTAAATTCCTTACTGTTTATTTGTAAAAAAGCACCTGCCCATGGTTTAGGTTCACTAGTTGATCAGCAAGCCCTCTTTTTTCCAATTCAGCTTTTAGCTGGATCGGCGGGAAATGCACCGGCTCCGATGTCAGGCTAAAAGATCCCCAGTGAACGATCATCAACTGTTTTGCCTGAAGATCCTGAAAGGCTTTGACTGCCTGGCTCGGATTTAAGTGAGACAACCACCACGGCGTTCCATGTCCATAGGCACCGAGATTGACAATTGCCAGGTCAATGGAAAAGTCGTTTCCGATTTCGCGGAAACCGCGAAAATAGCTGGTATCTCCCGAAATAAAGATGGTGGACCCGCTGGCCGTCCGTATGAGAAAAGAACCCCACAGCGAATGATTGGCCCCAAAGATAGGGTTTCGCATGGTCCAGTGCTTACAGGGCAGCAGCTTGATTTCCAGCCCATCCTGTTTGAACGTGTCAAACCAGTCCAGCTGGGTGCGGTGGTTCATTTTAAGGTCTTTGAATATATCATTGTAACCCAGGGGTGTAATCACATGGGTTTCCGGATTAAGAGCTGCCAGAGAGGGCTTGTCCAGATGATCATAATGACCATGGGTGATAAGGACATGGGTGGGCGGTGGCATGTCCTGGATATCAAAGGCCAGTGGTGTAAAATCCTTAATGAAGCGCAGGCCAAAAAATACAGGATCAACCAGGATGTACTGATCAAAATCCTTTATCATCACACAGGCATGTTTGATAAACGTAATGGACAGCCCGGCATTGTGTCTTAAAGGCTCCCAGTCAATTGAAACCGGAACCACCTGTTGATCTTTGTAATAGGGTACATAAGAATAGTTGTATTCGTCGGCATCAGAATTGTTGATGGTTTGGACCTTAGAAGGGCGCCATGGATTGCCGTGAATCGGGCCGCCAAAAAGATTGAGGTAACAGCCGTGTCCGTGATGAAGTTTTTTATCGGCAATTTCCCTCAGACTTAGGTTGTCAACTTCAGTAATGAGGTGTCTGCTTTTTTCAGGAGCCATGCGACCGGCACAGGAAGAAAAGGCCCCGGGTATGGCTGCCATGCTGCACCATGTCAACAATTTTTTGAGAAACATGCGGCGGGTCATTGCACCATTGACCATTTGTTTTTACTCCCAAACGAATTAATCGAAACGGATTGCATATCCGAGCTCAGGCGCAACAATTGACATTAAGCAAATATGCTCAATTTGATAATGCCAGTTAACTTATTTAATCTTATCAAACCGTAAGCGGGAAAAACCAATATCTCTTTTTCATACGGCCTCAACTTCCCATAATCATTTAAGGGGAATTTTGTTAACGAATCCTTTACTTTGTTATCCGTGCCTCTATGATTTTAGAAAAAATCTTCTCGACATTTGTGGTATCTATAAAATTACCGGTCCAACCACATCTCTTACAAAATCCACTAGTTGAGCGCTCCGTTTTTTTGCAGTCATAGATATACATAATCGCTTCTTTGAAAGAATATCCGCCTTCTTCTATGAGTTCAATCACACAGGCTATTAGGGGGCGTGTATCAAATTGATGCACAATAACGCTGTCCCACGCCGGGATGACCCATACCATCTGTTTACAAAAGCCGGATGCCCAAAAACTGCCTTCGGGTATCCCGAAGTCGCGTGATTGCTGATCCACCGGGACCCACCACAAATAGCCGTGAGCACTTCTGGGACCTTTATCCCCCGTGACGGTGTAATCCTCGGTAATTCTCTCAATCCATGCCGCCGGTATAATTTGTCTGCCGTTCCACTTGCCTTTATTCAGGTATAACTGCCCAAAGTTGGCAAGGTCGCGGGCGGACATCTTAAAACCTGCTTTGGGATGTTTGGAAAGTCGTTTTTCGTATTCATAAGAAACACAATTTTTGTTGAAGTCCTGCATCCCTAACGGTTCAGCGATCCCGGTTTTAAACGCCTCATATACGGTCATTCCGGTTTCCTGTTCGAAGATGGTGGTCAGCGCATTGTAGTCCCAGTTGTTGTAGGCCCAAACGGTTCCCGGAGGATTGGGTTCATTTCTCAAACGTTTATCTTTTTCTGCTTGCATTAGGCCGGCCTCGGCTGCGGCTTGATGATTGATCCCGGATATGCTCTTTATCAAGTGCAAGACCTTGGCCTGCTGCTGGAGCGGTGTTAAAGGATTTGGCTTATCGTTAATGTTTAATTCCGCTAAGGTGCTGTCCAGATTAATTTGGTTGGGGCCTTTTCCAACATGCTGGCCAATTATCGCACTTAACAACGCTTTGCGCACCGAATGAACACGCAGCGGCTCGTCAAGTCCCCCCATTGATTTGACAACTTCTCCCTTGGTAACCACCATTAGCGTCGTGGTGCCCAAATCGCATGCCAGCTGAAAGGCTTCATCGAGCTTTTGTTCATCCCACAAAACAGCAGTTTTTGTCTCGCTAAAAATGCATTCCCCTTTATCATGCATTGATGTACAACCAAGAAAGAGCAGGGTTGTTAAAACAAGCCAAATGGGTGTACCTAAAATTTTCATCCGAATTTCTCCTTTTGTGAGATACTAAAGAAAAATCTATTTATGCGTTACCTTCAGATCAGTGAACAAATTGAGAAATGCAACCGCAAAGGGTGACCTGAGCACATTGCCAGAACCAAGCCTGAAGGGGGCACTGGCACCGTCACTGTTTGCAAGCAGAATCAAGGTTACTTCCTCTTCGGGTACTTTCAATATCAATGATGAATATGCTTTCGGCGCCCATCCATAATGCCAGACAAGCTTCTTGCCCTTATGATTTTGAACAAACCAGCCCAATCCGTAAGGCAGGGATTTGCCATTGTTTGACATGTTCGGGGTAAACATTAATTCTTTCGTTGCCTCAGAAACAATTAGATTTCGATCCATTGCTACATCAAATTTGGCCAGATCAAGCACTGTCGATATCATGCCGGCCGATGAAGACAATTTGACCGGATATTCGGAAGGAACAAAGTCCCTCCCAAATCCCATTTTATAATATTTGGAACGGTCAGCCAGAACCTGTTGGCGAATATTATTATTGAAACTCGGAACGGTCCGGGTCATGTTGAGAGGCTTGATGATATTTTCGACAAGTAGTTCAGCAAAAGTTTTCCCTGATACCTCTTCGGCCACCAGTGACAGAAATCCAAACAAGAATCCGTTGTAGCGATAGGCATCGCCCGGCACTCCTTGCGCCGTGTGTGTCAGATGATGTTTTACCGTAATCCTTCTGGTTTCGCAGCGGTAATTCTTCAGCAAGAATGCATATTCGAAAGATGTATCTCTGCTGGCTTTCTTTATTTCTTTGCAGGCATTTTCATATCCGTCGATGGTGTACCTGTCCCACTGAAAACGGGTATCCTTCAAGAGGGCTGCCATCTTATCCTCTAAATCGAGTTGCCCTTCCTCGACCAATTTCATCAAAATTGCCGCCCCAAAAGTCTTGGTAAGAGATGCAATGTTGTATGGCGTGTCTGCTGTTGCCGGTATCTTGTTTTCGATGTCAGCATAACCGAAGCCCTCAGCAATAATGACGTTATGCTGTTCAAGGACTGCTACAGACATTCCGGGAATGTTGTACTTTTTTTGTAGCCGTTCAATTTCTTGCTTAAAACCTTGAATGGGGTCTTTAGCATGCGGTTGGGTTGATACTGGAGAAGATTGCGAGGCACAGGAAACCAGCAGGCAACCCATTAGCAGGCCTATGAACCACGATATCCGATCAGACATGAAATTCTGAATATAACTTTTTTTCATAGCGACCCTATAGATTGTTAAACATGAAGGTTTGAAATAACCAAGCAATCATCTATTTATCCTGGCGAGCGTCAAGGATTTTGGATAATATTTTGACGAGATTGTCGTCAGACAAAAAATTAGCAGCCCAGCCATACTCTCGACAATATTCGTTCAAGGAAAACAAAGGGAATTTGCATACATATAAATAGATGAGAGCTTGTCTGAAGTTGTATCCTTCTTTTTCGATCAACTCTCCAACACATTGCTTAATCTGTTGCGTATCAAATTGATGGACAATTACTGTATCCCAGGCGGGAATCACAAAAACATTTTGGCTGCCAAAGCCCCAGCCAAAATAGGTGCCTTCAGGGATCCCCATTTCCCGCGATTTCCGGTCCACGGGCACCCACCACAGATAACTGTGAGCACTTCCCAAGCCTTTTTTACCGGTTAACACATAATCACCGGTAATTCTTTCCACCCATGATGCAGGGATTATTTGCCTACCGTTCCATTCTCCTTTATTCAGGTATAGCTGCCCAAATTTGGCAAGATCGCGGGCCGACATCCTGAAACCGGCTTTTGAGTGTCTGGAAAGTCTTTTGTCGGTTACATAAAAGACGGAATCTTTATTGAAGTCCTGCATCTCCAGCGGGTCAGCAATACCTGATTTAAAGGCCTGATAAACACTAAGACCGGTTTGCTGTTCGAAAATCGTGGTGAGCGCATTGTAGTCCCAGTTGTTATACACCCATATGGTTCCCGGGGGATTGGGTTTGTGCCCCAATCGTTTGTCTTTTTCTTTTTTTAAAAGCCCGCCCTCTGCTGCCGCCTCGTGATTGATACCGGATACACTCTTAATTAAATGCAAGACCTTGACCTGCTGCTGCAGCGGTGTTAAAGGATTGGGCTCGTCATTAATGCCCAGTTCGGCCAACGTACTCTCAAGATTTATTTGGTCAGGGCCGGTTCCTAGATGCTGACCAACGATAGCGTTCAGTAAGGCTTTTCTGACCGAGTGAGTATATAGAGGTATTTCAAGGTCTCCCATTGATTTAACGACCTCTCCGTTGGTTACGACCATAAGAGTGGTTGTGCCCAAATCGCATGCAAACAGAAAAGCTTCATCGAGCTTTTCCTTATCCCACATGGAAGTGGTTTGAGTAATACTGCTCCCACACTCCGTTTGGGGTTTTACGGTTGCACAACCCGTAATGATTAAAGTTACAATCACTATCCAAGAAATGTTTCGCATCATCGTCATGAGTTCTCCTTTAAGAATAAATTTGCTTTTTTATTTGGATACCCATTGGCAATTATCCAAATTAATGCGCGGTACTCCAAAGTCCGGGTCTAGCTGAATAAACACGGGTTTTTTTTCGGTAGTTAAGGTAAATGTATGCTTTCCCTTTCGTGTCAGGTGAATGGGAACCTTTTGAAGCTCAGCTTGTGCAGATGTTTTGTAAGCGAGAGAAGTAAATAATTCGTAGTCTTTATTAGAGTTCACCTTAATTTCAACTGCGGTTTCATAAGCATTGGCTTTCTGCTGGATTTCCACATGATTGATCGAGAGCTTGATCTTAGCGTTATGTTTTATCCATTGATCGAGATAGCTTTTTACATCTACAGTGGTTTTTGCCTGCATGCATTCCAGAAAGTCTTCATATTTTGCGTTCCTAAAGCCGTATTTTTTGAAAAAGTCCGCCAGAGCGGTAAAAAAACCTTCATCACCCAGTTTTTGTCGCAATTGTTCCCACACAAGAGCCCCATAGTAATACATCAAGGCTCTTTCAGAGCGACCGCTTTTGTTAACATATTCCAATGTCTTAACGGATCTGTATCCTTTGTTTTTAATGAATTGTTCTAAAAAATGCCGCCGTGCCAGAGTGCCAATCTGCTCACCTTCAATCTGCTCATAGGCCCAGGCTGCCACGAAATTGGCGCCACCCTCGCCAAACCATTCATACAGTTTACCCGACCACCGAACATAAAACAGATTCCAGTTATGAAACAGCTCATGATTTACAAAGAATTTATAATATGTTTTTCCCTCCTTGGTTTCCATATAGTTTTTTGTCACCAGATCCGGAAAATAGATGGCGTTGCCTTTATTTTCTCCGCCACTACGTTTTGAGTTGATTCTCCCCACAGTACCGAATCTGTAACTTTTTGTCCCGTTATCGCCAAATACATAAGAATAAAGTTTTACGACGTTGAAGGTATAATCGATCATCTCCTCATCATATTTTTGTTGAGGATAGAGATAGAACACCACGGTAATGTCATCTTTTTTTCTCTCTATTTTTTTATAGGGCGCGCAGGAAAAGGTCGGAATGTTAGGAAGGTCGCTTCTATATGAATCGATGACGTAACCGGCTTCTTTTTTTGAGAAAACGAGCCGGCCGGGAACACAGGAATAATTTCCTGCGGGATATTTGATGGATAGGTTAAAAGGAGCTATGAGATTTCGGCAGAATATCGGATTGTTTCCGGTATAGGGCCCAATGGCATAACTTGTTTTTGGACTGATGGTCAGGGCCCATATATTTTCTTTGGGGATATCCTCGATGGCTTCAGGGTTCAGATGGTAATGAATATCAAAAACGATCTTTTGATTGGGTTTAATGGTTTCCAAAACCTGGGTTTCGAAAATTGGGAATTTCTTTTCATTTAAGTCCATCCATTTTCGAGAACCCATACGTTTCGTTTGCTTTATTTGTATTTCTCTATCATTTACGTCTTTTACTGTTATCTGATCAATCATCAGATCCGGATGAAGACTAAAGGCTATTTTATTGGTAGCTGATCCTGAAGCATTGGTAAGTGCTATGTTCTGTTTGGATTTAAATATTTTTGACTCAGGATTTATTTCGTAATGTTGTTCATAATGCTTGACCTTAAAGCGATATTCGACATTGGTTGCCTGGATATTCCACGGCACCGCATGGCATGCAGTAATTAGTAAAAAAGAAGCGATAACGCCGATATGCTTGATCAATTTCATTTGGTTTTCCTTTTTAAGACCCAAAGTGCCTAAAAACATTATTGCGTACTTTAAAACGGTAATATGCTTTTTTTGGATCCCTTCTCTACTGACCGAATGCTAAATGCAAAGCAGGAGGTAACATTCCCAATCCTGAGTGTCCAACATGGGGGACGGTCACGAGTTTCCAATTAAAGTCAAAGTCCAATTTTTGAGCTTCATTCTTGCCAATTTTGTAGAAATTTTGTCCTCTCTCGAAGCGGTTGTTGCCTTGCTTAGCAAAAACATCTCCTTGTGCTAAATATTTGTCCTGTTCGACATCTTCTTCACCCAGCAACACATACAAGTCCAATGAAAAAAGTCTCTTTAGATCTTCCCTTGATAGATCCAAACCGGACAATGACCAGGGAAAAGAGGCCTCTCCGAAAGTCGGCATCGCATACTCTCCCGCATTTGCGGCGAACGCTTTTTCTACGAAATCCGATGCTCCCACAATAAGTTGTCGATGTACAAACTGTGATCCCGCTGAATGGCCGAACAAATAGTATTTTTCTTGCTGTGAGTTAGTTAGTTTCTTTACAAATTTAAAGATTCTATCATTAACAAAATACGTCCAAAGTTCTTTAGGTTTTTTCCTCGCATTGCCATAATTGTATTCTTCCCATGTAGGAAAGAGTTCAAATGAGTACTCGGGGACCACCAGCAGAAAGTTAAACGTCTCCGCAGAAATAGCCGATACATACATAAACTCTTCTGCCTGTCGACCATATCCATGAAGAAGAAAGAAAATTGGGCTATCTGAAGTAAATCCGGACGGTTTATAATAGAAGACACGCATTGCAGCGTCTTCCGGAATCGTTTTGTCACGAAAAAGGAAAACCCCCGCACCATAATTGATTAGCTGGCTTTTTACAACTTCCTCTTGAGTGTATCTTGGCGTGCACCCGAGAACCACCAACAGAACTACCAATACTGATACTGATTTTAGAACACAAATTTCTTTATAGTTTTTATAAGACATTCTTCATTTCCCCCTGCTCGCTTCGATTCTAAATCCCTGGTGTTACTAATGTAATCAAAATATACAAGAAAGCTGAGCGTTTTCGGCGGGCACGGATCTTGGCGAGCTCAGCCGAGCCGAGCCGACCTTAAGCGGCTTTTGCAAAGTGGTTAAAATAAAAACCATCGGCTGCGATCTTCATCTTCAGTCTCCGATTCAGTCTCTTCAAATAATCTGCTTTCTTTCCCCCAAAGGACTCTGAAAGGTCCTTTGCAATACAGACATTCAAGCGTGCTTTATTTCTCCAGGTCATTTTACTAAAATAATCGTTTTGATCGTTAAACATGATATTGCCCCTAAGTTTTTAAGCGTTTATCTTTTATCGAAACCTGACTCTCATTAGAGCAAACGGTGTGCCAGGTGTCTGCGATAATAAAATGCCTAAAATTGAAAGTGCCAAAAGTGCCTAAAATTAAAAGAAATATATAAAAGTCAGATGAAAACTTTAATTACGTCGACCCCTTTAATTACTTTAGGCATTTTCTTTTACTGTCCGCTGTTGCAACAGGTAGTGTTCGATATCGTACAGTCCTTATAGAAAGGATCTATCGCGTTAAAGGTGTTCCCTATTTACGAATGAATTCATCAGGTAATTGACATGAAATGGATTTCCTGCGTCCGTTTTTCGTCAGGTCGCCGCTGAAAGCCACTCGCACATATTTATCTATACATAGGGGAGCGGCTTCCAGCCGCGAGAGGTTGATCGTGTTGGGTGCTTTTTTTGTTGCCCTCATAAAAGCTAAAGAACGAATGTTTTGACATTTCCAATAATCTGTATGATTCTATCCTAACATTGACTTATTAAATTTGATGCTTTCGTAAGAAGTCCCAATCCCGTCACTCCGGCGAACCCCGGATCGAGGTCCGGGGCAGGCGCCGGAGTCCAGAAACTATTGAAATGACTGGATTCCGGCTTTCGCCGGAATGACAATAACTTGATTTTTTGACTTTTTACGGATTCATCAAATTTGTATTAAGGGATGTGAATTTTGAACCAAAGAGATAATTGCAGAAGGTTAGCCGAGAGCTATTTTGATTATCTGGCCGAGCGCTTTCCGGTGATGTGCGCCAGTGACGAATTTCACTTTCTTCCCAGAGCCGAGAATGCCTGTAACCATTACGATAAAGTGGATGACCTTGAAGCAAGCGCAATTGAAGAAACCATCGCGAAATTGAATGAATTTCAAAAGGACTTCTCTTTAATAGACTCCGAAGAAGGCGATCTTGAAAGCATTGTTGATCTTAAATTGCTGCAGGCAAATGCAAACGGCATTTTAATTGAGTTGGATACGAGACGTTCCTGGCAGTACAATCCCTTATTTTATATGAAAATCGCCTTCATCGGTTTAGATCATGCGTTGACAAAACCGGCTGCGGGTCCAGAAGAGATCCGGGATAGAGTGCTTGCACGTTTATCCGCTATTCCCAGGTTACTGAAGCAAGCAATGGATAACATCCACTCTGTACCGGAAGCCTATTATCAAGCTTCGCAGCTGATGGTGAAGGACTGCCAACAACATTTATCTGAAACCGGTAAGGTACTATCTGAGTTATTTTCGGATCACCATAAAGACATTTTAACCAAAAGTTTGGAAAACACACAAACTGCCCTCAAAGATTTTGATGGATTCTTAGGTTCAAAATCTCCTGAACCCGATAGGCGATTCGCTGTTTCAACCCTTGAATCCTCCTTGAAAGACCATTTTTTATCAAAACGCACCCCGGAAGAAATATTTCAGATAGCCGTGGAAGAATGGCATCAAATTCTTAAACAATTAGAAAGCCTGCAATCAAAAATAAATCCGGGTAAAACCTGGGCGGAGCTGTATCATGGGTATAATCCTTCGCAAATTGAGGAAATGGAAATCATTTCACTTTATAAATCTGAAATTGATCGTTTGCGAACATTTTTCAGGCGAAACGGTTTCAGTCAGGAGGATTTGAACGCGCCCATTGATGTCGTTTATACGTCTACTTATTTAAAATCCGTGCGGAGTTCAGCCTCCTTTGCAGCTGCTTTTAGCCAGAACCCTGAAGAAAAGAGTTTTTTTTACATTACGACCCAATTTCCGAGACAAAACAGCAAAAATGCCGATATCCTGCTTCAGAAGCGCTTGCACCGCGAATACAAAATGCTGACGGCGCATGAAACGATTCCGGGGCACCATTTTCTGGATTCTATCCGCAGGAGGCTGGCAAATCCCGTTCGTCGACAAATCGAATCGCCTTTTTTTTACGAAGGCTGGGCCTCCTTTTCGGAGTCTATGTTGATCGAATCTGGCTATATAAACGATCCCCAGGAATTGCTGGTCGATTGCAAACGGAGGCTGTGGCGATCTGCCCGATGTCAAATCGATGTGGGTCTGACCATTGGTAAACTGTCTCAAGATGATGCCATAGAGCTGTTGAAAACATGCGGATTCGCTCCTCAAGAAGCATTCAGACAGCTAGATCACTATCGATTGAACCCCGGATATCAGTTGTGTTACAGCCTGGGCAGTTATGAATTCAGACAACTAAAAGAAAACTACGGCAATCTTTTAAGGGGAAAAGACTTTCACAGTTTTGTTTTAGAAGGCGGAGAATTGCCGTTTCATCTGATCGAAAAAAGGTTTGACGGTTTTTGTCACAAAAAATAGAGAATGAAGCATTTTCGGGGATATCATGCAGAATGGAATCTGGGTTGTCCCGGCGGTTGGGAATATCAGAGAATGGCCCAGGAAAGAGGAAAGCTGTGCTGGAATAGGATCAAAAAAATTTCAGCCATTGATATCGAATTAAACTTTGACCATCCTGTCTTAAATCCGGTTCCATTATTTTTGGGTATGTTGTTCCGAGCCCATCAGATGAGATTTCGCGGTGAAAAACCATTCATTTTGCTTGTAGCCGAGCAGGAAACCTTGGATAAGGTGACAGAAAATATTAATGTGGTGAAGTACTTGAACCAGATGGAAGGTGTAAATGCCGCTCTGACAAGCCCTCAGCAGGTGGAAGAGAAAGGAGATGATATCATTTACTGCGGAAACAAGGTCACGGTCATCTTTCTGGATATCAACACTAATGTTCTTTTGAAAATAGCAAAAAAGCATAATATCGAACCCCTAATGACCGGGATTAAAAAGGGGATTGTGGTCAATCCCAGAGGCATGGAACCTCTTGGTGCCAAGGGAGTATTTGAGGCTGTGACCGGAGAGTTTAGCTCCCGTCTCTCGCCTTCTACCGTAAACTATACACCATGGACTCGCCTATTTTATCCTCGAATGACCAAGGGACCCGATGGGGAGATGATCAGCGATCTGGTGGAATGGGTCAGAGACCATTGGGAGAAAATTATACTAAAACCTGTCTATGGTTATTCCGGCAAGGGCATATTTGTAGGAGCTCAGAGCGAATCCCGAGATGAAGATCTCCAAAAGGCCCTGAAAGAGGGCTCCTATATCGTTCAGTCTTTTATTCCGAAAGCGCTTTGGGCGGAGAGCTATCCATGGCTGGATCTGCAAGATAAAAAAGTAGCTCTGAAGCAATGGCAGACGGACTTCCGGTGTTTTATAGATGATACAGGGCTTATCGGGTTTTTGGCCCGTTTCGGAGGTATACCTACCAATGTAGGTGCTGGGGGAGGTGGCCAGAGTGTCGCCATTCTTAAGACGGAAATCCCGGTCAATGAAGCGGTGCGCCGAATCAACCAAGCAATTATTGATCTGAAATATTCCACAGTAAGAGAAATCCAGCAAGAGGTAGACCAAAAAGGGTTTGAATTGGGGCACACCTATCTTAAAGGTCCAACACCGACCACCTTAAGGCCGCGGATTATTAGTCAAAGGCAATTGCGCGCTTTACAGAAATACAGTAAGAAACTCTGGGGCGATTTGTTAAAACTTGAGAAAATGTGGCAGGAGGGCAAATTGGGGGATGTGGTTCAGATGGGTGAAGACGAGACGGAGATTGCCCGGATGCAGCCCTGGGAAGGTTCGCCGGCTCTGGTCGCCTCTGATGGCCTTTTTAGCTTCGGTGCAGACTTGATAAGTGATGATTGAGCGAAACCCTTCAATGCGGGCCGGAGAATCTAGCACTTGTAGCGAGAAAAAATCAGCAAAGCGGATTATAATTTAATCAATTATTCAGTTGACAATAGGACGTGTGATGATAAATAAACGTGAGGCTTCCAGGTTTGCAGTAAAATAATATCGGATAAATATCACAATTTGCTTGATTTTTTTTAGCCAGGCAGTATATCATAAAAGAAGTAGTAATTCGTATTTTAGATGTGTTGGTTTCAGTCTGAAGGAGTGTTCCATTTGTCAAAATGGCATCCTGAAGTATGAAACGATCATTAATTTTTTAGCAAGGAGGATGCCAAGATGCCGAATGGAGTCGTAAAATGGTTTAACGAGAAAAAAGGTTTTGGTTTTATTGAACAAGAAGAAGGCCCGGATGTCTTCGTGCATTTTTCAGGAATCAATAAATCCGGTTTTAAATCTCTAAAAGAAGGCGACCAAGTTACCTTTGATATTGAGGAGGGACAAAAAGGGCCCCGTGCGGTAAACGTTACGATAGTTTAGCTGCCTTTTCTTAGCACCCAAAAGGGCATTCCATGGTAAATATAAATTAAGGAATGCCTTTTTTATTGATATTTTATTATTCATTTCATATCTTCATCAAATTTATTAAGAACTTATTGCCACAAAAAACTTATGGACTAGTTGCAGGTGTAAATAACTGCACGGTTTCATTCTTCAATAAAACCCATATCGTATAAATCCCAAGAGCGGTTCCGATCGGAATTTCGATTAAATTCAAAAAACCAAGAACCAGCACGAGAATCCTTGCCCAAGACCGCCGCTTGAGCAAATAAATGCCACCAATTAATCCCGGTGCAGATATTATAAGGAGAAATCCTGCCACTGCCGGTCCAACAATTGCTGTGATGGCCATTGCTTCCGGGTCCTGGGAGATAACACCGCCGCCAACAACCGCTGTAAAAACGATAATTGCAGCTAAAATACCCAAAACGCTTAATGCGATGTAGAGCACTCCTAAAACGGTTATGTGTTTTTCCATTTTACCGTCCTCCCCTCTTAATTTTAGTTACTCGTTATTAGACAAAGCAGAGTATAATCTCTTACTTTCTAATATAAAATAACAATTAAGTATTCTGATAACTACCTGGTGAAAAATTAGCTATTTTGAATGTTATTGCACTCACTTCAGAGCACGTTTATTGAAACTGTTTGTCTTTAGGAACTTTAGCGCAAACCGAGGCGTCTCTCTTTTGCTCGTACGATGGCTGAGACAATCATGTTAAATGGTGTCGGCACTTCGAGCTTTTCGCCTTCAACCGGTATTGCACCGTTGATGACGTCGATCTCGCTCGCCCTGCCTTCCATAAGATCAAGCAGCATGGAGGGCCGGGCATCTGGAATCTTGGAACCGAAATTATGAACATATCCGATCGGATCATCAACATCTATGTAAATGCCATGTGCTTTGGCAACATTAAATGCTTCCGTAGCACAGCCGGAGGCAACCTGCCAGGCGTTGTCATCCGCTATGACTTCCCCAATTGTCATTTCAGTGATTGCGCAGATGCCGCTAAAACATACATTGCAGATCAGTTTTTCCCAGATAAGCTGCTGAATGTCATTAAACGTTTTCACACTGAACCCTGCTTTGCGCCAAACCTTGGCCACCTTTTCAAGCCTCGGAGTCTTCGGACCGTTTAATTCGCCTAAGTGCACAAACTCCATGCCATTATGATGGACATGACCCGGAGCCTTGATTGAGGCGCCAAAGCCGCCGGCGATACCAACGATCACCCGTTCGGTACCGAGGATAGCGGCAACTTTCTCGGGACTGCCTAAACCGTTTTGGATTGTCAGGACAACCGTATTCTGACCAAGTAAAGCCTTTGCGGACTCGGCAGCCTGGACCACATCCATTGCTTTTGTCGCAATAATCACTAGATCACAGGATCCCATTTTTTTTGTTTCGGTGGACGCATTAATCCGCACGGTACGATCGCCGCTTTTACCCTCAACCCGCAGGCCATTCTCACGGATCGCTTCTATATGTTTTTGGCAGCGGTCGATAGCCCAAACATTATTGCCCGCATCCCCAAGTAATCCCGCATACACACTGCCCATCGCACCGGTACCGATAATACAAATCTTCATTGCTTTATCTCATTTAAAACCTCATTCCGGTGAACGCCGGAATCCATTGATTTCAGTTTGTTCTGGATGCCGGATCAGGTCCGGCATGACGAACTGGGGTCTTTTTACGAAAGCATTAATATTGGAATTTTAGAAGCCTGGCAAATAAAGCCTAAATATTGCAATCCCCCCTAAGACTCACTAAAGCCTCGTCTTCTGAGTACAGATTATCACTTATGCCAATTCAATGGCGGCTTCTTTCATAAGCCTCCCGATCTCCATTCGTTGAGGACAGCGTTGTTCAGCTTTGAAATAGTTCAAGCTGGTCATCTGTGTGCGCACCTCCTGAGGTATTTTGCGAAAAAGTGCCTTCGCATTTTCTCGATCCCCATATGATCGGGCATACATGAGGTAGCGCATGACATCACTAATTGGAGCCTGGTGATCTAAACATGTTTCACAGATATGGGCGCAGCCTGCACAATAATCGGAGCGGGTTTCCCAGGCATATTGCTGCAGCAGTTCCCTGTCACGCGTGGAAAGCGTTGTCTTGTTCAGGGCAGCGGCTACGCTGGACTTCAGTGTGGTCATGTTCGGCATCATATAGCAGATGCTGGCAATATTCGGATTTTCCCAGATCGCTTTCAATTTTGCCTGGGCATCGGTAAATCCTTTTTTTAAAAAACGGCCGGCAAGACGCAGTTCGGTTTCGGTACTGGTTTTCACCTGCCCCCCGCCTTTGGCCTTCATGGCGGTCAGGCCAATACCGGCTTCAGCACATTCATCCACCGCTCGTTTCATTTGATCGGTATGCATCAACCGGAAATTGTAGCTCATCATGATACCGTCAATCCAGCCCAGTTTGGCCGCTCCTTTCAGACAATATTCCATGTCACGGTGCGTGCTGAATCCGAAAAAGTGAATTTTCCCGGCTGCTTTGGCCTTTTCGGCAAATTTTTTATGGCCATCGCTCAAATCCGCGATACTGTCGATCCCATGTACAAAGAAAAGGTCGATATAGTCGGTTTGCATGCGTTCAAGGGATGCATCCAAATCGTCACTCATTCCCTTCATGGTCCAGGCGCCGGATTTTGTGACCAGAAAAATCTTTTTGCGGTCCTCAGGGTATTTGCCGAAGTATTTGCCAATGCCTTTTTCACTGCGGCCCCAGCTGTAAGAACGGGCAGTATCCCAATAGGTAACGCCCCAGTTGATTGCCTGTTTCAGGAGTAGCTGTTTGGATTCTATATTCATAATTCCCCCGAGCGATAAAATCGAAACCTCAACACCTGTTTTCCCAAAAGGGCGTTTGGGAACGAACGCCGGTGCATCCGAAGCATTTGCCAGGTGGTTAAGCGGCGTCATTACCGATCCCACACCGATTGTACCAGCTGCTTTCAAAAAATCCCTGCGTGACCACTGCTTCTTTTTCTTCGTCATTTTTAACACTCCTTATTATTTAAAGTTCAAAACATTAGCTCAAAACCAGAGACCAGACACCAGTAACCAGAGGCTATCTTTATTAATCCTGACTTTTCAGAGATCCGGAGCCGGATATTTTGGTGTTGATTTGCGGCCGGCCTTTGTAAAAAACATCACCGCTGCCGGAAATTTTTGCATCCAATGTTTCGGATGCACTTACCCTGCAATCACCGGAGCCGCTGATCGATACCGAGACATTTGTGGCTTTCACGTCAAACGCATTGATTTTACCCGAGCCGCTAATCGAAGCACTATAATCACCGGCTTTACCGGAAAGATTGATGGAGCCGGAGCCGGAAATGGTTGATTTTAAGCTGCTTGCTTCTATTTCTAAATCGATATCGCCCGAACCGCTTATTGTAGAATAAAAAGTATCTGCAACAAATCGGCTTTTGCCGAGTACATCGCCCGATCCGGCAATGGACACCCCTTCCAGATTTTCAACGGTGATAAAGACCTCAAAGGTGGTCGGTCTTAAATGGTGCTTTCCGTGTGAAATGGTCAGCTTTTTGCCACTAACATTTGTCTCAACCAGCGGCATGATATTATCATCTGTCTTAATCTGCAAGGACTGCTGCTCTCCCTGCGTCAAAACAACGTTGCCCGAACCTTTCAGGTGTACCTTATTAAACTCGGCAACCTCTCTTTCTTCAGTGATAATATTTCCGGAACCAGCTACTGATTTTCCATTGATAACGATTATGCAGCTGGAAGTAAAAAATACCACTATCGTCAATAACACCAATAATCGAAAATTTTTTTGTTTCATTTTTTCCTCCGATGAAAAAATATTTTGAGGCCAGTTTTTACTCATAGTGTAAGGCTTCAATCGGATTAGCCCTCGCCGCCCTAATGGCCTGATACAATACAGTTAAGGTGCCGATGAGAACAGCTAAAGCCCCCGCGATGATGAATATACCCAAGTTGATTTCAATTCGGTACGGAAAATTTTGCAGCCATATATTCATGGCAAAGTAAGCTACCGGCCACGCAATAACATTGGCAATAATTAACAGTTTTAAAAATTCTTTTATCAAATACCTGACAATGTTGGGAACCGAGGCACCTAAAGCCTTTCGGATACCGATTTCTTTGGTTCGTTGCCGAATCGTGAAGCTTACCAACCCAAATAGTCCCAAACAGGCGATAAAGATTGCCAGAATAGCTAAATAAAAAATGACCTTACTTGTCTTTCTCTCTTCCTGATACATATTGCGGAAGTCTTCATCTAAGAAGCGATAGTTAAAGTCTTGTCGAGGAAATATTTGTTCGAATTTTTTCTGAAGAAATTCGATGGTTTTTGGAATTTGTTGATTTGCAATTTTCACTGAAATATTGTTGCCCGTCATTTCTTTGGAATAGAAACGCAGCATCAATGGGCTGATGGTTTTGTGCAAGGAAAGGAAGTGATAATCCTTTACAATCCCGACGATTGTCGCACCCTTCCAATCACGGGAACGATAATCCACCCTGTAATAAATTCGTTTTCCAATGGGATCATCCATTCGCATTTGTCTGACCGCTTCTTCATTTAAAATCACAACCTGACCTTGATCGGACAAATGGTCTTTGGAAAAGCCACGTCCCTTGACGATTGCCATTCCGTATGTGTCCAACACATTTTCATCAATATAATTTATGTTTACCTTGATCCCTTTATTGTCAGCAGCGCCTTCCCAGGAAAACCCGGTCCAGTTGCTGGAGTCATAAGGCAAATAATCGGACACGCCTACTTTTATAACGCTGGAATGTTGTAAAATTTGGTTGCGAAAAAGCTTATTTTTTTCAGGCGTCGTATTCTTGGCATGAATGATCAAAATATGGTTGCTGTTAAAGCCCAAATCCTTATTCAACAGAAAATTGACTTGCTGGATGATAATGACGGTGCCGATGATCAGCACAACTGAAATAAAGAATTGGAGCACAACCAGAAATTTACGCAAAACGATATTTCTGGCGCCGGATGAAAGCATGCCTTTAAACATTTGTACCGGCCGAAATGACGATAGAAAAATGGCAGGATAAATTCCGGATAATACACCGACCAATATCGTAATGATGATCAGGCTTAATGAAAACGACCAGTTAATCAAATAGTCGATTTTCAAATCTCTGTTCACAATGGAATTAAATGCCGGCAGCAATAGTTCCGTTAACGCAACGGCCAGAAACATCGAAAGGATCACCGTCAGTATTGCTTCCCCTAAAAACTGGTTCATGAGCGATGAGCGTTGAGCACCGATGACTTTGCGAACCCCAACTTCCCGGGTCCTGTCCGCCGAGCGGGCGGTGGCTAAATTCATAAAATTAATACACGCAATGATCAAAACAAACAAAGCAACTGCCGAGAAGATGTAGATATTTTTAATGTCTCCGTTGGTACCTAATTCAGATTGGACATGAGAGTGAAGATGAATCATAATTAATGGCTTTAAGTAAAGTTCGCTATTATATGGGTTGCCGATTTGGTGGTTTCGTAATGCAAGGCGTATTTTTTTATTCATCTCCTCCAATGAATGATTTTTATGCAGTAAAACATAAAGGGGCAGCCAGTTGCTGTACCAATCTTCAAGGGTCGGCTTATCATAGGTGGCAAGAAGACTTGAGTAGGAAATCAACATGTCAAATTGTATGTGGGAATTGGCGGGAACCTCTTTAAGAATGCCGGTTACGTTGAGATCATAGCGGTGGTCCACCCGAATGGTTTTGCCTAAGGCTTCCTCTTCACCAAAAAGCGCCCGTGCGACAATTTCCGTAATTACCGCAGAACCAGGTTCGGTCAAAGCTGTCTTGCGGTCTCCCTTAGCCCACTCAAAGGAAAAGATTTCTAAGAAAGAATTATCAACAAAAAAACAGTTCTCACTGATGATACCTTTAGTATCCCTTAAGGAAAGCACGGAAGTTCCGCCCCCCTTCACTCTGGTTATGGCTTCAATTTCAGGGAAATCAGCTTTTAAGGCTTTGGAAAGGGGAGGCGGTAGCCCTGCGTCTTGGACGGTTTGATTGTTTAAAACCATATTTTGCTCGATGCGGTAAATGCGATCGTGGTTTTCATGAAATTTGTCATAACTGAGCTCAAACTGGATAAATAAGACAATCAGCATAAAAACAGACAACCCCAGCGCCAGCCCGAAAATGTTAATAAATGAATAAAGCTTGTGTCGCCGGATGTTGCGAACTGCTGCTATTAGGTAATTTTTAAACATGATATATGGTTCAAGGTTCAGGGTTCAGCCTTGCCGCTGGCCGCCGAAGCTGCCCGTTTGATCGGCAAAGAAACTTTGGTAATGAAGTTTTGATTGTCTAGTAAAAAACCCGGAATCCACAGTGATTGCTTCACGTCTAGTTTATCTGGATGCCGGGTCAAGCCCGGCATGACATAATCGAAACCAAAATCTCAGGCAATTGTGCCACAGCCTGGAAGCCTGTCCCCGTGGAAGCAGGGAGCGGGAATCCAGAAATCGACTATGCTCGCTTTATGACCTTATGTCTTGTACCTTACGCCCTGCGCTTTATATCTTGCGCCTTTACTATTCATACCTCAAGGAATCCACCGGACTCGCTCTGGCCACCCTAATGCAGTGATAGCTGGCCGTTAAAAATGCAATAATCAGTGCAGCCATTGCTGCCACAACAAATATGAGGATATCGATGCCTGTTCGGTAGGCAAAATTTTGGAGCCACATATTGATTAATATTAAAGAAACCGGAATGGCAATTGCAGAAGCCGCAACAACCAGATAAAATATTTCTTTATAAAACATGCCGATGATACTGAGGGCTGATGCTCCATGGGCCTTGCGAATGGCTATTTCCTTGG
>Ga0209536_100001507_pt1 | contig 38412 bp, 35 predicted proteins | sample DeeMarSeWOR28_12_FD_187461 | JGI IMG/M metagenome (GOLD analysis project Ga0209536, IMG submission 187461) | Marine sediment microbial communities from White Oak River estuary, North Carolina - WOR-2-8_12 (SPAdes) (version 2) | ecosystem: Environmental > Aquatic > Marine > Intertidal zone >... | reverse complement strand
GCAGCCCCGGTCCGCACCGTCGCCACCGCAGGTGGCGGCGGCCGGCCCCCTGGCAGAGGCCCGCGGTGACGTGCCGGTGGGAGTGCTCGAGGCGGCGTCCGCAGCTCGCGAGACCGCCGCAGCCGTCCAACGCGATCCGCGCCTGGCCGCCGCCTCCGGTCACGTGGACCGTGACGGCGACGGACGCACCGACCACTGGATCTTCCGCGAGCGAGGCGAGATCGTGCGCGAGCGCATGGACGACGACTTCGATGGACGCCCGGACCGTACCCTCTTCTACGACCTGGCGACGCATCAGGTGCGAGCCATCGAGGAGGATAGCGACGGAGACGGCGCCACCGACACCTGGACCGTCGTACAGAACGGTGCCATCGTGCGCCGCCGCAACGACGCGGACGGCGACGGCGAGGTGGACACCTGGAGCTTCTTCATCGACGGAGAGCTCTCTCGCCTCGAGCGAGACTCGAACGGCGACGGCTTCCGCGACCGCGTGACCCGTTACGAGTCGGGGCGTCTGTCCCGGGAGGATCAGGACGACAACGCCGACGGGCGCGCCGACATCGTGCGCTACTACGACGAGAACGAGCGCGTGGCGCGGCTCGAAGAGGACACCAACTTCGATGGCACCATCGACATGGTGACCCACTACCGCGACGGTCGGCTCCATCGGCGCGAGATCCTCGACACCTCCGCCCTCGCCCCCTCGCCCAGCATGACCGAGCACAACTGATGCCCCGCACCCTGGTCCAGGCCTTCGCCTTCCTGCTCGGCCTGTGGATCGCTCTCTCGCTCTCTCCCTTCGGCGCCAGGGCTTCGGCCGACCCCGACCTGACCTACCTCGAAGCCGACCTCTACGACCAGGTCAACGCCGTGCGCATCGAGCGGCACCTCATGCCGCTCTCCCGCAGTCGCCAGCTCGACGCGGTGGCCCGGGGCCACAGCCTCGACATGGCCCGACGCGCCTACGTGGCCCACGAGAGCCCGGAGGGCGCCAACGCGATCCATCGCCTGGAGAGCGCGCAGGTCGAGGGCTTCAGCCTGGCGGCCGAGAACATCGGCGCGACGAATCGCGCGGGACCCAATCGCGAGATCGTGACCAGCTGGCTCGCCTCGCCGATCCATCGCACGAACCTGCTGGCGCCCGCCTTCAACGCCACCGGCATCGGCATCGCCCGCGCCCCCGACGGAACGCTGATCTACACCCAGCTCTACGTCACCTACCCGCGCTGAGGGGACCCGCGCCAGTCCGCGATCCCTCTCGGATCACGGCCAGAGGCCGAAGGCGTTCATGTGCTTGAGAACGAAGGGAAGCAGCACCAGGGCGCACGCGCTCTGCCTCAGCAGGGCCAGGAGGGCTGGGCTCCGCAGCCCCGCGTACAGGGATTCGGCGGTCGGGATCCAGCGCGGAACGCGCGCCGCATAGGACACGAACTCGTCGCCGTAGCGGTCGAGCACCCGGGTCTCCTCGTGCCGGATCGAAACGGAGTAGACCGCGAACGCCCACGGCACGCTGATCAGCAGCAGCCACGGGAGCCCCGATGCGACCGTCGCCGCAGCGATGATCAGCGCGTTTCCGATGTAGAGGGGATTTCGCATGAAGGCGTACGGGCCGGTGGTCGCGAGCGCCTTCTTGCGCCCCTGCGCGTAGTTGCAGTGGAAGACCGCCCATCCCCGCACCGCGACTCCCAGGACCGCGAGCATGAGACCGACGGTCCAGATCCCCACGTCGCTCTGCCACGCCCATCGCGTGGAGAACGCCGCATACACGAGGGGAAGGCCGGAAAGGACGTTTCGGTAGTCGAAGACCAGGCTCTGGAATGCGCTCAAGACCGTTCCCCCATCCGGATGCCGGGGCAGTGCGCCCTCGCCGGGAAGTAGAGACCAGGTTCCGGATGCCCAGGCGCGTCCCCGAAGACAGCCTAAGCCGCACGCGCAGGCCGACTCACGAATCGGCACCGCGGTGGAACCCGAGGCCGTGGACTGTAGCCCATGGCCGATGGCGGGCGGGCCGGGCGCTCTACGCGTAGGCGCTGGAGGCGCGCATCCACCTGGACCCGAGTGTGGTTCCGGGGAGGAGACGGTGACGACATCACGCCCGCTGCGGCTCCCGAACGCTAGAGGGGGTCCCAGCCGAAGAGGAGTCGCCCCCCGGCCGGATCCCCCCTGCGACTGCGTTCTTCCCCGGCCCGCCAAGCCTCGGCCCGCCGGCCCCCGCTTGCGCGCGCCGCGGGCGGCCGGGACACTTTCGGCCCGACCGCTGGGAGACCGCTTGCAGACCCACCTCGTCGACGGCACCTACGAGCTCTTCCGCCACTACTTCGCCCTCCCGCCCCACACCAACCGCGACGGCCAGGAGGTGTCGGCCACCCGGGGCGTGCTGGCCTCGATGCTGGGCCTCCTCGAGGAGGGCGCGACCCATGTGGGCGTGGCCACGGACCACGTGGTCGAGTCCTTCCGCAACGAGCTCTACCCCGGCTACAAGACCGGCGAGGGTATCGAGCCGGGACTGCTCTCCCAGTTTCCGCTGCTGGAAGACGCCCTCGCCGCGGGCGGCTTCACGGTCTGGCCCATGACGCGCTACGAGGCGGACGACGCGCTGGGCAGCGCCGCCGCGATCGCCGCGGCCGACTCTCGCGTCGAGCAGGTGCGCATCTGTACGCCCGACAAGGACCTGGCCCAGTGCGTCGAGGGCACGCGGATCGTGCAGGTGGACCGCCGCAAGCGCTCCACCACCGACGCGAAGGGCGTGGCCGCGAAGTTCGGCGTCGGTCCCGCCTCCATTCCCGACTACCTGGCCCTGGTAGGCGACAGCGCCGACGGCTTCCCGGGCCTGCCCGGCTGGGGCGCGAAGTCGGCGGCGGCCGTGCTCGCGCGCTACGAGCACCTGGAGGCGATCCCCGATGCGAGCGAATACTGGGACGTGAGCGTGCGCGGCGCGAAGCGCCTCGCCGCGACCCTCAGCGGCGGACGCGAGGACGCCCTGCTCTTCCGCCGTATCGCCACCATCGTCCGGGACGTGCCCGACCTGGGAAGCGTGGACGACTGGTGCTGGCATGGCCCCGGCGACGACTTCGAGGAGATCTGCGACTACCTGGAGGCGCCCCAGCTCGCGCCCCGCGCACAGCGGATCGCCGCGAAGCGCCGCTGACCTTCCTCGACCGACACGGGCCCCGAGGGCTACGAGCGAAGCCTCCGGCTCGCCTTCAGGGACGCAGCTCCGCGGTGAAGAGCTGGTCGTTCCAGTAGACGTCGACGGGCTGTCCGATGTCGATGGCGGCAGGCAGCACGGCGTATCCCAGCACCGATTGACCGGGCGCGAGCGCACCCAGCTCGCCCTGGATCAGCCCGAACTGCGACGTGGCCGACGGGTCCGGGTGGAACGCCATGTGGCCCTGCACGAAGGTGAGATTCCCGAAGAACGCGCCGGCCTCGCGGGCCTGCACCTCGAAGACCACGATGGCACCCGAGGCGGCGCTCCTGGGAAGCTCCGACGCCAGCCGCAGCGCAAACGCCTCGGAGTGGGCCAGCTGGAGCGTCAGACCCCGCGGACCGTGCTCGTCGCGCTGCACGAAGGTCGCGGGCGCATATTGCTGGGAGAGGCCGATGATCGCGCGCAGGTCGTCGAGGTCTCGGGGACTCAGGCCGAGATCGAGACCCGATAGAGGCCTGGACGAAGGCGGAGGTACGCTCGCGACCTGCGGTGGCGTCGGCGCAGGCGCTCCGCCCGGCGGACCCATCGGCTGAGATGGAGTCGGCTGCGGAGTCCACTGCGGTGAAGGCTGCAGCGGCGGCCCACCCGGCGGCGGCGCCGCCTGCACCGGCGCTCTGCCAGCGTCCACGAGGTTGTAGGGGTTGTTTGGATCGGTCTCACGGTTGAACACCTCCCATCCGTAGGGACGCGGGAGGAACTCCGGGCTGATCGGCGGAATGTTGCCCGGGTCCACGCGCTTGGCGCCGCGGCACGGGATCGATTTCGCGCGCTGCACGATGAAGATGCTTCCATCGGGACACACGCCACTGATGGCGCCGGCGCGGGAGGACAGGCCCACTCCCGTGACGAGCGCGGCCGCGAGCAGCGCGACGCACCCGCGACGTACCGAGGACAGGAACAGCGTGGACAGCGACAGCATGGGCTCCCCAGGAGCCGCATTCTATTCCGAAAACACGAACACAATCAAGAACTTAAATGTTCAGCCCGGATGCTTTCTCGACCCTCCGGGCTTCCCCTTCCGCGGCCGTGCCTTGCGCGCGGCATTGCCGCGGCGCTGCCGGCTCGTGGAGTCCGTGCGCGTCTCCCGTCGCACCAGCTTCGCGAGCGCCGCGCGCTCCCCGGCGTCGAGACGACGCGCCTCGCCCGGTGCGAGCCGTCCCAGCCGGATCGGTCCCATGCGGATGCGGCGCAGCGCCACCACGGGATGTCCCAGACTGCGCAGCGAGCGACGGATCTGTCGCTTCCTTCCCTCACGCAGCGTGAGATGCAGCTGCGTGCGCTCCAGCTCGGCGTCGTAGCGCACACGGGTCACCCGTGCGGGAGCCGTCCAGCCGTCTTCGAGACGAATGCCGCGCTCGAGCCGCTTGCAGGCGCGATCGTCGAGCTCGCCCTTCACGCTGACCTCGTACTCGCGGTCGATCTCCTTCGAGGGATGGAGCAGGGCCTGGGTGAGGTCTCCGTCGTTGGTCAGGATCACCAGGCCCGCCGTGTCGCGATCGAGCCGTCCCACCGGAAACAGACGCGCCTCCTGCTGCGGCAGCAGGTCGAGGATGGTGCGCCGCCCCTCCGGATCGCGCACCGTGGTGACCACACCCACGGGCTTGTTCACCAGCCAGTAATCAGGACGCTGGAGACGCAGGCGCTCGCCGTCGAGCTTCACCTCGTCGCGTTCGGGATCGGCCCGGTCGCCCAGACTCGCGACCTGGCCGTTCACCTCGACGCGCCCTTCGCGGAGCAGGGTCTCGCAGGCGCGGCGCGAGCCGAAGCCGGCGGAGGCCAGGAGCTTCTGGATGCGGACGCGCCCGTCGTCGGGCGCGCCATCGCGGTCCGGACTCAGGGCGACGGCGGAGGCGGCGGGGAGAGGCTCGACGCCGGGGGTTCCTCCCCCGTGGCCACCGACTCCGCGTCGGGTACCGCCGCTTCGCGCTCCGGCTCCGCACCCTCGCTCCCGGCGTCCGCAGCGGCTGCCGCATCGGCGCCCTCGTGCAGCGAGTCCTCCGAGACCTCGGCGCTCTCGTCGGACGACGCGTCCGCACCCTCGGCAAGGGCGGCGTCGGCCAGCTCGGCCAGATCGCGCAGCGCGGGCAGGTCGCCCAGCTTCGACAGGCCGAACACCTCGAGGAAGCGCCGCGTCGTGGCGTAGACGATCGGGCGACCCGCCACCTCTCGGTGCCCTGCGATGCGCAGCAGCTGGCGGTCGAGCAGGCTGCGCAACACGGCGCCCACGTCGACGCCGCGCACCTGCTCCACTTCGGCGCGGGTCACGGGCTGCCGGTAGGCCACGATCGAGAGCGTCTCGAGGGCGGCCTGGGACAGACGTAGCGGTCGCGTCTTCTGGATCTGCTTCAGGTAGGGCGCGAACTCGGGCAGCGATCGGAACTGGAAGCCGCCGGCCACCTCCCAGATCTCGAAGGCCCGCCGCTGCTCCACGTACTCCGCGTTCAGCTCCTGGATCAGGGCACGCACCTGGGAGGGATTGCAGCGGGGAATCAGCTCCGCGATGGCCGTCGGCGCGATCGGCTCCGGACTGGCCAGGACGGCGGCTTCGGCGATGCGACGCTGTTGGTCTCGATCCAATGGAACACTCCTCACATGAGATCGGAGATGCGGTCGGCCCAGGCGCGGTCGCCCGCCTCTCCCTTGCGGCGCAGGTGGATCGCGCCCACGGGCACCCCCGCCTCGTCGAGCCCCTGGTAGAGCCCCAACGCCTCGAGGCGCGTCAGCTCGAGAATGGCCAGGAAGGTCGCCACGATGATGGCGCGGCTCGCCCAGCCGCCGTCCACGCGCAGGAACTCCTCGAACTCGCAGGACTCGCGCTCCGTGAGCCGCTCCATCACCACGAGCATCCGCTCCTGCACGGTGATCGTCTCGGCTTCGACCTCGTGGGCGAGGCCGCTCGGGCCGGCGCGGTGTAGCGCCGAGCGGAACGCCTCGACGAGCTGGAAGAGGCCCACCTCGATCTCGCGCTCGGCCTCCGACGGACCCTCGGGCTCCGGACCGTGAGCGCGAAACACGTCGCGTCCCAGCAGCTGGCGATCACCGAGCTCCCCAGCCACCTCCTTGAAACGCTGGTACTCGAGCAGGCGCGCCACCAGATCGGCCCGCGGGTCGCTCCCGTCGTCCTCGCCCTCGCGCGGATCCACCGGCAGCAGCATCCGCGACTTGATCCAGGCGAGCGTTGCCGCCATCACCAGGTACTCGCCGGCGACGTCCAGGTTGAGGTCGTGCATCAGCCCGATGTACTCGAGGTACTGCTCGGCGATCTCCGCCACCGGGATGTCGGTGATCTCGACCTCGTTGATGCGGATCAGGTGCAAGAGCAGGTCGAGCGGCCCCTCGAAGACACCGAGCTTGACCGCGTAGGCACGCGAGGCATCCACGAGGGACTCCTCGCGCAAGGGACGAGTCGCCTCCCGCGGTGCGCGGGCATCGAACGGGGCCGCGGTCATGTGCGCTCCGAGGAATCGGGGCAGGCGACGGAGGGGGGAGGCAGGCCGAGTATGGAGAATCGCCCCCGGCGGGGCAACTCAGCGCCGGCGTTTCGGCCGGGGCGCCGGCGTCCGGCGCTGGCCCAGCTCGCGCGCCAGCGCCAGTGCCTCCTCGCGCGACCCCACCACACCGTCGAGGACGCCGAGGCGGATGCGCTCGAGGGCGCGGCCGATGGCCGGCCCCTCGAGGCCGAGCCCTGCGAGGTCCGCGCCGTTCACCGGCAGCCTGCGGTGGCGATCCTCCGCGGCAAAGCGCACGATCCGGCGCCGCAGGGCCGGCGACGCCCAGGCGTAGACGGCGTGAAGATCGTCCTCGTTCAGCTCGCGCAGCACCGCGTCGATGGCGCCGCGCCCGCGCGCCCTCCCGAGCGCGCGCAACGTGCGGTCGCGCAGCGACGGCGCCCGCGCGATGCGCTCCGCCTGAGCGCCACGCACCGCAAAGCGGCGCAGCGCGCGCCGCCGCAGCTGCGGCGAAAGCGGCGCCAGCCACACCGCGAGACCCGTCACCCAGGGCCTCCAGCGCAGACCGGTCCAGGGGGGCGTCGCCACCGCTCGCCCGACCCTTCGGATCGCGGGAACCGCCGCGGCATCCAGCGCCAGGCCCGGCTCGAGCGCGCCCAGCACGTGCCAGTCGGACAACAGCCGCAGGGCGCGGACCGGATCCAGTCCGACCTCCGCATCCCCGAAGAGCTTCACCAGTTCGCGACGCAGCCGTTCCCCGCTGACGCGGCCGAAGGAGCCCTCGCGCAACGCGTCCCGCAGCCCGGAGCGGGAGCCCCGACTCAGGGAGAACCCCAGCCGCGGAGCCAGGCGCGCACCGCGCAGCACCCGGGTCGGGTCGTCGCAGAAGCTGCGTCGGTGCAGGATGCGCAGGTGCCGCCTTGCGAGATCCTCGAGTCCCCCGGTGGGATCGACGATGCCGGCGTGTCTCGCACGTGCGGCCCGGGAGAGGGGAATCGCCAGCGCGTTCACCGAGAAGTCGCGGCGCTGCAGGTCCTCCTCGATCGGAGCCGACTCCACCGTGGGCAACGCACCATCGTGCTCGTAGCGTTCGCGCCGGCCGGTGGCCACGTCCACCGCTGCGGCTCCCATCTGCAGCGCCACGGTTCCGAAGCGATCGTAGGCGGAGATCCGTGCGCCCTCGGGCGCCGCGGCCACGGCCAGCGCCTCCGCACTCGTTTCTGCCCGCTCGAGGATCAGGTCCACGTCGCGCAGCGGTCGATCGAGCAGCCAGTCGCGCACCGGTCCACCCACCAGATGCAGCGAGAGTGAGCGCTCGTTCGCCGCATCGACCAGCGCCCGGGTCAGCGCCGCAGACTCCGGGGGCATGGCCCGCAGCAGCTCGGAGACGCTGGGGCGCTTCATCTGCTTCCCGCGCGTCTCCCGGCCCCTCGCGGGTGCCGCTCCTCCACCGTCGAGCGCAGCCGCCCCCGACTCACATGCGTGTAGATCTGGGTCGTCGACAGATCCGAGTGGCCGAGCATCGACTGGACGGCGCGCAGGTCCGCGCCGCCCTCGAGGAGATCCGTCGCGAAGGCGTGGCGCAGCACGTGGGGCGAGACCCGCTCCGACGGGACGCCGGCGCTGCGGGCGATCCCCTTCAGGCGCTGGAAGAAGTTCTGCCGGGTCATGGCACTTCCCCGCCGAGACAGGAACACCGTGTCCACCACACGAGTCGCGGCCCTCGCGAGGACCGGGCGCCCCTCGGCCAGGTAGTCGTCGAGCGCCAGCAACGCCGGCTCCCCGATCGGCACGATCCGCTCCTTGCTCCCCTTGCCGGTCACTCGCAGCAGACCCGCGCGCCGGTCTACCGCGCCCAGCACCAGCGTCACCAGCTCGCTGACGCGCAGCCCCGAGCCGTAGAGCATCTCGAGCATCGCGCAGTCGCGCAGACCGAGCGGGCCCTCGACGCGGGCGGCCTCGATCAATGCCACGCTCTCGTCCGGCCGCAGCACGCGCGGCAGCGCTCGCTCGAGCCTCGGCGATGACAGCCCCCGGGTCGGATCGTCGCCGATCGCCCCGACGGCGCCCGCGTGGCGCAGCATGCGGCGCACCGCCACCAGGGCCCGGGCCCGGCTCCGCGCCGAGAGCCCCGCCGCTTCCAGCGCCCGCACGAAGCCCGTCAGGTGCTCGTGGCGCAGACCGCCGACCCGCCGCACCCCCGCCTTCGCGAGGTGGGCGGCGAGCCGCGCGAGGTCGCGGCCATAGGCCTCGATGGTGCGGGGCGAGAGTCCGCGCTCCACGGCGGCGTGGGCCAGGAAGGCGTCCACGGCCGCGTCGACGGTCGCAGACTCAGCCATTCGCCTCCTCTCCGATCGCCGCCGACAGCAGGTCACGGCGCAGCGCTTCGAGCGTCGTCCCCTCCGGGATCTTCTTCCCCTGCGCATCCTTCAGATAGAAGGTGTCCGTGACCTGATCGAGCACGAGCGCCGCCTTCGAGATGTAGATCTCGAAACCGTGCTCGGCGATCACGCGGGTGAGGTCGTGGAGCAACCCGAGCCGGTCGTCGGCTGCCACGTCGGCGATGGTGTAGAAGTCCGACTCGTCGTTGCTGATCGAGACGCTGGCCGGCGCTCCCGAAGGCCGGGGATCGCCGCCGAGGGTCCGCCCGCGACGCTTGAGCAGCTCGTCGACGTTCGTCTCCTGGGAGAGCACCCGCTCCAGGGAGCGCCGCAGCTCCTCCCAGGTGATCGAGCGCTCGCTCTCTCCGCCCTCCGGCGTCGTCAGGCGATAGATCTCGAGCGCCAACCCCGCGCGGGTCGTGTAGACGTGGGCCCCCAGGATGTTCATGTGGTGGGCCGTGATCACGCCGGCCACGCTCGAGAAGAGTCCGTGCACGTCCTGCGTGCAGACGATCAGCTCCGAGAACCCGCCGCGGAAGGAGCGGATGGCCGTGCTCAGCGTGTCTTCGGGACCGAGCGAAAGCACCACGGCCGCGTGTCTCGCAATCTGCGACGGCGAGTGAGCGATGAAATAGCGGCGCGGCATCATGTCGAAGAAGCCCTGGATCCGCTCCTCCTCGACGCCCTGCTTGCGCAGCTCTGCGGTCGCGGCCGCGACCCGGGTCTCCACCCGGCGCTCGATCACCTCGAGGGCCACCTGGGTGTCGGCCGCTCCGGATTCGAGGAACTCCGCCGTCTTCTCGAAGAGCTCTGCGATGAGGCTCCCCTTCCAATCGGACCAGGCCTGCTTCGAAGAGGCGCGGATGTCGGCGATCGTCAGCAGGTAGAGATTGCGCAGGTTCTTCCGATCCCCGACCAGGCGCGCGAAGTCGTGGATCAGCTTCGGGTCGGAGAGGTCTCGTCGCTGGGCCAGGTGGGACATGATGAGGTGTTGATCGACGAGGAAGACCACCCGGTCGATGGTCTCGGCGTCGAAGCCCATCCGCTCGAGGCAGGTACGGGCCCGGACGGCGCCCTTCGGCGAGTGGTCCCCGCCCAGTCCCTTGCCGAGGTCGTGGAAGAGACAGCCCAGATAGAGGACCGTCGGGTCGTCGTCCACGCTGCGGATCAGCTCCGTGAGATCCGGAAGCTCCTTCTCGTAGTCCCCCTTCCAGAGCCGCCTCAGCTCCTCGACGAGGAAGACCGAGTGCACGTCTACCGTGTACGTGTGGTACATCACGTGTTGCCACCGGCAGACGATGTGATCCCACTCCGGCATGAAGCGCCCCAGCAGGCCGACCTCGTTCATGGCGATCAGCGAGCGCGTAACGCGTCGCTTCGACCGGAGGACTCGCAGGAATGCGTCCACCGCCTCGCGGCTGCCGCGGAATCCATCGTCGATCAGATCGAGATTCTCGCGAATCAGTCGCCGCGCCTTCCGGGTCAGCGGGACGTCGTTGTCCTGCGCGACCGCGAAGGCTCGGAGCAGGAGCACCGGATCGTCGCGGAGCAGCTGCACGTGGGGAATCTCGAGCTGTCCGTTGGCGATCCGCAGACCGCCTTCGACCAGCTTCACGCGACGCCGCAGCGGAGCACGCCGCACCCGGGCCAGGCACTGCTCGATCACCAGCGAGGCGTAGTTCGAGATGTTCCGCGCGTGCCGGTAGTAGTCGCCCATGAAGCGCTCGACCGGCAGCTCGAGCCCTGCGGCATCGGAATGGCCCAGCCGCTCGGCGACCTGCTCCTGGAGCTCGAAGCTCAGCTGGTCGTGCTTCCGACCCACGATCAGGTGCAGCTCGTTACGCACCCACCAGAGGAAGTCGAGGGCGCCGAAGAAGCGGTCGGCCTCGTCCTCTGTGAGGAGTCCGAGATGGAGGAAGTCACTCTTCCCCCGGGCACTCGACTCCGAGGCCTGCATGGCCCAATAGCACGCGTGGTAGTCGCGAAGTCCGCCCGCGCTCTCCTTCACGTTGGGCTGGAGCAGGTAGAGGGAGTCGCCGAACTCGGTGTGGCGCTCCCTCTGGAGCACGATCTGCTGGGAGAGGAACTTCTCCGGCTTCGGCACGAGCTTCGCTCGGAGAAGCTCGTTGAACTGGTGGAAGAGCACACCGCTTCCGGCCAGGTAGCGGGGTGCGAGCACCGAGGTCGCCACCGTCGAGTCCTGGGTCGCGAGCTGAAGGGTCTCCTGCAGGGTGCGGGTCGCGCCGCCGACGGTCACCTGCGCGTCCCACAGCCACAGCTGCATGCGCTCCGCAACGGCCTTGATGTGGTCGCTCATGCGGTCGCGATAGAGAAAGAGGATGTCCACGTCCGAGTGGATGCTCATCTCCCGCCGCGCGTACCCCCCGACGGCCACGACGCAGAGCTCGCTCTGCCCCCCGCCGCCGGCTCCGAAGTAGATCTCCTCGGAGAGCAAGAAGAGCCGACGCAGCAGTCGGTCCATCAGATCCGAATGGGACTCGTTCACCGCCCGCCCGCTGGCTACCGAGCGGTGGAGCGACTCGAGGTGCTCGTGCACCGCCTTCAGGTAGCCACGCGCCGCCCCGGTGACGTCGAAGCCGCTATCGGTGACACCACCGCGGCGCTCCAGCGAGCGCGGAAGATGGTCGTCGATGGCGGGCGCCTCGATCACCGACGGATCCTCAGCGCGAGCGTCGCGCCGGAATCCCGGTAGCGCACCAGCGCCTCCGCGATCTGCTCCGCCATGGCGTCGCGGTAGGCGTCATCGCGTAGACGTCGCGCATCGGCCTTGTTGGTGATGAAGCCCGCCTCGATGAGGACGGCCGGCATGGTCGAGAGGAAGAGCACGTAGAAGGGCCCCTTCTTCACGCCCAGATCGGAGACCGGCCGGAAGGGCCGCGGCATGCCGCTGACGATGCGCTCCTGGATCATCTCGGCCAGACGCCGCGAGTGGGGAGAGACCTCGTGGACGCGCAGCTTTGCCAGCGTTCGCTGGAGCGCGTTCACCTCGTCCGGGCGCACGCCGTTCTCCCGGGCGGCCACGTTGAGGCTGTGGCGCTCGTGGTCCTCGTCCAGGTAGTAGGTCTCGACTCCGCGGACCGAGCGACGCCGCGCCGCGTTCGCGTGGAGCGAGACGAAGAGATCCCCGCGAGCCGCCTCCGCGATCGCGGTCCGCTCCTCGAGATCGATGGCGCGGTCGTCGTCCCGGGTGAGGACGACCCGGAAGCCCCGAGCCTCGAGCTCTTTCGCCAGGGACCGGGCCATGGCGAGGGTCACCTCCTTCTCGCGCAGGCCGCCGACGCCGATCGCTCCCGGGTCCCGCCCGCCGTGCCCCGGATCGAGGACGACGGTCTGGATCGGGCGCAGCGCCGAAGGGAGCCGCCGGCCCGCCGGGAGGCCGCGATCCACTCCGCGCCGTGGCCCGTAGACGTCGATGACCAGGCGGTCGGGATGGGAGAGCGTGATCACCCGGTGGCGCTCGTAGTGCTGGAGATCCACCACCACCCGGATCGCCCTCTTCGTGTTCTGGCCGATCCGGACGCCCTCGAGCAGCCCGTCGCCGACGGCGATGCCCTGCTCGTAGTCGCGCCCGACCCAGATGCCCTCGAGGTCGATGTAGAGGCGGTCCGGACGGCCGGCCTTCGCGTCCGCCGGCAGGCGACGCACCGGCGTCTTGATCACGACCTCGCGGCTCAGCTCCACCACCACCCGCGTGTAGTCGGGGTAGGACCAGTGCCGCACCTCGGTCACGTCGCCGAGGCCCGGCGGTCGCGTCACGCCGAGGAGCAGCGGCAGAAGCAGCAGGAGCGCCACGCACCCGACCCGCCTCACGCCTCGCCCTCCGCGAGCTGGGCTCGCAGCCTCGCCAGCAGCGCCAGGGCGTCGAAGGGCGTGGTCCGCTCCGCGTCCACGGCGCGCAGGCGGTCGAGGACCGCGCGTTCGTGGGGCTTCGAGCCGGGACCCTCGAAGAGGCCGAGCTGGCTCGTCGCGTCGCCGCTCTCGCCACCGAGCAGCCGCGGGCGCCCCCGGGCGTCCAGCTCGCCGCTCTCGAGGTTCGCCAGGATGGCCCGGGAGCGCTCGATCACGGCGTCGGGCAGACCGGCGAGGCGCGCCACCTGGATCCCGTAGGAACGGTTGGCACCGCCGGTCACCAGGCGCCGCAGGAAGAGCACCTCGTCGCCCCACTCCCTCGCCTCGAAGTGGGCATTCTCGACCCGCGACTTCGTGCGCGAGAGGTCGCTGAGCTCGTGGTAGTGGGTGGCGAAGAGCGTTCGGCAGCCGAGGGTGGGCGCGTCGTGCAGGTGCTCCGCTACGGCCCAGGCGATCGAGAGCCCGTCGAAGGTGCTGGTTCCGCGGCCGATCTCGTCGAGGATCACGAGGCTGCGCCGCGTCGCCTGGGAGAGGATCTCCGCGGTCTCCCGCATCTCCACCATGAAGGTGGACTCGCCCCGCGCCAGCCGGTCGCTGGCTCCGACCCGGGTGAAGACCCGGTCGACGATGCCCACCTGCGCCGACTCCGCTGGCACGAAGCTCCCCATCTGCGCGAGCAGCACGATCAGCGCGACCTGTCGCAGATAGGTGCTCTTTCCCGACATATTGGGTCCGGTGAGAACGAGGATCTGGCGCTCCGTCGTATCGAGATCCGCATCGTTGGGGACGAACTCGTCGGCCCCGCGCGCCAGGAGCAGCGGCTCCACCACCGGATGTCGGCCGGCCCGGATCTCGATGGACTCGCCGTCGTGCACCGTCGGTCGCACCCAGCCGTCTCGCCGCGCCACCTCGGCCAGGGAGGTCGTGGCATCGAGGTCCGCGACCGCCTCGGCGGCGCTGCGGATCGACTCGGCATGCTCGAGCACCGACTGCCGCACCCGCTCGAAGGCCTCGCGCTCGAGCGCGGCGGCCCGCTCGGTCCCTCCGCGAACGCTCTGCTCCACCTCGCGCAGGCCGGGCGTCGTGAAGCGCTCCGCACTGGCAAGGGTCTGCTTGCGCTCGTAGTCGTCGGGGATGCGCGAGAGGTTCGTCTTGGTCACCTCGATCGCGTAGCCGTGGACCGGATGGAAGCGGATCTTCAGCGTCGAGATGCCCGTGCGCTCGCGTTCGGTGGCCTCGAGCCCCGCGATCCACTCGCGCCCCTTGCGGATGCCCTCGCGCAGTCCGTCGAGCTCCGCCAGGAATCCCTCGCGGATATAGCCAGTCTCGTTCGCGCCCCGCGAGCCGCGAGCGATCTCCTGGGGCTCGTCCACCAGCGCCTCTTGCAGCAGCCTCACCACCTCGGGCTGGCCGGCCGGGACCGGGAGCTCCGCCGGCAGCGCCGTGGGAGCGTCGGGCAGGCGCTCCTCGTCGGGCTCGCCCAGCGCCGCCTCCACCACCGCCAGCGCCTCGAGCGACGAGCGCAGCGCCGCCAGGTCCCGCGGCGTGGCACCCGGGCGCGCCGCCTTCGCCAGCAGGCGCTCGAGATCGCGCACCGGGCGCAGCGCCGTGCGGATCCGCGCCCGCGGGCGGTCGCGATCGGCCAGATACGCCACCGCCTCCTGGCGCGCGCCGATGCGGGTGGGGTCGAGCAGCGGATAGCCGAGCCACCGCACCAGGCGGCGCGCGCCCAGCGGCGTCACGGTCTCGTCGATCCGCTCGATCAGTGTCCGTGCCCGGGTGCCGTCCTCGCCATTGCGGAAGAGCTCGAGATGGGTCCGGGTCGACGCGTCGAGGACCATTGCGTCGCCGATCGCGTAGCGGACGAGGCGCGGCGTGTGGACCAGCGCGAAGGGCTGGTTCGCGGCCACGTAGCTGAGCAGGGCCGCGGCGGCCCTCGCTCCCGGATCCCGATCCTGCGCGGAAAGGCCCTCCGGATGCGTCGGTGCGCGCGCGGGATCGAAGCTCTCCGCGGCGACCGCCGTCCGGGCCACGTCGGGCAACGCCCGCTCCACGGCCTCCGCGAGCGTCGCATCGGCCTCGGGCAGCAGGATCTCCCGGGGCTCGATCCGGCCCAGCTCCTCGATCAGCGTCGGGGACAGACCTGCCTCGCCGCGCGCGGTCCCCGTGGCGCGGAGGTCGCCGGTCGAGGCGTCGAGGACCGCCATGCCCAGTCCGTCGCCGGCGAAGAGGGCCACCAACGAGAGGGCGCGCCCCGACTCGATGCCCCCCGGATCCCCGGCGAGGCCCGGGGTGACGACCTCCACCACCTCGCGCTTCACCAGGCGCCGGCCCGAGACGGTCCGCGCGTCTTCGACCTGCTCGCAGATCGCGACCCGGTGACCGAGCTCGGTCAGCCGCTTCAGGTGCTGTTCGGCGGCGTGGACCGGGATACCGCACATCGGGACCGGATCGGTCTTCGCCTTGTCCCGGGTGGTGAGCGCGATCTCGAGCAGGGGCGCGGCGACCTCGGCATCGCGCAGGAACATCTCGTAGAAGTCGCCCATGCGATAGAAGACGATCGCATCCGGGTGCTGGGCCTTGATCGCCAGGTACTGGCGCATCATCGGCGTCTCCAGGGCGGAGCGCGTCATCGAAGCGACTCCGGTCGGCGCAGCATGCCCAGGCCCTCGAGCACGCTCAGGAGCTCTCCGTAGGACTTCGCCGCCTCGGATTCGCGTCCCTCGGAGAGCAGGATCATGCCCAGCGCGGCGCGCGCCGCCAGATCGTTGGCGTCGGCCTCGAGCAGCCGGTTCAGCTCACCCAGCGCCTCCTCGATCTCACCCCGCACGGCCAGCGCCCGCGCCAGCGCGAGCCGCGCGTGGCCGTCGCTCGGCTGCAGGTCGAGCAGCTTGCGCACCAGGGCCTCGAACTCGGCCGCGTGTCCCGCAGCGGCGTAGCTCGACTCGAGCCGCGGGTAGATCGCTGCGGCGGCCCGGCGGTCGAGCCCGGGCACCTTCCCCCAGGCCGAGCGTGCGGCGCGGGCCTTCCCCCGCTCGGACTCGATGTCGCCCAGGACGATCCACGCCTTCACGGAGCGCGGAGACCGGCGCAGGGCCCGCTTCACCGCGCGGCGCGCCTCGTCCAGCCTCCCCTGGGCCAGGGCGGCCTCGGCACTCTCGATCAGCAGCGTCGCCTCGTCGGGCACGCGTTGTGCGGCATCGCGATCGACCTTCGCGAGGCGTCGGGCCATCTCGATCGCCCGGGGATGGTCGCGAACCTCGGAGCACAGCCAAACCAGGGCTGCGAGCGCATCGCGGTGATTCGCGTCGTGGGAGAGCACCTCTTCATAGGCGGCGATCGAGCGCTGGAGGAACCCGCCGCGCCGGAAGTCCGCCGCCAGGTCCGCCAGCGTCGTGACCGTCTGCTCCGGGGCGAGATCCTTGCGCAGCAGCAGGTTCTGATGGACGCGGATCGCCCGACCGATCTCGCCGCGCGTGCGGTAGAGCCGCGCGAGCGCCAGATACGGCTCGACTCCCGAGGAGTCGAGATGACAGGCCGCCTCGAGCAGACGCTCCGCTTCGTCGTACTCCCGATCGAGCACGTGCAGCAGCGCGCCGCGCAGTGCGGCGTCAGCATCGTCGGGCGCGCGCCGGTCCCGACCGAACGCACGCTTCCACCAGGCCATTCGCTCTATGCGTTCCGTCCGGTCGCGCTTCGCGCGCGTGGAACCCCTGGAGCCAGTTGGGCCGGCTCGTCGGGGTCGGGGGCGAGGGGAAGGTTTCGGAGCTGATGGATCTCCGACTCGAGACGGCCGAGCGCCTTGCGGTAGCGGCGAGCGACCAGGCCCGAGCGTGCGGAGATCCAGACGGTGAACAGGATCACGATACCGGCGCCGGCGAAGAACGAGCCGAGGACGACCTTCCACAGCGTCGCCTCTGCGGTATCGCCCACCACGTAGTGGACACTGACCAGCTGCTGGTTGCGGGTGACGAACTCCCACCCGACCCACCACGTGCCGACCAGCAGGCCTACGACGAGTATGCGGCGTATCCAGCGCATTCCGCTTCGGTGGGTCCAGGATCAGGCCGGCGTCTCGGAAACACCCGTCCGCGATCCATCCACCATCTCCTTCAGCTCCTTTCCGACCTTGAAGAAGGGAGTCCGCTTCGCAGAGATGTGGACCGGATCCCCGGTCTTCGGGTTCCGGCCCTCCCGGGCCTCGCGGATCTTGACCTGGAAGCTACCGAAGCCGCGGATCTCGATGCGCTCCCCCTCCCTGAGGGCCTGCGCCATGGCGTCGAAGATGGTGTTTACCACGATCTCGGTGTCCTTCTTCGAGATGTGGGGCGTCCGCTCGGCGACGGCTTCGATGAGGCCGCTCTTGGTCATCTCACTCTCCCCCTTCATCCGACTTCTGCGCGAGCTTCTCGGCGAGCAGGTCGCCAAGCGTCGTGGTCTGGGTCGCAGCCTGCTGCTGGGCCAGCTTCTTCAACGCCTGACGCTGCTCCTTGTCCGTGAGCGCGCGAATCGAGAGGGAGATCTTCTGCTCCAGCGGGTCCACCTTCGTGACCAGTGCCGTGACCTCCTGGCCCTCCTGCACCACCTCCGAAGGATTGTCCACGCGTTCCGTCGACAGCTCCGAGTTGTAGATCAGCCCCTCGATCCCCTCCTCGAGCTTCACGAAGGCGCCGAAGTCCGCAAGGCTCGACACGGTCCCGGTGATCTCGTTGCCCACCGGGTACTTCTTGAGGATCTCGTCCCAGGGGTTCTCCTCGAGTTGCTTGATCCCCAGGGAGAACTTCTCGTTCTCCTTGTCGATCTTCAGCACCACCGCCTCGATGGTGTCGCCCTTGTTGAACTTCTCTCCGGGGTGCTTGATCTGCTCGGTCCACGAGATGTCCGAGACGTGGACCAGACCGTCCACGCCCTCCTCGAGGCCGACGAACACGCCGAAGTTCGTGATGTTCCGGATCGTCCCGCTGACGCGGGTACCGATCGGGTACTTCTCCTCGATCACACTCCACGGGTTGGGCTCGATCTGCTTCATGCCCAGCGAGATCTTGCGTTCTCGCTCGTCCACGTCGAGCACCAGCGCCTCGACCGTGTCACCCACCGACACGACCTTCGAGGGGTGCTTGATCCGCTTGGTCCAGGACATCTCGGACACGTGGATCAAGCCCTCGATGCCGGGCTCCAGCTCCACGAACGCCCCGTACTCGGCGAGGGAGACCACCCGGCCCTCGATGCGCTTGCCAATCGGGTAGCGCATCGATGCGTCGATCCACGGATCCGGCTGGATCTGCTTCAGGCCGAGCGAGACGCGCTCGCTCTCCGCGTCGAACTTCAGGACCTTCACCTTGATCTCGTCGCCGACCTGGAAGAGCTCGCTGGGGTGGTTGACCCGCCCCCAGGACATGTCGGTGACGTGGAGGAGGCCGTCGATCCCACCGAGATCGATGAATGCACCGTAGTCCGTCAGGTTCTTGATCACGCCGTCGACGATCTGGCCGGGGGCCAGCGTCTGGAGGGTGTTCTCGCGCAGCTTCTTGCGCTCCGTCTCGAGGAGCGCGCGGCGGGAGAGCACGATATTCGCGCGGCGCTTGTTGAACTTGATGATCTTGAAGTGGAGTTTCTGCCCCACCACGTGCTCGAGATTGCGCACCGGGCGGAGGTCCACCTGGGAGCCGGGCAGGAAGGCCTTCACGCCGATGTCCACCGCCAGACCGCCCTTGACCCGGGAGATCACGGTTCCCTCGACGGGCTCGTCCGCCTTGTAGGCCCTGCTGATGTCGTCCCAGACCTTCAGCCGGTCGGCCTTCTCCTTCGAGAGGACGATGCGACCATTCTCGTCTTCGGACTCCTCGAGCAGAACGTCCACCTCGTCGCCCACCGAGACGAGGATCGTGCCGTCCTCGTCCATGAACTCCCAGGCCTGGACGAGCCCCTCGGACTTGAATCCGATGTCGATCTGGATGTGGTCCTCGTCGATGGAGAGCACGGTGCCGCGAACGACCTCGCCCTCCTTGATGGAGCGGATGCTCGACTCGAACAGCGCGGCGAAGGTCTCGCCGCCCGCTGTGGTTGATACGTCACTCATGAGGCGTACTTCGATCTCCTGGTTGGGTCTCTCCCTCGATGGGAGAGGACGGGTTCTTCGAATGCGACGTCTCGCCCGCCGTGGGCGGGAGGGACGCACGGAAGAGGTTCGTGCGGGCCGACGCAAGGAGAGCCTCGAGGCTCTCCCCGTCGGCGGATTCGACCGCCCGCGCCATGGCGGCGAGCGATTCCGAGAGGGCGCCGAGGGGTGCGGCCAGCGCCTTGCGGTTCGCCGTCAGGATGTCGGCCCAGAGCTCCGGATCGCTCTGGGCGATCCGGGTGAAGTCGCGGAAGCCGGAGCCCGCCACCTCGTGGGCCGTCTTCGGCGCGCCGCCGAAGGCGTGGGCGAAGGCGAAGGCCAGCAGGTGCGGGAGATGACTCGTCCAGGCGACCTCGGCGTCGTGGCGGACGGCGTCCCGCAGCACGACGTGGGCTCCGAGCCCCCGCCAGAACGCGATGACCCGCTCGTCGGCGGCCGCGTCGCCACAGCCCGACACCACGCAGGGCGCCCCCTCGAAGAGGTCCGCGCGGGCCGCGCCCATGCCGCGCTCGTGGCTGCCCGCCATCGGGTGAGAGCCCACGTAGTGCACACCGTCGGGGAGGAGCCCGGTGAGGGTGTCGACGACCGAGCCCTTCACGCTGCCCACGTCGGTGACGATCGCGCCGTCCTCGATGCCCGGCAGCATGCGCTCGAGCACGCCCGGCATCGCATGGATAGGTGTGGCGAGGACCACGAGCTCCGCGCCGCGCGCCACCTCCTCGAGGCGCAGCACCTCGTCCACGGCGCCGCTGCGCAGGGCCCGCTCCCGGGCCTCCACCTGGCGGGTCGCCCCCACCACCCGGCCGACGACGCCCCTCGACTTCGCGCCCAGACCCAGGGAGCCTCCGAGCAGGCCCAGCCCGACGATCGCAATGCGCTCGAAGAGGCTCATCGTCCGGCCTCCCGAAGGCGGCGCAGGGTCTTCACGAGGCGCTCGTTCTCCTCGGGGAGCCCGATGCTGATGCGCACGTGCTCCGGCATGCCGAAGCCGCCAAGAGGACGCACGATGATTCCCTCTCGCAGCAGCCTCTCGCTCTGCCCCTCGCCGATCCGCGCCAGCACGAAGTTCGCGTCCGTGGGCCAGACCTCGATGCCGAGCCCCGCGAGCTCGCGCGTCAGGTAGGCGGCACCCGCGGCGTTCACATCCCGAGACCGGCGGGCGTGATCCTCGTCGTCGAGGGCGGCCAGGGCCGCCACCTCCGCCAGCCGGTTCACGTTGAAGGGATGCCGCGCGCGCTGCAGGTAGCCCGCGAGCTCCCGATCGGCCACGCCGTAGCCGACACGCAGCCCGGCCAGGCCGTAGATCTTCGAGAACGTGCGCAGCACGACGGTCCCGGGACGGCGCGAGAGCCAGGTCAGCGCGTCCGGGAAGTCCTCGCGACGGCGGTACTCGAAGTAGGCCTCGTCCACCACGAGGACCAGGTCCTCCGGCAGGGAGGCGACGAAGGCATCGAAGGCCTCGGCGCCGAGGCTGGTTCCGGTGGGATTGTTCGGGTTGCAGAGCATCACCACGCGGGTGCGCTCGGTGATGGCGGCGCGCATCGCGTCGAGGTCGTGGACCAGATCCGCATCGAGCGGCACCGCAACCGGCGTCGCACCCATGCCCCGCACCACGATCGGGTACATCGCGAACGACGGCCACGCATGGACCGCCTCGTCTCCCGGACCGAGACAGGTCTTCGCCACCAGCTCGAGCAGCTCGTCGGCGCCGCAGCCGAAGACGAGCTGCTCCTCGTCCACAGCGAGGCGCCGCGCGAGCGCGCGACGCAGCTCGAAGCTGGCTCCGTCCGGATAGCGGTGCACGCCCTCCAGCCCGGACCGAAGGGCGGCCACCGCCCGCGGCGACGGACCGAGCGGGCTCTCGTTCGAGGCCAGCTTGATGACGTCGTCGATGCCCAGCTCGCGCTCGAGCTCCTCGATCGGCTTCCCAGGCTGGTAGGGCTCGAGGGAGCGGATGTGCGGCTTCACCACGCGGTCGAGGCCCATCTCAGCGCCCTCCCCGCCCGACGTCGAGCTCGGCACGCGGGAACGAGCCCAGGATCCGCGAGGAGTAGGCGAGCTGCGACGCACCCTCGAGCGCGCTCGCGACCCGGGGCTCGCTGCGGTGACCCTCGAGGTCGAGGAAGAAGAGGTACTCCCAGGGCTTTCCGTGGATCGGCCGCAGCTGGATCGAGGTGAGGTTCACCCCGGCCTGGGCGAAGGGCTCGAGGAGGTGGAAGAGCCCGCCCGGCTGATCGCGGCGGATGGTGAAGACCGCCGACGTGAGGTCGTTTCCGCTCGGGGGCGGCTCCTGGTTCCCGAGCACCAGGAAGCGGGTGCTGTTATCGCGCCGGTCCTCGATGGCGGACTCGATCGTAACGAGCCCGTACACCTCGGCGGCCATCGGGCTCCCGATCGCCGCCGTCTCGGGATCCGCCACGGCGCGCAGGGCGGCGGCGGCGGTGCTGGCGGTCTCGACCCGATCGACGCCCGGCAGGTGGCGGTCGAGCCATCGCCGGCACTGGGCCAGCGGCTGCGGGTGGGACGCCACGCAGCGGACCTCGTCCATCTTGCCGCTACGCGAGAGCAGGTCGTGGCTGATGCGCAGCGCGATCTCGGCGCAGACCGACACGTCGAACTTTGCCAGGGCGTCGAGGGTCTGGGTCACCACGCCCTCGGTCGTATTCTCGACCGGCACGATTCCGAGCTCCACCTTCCCGGCCTCCACGGCCGCGAACACGTCGGTGATGCTCGGGACGCTCGCCAGCTGCGCCTGCTCGCCGAACTGGTGACGCGCCGCCTGATGGGAGAAGGTGCCCTCGGGTCCGAGGTAGGCGATCTGCACCGGCTCCTCGAGGGACCGGGTCGCCGAGATGATCTCGCGGAACACCGGCCCCAGCCCCGCGTCCGGGAACGGCCCCTCGTTCAGTCGCTGGAGGCGCTCCACGATGCGCCGCTCCCGGGTCGGCTCGTACACCTTCGTGTCGCTGCCGCGCTTCAGGTGCCCGACGGACTCCACCAGCCGCGCGCGCCGGTTCAGCGCGTCGAGCAGCGCCTGGTCCACGGCGTCGATCTCGGTGCGCAGCGCGTCGAGCTGTGCGTCCTGTTCCGGATTCCCGGTTGTGGCTTCGGTCTTCTTCGGTTGCACCATCCCTCGCCGTCGACTCGTCGTCGAACCGGATCGGAACTGAAACATCGGATCATCGGATCGGGCACCCGCCGAGGTGCCCGCTGCCCACCAACGCGCGAGCGCACGAGCGCATGACGAATCGAGCGAACCGCCAGCCACGAGAGGTGCGACCGGTCGCGGTTCGCTCATGGAGCGGTGGGGCGCGCTAACCCCCTGAAAAAACTCATGCAACATACTGGACGGCCCGTGAGGGCGCAAACGGCCCCCGAGCGAATTTCCGTGAGATTGCGAGAGGTTATCGCGATTTCGTCACTTGCCTTTCCCCTCGGGGAACGGATTGGCGCAACCCCCTGAAATGCTGCGCATTTCGGTCCCCTTCCGGCGTCAAGCGGCCCCGCGGGCGGGTCGATACGCCGTCGGGGAGTCACAGCGCAATGTCGGCAGCGTCGATCCCGGTGCGTCGCCAGGCTGCTGGCAGCCTGGCGACCAAGCTCATCCTCTTTGTCTTCGTCTCGACCTTCGCCACCGCGCTGGTGGTGAGCTGGGTTTCGATCCAGTCCACCTACGACTCGCTGCGCGGCGCCATCGACCGCCTCTACCCGGCCGAGCTCGCCCACGCCGAGCGGCAGATGGTCGCGTGGCTCGAGGATGCGGACCGCGAGCTGGGCGCCCTGGCCCACCAGCCGGCCCTGAACGCCGACGATCCGACCGCCGCCCTGAAGCGCGCCGTCGCCGGTTCGGAGCACTTCGAGGCCCTGGCCCGACTGAACGCGGACGACGCCATCGACGTCTGGGTGGGCACTCCGCCGGCCGCCGACTCGCCCCCGCTCCATCGGCGGTCGTCCCACCTCGCCCTCGCCGACGGTCGCGAGCGCGGGCTGCTGTGGGCCCCTCTCGGCGACGGGAGCAGCGGCACCCTGCTGGGGGTGCTCGACGCGAAGCGACCCGGCACGATCCTCACCCGGCTGCACCGCGACCCCCACAGCCTCCTCGCCCTGGTCGATGCGCGGGGGGCGGTGCTCGCTGGCGCCGGCCCGAGCCCCGGCCCCGACGGGCGGGTCCACCTGCCCCCCGAAGACGCGCGGGCCGGGAGCGCCCGGGAGTACGAATCCGGCGGCCGCGCCGTGATCGGTGCCTTCCGCCCCGTCCGCAGCTCGCCCGACTGGGCGCTGGTCGTGCAGACGCCCTTCGAGATCGCCTTTGCGCCGGTGCTGGACGTGGTGAGTCGCATCTTCGTGATCGACCTGGCCGTGATCCTCCTGTTCAGCTTCCTGGCCTACCGGGTCACCGGCGCCGTCGTACGCCCCATCGAGCGCCTCTCGGACTGGGCGCGCCGCATCGCCGACGGACAGATCGACCTGGAGATCCCGGAGAGCGGCACCCGCGACGAGATCGGCCTCCTCACGCGGACCTTCAACGACATGATGCGCCTGCTTCGACGTAATCAGCGCGAGATCGAGGAGGCGAATCGGGATCTCACGGAGAAGAACACCCGACTCCAGCAGGCCAACGAGGTGCTGAACCAGCTCTCGATCACCGACGGCCTCACGAAGCTCCACAATCACCGCTTCTTCCAGGATCACCTGACGCGTGAGATCAAGCGCGTGGACCGCGCCGGTGAGGCGCTGTCGATGCTCCTCATCGACATCGACGACTTCAAGCAGCTGAACGATCGCTTCGGCCACGCCGCCGGCGACGAGCTGCTGATGCGACTCGCCCCGATCCTGAACGCGGCCATCCGCGAGACCGACCTGGCGGCCCGCTACGGCGGAGAGGAGTTCGTGATCCTCGCGCCCAACACGGACCTGAGCGGCGCCTACCGCCTGGCCGAGAAGGTGCGCACCAGCATCGCCGAGAGCTCGTTCATCCTCGACGACTCGCTGCGGCCGCTACGAGTCACCGTCTCGATCGGGGTCGCCCAGTTCCAGGGCAACCGCAAGCGCTTCTTCCAGAAGACGGACGAGGCCCTCTACCGCGCGAAGGCCGCGGGCAAGAACTGCGTGAAGATCGACGAAGACGCCGAGGACATGGAAGAGCCCGCCTGAGCCGCGCGGAAAGCGCGAGAGGGATGTGCGATCGTCCCGCCATGGGCGTCATCGTCGGACTCACCGGCGGAATCGGATCCGGGAAGAGCACCGTCGCGGCGATGTTCGAGGACCTCGGCGCCACCGTGATCGACGCGGACGCCATCGTCCACGAGCTGCAGGCGCCCGGAGCGCCCATGCTCCAGGAGATCGCCGACGCCTTCGGCGCACACCTGATCGACGAGAGCGGGGCACTGGACCGGTCGGCGCTGGGTGCGATCGTCTTCGGAGACGACGAGGCCCGCAAGCGCCTGAACGCCATCGTCCACCCCCAGGTGGGCGCCGAGTTCGCGCGGCGCGTACGCGCGGCCCAGGAGGCCGGCACGCCGGTGCTGATCCTGGACATCCCGCTGCTCTTCGAGGGGCGTCGCGCCGGGACCGGCACCGCCGCGGTGATGCGCTTCGACGCGACGGTGCTCGTGGCCGCCCGCGAGGAGACCCAGATCGCGCGGGTGATGGCGCGGGACGGCGCCACCCGGGAGGAGGCCCTCCAGCGGATCCGCGCGCAGATGCCGCTCGACGAGAAGCGCGGCCTCGCGGACCACGTGATCGAGAACGACGGATCGCTCGAGGAGACGCGGCGTCAGGTGGAGGCGGTGCTGGAGGCGGTCCGCCCTTCCCCCGCCTGAGCGCGCGGGCGCGCCTCAGCTGGGCTCCGCGCTGTCCACGACGGGCTCCGGCTCTGCCTCCCGCACCGCGCGCACGAACTTCTCGAGCTTCTCCGGGTCCTTGCGGTGGTCCGGACCCTCGACGCCGCTGGCCACGTCCACGCCCCAGGGCGGATCGCCGAGGTCCGCGAGGGCCTGGGCCACGTTCTCCGGCGAGAGCCCACCGGCCAGGATCACGTCGTGGCCGCTCTCGACCAGCTCCGCCGCGTCGCCCCAGTTCCAGGGCTGGCCCGCCCCGCCGCCCCCATCCGGGTGGTCGAGGAGCACGATCGTGCCCGGGTACTGCTCCACGGCCTCGAGATCCGCACCGCGGATCGACTTGATGACCGGCAGGTCGACGGCCTCGACCTCCTCCTCGGTCTCCTCGCCGTGGAACTGCAGCCGATCGAGATCGACGCGGCGCAGGACCCGCTCGATCTCCTCGATCTCCGCATTGCGGAACACGCCCACCCGCTCGACCCGGCCCGCCGCCAGCGCGGCGATCTCCGCCGCCAGGCCGAGATCGAGTCTTCGTGACGACTCCGGCACGAAGTTGAGGCCGATGAGATCGGCCCCCGCCTCGACCGACAGCTCGGCGTCCGCGGGGTGGGTGATGCCACAGATCTTGATACGAATCATCACGGCTGACTCCGGAGCGCGCGCAACGCCCTCTCCATGTCTTCTTCTCGCATGAGCGACTCGCCGACGAGGAAGGCACCGGCGCCGGCGCGCGCGAGCCGGCTCAGGTCCTCGTTGGTGAAGATGCCACTCTCCGCCACGAGCACGACCCCCTCCGGCACCCGCGGCGCCAGGCGCTCGGTGACGGCGAGGTCGGTCTCGAAGGTCCGCAGGTCCCGGTTGTTGACGCCGACGAGGTCCACCCCGGCATCGAGGGCGCGCTCGAGCTCCTGCTCGTCGTGCACCTCGACGAGCACATCGAGGTCGAGCGCCGCGGCGCGGGCGCGCAGGGCGAGGAGCGCCTCCTGCTCGAGCGCGGCGACGATCAGCAGCACGGCGTCGGCGCCCGCAACCCGGGCCTCGTCGAGCTGGTAGGAATCGATCACGAAGTCCTTGCGCAGCAGCGGCCGATCCACCGCCGCCCGGATCTTTCCCAGGAAGGAGAGGTGGCCGCCGAAGTAGTGCTCGTCGGTGAGGACCGAGATCGCCGCGGCGCCGCCGCGGGCGTAGGCCGTCGCGCAGGCCACCGGATCGAAGTCGCGGCGGATCTCTCCACGGCTGGGAGAGCGCCGCTTCACCTCCGCGATCACCCGGGGCGTCGGCGCCTCGCGCAGGGCCCTTCCGAAGCCCCGGGTCGGCGACGCCTGCGCCTCCGCGGCCCGCGCCAGCTCGTGCGGCGATCGGGCACTCCTGGCGCGCTCGATCTCGGCCCGCTTGTGATCGAGGATCTCGTCGAGGATCACGCCGGCGACTCCGCGCGCTTCGAGGCCTCCACCAGGCGGGCGAGCTTTTCGCTGGCGGCCCCGGAATCGATGCTCGTACGCGCCAGCTCGACCCCGCCCGCCAGATCGCCCGCCGCTCCCGCGACCCACAGCGCCGCCGCGGCATTGAGCAGCACCACGTCGCGGCGGGGGCCCGGCTCTCCGGACAGCACGGCGCGCAGGATCTCCGCGTTCTCGGCGGCGTCGCCCCCCCGGAGCGCGCCGGGCGCGGGCTCTGCGAAGCCGAGCGAGGCCGGGTCGATCGTCGACCGCTCGATCTGCCCGTCCCGGACGTGGGCAGCGCGCGTCTCGCCGTAGAGGGTGATCTCATCGAGGCCATCGCTGCCGTGGACCACCAGGGCATGGTGCGTGCCGAGCTCGCGCAGCGCCTCCGCCAGCCGCCAGACCAGGTCCGCGGCAAACACCCCGATGACCTGATGCCGCACGCCCAGTGGATTGAGGAGCGGCCCCATGCAGTTCATCAGGGTCCGGATCCCCAACGCCTGGCGGACCGGCGCCACGAAGCGCATGGCCGGATGCGCGCGTCGCGCGAAGAAGTGGGCGATGCCGACCTCTGCGAGCAGCCGGGCCGACACCTCGACCGGCAGGTCCACCACCACCCCGAGCGCCTCGAGCACGTCGATGCTCCCGGTCTTGCTCGAGGCGGCGCGATTGCCGTGCTTGGCGACGGGAACGCCCGCCCCCGCCACCACGAAGGCCGCGGTGGTGGAGATGTTGAAGGTCTGGGCGCCGTCGCCGCCGGTCCCGCAGGTGTCCACCGTTCGGGGATCGAGACAGGGAGCGGTCACCGCCGCCTCGCGCAGGGCGCGCGCCACCGCCACCAGCTCGCCCACCGTCTCGCCCTTCGTGCGCAGCGCCACCAACAGCCCCGCGATCGCCGCGTCCGGGGTCTGCCCCTGCATGATCTCGGCGAAGGCCGCCTGGAGCAGCTCTTCCGGCACCTCCTCGCCCCGAACCGCCCGATCGATGGCCTCGCGCACACTCACGCCGCGGACTTCCCGCGGCAGCGGCCGAGGAAGTTGCCCAGCAGGCGCTTTCCCTCCGCCGTGAGGATCGACTCCGGGTGGAACTGGACGCCTTCGATCGGGTGCTCGCGGTGGCGCACACCCATGATCTCGCCATCGCTGGTGCGGGCGGTCACCTCGAGCTCGTCCGGGACCGACTCTCCGTCGATCACCAGCGAGTGGTAGCGCGTGGCCTCGAAGGGCGAGGGAAGCCCGGCGAAGACGCCCTTCCCGTCGTGCTCGATGGCGGAGATCTTGCCGTGCATGATCGAGCGGGCCCGCACGATGCGCCCCCCGAAGGCGACGCCGAACGACTGGTGCCCCAGACACACGCCGAGCAGCGGCGTGCCAGCCCGGGCGCAGGCGCGCACGCTCTCGATCGAGATGCCGGCGCCGTGAGGATCGCCGGGGCCCGGCGAGATCACCACGCCGTCCGGCGCGGCTGCAGGCCCGGCGCCGCTCTGGGCGGCGGCGCCCGCCAGGAGTGCTTCGGGAGTCGTCACGTCGTTGCGCACGACGTCTACCCGGGCGCCCAACTCGGAGAGATATTGCACGAGGTTGTACGTGAACGAGTCGTAGTTGTCGATGATCGCGATGCGCATGGGGAGAACGCTCAGTCGGTCCCTTCCCGCGCCATGTCGATCGCCTGAATCAGCGCGCGCGCCTTGTTCACCGTCTCCTGGAATTCGGACTCCGGATCCGAATCGGCCACGATCCCGGCACCGCTGCGCAGGAAGATCTGGCCGTCCTTCACGAGCAGCGTGCGGATCGCGATGGCCGTGTCCATGTTGCCGGAGTAGTCCACGTAGCCGACGCAGCCGCCGTAGGGACCGCGCCGCAGCGTCTCGAGCTCGTCGATGATCTCCATGGCCCGGACCTTCGGCGCCCCGGAGAGGGTGCCCGCCGGAAAGGTGGCCCGCAGCAGGTCCAGCCAGTCGAGGCCCTCGCGCAGCCTCGCCTGCACGTTCGAGACGATGTGCATCACGTGGGAGTAGCGCTCGATGACGCCGAACTCGTTCACGTGCACGGACCCGGTCACGGCCACGCGCCCCACGTCGTTCCTCCCGAGGTCCACCAGCATCAGGTGCTCGGCCCGCTCCTTCGGGTCGGCCAACAGCTCCTGCTCGAGCGCGACGTCCTCCTCCTGGGTACGGCCACGGGGGCGGGTTCCCGCGATGGGGCGCACGTCGATCCGGTCGTCCTCGAGCCGAACCAGGATCTCCGGAGACGACCCGATCAGCACGGGCCCCTCGCAGCGCAGGAAGAAGAGATAGGGGCTTGGATTGATCACCCGCAGGTGGCGGTAGATCGAGAAGGGATCCACCTGGAGGGGAATCCGGAACTGCTGGGAGAGCACGACCTGGAAGACGTCTCCGCGCTCGACGTAGTCCTTCGCCCGCTTCACGATCTCGTGGAAGCCCTCGCGGGTCATGCTGCGATCCACGTCCATGGGCGCTCGCAGGGGAACGTGGGGCGGATCCGCCGGCAGCGGTGCCCGCAGGCGTCGCACGGTGGCCTCCACGGCCGCGGTCGCCGCGCGGTAGCTCGCACCGACGTCGTCTCCCTCGCCGATCTCCACGTAGCGGACGATCGAGGCGTACTTCCGCACGTTGTCGTAGACGACGATCGTCTCCGGGAGGACGAACCAGAGGTCGGGCATCTCGACCTCGTCCGGATTGTCGTCGGGGATCCGCTCGACGAAGCGCACCCAGTCGTAGCTGACCATGCCCACCGCACCGCCGAGGAAGCGCGGCAGGGAGTCGCCCTCGGGCGGCACGGGCCGATAGCGCGCGAGCTTCGTGCGCAGGAACTCGAGGGGGTCGCCCTCGACGCGGATGCGCTGGGTCTCTCCCGACTCCTCCCACTCGACCTCGCTTCCGCGGGCGCGGAAGATCGCCCGGGCGCCGGTGCCGATGAAGCTGAACCGGCCCCACTTCTCGCCGCCTTCCACGGACTCGAAGAGGAAGCTCGTCACGCCGTCGTCGAGCCGCCGGAACAGCGACAGCGGCGTATCCATATCCGCCAGGAGCTCTCGCACGACGGGGACCAGATTCCCTCGGCGTGCGTGCTCCTCGAACACTTCCTGTGAAGGGCGAAGCAAGAGGGCCTCGAGGCGGCGCTGCGGGGTACGCCGCCGCGGATCTAAGGTGAACCGCGACAAACCGCGTCTCTTCAGAGGCTAATCAAACGCCCCCGAGCGAGTCAAGCAAGCCGGATCGGGGTGGCTCGGTGTCCCGGCCGAGGCCGATCAGCCGGTAGAGCACCTTCACCTCGACCCCCCTGGTGCGGTCCTCGGAGAGCTCGAGGCCTGCCGCCCAGCACCCGCACTTCGACACGTACTCGAAGAACCCCTCGTTCGCGAGCGAGAGGTCACGCTCGAAGGAGTAGGCCGTCCGGTAGGCGACGCTCCAGTTCGCCGTGAGGGCCACGCGGAAGCCGGCGACGGCCTGGTTGACCCGGTTCTCGTCCTTCACGTGATCGAAGCGGTCGCCGCTCCCGAAGTCCTCGAAGAAGTTCGGGATATGGCGCAGGTAGCGATAGCTGAGATCGACCTCGTGACCCGCATCGTGGGCCCAGCGCCACTCGGCGAGGACCTCGTCGATCTCGGCGTCCTCGGGATCGAAGCCCGTGGAGAGCCGCATCTGACCGAATCCCAGGGGGGAGAGCCGCCCATCGGCCACGATCTCGCCCCACTCCTGCTCTTCGAACTCGTAGGCCCCCAGCAGGGTGAGGTCGGCACGCAGCCCACCGCCATCGTCATCGGCCTCGCCCCCCCAGGCGCGCTGAGAGACCCCGAAGGTGATCCGGTTTGCGCGGTCGATCCGGTCCGCCGTATCGCGGGTGACCGAGTCCAGATCGAGGATGCGGAGCCGCTCCTGAGGCACGGCCGTCGCGGGCACCAGCCGGGGGTTGTCGGACTGGGAGGTCCCGCTCACGTACGCGTAGCCAACCCGGGGCTCGAGCACGTGGACCCAGTCGCTGCCGAAGCGGCGACGCAGCCGGCTGCGCAGGTCCACCCGGCCGGTGAAGAGGCCCCGCGACGCGCTGCTGTCCTCGTGGGTCGAGTACAGGGTCTGTTGCCATCCGGCCTCCGGGTAGACCTCCACGAAGTCCGAGAGCTGGAAGGGCACCGCCACCCGGGGCGTGAGGATCAACCGCTGCCCGTCGTCGGTCAGCGGCTCGCCCTCCTCGAAGCGGCCGTTGCCCTCGGTCCCGCCGTTCACGACGTCGTCGCCGTGGGGGTCCTCGGGAGTGCCGCCGGAGCGAATATTGCGCTCCTTCGGGTCCAGGACCGCGTCGACGCCCGAATCGACGAAGCCTCCCTCGCCGTCCTCCGGCCGGTCGATGGCCTTGTACAGCGTGTAGTCCACGGCGAGGGAGGGGCGGATCCAGGGCACTCCGGGCACGTCCCCCACCAGGGCCGCGGCCTGCACGTGGGGGACGCGCTGGAGCAGGTAGTCGTCGCGATCGCGGTCGTCCGGGTTCTGGAGATCGTCGGCGAAGGCGCCGGAGACCACCCCGCCGAAGCGGTCGGTCGCTCCCGCGCCCCGCCCGATCCAGGCCGAGGACTGTAGATAGCGGTCGGCGCGGTAGTCGGAGACCAGGTCGATGTCGAGAGGGGCGTCGTTGTCCGAAGCGAAGCGGAAGTCGGCCTGGAACTGCAGGCTGCCGGGCAGCATCCAGCCCTGCCGACCCGTCGAGGCCCAGCGCTCGCGATCGTAGGGGTTCTTCGGGGAGTTCGGGTCGATCTCCTCGTCGTAGATGAAGGTACCCGCGACGTCGCCCCAGGACTCCTCCCCGAATACGTACTCGACCTCGGCGTCGCCGCCGAAGCCGCGCTTGCTCGTCCAGGACGGAGTGAGTGTGAGGTTCAGCTCTTCGCGCACGGCCCAGAAGAAGGGCAGGCCCAGCCCGAACCCGTTGCTGCTGCCCAGCGAGATCTTGGGAAAGAGGAATCCGCTCTGCCGCTCCGTCTTGAGCGGATAGATCATCCAGGGAAGCCAGAGCACCGGAACGCCCAGCACGTCGAAGTGGGCATCGCGAACCGTGCCATAGCCGTTCACCTCGAGCTCGGCCTCCTCGGCGCGGATCTGCCAGGGCTCGGGCCCGTGCTCTTGCTCGTGCTCCTTCCCGCAACGACACGTGGTGAAGGTCCCGCGCACGAAGCGATAGGTGCGGTCGCCGGTCTTCTCGATCTCGTGCCCCGAGGTCTTGAACTGGCTGCTGGGCGAGTCGAGGCGACCGTCCCGCATCAGGCCCTGGAGGGTGTCCATGTCGAACTGGACGAAGCCCGCCTCGAGGACGTCCTCACCGTCGACGAGGCGGACGTCCCCGCTGGCCACCCCCACACCCGTATCGGGGTTGAACGCCAGCCAATCCGCAGCGAGGGTCCGATTCTCCTGGCTCACCAGCACGTTGCCGCGGGCCACGTAGACCTCGCGAGCGGCATCGTACTCGAGGACGTCAGCGGTGATCTCCACGGCCTGCGTCTTCGCCTCGCGGACGCTGTCGTCGATGCCCGCAACGCCCTGACCCCGCGCAATCCCGCCCGGCAGGGCGAACAGCGCGAGCAGGAGTCCGGCGATACGCGCTCTGGAGATGACCGCCATGGGACGGTCGCACGCTACACGAAGCCGGGGCGGTCCGCTCCGCGCGGGCGCCGAATCGCGAACGCCTCCCTCAGCCCGAGTCGAGCATCGCGTTCAGCGCTTCCCGATCCGGAACGGTCAACACGTCGTCGCCGAGGCGGACGATCTTCTGCTCGAGGAGCTGATGCAGCCCCCGATGCGCCTCCAGCATGGAAAGCCCCGCCGAGCTGGCGAGGGTCCTGAGCTTCACGGCGATGCGCAGCCCATTCTCGCCCTCCGCCTCCGCGTGACGGAAGAGCGCGCGTGCGATCGGGCGCAGCAGATCGTCGACCCCGAGCAGCGCGAGGCGCCGCTCGGCCTCGATCAGCCGCGACACCAGCACCCGGATGAGCCGGATGGCGATCGCGGGCTGGTCCAGACACATCGACTCCAGGGTCGCGCGGTCGAGCGCGATCACCCGGGTCGCATTGACGGCCACGGCGCGCGCGGTCCGGTGCGCGCCGGCCAGGAGGCCCAGCTCGCCGAAGAAGTCACCCGCGCCCAGCCGCGCCACGACCCGCTGGCCCTGGGAGGTCTCGCGAATCAGCTCGACCTCTCCGGACTGGATCACGTAGAGCTGGTCGCCGGGCTCGCCCTCGTCGAAGATGATCTCGCCGGGTGCGAGTCGACGCTGGTAGCTGTTGACCGCTCGAGCCGCCGTCTCCCCGCCAGCCGACACGATCCCCCCATCACGGCTGAAGCCCTGGCCGTATGCGGGCTTCCTGAGGGGACCTTCGACCCTTCTCCGACGGGGCTTTAGCCGGCGGCGGCGTGGCCGCGGTCAGCCGGCCTCGCCTTCGCTCGGGGGGCTCGCGGCCGCGACGGCCGCCACCTGCTCCTCGAGCTCCTGGGCGGTGGTCAGGCCCACGTGGACCGAGTGGATCTGGCCCTCTGGAGAGACGATCACCAGGGCGGGGAAGCCCAGGGCCCCGAAGCGGCGCGCGAGGTCCTCGTCGGCGCCCGTGAGGATGGGGTACTCCGCCACCGCGTCGTGCTCCTCGGCCCACTCGCGGATCTCCTCCACGCTGGCGCCGCCGACCTCGATCCCGACCACGACGTACTCGCCGCCCTCACGATGGCGCTCCCAGAAGGCGTTGAGCTCGGGCGGCTGGAACACGCAGGGTGGGCACCAGGTGGCCCAGAAGTCGATGACCACGATGCGGCCCCGCAGCTCCGAGAGCTGGAAGACCCTGCCCTCCAGATCCGGATGGGAGAAGTCGGGCGCCGGCCCCAGGGCCGAGCCATCTCCTGCGGCCCCCTGCGCCCCCTGTCGGCCATCGCTGCAGGCGAGCGCGAGACTCCAGAACGTGAGCGCGCCAGCCAGCGCCAGCACCCTCGGGACGCCCCCCACCGCCCAGTGCCTCACTGGAGCGCCTTCTCCGCCGCGTTGATGAAATCGCCCATGAAGCTGAAGCGGCTATTGAAGCTCGAGAACTGGTCCGTGACGAGCAGGAATCCAACGCCGACCAGCACCAGGCCCGAAGCGACCTCGAGGGTCCGGAAATGACGTCGCACGTGCTGGAATGTGCGGAAGAACGCACCCATGCTCCAGCCTGCGAGCAGGAACGGCACCGCCAGTCCGGCGGAGTAGACCGACAGCAGGCCGACCCCCTCGACCATGGTCTCCCGCTGGCCCGCCACGGTGAGGATCGTCGCCAGGATCGGTCCGATGCAGGGCGACCAGCCCAGCGCGAAGCCCGCACCCACGAGGAATGTGGAGAGGAAGCTGCGGCGGTTCATCTTGAAATGGAAGCGGGTGTCGCGGTAGAGGGCTCGGATCGGGCTCAGCCCGGTCATGTGGAGTCCGAGCAGCACGATCAACACCCCGGCGATCTGGGTCACCCCGAAGTCGAAGCCCAGCACCTCCGCCCGCCAGGTCCGCACCAGGTGACCCGCCGCGACGGCCCCCACCCCGAGCAGGATGAACACGGTCGAGAAGCCGAGCACGAATCCGACACAGGCGCGCATCACCGGCCCGCGAACGGTGGTCCCGGGGTTGCCCGCCCCTGCTTGCGCGCCCTCCTGCATCTCCTCCACCGAGATTCCGGAGACGAGCGAGAGATACGCGGGCAGCAGCGGCAGGACGCAAGGCGAGAGCACGGAGAGGAGCCCGGCGGCAAACGCCAGCAGCAGATCCGGGCTCGTCGGTGCCATCACCGTCTAGGATTACGACTCCGGTGGGGCATTGTCCAGCAGGTCCCCACGGGTGGGCTCCTTCGCCCTCTCTCCCACGCGCAGCGGCGTCCCCTGGGAATGCCCCCAGAACGCACGACGCCCGGCCGGCCCCAATGGGGACGCGACCGGGCGTAGATCGCGCGAGTGGACCCGCGCGTGCGCAGCGATGCGCCTACCAGTCCTCTTCGATCACCTCGTCGTCCACCATGGCGGTCTGGGTGCGGTAGTTGGGATCGCTCCCGAAGAACTCGAGCGGCTCCTCGCGCCGCAGGTTCGCGGGCGTCACGACGTAGTCTCCGCGCACGGACGGCGTGAGGACGGCGTTCGCGACGTCCGAGTCGCCGCCGGAGAGCCCCCAGGCGATGCCGCCGAAGACCAGGCCACAGGTCGCGTAGACGAGCTTCACAGGGCCGTAGATCAGGCTGCTGAGCGCCGCGGCCGCCCCCAGGCCGGCCTCTCCGGCCTTCGATTCCGCCAGCGCCGCGTTCGGCGCGAGCGCCAGCGCCAGCACACCGGCCAGCAGGGCCGCCCTCGATCGCTTGATGATGTTCACGTCCAACCTCTCTCTTGCTCTCTCTTGTATCGATCCCTGCCGAAACCGCCGGAGCCAGATCGGCCCGACGGCTCGGATCGGATCCTCGGACCCCCCGAGTTCCGATGGGGCCAACCGCCCCCGAATCATCGGTCCAACGCCGTGCCGTTCACGGTGAGCGACGTCACGGGCGCCGACGCAGCCGGCAACCCCCCGTTGCCAAACCGCGGTTTCCCCCGGCGGGGAGGATGCCGCGGCCGCTTCCCGGGTTCAAGGGCGGACCGCACTTCCCCTGCGCTGACGGTGGGTCAGAAGCGGCGTTGCGTGTCCAGGAGCAGCGTGACCGGACCGTCGTTCACCAAGCTCACCTCCATCATGGCCTGGAATCGACCCGTGACCACCGGAACCCCCAGGGAGCGGGCCTCCGCGACCACCGCCTCCACCAGCTCGCGCGCGATCTCCGGTGGGGCCGCCGCGGTGTACGAGGGGCGGCGGCCCTGGCGCGCATCGCCGTAGAGCGTGAACTGGGAGACGACTCCCAGGGTGCCGCGGGTCTCCAGCAGGGAGCGATTCATGCGGCCCTCGGCGTCGGCGAACACGCGCAGGTGAACCAGCTTGCGGGCCAGCTCGGCGGCTTCGGTCTGGCCGTCCTCACGGCCGACGCCCACCAGCGCCAGCAGGCCCTCGCCCATGGCGGACACCTCCTCGCCATCCACCTCCACGCGCGCGCGGCGGACCCGCTGGACCACGGCGCGCACGGGTCAGAGGGCGTCCTGGTCGGCGAAGCGGCCCCCGTAGCGGGCGTCGCCCTCGGTGCGCATCAGGACGAGCTGGCAGAGCCGGACCCCCGGGTGGATTCGCAGCGGGTGGCCGGAGACGTTGCTCATCTCGAGCACCTGCCGGTTGTCGACGCCGGGTTGCACGAAGGCCGAGGTGACGTGGATCATCAGACCCAGGCGCGCGAAGCGGCTGCGCCCCTCGAGAAAGCCACACAGGTTCGTCGGCAGGCGGATGCGCTCCCGGGTGATGCCGTGGATCGTCGACCCGGAGGCCAGGACGAAGGGGCGCTCGAGGCGTTCGAGACGCGTGTGGTTCCGGTAGTCCGAGTCGGCCACCAGGTCGATCGGCTCGGATCCGCGCTCGATCACCCGGATCTCGTCGCCCAACGTGAGGTCGATCGAGGCGGCACCGAGCTGGTCCGGCTCGAAGGGGGAGATCCGAAGCGTGCCCGCTTCCATCTCCGCGAGAATCGCGTCGCGCGTCAGCACGGCCATCGGCCGGCGCATGATACCGTACGCGCGTGTCGCATCCCTTCTTCGACCTGAAGCGGCCGATCGTGATCGGGCACCGCGGCTGCGCCGGCGAGGCGCCGGAGAACACCCTGGCCTCCTTCGAGCGAGGCCGGGCCGCGGGCGCCGCGGTGCTCGAGTCGGACGTGCACCTCACGCGCGACGGAATCCCGGTGCTGATCCACGACGACGAGGTGAACCGCTGCACCGACGCGACCGGCCGCGTCGCCGACTACGACCTCGCGGACCTCCAGAAGCTCGACGCCGGGTACCGCTTCACGACGGACGGCGGGCAGAGCTTCCCGGAGCGCGGCCGCGGCCACCGGATCCCCTCACTTCACGAGGTACTACGAACGTTTCCGGACGCACGCCTCAACCTGGAGCTGAAGGAGGACCTGCCGGGTCTGATCGAGCGAACGCTCGAGGTCGTGGCCGACGCCGGCCGCGCCGAGACCTGCCTGCTCACGACCGCCGACGACGCGATGATGCGCGTCCTGCGATCCGAGGTCGCGCAGCAGGGGGTGCCGGTGGCGCTGGGCGCCTGCACGGCCGAGGTGGCCGGCTTCGCGGTCTCCGCCGTCCACGGGCGCAGGCCGCCGGAAGGACCCATGGCGCTCCAGATCCCCATGGAGTTCGCCGGACAGCCCCTGGTCACGCGCGAGCTCATCGGATTCGCCCACGCCCACGGCGTGCAGGTCCACGTGTGGACGATCGACGACCCCGAGGAGATGGCCGCCCTGCTCGACCTGGACGTGGACGGCATTGTGACCGACTTCCCTGCCCGGATGGTGCGCCTGCTCGAACAGCGACCGTGAGCCCGACCGAGCTCGCGCCGGCCTCGCCCCTGATCTCGCGTCATCTCGACGCCCTGCGCAGCGCCGCCCGCCGTGGGCCCGTGGTGGACCTGGCCTGCGGCCGCGGGCGCAATGCGCTGGCGATCGCGCGCGCCGGGATCCCGGTCGTGGGCATCGACCGCAACGCGGCCTTCCTGTCCGCGCTGACCGAGGCCGCCCGCGAGGAGGACCTGCCGGTCACGCCGGTCCGCGCGGACCTGGAAGCGAGCCCCCTCCCCCTCGCGCCCGGGGGCTGCGGTGCGATCGTGGTCTTTCGCTACCTCCACCGCCCCCTCTGCCGCGAGCTCTCGAGCGCCCTGTGTCCAGGCGGCCTGCTGCTCTACGAGACCTTCACCATTCACCAGAGAGAGCTGGGCTATGGCCCTGGGAATGCAGCATTTCTGCTCCGGGGAGGAGAGCTGCCCGGGCTCTTCCCCGCGCTCGAGGTACTGCACCACTGGGAGGGGGTGCTCGAAGCGCCTCGCCCGATGGCGGTGGCGCAGCTCGCAGCCCGACGCCCCGCCTGAGCTGCGGCGAGCGAGGCGTAGCGCTTCACGCGGCCCGGCAGCGAACAGCTCGAGCGCTCAGCGCGCATCGCCCACCAGGCGCTCGAGCGCCCAGCGCGCGTGCTCGGCGAGGAGCGGATCGTCGCCTTCCGCATGGCGCCGCACCAGCACCGCGAGGGCCGGGTCTCCGCTGTTGCCCGCCGCGACCAGCGCATTGCGCAGCAGCCCCTGGTAGCGCGTCCGCCGCAGGGCCGTGTGCCGCGTAGCCTCCCGCCAGCGGGTCTCGTCGAGCTCCAGCAGCCAAGCGATCGCCGGACGCACCCACTCGGGCCGCGGGCGGATCCGCTCGCGCAGGCCGTGGGGATCGGGAGGAACCTCCCGACGCTCGCGCAGGTTCCAGGGGCAGACCTCCTGGCAGAGATCGCAGCCGAAGGCGTGCGCTCCCTGCGACGCGCGCAACGCCTCGGGGATCGGGCCCCGCGACTCGATCGTCGTGTACGAGATGCAGCGCGAGGCGTCGAGCACGTAGGGCTCGGGAAACGCGTCGGTCGGGCAGACGTCGAGACAGGCGCGACACGTTCCACAGTGGTCGGGCTCGGGGAGATCGGGATCGAGGGCCAGGTCCGTGAGCACGACGCCGAGGAAGAGGTAGGAGCCCAGCTGCGGATCGATCAGGCAGGTGTTCCGGCCGATCCAACCGAGCCCGGCGCGGGCCGCGAAGACCCGTTCGAGCACCGGACCGGTGTCCACGTAGCCGCGGGTGCGGACCGGCTGGCCGACCAGGGCGGGAAGTGCCTGTTGTTGACGTTGGCATCCGGACAGGCGGCGGAGTCGTTGTGCGACCGGCTCCGCGCGGTCGATGCCCTGTTCTACGTACACTACCCGGTTTTCGGTGATGGCGTGCTGGAAACGCTGCTGGGGCTGGGTCTTCCCATCGTCAGTTGTGACTACGCGCGCGGTGGCCTGCGGGTCGACGGTGTGGGCGAGGACTGGGACTGGGGTACGCGCGAAGCGATGCGGCACCTGATCGAGCTGGGCCACAAGCGCATCGCGCTGGCCGGCTATCGCGATCCGAAAGCGAAACGGCGGTTCGTCGATATGTGCTACTGGGCCGAG